>Ga0315281_10015837_pt1 | contig 10089 bp, 10 predicted proteins | sample YL17G07_0_MG_FD_204540 | JGI IMG/M metagenome (GOLD analysis project Ga0315281, IMG submission 204540) | Sediment microbial communities from Yellowstone Lake, YNP, Wyoming, USA - YL17G07_0 | ecosystem: Environmental > Aquatic > Freshwater > Lake > Sediment | place: USA: Wyoming | collected...
TCGTCCGCCGTGACCTCGGTCATGAATGCACCGGGGTAGCTGGCGTGCAGCTGGTCGCGCATGGCAGTCGCCTGCGCCGGGGTGGCGAAGAACCCGAGCCGGACAAAATAGAGAGTCTTTCCAAAGACCTCCGACTGAGTACGGTAAACGCGGTGTTCCTTGAAACCGGCAGGCATCAGGGCGTCGGGAATCGGCTCGAAGGAGCTGAGCAGCGTGACCGCGTAGTGGTGCTCGCCGCTGTCCTTGGCGGCGGCTTCCCCGGGCTGGGCCATGATCGATTCCGAGCGGGCAAAGGTCAGCAGTAACAACAACAGTAACGTCTTGCGCATGAAGATGAGATGAGTCGCTAATCAGGGTTGACGGAGAATGAATACGGACGATCAGGGTTTCGCGGGCTTTTTCGGCTTATCGGAATCCGGCAGCAGGTGAATCAGCAGGCTGTGTCCGTCTTCGCCGGGGTGCAGGCGATAACGCACCGGCTGGCTGAACTGGATATCGAGGCACAGCGGCTCGCGCGCGGCGTAACAGTTGCGCGCCGTGGTGTAGGTCACCGAGTACGCCGGCACCAGCGGCATGGCCGGCGAGCGTTTGTAACCGCGCAGTTCCTCGCCCGGGGGGGCATCCAGCCCCACGGTCTGAAGATAGACCTTGAGCAGTTCGCCGCGATCGGCGGGAAAATGTTTGAGATAACGAACCGGCACGGAAAACACCAGCCGGATTTCACCCACGCCCTGTTCGATGCGGGTTTCCATGTCTTCCAGTACGTCGGCGTGCGCCGCGGCGGACAACATCAGGCCCGCGATACACCACACCAGCCCGGGACGCCGCCAGCTGGCGATCCGGGCTGGCGGAGAAACCGGCAAGGAGTCCCGGTTCATCTCCTGATAGGGCCCGACGTGCGCTGCGGTATGCGATTCTGATGCGAAGAGCGTTGCGGCACTATTCTGTTTGCAGTCGATGCCCAATCGGTGAAGCTGTCGTGGCAGCCGTTAGCACACTGACCTCCCTTTGTCTCGCTTAGTTTGTGCTCGCTCTGATATCCCCTTAAAGCAGTTTTGCCAGCGCTCACGAATGAATGTGAGCCATCGTGGCAGACTGAACATACAAAGGTTGAAGGTATGGCCAAGCCCTGGCCTGCATGGCTAAAGGTGTAGGTCTTAAAAGATGAATAGCTCGTATGGCAGGTGTCGCAAGTTCCGAGCAACGGGGTGAAGTGATTGTAGGCACTCTTGTTTGCGGTCTTGGCCATGCCCTCGGCGTTCGCCGCTACGTAGTAACTGCCGCTGTGGCAGTTGATGCACCCGCCGGGGACCACGTTCTGGTTCGCGGCATGGGTGAAGTCCGTCGGCTTGTTGAAGCTAAGGACGGTAGGTGGACGCTTGTGACAGATATCGCACGAGAGCCCCGCTGTCGGGATATGAGGGCTGGCCAAGCCCTGGGCACCGGACGAGGTATAGGAGCCGTTGTGACAGGTGTTGCATTGGCCATCCACGATTCCCTGGGCCGGGGTATGAACTTTCAGTAAGTTCGAAGGCTTGAAATGCGCTGGCGCTCTTTCGTGGCAGGCGTCGCACGACAGGGATGTGGGGATATGCCCGTTTTTCTTTGCCGTCGCGGTAAGACCGTGGCAGGTGGCACACTGACCCGCAACGACGGTGGTGTGATCGACTCCAGCCGGCTTCCAGGCGGTGGTGGAGTGGCAGGCGTCACACTGTTTTGAGGTGGTCACGTGGCCCTGCGGTTTGCCGGTGGCGTTGACGCCGTGGCAAGTGGTACAGGTTCCGGGCTTCACGCCAAAGTGATCGAAGGCGGCGGGAGTCCATGCGGCGGTGATATGGCAATTGTCGCAAGTCCGGGTGGTCTCGACATGGTTTGGTGGAGACGGCTTGCCTCTGACTTGTCCGTTGAGCGTGTAGCTGCCGCTGTGGCAGGTGCCGCAATTGCCCCCCGCGACACCTTGCGACGACAGATGCGCGAAAGTCGATGCCTTGAAATCCGCAAGCGTCTGGCTGTGACAGAGGTCACACGACAAAGAAGTGGGTATGTGGGTTGTTGCGCCTTTCCCTTGGGCGTTTGCCACTGAGTAACTGCCATTGTGGCAGTTGCTGCACCCGCCGGGAGCCACGTTCTGGTTCGCGGCATGGGTGAAGAGGGTTGTACGTTTAAAATCCGACTTTGTTTTTAAGTGACAATTATCGCACGCGAGCCCTGCTGTCGGGATGTGGACCTTGGGTATTCCCATGGCACGGGACGAGACATAAGAGCCGTTGTGACAGGTGATGCATTGGCCATTCACGATTCCTTGGGCCGGGGTATGATTTTGCCATAAGTACGACGCACTGAAAGGCTGCGGCGCTCTATAGTGGCATTCGTCGCAGGACAGAGTCGTGGGGATATGCCCGTCTTTCTTTCCCATCGAGGAAAGACCGTGGCAGGTGGCACACTGACCATCGACGACGACAGCGGCGTCGGCGTGATCGACGGCAGCCGGCTTCCAGGCGCTGGTGGTGTGGCAGACGTCGCACTGACTGAGAGTGGCTACGTGGCCCTGCGGTTTGCGGGTGGCGTTGCCTGCTTCGTGGCAAGTGGTACAGGTTCCGGGTACCACACCAAAGTGGTCGAAGCCTGCGGGAAGCCATGCAGCGGTGCGATGGCATTGATCGCACGGGGCGTTGGTTACAACATGATTGACCGGTTTACCGGTGGCGGTCACGCCGTTGTGGCAGGTAGCGCAGCTGCCCGGTGTTACACCAATGTGATCGAAGCGCGCCCCGGCCCACGTCACCTGCGAGCTGTGGCACTGGCTGCACGGCATCACGGTTTGCGGGTGGCCGATGGTCTTGAAGGTGCTGGCGATGCGGCTGCCCTGGGTGTGGCAGACCTCACACTGGCGCGGCGTGCCTTTGAAGATACCCTGCAGATGGCAGGTCTGGCAGTCGGCCTGGGCGTGGGCGCCCAGCAACGGGAAGCCGGTTTGCACGTGATCGAAGCTGGAGCGGATGCCTGTCTCGACAGCGTGTGTCACGCCGGCGCAGGTGAACAGGAGCAAGATCAGCGCCGCACGAAAGCAGGCCTGAATGGGGGTCAGTGAATTGCGCATGGGGAACCTTCTTCGCCGTTTGGCATCGGGTTTAACTCTCTAAGATCTGCCGCGCGGGGTGTTGAGCACCCCGGGACGCAGTTTGCGGAACGAGCTGGTTTCGTGGCAGCGCTGGCACTGGTTGCCAAAGCCACCGTCGTGAACATCCTCATCGGCATGGCAACTGGCGCAGCTGCCCGGCAAGCTGATTTTGCGTTCGCTCGGCTTCTTGTGGCAGGCGTGGCAATCCAGCTTCTTGTGCGCGCCGTCCAGCTTGAAGTGGGTGCGCCGGTCGTGGTCGAAACTCCACGACTTCCAGTTGTTGGCGTTGTGGCAGTCGCCGCAAGCCGGCCCAAGTCTGAGTTTGTGCTTGTCGTCTTTTTTGTGGCAGGCGAGGCACTCGCTTTTCGCATCCTTGTAGGCCGGAGTCAGGTGACACTCTTTGCACTCGACCTTGATATGTTTTCCCAGCAACGGGAAGCGTGAAAGCCCGTGGTCGAAACTGGCGATCTTCCAGTCACGTTCGTTGTGGCAGGACTCGCACAGCTTGCCGAGCTGGCCCTTGTGCTTGTCATCCTTCTGGTGACAGCTGAGGCAGTCGGTCTTGGTCTTGTCATTGTACAGGAAACCGGTGTGGCAGGCGGTACACTTGGTCTGTACGTGTTTGCCACGCAGCGGGTATTTGGTCTGCTTGTCGTGATCGAAGATCGACGTGATCCAGTCCTTCTCCACGTGGCAGCTCTCGCACTTGTCGCCGAACTTGCCTTTGTGGCCCTTGCGGTTGTCATCGCTGCGGTGGCAGGCCACGCAGGTGGTCGGTGTTTTTTCTTTGTACAGAATACCGGTATGGCAAGTGATGCACTTGGCCGTGCGGTGCTTGCCTTTGAGCAGATACTTGGTGTCGCGGTCGTGGTCGAAGCGCATCGATTTCCAGTCGCGGTCGGTGTGGCAGGTCTCGCACTTGTCGCCGAACTTTCCCTTGTGGCCATTTTTGTTGTCGTCCTTGCGGTGGCAGGCCACGCATTGCAGGGGTGCGCCCTTGAATTTCGGATCGGAGTGGCAATCCTTGCACTTTACGTCGCGGTGCTTGCCGGTGAGCGGGAATTTGGTCTTGCTGTGGTCGAACGTGGTGTCCTTCCAGTTCTTCTCGCTGTGACAGTCGGCGCAGGCCCTGCCGAGCGCGCCCTTGTGTTTGTCATCCTTCTGGTGGCAGGCATAGCAGTCGGTGGGTGACTCGCGATGTTTCTTGCCCTGCAGGTGACAATCCTTGCACTGCACCTTGGCGGCCAGGTGCCCGCCCTTGAGCGGGAAATCCGTCAGCGTGTGGTCGAACTTTATTTCGTCGAGCAGCACGATCTTCATCTCGCGGCCCTTGTGGTCGGTGTGGCAGACGCGGCACTCCTGTTCCGGAATTCTTCCGTGGTAGCCTTCTTTGCGTGCGACATCCGCTTTGACCTCCTTGTGACAGTCCTGGCACAGGCCGCTTTGGGCGGCCTTTTTGAAGCGCAAATGGCAATTCTGGCAATCGCCCTCGAGCTTTGCATGGCCTTCAATCAGCTTGCCCGGCATGATCACGTTCTCGACCGTGTCGGCAAACGCCCCCGTATGCCACACAGCAACCAGAACCACCAGCCAAACGGATAAGCAGCGAGTTACGCGCACTGGCGGCCCAATTAATACATGTGCACGGCGATGACATGCACCACCCCGCTGATGACCAGTAAGAACACGAACGGCACGTGCAGGAGGTGCCAGAGCGAGAACAGGCGCTCATAGGTGCTGAATTGGGACGCGTGGCGCACGGCTTTCAGATAGTCCTTGATTTTGTCACTGGCCGCCGCCAGCCGGCGCTGCAATTTGGAGCGATCCCAGCCACGCTGCACGGCGTAACCTCGAAGCACCTTTCGGAGTTCGCGCATGCACTCGGCATGTACCCGGAGTGCTTGCAGACTGATGGTGAGAAACTGCCAAGTGGAAGGCAGGAAACCTTTTGGAGCGGTGTGGGCCAGCTCGCCGAAGGCCTTGAGGCGCACTTCCACTTTCGGGACGAAATGAAACTTTGAACGCACCTCGCCTTCCTCGCTGCCAAGCAGTATTTGCATTTCCTGAAGGGTGGCGCGCCGGCCGTACAGGCCGTGATGGATGCGCCGGTACATGAAGCGCCCGACGACACCGCTCCCGGCTACCAGCAACATGCAGCCCATGGCGACACCGGCGTTGAATGAGCCGATGGTGAAGGTTGAGTGAAAAAGTACCAGCGTGGGTCCTGCGACACCGAAGATCATGTGCAGACGGAACCAGTGTTTGATTTCTCCGGTTTTTTGCAGGAAACCGACATGTTTGCGCAGCGGATAGAGCAGCAGAAAGAGCATCATGGAACCGCCCACGAGCCCGAGGTAATAGCCGAAGTCATCGCCCGGCGAGTAGTACTGACCCGTTGCAGACAACCAGATGAGTACGCCGGACAACGCATAGACTGGCAACAACAAAAAATTGCTGCGTTTCGTGGTCGAGTGTGGCGCGCTGTCCTGCGCCGACGGTACAGCCGTGAGAGGTTGCGTATATTCCATGTCGAATGTCACCAGCACATGCCGTAAATGTAACACCGAGCCGTGTTACTCTTTGTTTATTCTATTGTTCTCGGTGCATCTTAGGCCATTTTTCCGGTCCGGAATATGGGAAATCAGGCAAAGTGCCTGTGCGGTCTGACCAACGGGTCTGCACGAGGGCTGCGATCTGGTTAAGGTACTTGGCAGGCCCATAAATGGTTATTCCAGAAGCAATGTTGTTTTATGTTGACTATTTTACTCAGGAAATGACTGTTTCCTGGCCATATCTCAAGGGCCACTACTGAAATGACACTCGCCGATCTGCTGTTTACCGCGCTTTATCTCCTGCCGCTGATCTTCGTCATGGTCTGGTATCTGCGTCGTCATCGGCGGCGCGAGGCCGCGCATGTGGCAACGTGGAAGAGTTCGGTAGAGTCCGGACTCACTGAACCGGCTTCGCTGCATCCGGTGATCGATCCCCGGCTCTGCCTGGGGTCGAAGGCCTGCGTCACGGTTTGCCCGGAGAAGGCGATCGGAATCATCGGTGGCAAAGGACAGCTTGTGAACCCGGCGCACTGCATTGGCCACGGGGCCTGCAAAACCGCCTGTCCGCACGACGCCATTCAGCTTGTGTTTGGTACCGCCAAACGTGGCATGGATATCCCGCAGGTAAGTCCCAGCTTCGAAACCAACGTTCCGGGAATTTTTATCGCGGGCGAGCTGGGCGGCATGGGGCTGATCCGCAAGGCCGTGGAGCAGGGTCGGCAGGCGATCGATTCCATCGCCAAGCTCACGGGCGGCAAATACCCCTACGACGTTGTTATTGTCGGGGCCGGTCCAGCCGGGATGTCGGCGTCGCTGGGCGCGATGGAAAAGAAGATGCGTTTTGTCACGGTTGAGCAGGAGGACGCTTTCGGTGGCACGGTTTATCACTACCCGCGCAACAAAGTTGTTATGACGGCGCCTGTGGAGTTGCCGATTATCGGCAAAATGAAATTCGGCGAGGTGAGCAAGGAAAAGCTGCTCGAGTTCTGGCAGGGTGTGCTGCACAAAACCGGACTCAAGATTAATTTCTTCGAGCGCATGGAGAGTATCAAGCCGGACGGGCAGGGCTTCGTCGTCAAGACCTCCAAACAGGAATACCGTACACGCGCCGTGTTGCTTGCCATCGGGCGGCGCGGCACACCGCGCAAGCTCGGCGTGCCGGGCGAGGAGCAAGCGAAAGTCGTTTACCGGCTGATCGACCCGGAACAGTATCGCAAGCAACACGTGCTGGTGGTGGGCGGTGGCGACAGCGCGCTCGAAGCGGCACTCGCCTGCGCCGAGGAACCGGGCACGAGTGTCGCGATCTCCTACCGCAGCGAGGCGTTCGCGCGCGTGAAAGAAAAGAACCGCAAGCGACTGGATGAAGTGCAGAAGGCCGGGCGCGTGCAGGTGTTGCTGAAGTCGAATGTAAAAAAGATCGAGACCGGCAAGGTGATCCTCGATCAGGACGGCAAGCGCATCGAGCTGCGCAACGATGCCGTGATCGTGAGTGCCGGCGGGTTGCTGCCGACGCCGTTTCTGAAGGAGATTGGAATTCTGGTGGAGACGAAGTACGGAACCGTCTGAGATCCGGCGCGTTGTTCAGGAAGCGGAGAGTTTCTGGATGAGTGGCAGGAGAGTTGTTTCCCAGACTTCGGCAGTAATCGGACCGATGTATTTGTAGCGGATCACGCCCTGCTTGTCGATTACGAAAGTTTCCGGTACCCCGTAAACGCCCCAGTCGATGCCCACGCGCCCGTCGGCATCCACGATGCTGAGGTCATAGGGGTTGCCTTCGGCCTTGAGCAAGCGCACGGCATCCTCGCGCTTGTCCTTGTAGTTGAGGCCAATGAGCGGCACGTGCTTTTTGCTTGCCAGGCGCATCAACACCGGGTGTTCCTGTTTGCAAGCCACGCACCACGACGCCCACACGTTGATCAGCACCACCTTGCCGTGCAGGTCGGCGTTGGCGAGCGATGTGCCCGGGTTCTCCAGTGTCGGCAGGGAAAAAGCCGGCAGCGGTTTGTCCACCAGTGGCGAGGGGATCTTGTGCGGATCGAGCCTCAGCCCATACGCCAGCAACACGCCCAGCAGGGCGAACAGGCCGATCGGGATAATAAATTTTTGCATGCCGGTTATTTGCAGAACGTCGTATTGGAAGTTTTCCCCTTAAGACTCTGCGCAATCTCGGGTGGCATGTATTTCTCATCATGTTTGGTGAGCACTTTGCTCGCCACGAAGCCGTCCGGCAGCAAACGGCCTTCGGTGATCACGCCCTGGCCCTCGCGGAACAGGTCCGGCAGGATACCGTCGTAGCGCACCGTGATGCACTTCTCGTAATCAGTCAGTTTGAATTCAACTTTCAAACTGCCCGGGGTTTTCTTGACGCCGCCAAAATCGACCATGCCACCGAGGCGCAACAGCCCCTCGGTCGATATTTTTCCGCTCAGTATTTCGGCGGGACTGCGAAAATAGACGATGTTGCTGCGAAAGGCGTTGAGCACCAGCAGGCCGGCGAGGCTGAGGATGGTGACGCCGCTCAGGATGGCGATGAGTTTTTTGTATCTCGGTTTCATTCCGATTCTGCCCGATTCAAACGCGTTAAGGATTGCAGTTCGCGGCGCACGCTCCGCATGCGCCGGCACGCGGCCAGCATGTTGAAAATCAGCACCAGCGCGGCGGCGCCATAGGAGCCCCACACGTACAGCGCGTAATTGCCCATGGCGAAGAACTCTGACCAGTTCATGGCTTGACCAGTTCCGTGACCCAGCCGGTGTAGCGTTCGCGGTGCAGGATTTCGGCGCGCAGACGCACGAGCAACAGGGTGACAAAGAACAGCGTGAACGCCAGCGCCATAATGAGCAGCGGGATGAGCAGGCTCGGGTGAATGGCGGGCGCGCCGATTTTGTTGATGGTGCTGAGCGAGGCCGGCTGGTGCAGGGTGTTCCACCACTGCACCGAAAAATGAATCACCGGAATGTTCACCACGCCAACCAGCGCCAGCAGCGCACCGGCGCGCGCCGCGCGCTTCGGGTCGTCGATCGCCGCCTGCAACGCCATGAATCCGATGTACAGAAAAAACAGTAGTAACTCCGAAGTGAGTCGCGCATCCCATGCCCACCAGGTGCCCCACATGGGTTTGCCCCACAGCGAGCCGGTCACGAGCGCCAGCAATGTGAACGAGGCGCCGATCGGCGCCGCCGCCGTGGCCGCCATTTCGGCGAGTCGCATGTTCCAGATAAGCCCGATGGCGCCGGCCGAGGCCAACACCATGTACGCGAACATGGACAGCCAGGCCGCCGGCACGTGAATGAACATGATGCGCACGCTTTCGCCCTGTTGATAGTCGGGCGGGGCCACGAATAAACCTTGATAGAGGCCAATGGCGAGCAGGATTGAGGTCACGCCCGCAAACCACGGAATCAGTTTCCCGGCGAAGCCGTAGAAAATTTTGGGAGAGGCGTATTTGTGAAAAAACATGTCAGTCCATCGATATCCGCAGCGCCGCCGCCGCCGCCCAGGGAGCAAACCCGAGGGCCACCAGCAGGAAGGCGCCGAGCAAGGAGAAATAAGCCTCCGGGTCAAGACCCGTGGCGCTGGCCGTAACCGCGCCGGCGCCGAAAATCAGGATCGGAGTATACAGCGGCAACACCAGCAGCGACAGAAGCACCCCGTCGCCGCGCAAACCCAGAGTAAGGCCGGCGCCGACACTGCCGATGAGACTCAACACCGGTGTGCCGAGCGCAAGCGCGAGCAGCAACGTGCCAAGCGCTTCGCTCGGCAGATAAAGCTGAATGGCGAGCAGCGGGCTCAACAGCAGCAGCGGCAGGCCGGTGGTTACCCAGTGGGCCGCGACCTTGGCGAGCACCAGCGCGCTGAGCGGCTGGGGGCTTAATGCCAGTTGTTCGAGCGTGCCATCCGCGTAGTCGGCCGCGAACAAACGGCTGAGCGATAACAATGTGGCGAGCAACGCCGCCACCCACAGCACGCCCGGCGCCAGAGTGCGCAGCACCGCCGGCTCCGGCCCGACGCCGAGCGGAAAGAGACTCACCACAATGGCGAAGAACACCAGCGGCGTGGCGACATCCGCCGGCTTGCGCGCCGCGATCAAGAGGTCGCGCCGGAACACACACCACACGGTGCCGACAAGGGTGGTCGCCATGGCTTATTCCAGAGTCAGTGTCCGTACCGGCCGGCCCGCCATGGCCACTTCCTGATGCGAAGTAAGGAGGCACAGCCCGCCCCGATCAAGATGCCCGGCGAGGGCGGCGAGCAGTCGCTCCACGGCGCGCGCGTCCAGCGCCGTGAACGGTTCGTCCAATACCCAGAGCGTGCGTTTCAGCACCGCAAGGCGCGCCAAGGCCACCCGGCGTTTCTGTCCTTGCGAAAGGAGTTTTGTGGGCAAGTTTGCCACCCGTGCGAGGCCCGGCGATTCCA
>Ga0315281_10015839_pt1 | contig 10089 bp, 7 predicted proteins | sample YL17G07_0_MG_FD_204540 | JGI IMG/M metagenome (GOLD analysis project Ga0315281, IMG submission 204540) | Sediment microbial communities from Yellowstone Lake, YNP, Wyoming, USA - YL17G07_0 | ecosystem: Environmental > Aquatic > Freshwater > Lake > Sediment | place: USA: Wyoming | collected...
GGGCGCGTTTTCGATGATCAAGAAGGTCGAAGTCGTTGACGAGTACACGGTGAAGATGATCACCGGCGACCCATTTGCTCCGCTGATGGCAACGCTGGCGTATGCCCCCATGGGCATCAACAGCCCGACGCAGGTAAAGAAACTGGGAAATGACAACTACTACACCGCGCCCATGGGAACTGGTCCTTTCAAGTTTGTGTATCATAAGAAAGGCGAAGAGGCACGCCTGGAGGCGAACAAGGATTATTGGGGCGGCGCGCCTTATCTGGACGCGGTAGTGATGAAACCGATTCCTGAGACTGCCGCGCGCGTTATGGCGCTCGAGTCCGGTCAGGTTCATGTGATCTATAGTGTCCCACCCGGAGATGCCGAGCGACTCAAGCCGGACAAGCGCTTCGAGATCCTTACGCCCAATCAGCAGCGCGCCATTCTGGTGGGGTTCAACGTCACCAAGAAACCTCTGGACGATCCCAAGGTCCGGCAAGCCCTGAATTATGCCGTAGACAAGAAAGCCATCAACGACCGGATCTTCATGGGCGTGGCCAAGATCGCCGACTCGCCCGTGCCGCAGACCGTATGGGGCTACTTCAAGACCAAGGATTACACTTACGATCCCGAAAAAGCAAAGCAGTTGCTGAAAGAAGCCGGTTATCCCAACGGCTTCGAGGTAACGCTCACCGGGTCACCCGGTCGGTATCTGATGGATGCTGCAGTCATGGAGGCAATCCAGTCCTACCTCCAGAAGGTTAACGTGAAGGTTAACATCATCAATTTGGAGTGGGCGGCTTACCAGACGGCGCAGCGCAAGAAAGTCGAGGAGAGCCAGATTCAGATGTTCTTCATCGGCTGGGGTGTCCCCACACTTGACGCCGACATCCTCATCAAGAACTATCTGAAAGAGGGGTGGGGTGAACTTGGCTTGAACACGATGTACTACACGAATCCTGAGATCGAGAAACTCGTCCTCGCACAGCGAACGGCGAAGGATGACAAATCTCGGCTCGACGCGTTGAAGAAGGCGCAAGAGATCATCATGGAAGACGCGCCGCAGATTTTCCTCTACACCGAGCCGCAGATTCATGCCAAGAGCACCAAAGTACAAAACCTGATCATCTCTGTTACCGAAATGGTTGACCAGATGCACCTGACCTGGTTATCTGATTAGCATCGCATGTGCGACGCACCGTGCCGGTGCGTCGCACATGTCCGGAGGGTTGAGCCATCCTCAGGTACATCGCGACCCGGCTGGTATTACTCATCCCCACACTGTTGGGCGTTTCCATCATCGTCTTTTTCATCATTCGCATGATTCCCGGCGACCCAGCGGAGTTGATGGCACACGATTTTGCCAGCAAGGAAGCCATCGAGCGGCTGCGCCATGCCTGGGGGCTGGATCAGCCAGTGCCAATCCAGTACCTCGTCTTCATGGAGCATATCCTGCATGGCGACTTTGGGCAGTCAACGCTCAGTGGCTATCCGGTCATGGCAGAGATCATCGTGCGTTTTCCCAACACGTTGCAGTTGGCAACCGTGAGCATGGTCCTGGCGATTCTCATCGGCGGGCTGGCAGGCGTCATCTCCGCGCTCAAGCCATACACGATCTTCGACAATGTGGCGATGATCATTGCGCTCCTTGGAGTTTCAATGCCGGCGTTCTGGCTTGGATTAATGCTGATGCTGGTCTTTGCCGTCATGCTTGGCTGGTTGCCGGCGACTGGCATCGGCACGCCGCAGCATCTGGTGCTGCCGTCGCTCGTGCTCGGCTACACTGCGGCTGGCATCATCGCACGTCAGACGCGCTCCGCGATGTTGGACGTGATGCGGCAGGACTATATCACGACGGCGCGCGCCAAAGGATTGACCGAGCGTGTGGTTGCGTCCCGCCATGCACTCAAGAACGCGCTCATCCCGGTCGTGACCATTGTCGGCTTGATCTTCGGTACGATGCTCGGCGGTTCGGTCATCGTCGAAAGTGTGTTCAGTTGGCCTGGCATGGGCAAAATGTTAGTGGACTCGATCCTGGCGCGAGATTACCCGATGATCCAGGCGGCGGTCATGGTATTCGCAGTGAGTTTCGCGCTCGTCAACCTGGTTGTAGACGTTCTCTATGCCTTCCTCGATCCCCGCATCCACTATGACTGAATTCCAGAGTCAGCCACGATCGCTTGCGCGCCGCTTCTGGCGCAGTCCCGCTGTGCGTCGTTTCCGTCGCAACCGCACCGCGATGCTGGGGCTGGCGATGGTCTCGTCGCTGATCCTGGTCGCGCTGGCAGCCCCGTTGCTCGCGCCCGCCGATCCGCTCGAATCGGAATTGCAGAAGAGTTTGACTCTGCCTGGTATGGACGGGTTTCTGCTCGGCAGCGATGAACTCGGACGTGATTTGTGGAGCCGCGTCGTGTATGGCTCGCGCATTTCCCTCACGCTAGGCTTGATCTCCGTCGGCATCGGCTTGCTCATTGGCATTCCGCTACCCGCGCTCGCGGCATATCGCGGTGGCTGGGTGGACTCGCTCGCGATGCGATGCGTGGACATCCTTCTCTCTTTTCCCGCGATTCTGCTGGCGATCATTGTCGTCAGCGTCCTTGGTCCCAGTCTCAACAACGCCATGATTGCTGTTGGAGTAGCACAGGGACCGATCTACGCGCGCCTGGTACGCGGCGTCATTCTCTCGTTGAAACAGCGCGAGTTCGTGGAAGCGGCTCGCGCGATTGGTGTGAACGACCGGGGCATTGTCTTCCGTCACATTCTGCCCAACTGCCTCTCGCCCATTATCATTCAGTCAACACTTCTCATTGCGTCGGCGATCTTGTCCGCGAGCTCGCTCAGTTTCCTGGGGCTGGGCGCGCAGCCGCCCACTCCTGAGTGGGGGGCGATGTTGAGCAAGGGGCGGCTGTATCTGCGAACCGCACCTTTCCTCACGACCTTTCCAGGGCTTGCCATCGTGATTACGGTTTTGGGTTTCAATCTGTTTGGCGATGGTTTGCGCGAGGCACTTGATCCAAGGATGGGGGGAAGGTGATCCATATTGGAGGTTAGAAATCGGAGGCTAGGGTTGGAGCATTTCTCCAATTGAACGTGCTTTTCGAATCTCCAACTTCGAATCTCCAACTTCCGACATCCAAACTCTAATTCAGACTGGAGGTGTAAGTGGAAGAATTCGAAACCAAAATTCTTTCTCAACTGCATTCAGAAAAAGTCGTCGAATTGCTGCAACAACTGGTCAGGATTCGCAGCGACAATCCGCCGTGTCAACTTGGGCAGATTGCGTCGTTCGTCGCAGGATGCCTGCGCGCGTCAGGTTTGGATGCCCGACTTGAAGGGGACGCGGGAGACAGTTGGGAAAGGACGAACGTCGTCGGCACGCTGAAAGGCATGGGGGGTGGTCCGACCCTGATTTTGGCGGCGCACACCGACGTCGTACCGCCCTACGATCTTTCGAAATGGACCGTGGACCCATTTGCGGCGCAAGTTGTGAACGGAGAAATCGTCGCGCGCGGAACTGCGGACACCAAAGGGAGTCTCGCCGCGATGATGTCAGCCGTCCAAGCGATTGCCGCTTCGGGCGTCAAGTTGAAGGGTGATCTGGTGCTGCTCGCGTGGGCTGGCGATGAAGCAACGCCTCCTAGCGCCAAATACTTCAACGGCATTGCATACCTCGCCTTCAACAATCGCCTGAAAGGTGATGCGATGATCTTGGGTGAGCCGTACGACCTGAAGGTAGTCTACATTTCACGCGGGCGCGTGTGGTTCGAAATTGAGATCGGCGGCGAAGCCACCCATTCCGCGACCGGCAAAGGCATCAACGCGATTCGCAAAGCGATGAATCTCATCGAGGAAATTTACACGATCAAGGTAGGCGAACACTCCGTTCTCGGCAAGGACTCGATCAATGTGGGGACGATCAAGGGGGGCACGCAGCCGAACATCGTTCCTGATAGTTGCACGTTTACCTTTGACATTCGCTTCGCTCCACCGCGGACGGTCGGTGAGGTGATGGGGATGGTCGAAGAGAAGATCAAGCAGAGGCAAGCCGCAGATCCCCAGTTCATCTTCAAATCAGTGAAGGTCACGGAAAAGCGTGAACCACTGGGGTTTGCCGCCGATCAGCCGCTGAATCTGGCTCTCCAGCGCGCGGGGAAGAGCGCGCTCAACGTTGATCTCGAACTGGGAGGGGCGCTATCATTTGGCGACACGGCAGATTGGAAAGACCGCGTGGGACTGAAGGAGGCGTGTTTGTTCGGGCCTGGCAAGACGAAAGAGGCGCACGCGATCAACGAACGCATCGCGATTGCCGATCTGGTTGCCGCCGCCAAAGTCTACGCACTGGTTGCATCCTACTACTGCGGAGTCGCGGAATGAGCAACCGCACACTTGCCCAGGTTTGCCAGAGAATCGTGAGAGAATGTCTCGCGCTAAATCAGGATGAACGCTGTCTGTTGATCAAAGACCTGGAGCCATTTGAACTCGCCAGCAATCTAGAGACCGCGATTAACACGAGCGGCGGGATCGCACAGGTGCTGGAAATCCCCACCGAGGTTTACATGCACGAGCCGCTCCCCAAGAGCGTAGAACCAGCGATGACATCTGCCGACGTCGTCCTGCTGTGCACAAAAGAACTCTTCCCTCACAAGGCGCGGCGGCTTGCAGCAGAGGCAGGCGCGCGCGTGCTTTCGCTCGGTACCGTCACCAAAGAGATGGCGCTGCGCGCCCTGGATCTAGATTATGACGATCTCGCGCGCGTCACCAAATCTGTCGCTGATGCTTACGCGCGCGCTGAGGAAGTGCGCATGACGACTCGCGCCGGGACAGACGTGCGCATGATGATCACAAGCCAGCCCGTGCACTCGTTCGATGGCTTGGCACGCGAGCGCGGCAAGACCTCTGCGCTGCCTGCGGGTGTGGTGGCTACGCTGCCACTGCCTGGAACAGCGGAAGGCATCGTCGTCTTGGACGGTAGCATCGCGTCTATCGGGCTATTGAAAAATCCGATTACTCTCACAGTGAAGGAAGGTCGTGTCACAGACATCCAGGGAGGTGAAGCAGCGGAGAAATTGCTGCGAACCCTCAACGCTGCCGATGCGAACGCGCGCTGCGTCATCGAAGTTGGGATGGGTACGAATCCGCGCGCGGCTTATGTCGGCAATCTGGTGGAGGACGAACGCGTGCGCGGGTCGGGACACATCGGCTTGGGGCGAAATGTACAACTCGGCGGAACGATTGAAAGCAAGGTGCACATTGACGCCACAATACGCGAGCCGAGCATCTATTTGGATGGCAAGGTGATTGTGAACGAGGGAAAATTGTTGATAGGAGGAAAATGATGATCTCAAGAGAACAGTACCTCCAACTACCCATGGAGGAGCGCTTCATCAAGTTAAACCCAGAACAAGACGCGCGGGCGAAGGAATTGCACAAGAACGCTTTGGTGATTGACCTTCACACGCACATCTTGGAGGACCGCGAGGGCGAAACGTTCGAGGGCAACATCCCTCGCATCAAACGTTCCCAGGTGAATGTCTTCGTCGAGGCGGTCGCTCGGATTGACGAGGACTTTGACGCGTCCATGCGCCTTCTCGGTGAGTTGTTGTGCCGAGTCGAAAAGCACCCCGACTTTATGCCCGCTTTCTGTGCGCAAGATTTTCTCGACGCGAAAGCGCAGGGCAAGCAGGCAATGATGTTCCAGTTGGAACCACAGACCTTTGGCAGGGACCCAAATCGGATCGAGATTGCCTATGGGCTGGGAATTCGCATGGCGCTGCTCACGTTCAACACGCGCACCTTCCTCGGCGATGGTTGCGGCGAGAGAATGGACGAAGGGCTGAGTTACTTCGGCTGCCAGGTCGTCGAGCGGATGAACGACCTGGGAATGTTGATTGACCTGTCGCACTGCGGCGCGCAGACGACGCTGGATGCGATTCGGTTGTCGAAGGTGCCCGTGATGTGCAACCACGTCGGCGCGCGCGCGCTGTATCCGCAGTTGAAACGACTCAAGACGGACGAGGCGCTCAAGTTGCTCGCCGACAAGGGAGGGATCGCGGGTGTTTCGGCGATTCCGAACCAGTTGAGCCGCAATGCGGAGCAAGGCATCGAAGACATGCTCAACCACATTGACTACATGGTCAACCTGATGGGCATAGATCAAGTCGCAATTGGCTTGGACAATGTGTTCGGTGATCACGTCGGGTTCCATCGCAAAGCCGCGCAGACGATCTTCAAACTGTCGTACATCGGGCAGGAGTTGAACGCGCCGTACCTCTACGGCATCGAAAGCCCCGAAGAATGGCCCAACATCACGCGCGGTCTGGTCGCGCGCGGCTATTCCGACGAAGCCATCAAGAAGATTATCGGCGGCAATGCGCTGCGCGTCATCAAGCAAGTAGTGGGGTAACTGAAAAGGAGACAACCATGCTTTCACGAAACGAATATCTCAAACTACCTTTGGAACAACGTTTCATTCCGCTGGACGAGGCGAAAGCCGCGCGCGCAAATCGGCTCTTCGACAACCTTCCCACAGTGGATTTGCACACGCACATCTTCGGCTCGCTGCATTTTTCGTTTGACTATGAGCAGGTTCGTCAAATCGGCGTGACAGGACTCTTTGAAGCGGTCCCTGCCGTGTCTGAGGATTTCGACGAGTCCATGCGTTTGCTCGGCACCTACAAAAACCTCGTTGCGCACCAATCCGGGCTGATCTCGGCGACACGCGCCGAAGACATCCGCCGAGCCAAGCGCGAGCGGAAACAGGCAGTCCTGTTTCAACTCGAGCCGCAGACCGTTGGGCGCGATCCGAATCGGATTGACGTCGCCTACGGTTTGGGCATTCGTATGATGCTCATGACGTTCAACACCAAGAACTACCTTGGCGACGGTTGCTCGGAACGAACCGACTGCGGCTTGAGTTACCTCGGAATCGAAGTAGTTCGCCGCTTGAACGAACTTGGCGTCCTGATCGATCTGTCGCACTGCGGCATCCAAACATCACTGGATACGTGCAAACATTCCAAAGCACCCGTCCTGTTCAATCACACGGGCGCGCGCGCGCTCAATCCACCCTGCAAGCGACTCAAGACAGACGAGCAAATCCGCGCGGTGGCGGACACGGGCGGACTGATCGGCATCTGCGCAATTCCGAACCAACTCTCGCGTAATCCCGAGCAGGGAGTCGAGGACATGCTGAATCACATCGAGCACATCGCGAAACTCGTCGGGATTGATCATGTCGCAATTGGTCTGGACAACGTGTTTGGCGATCAAGTCGGGCATCATCGCCAGATGGCGGCGACGAACATCGTGAACCTAGAGCGCTCGGGCATCGTTTTGGCAGCCGATTACATGTACGGCATCGAATCGCCGCTCGAGTGGCGCAACATCGTGCGCGGGCTGGTCTCGCGCGGATTCACTGATGAGGAGATCACCAAGATCGTCAGCGGCAATGCGCTGCGCGTGATCGAGCAGGTGGTGGGATAGACACAGTCCCGCCCACTGTCATTGCGGGCGGTTTTCTCTGGCACCGCCCGCCGGGCAGGTGTGCGAAGCAATCCCCAACGTTGGAAGTTGAAGGTCGCAAGGTGGAGATTGCTTCGCCGCGAAATCGCCCCCGCGCAATGACAGCGGGCTGGATTGTTTGCGAAGGAGCATCCCTTGAACACCGACCAAAATCCAATCGGCTGCACGCGCGCCATCGCGGAGTACGTCGCGCGCACGCAGTTCGCCGATCTGCCGCGCGCAGCGGTCGCGACAACGAAACTCCACATCCTCGATGCGCTCGGCATCATGCTCGGCGCGTACGGCACCAGGCACGCACTCATCCGGGGGCTGATCGAACTGACTCTGGAACAGAGCGCGCGCGGTCAAGCTACCATCATCGGCGCAGGTGAAAAAGTCGGCTGTGCCGACGCGACGATGGTGAACAGTGTCCTGGCGAACTTTCTCGACTTTAGCGACGGGCATTTCATGGGCGGACACATCAACGACCGCTTGGTGCCGCCGGCTCTCGCCGCAGCGGAGCGCGCGAACGCGTCTGGACGCGATCTGCTGACTGCCGTCGTGCTGGGGTACGAAGTCTACATTGACCTGGCTAACGCTTTTTTCAAAAATGTCGAGCCCGTCTCGGTCAAGTTGCCGCTCTTCGTCATGCTTGGCACACTGGCGGGCGTCGTACCACCAGCGAAATTGCTTGGTTTGAGCGAAGAGCAAATCACAGGTGCGCTGGGGCTGGCGGCATCCCTTCAAATCGGCGGCGCGCAGTATGTGAAAAGCGGCGGGCACGAGAAAGACCTCACCGCAGGACACGAGTCGCGCCGTGCGCTCTTCTCCGTTCTTGCCGCGCAGAAAGGCATCTTCGGCTCGCAAAATATCTTGGAAGGCGAACGGGGCGTACTGAACGCGCTTGGCGCTGCGCCCAATCCTGCGTTACTGCTGGGCAAAGAGTACCGTATCGGCGAGTGCTACTTTAAGCCGTATCCCGCGTGTCGCTACCTGCATGCGTCCATCGAAGCCGCGATGAACCTGGTGCGCGAGCATGGCATCGCCGCGGCGGACATTGAGCGCGCGATTGTGACGACGAACAGATCATCGGCAGGACGGCTCACGTACGAGATCAAGTCGCACGTCAACGCGATCTTCAGCCACGCGTATCAGGTCGCGACGGTCCTCATGGACGGCAAACCAAGTCTGCCGGTCGCGTGGCAGGAAAAAGTCGGCAATCCCGCGTTCCAGGATTTGCTATCGCGCATCGAGGTGAAGGCGGATCTGAAATACGAGAAACAGTTCGAGCACAGGTCTGTCCATCAACCGCCCTGGCCTGCGGAGGTGCAGGTGCATTTGCGCGATGGAAGGCGATTTGCTTCGGAGGTCTTGAGTCCGAAAGGCGATCCAGACAACCCGATGTCGCCGACAGAGGTGAAAGAAAAATTCGTGCGGCTGGCAACCACCGTCATTTCCGAATCGAAAGCGCGTGAGATCGCGCAGCTGATCGAGCGTCTTGAAGAGATCGCCCATGTAGGTGAATTGATGCAGTTGCTTGTGGTCAAGTGAGATTCAAGGAGAACACATGCGAGTACTCATCATCGGCGGAACGCGCCGCTGTGGACCGTACCTTGTCGAAGAATTGTTGAGCGCGGGGCACTCGGTTGTCTGCTTTCATCGTGGTCAAAGCAACGTTGCCTTTTCGGATCACGCCGAGCACATTCACGGTGACAGGCGGAACAATGCTGAATTCCAAGAGCGGATGGCGGCGGTGAAGGCGGATGCGGTCGTGGACATGATCGCAGGTGACGCGCAGGACGTTCAGACAGTCGCGCAGACATTTCGCGGACGAATCCAGCGCTACATTTGCATCAGCAGTTACGAAGTCTACGCGGCATTCGAGGCGGCGTGGAATCACACGCCCAGTTACCAGTCAGTTCCGATACCGGAAGACGCACCGAAGCGAAAGTGGACAGACCTTTATGGGCGCGAACGCCGTTACGAGAAACTGTTGGTGGAGCAAGAGGCGATGTCGGCGCATGACCGCGGCGATTTCGCTGTCACGCTGTTGCGCTGGCCCGCGTTGTACGGTCCCCGAGACCCAACGCCGCGCGAATGGTACTACGTCAGGCAAGCGTTGGATGGGCGCACGAAAATTGTCCTGCCAAATGGAGGGCAAGCGATTTTCCCGCGTGGGTACCTGGCGAACATGGCGCACACGGTGGTGCTTGCGCTGGAAAACGAACGTGCGGCAGGTCAGGCGTACAATGCTGCCGACACGGAAGCCCTGAGTGTCAGGCAAATCGTGGAGATGATTGGCGACATCTTGGGACATCACTGGGAGATCATCTCGGTGCCGCGAGGAATTATGCCGCGCACACAGCAGTCCCAGGCGCTTCCGTATTCGTGCGATCCGTACGACATCGAACCACATCTCCTTCTTGATTTGACCAAAATCAAAACCGAGATGGGTTATCGAGACTTGGTGCCGATTCGCCAAGCCCTGGAGAATACAGCGAGATGGCTATGTGACAATCGCCCCCAAGTTGACTGGCTTTCGGTTGACTATGCGGCACTGGATGAGATCATCAATAAGGCTGTTCTGGACAAGGTCCTCATCCG
>Ga0315281_10015840_pt1 | contig 10089 bp, 7 predicted proteins | sample YL17G07_0_MG_FD_204540 | JGI IMG/M metagenome (GOLD analysis project Ga0315281, IMG submission 204540) | Sediment microbial communities from Yellowstone Lake, YNP, Wyoming, USA - YL17G07_0 | ecosystem: Environmental > Aquatic > Freshwater > Lake > Sediment | place: USA: Wyoming | collected...
CCTATCAGGGATTTCGTCTCCATCAGCATGATCGGCATGTTCCCGCTGGTGCTGGTGGTGCATCCGTCTTTGCCGGTGAATTCGGCGCAGGAGCTGATCGCGTACGCAAGTGCCAACCCCGGCAAGCTCAACTACAGCGCCGGCTCGACCGCGTTCCAGGTTGCCACCGAGATGTTCAAGCAGATGACCGGAACCGACATCAAGCACATTCCCTACAAGGGCAGCGTGCAGGCGATCAATGCCGTGATCGCCGGCGACGTGCAGATGACCATCGTCGACAGTCCGCCGGTGCTGCCGCACGTCAAGGCGAAGCAATTGAAGGGCCTTGCGGTGACCTCTGCAACGCGCTCCGCCCCGGCGCCCGAGGTGCCCACCCTGTCGGAGGCGGGTGTGCCGGGGTACGAGATGAACCTCTGGATCGGAGCGTTCGCGCCGGCCGGCACGCCGGGCGAAATCGCCGCCAGGCTGACCAACGAGGTGATGCGCATCGTGAAACTGCCGGACGTGCGCGAAAAGCTGGCTGCGATGGGCATCGAGCCGGTAGGCGACACCTCCGAGCAGCTCGCCCGCACGATCAGAAACGAGATCGCCAGGTTCGGCCCGGTCGTGAAGGCCGCGAACATCAAGGCCCAATAGAATTTCCGCCACGCAATGCTGGAATCCTGGCGCGCTCGCCGCGATCATGAACGCCGCCAGGGGACGAAGTCGTTGCGACGCGAGCATTGCAGTGGTGACAATCCCGAGACCGACCTCGCCGGAAAGCAGATGCGGCGCCGCCGCGCCGCAGCCAACACGAGGGCGAGTACGTGCGGCGGCTGCTCAGGCTATTGCTTCGGAATCTTCGCCTCGGACGCAAGTTTGCTCCAGCGCGCGAGTTCGGACTTCACCAGCGCCGCCAGGGCTTCCGGGGAGCTCGAGCCGGGCTCGTAGCCGGTCTTGCGCAGGCGTTCGATGACATCGGGTTGGGCAAGCACCTGCACCGAGGCTTCGTGCACCCGCCTCAACACCGCGTCCGGCGTTCCTGCAGGGGCGAACAAGGCGTACCAGGTGTCGGATTGCACTTGCGGAAAGCCGGCTTCGGCGAAGCTCGGCAGTTCGGGCAGCAGCGAGACGCGGTTCGCGCTCGACACGGCGATGCCACGCAGCTTGCCGGCGCGGATATGCGGCGCGAGCGCCGTCAGCGGCACCATGACCGCGTCCAGCTGACCGCCGAGCGCGTCGGCCACCGCGGGCCCGGTGCCTTTGTACGGAATGTGCACCAGGCGCAGGATGCCTTCGAGATTCATCAGCTCGCCGATCAGGTGCGAACTGGTGCCCACGCCCGGCGAAGCGAAGTTGAGCGGCCTGGTCTGCGATAGCGCCATGAGTTCCTTCAGGTCCCGGGCAGGCACCGAAGGGTGTATCGCCAAAGCGGAACTGACCGAACCGATCCGGGTGATCGGCGCGAAATCGGCCACGGCATCGTATTTCAGCGTCTTCCACATCGCCGGGTTCGTTGTCAGCGACACGTTGGCGATGAGCAATGTATAGCCGTCGGGGGCCGAACGCGCGGCGAACTCGATGCCGATATTGCCGCCCGCCCCGGGGCGGTAATCGAGCACCACGGGTTGTCCCAGGATCGCCCCGAGCTTTTCGGAGAACGGCCGCGCGATGCCGTCGAAGCCTCCGCCGGGCGGGAACGGCACGATCAGGCGAACAATCCTGGACGGATACGCCGGCGCCTGCGCCCAGAGCGTCTGCGCGAACGCGCTGGACGCGAGAAGCGCGACCGCGAGCACCTGCTTCAGATTGTTCATGTCCCTCTCCTGGTCCGGTCCACTCACGATGCCGCGAGCACGCGGAGCGTTGTTTGCGGCCATCAGTATCTCCCGCTCGGTTGCCTGGGCAAGTGTACAGCCGGGCGAGGGTCCGGAAGGGATGCGGGAGGATTGTCTTCACGTTGGCCGGATTCACTGGACAGATAAGGTTCCAGTACGCTGGAGAGGAGGCGGAGGAACCATTTCTTCGGCCCATCCTGGGTCTCAGGCGTAATTTGGGTCACAACCCACGGGCATCATCGGCATACACTAGCGCCGCTGCCCTCAGGAGCGGGTACCTGAGTCGTAACAGATGTTCAATCAGAAAGGAGCAACGCGATGGCAATAACGGCAGCATGGCCGAAGGGCATCTTTTACGATTCAATGACAACCCTTCTGGACTGGCGCACGCCCGGGTTCAATGCGGCTCAGAGCATCTTGCGCAAGTACGACAGCCAAGCCGATCCCCAGCGCTTTTACGCAACCTGGTACCGTTTGATGGCCGCGTTCACTTTGGAGTCCGCGTTTGGAAGCGGGTATCAGGATTTGATCGAACGGTATCGCGAAGCTCTTGAACTCGCGATGGCGTACCATAAAGTTCCCGGCACGGGAGACGACGTGAAGGCAATGAATTGGGATGCTATTCAGCCGTTCCCGGAGACCCTGGATGCTCTCAGAGAGCAGCAGAAATTCACCAAGGTCATCGTCTTTTCCAATGCCGGGACCGAATACCTCAGGACCCCTATGGCGAAACTGAAGGGTTTCACGCCTGACTACGTGAACGATGCCCAAACCATCAACATGAGCAAACCCTCGCCGCGGGCCTACAATCGTGTCCTTTCGGACAACGGTCTGCGAGTAGAAGACGTGCTCTATTGCGCTGCGCCGCAGTGGGATGTGCAGGGAGCGATGGCTCTTGGAATGAAAGCAGTCTGGCTCAACCGGGATGGACGCACGCTGGATGGAATTCGGCCCGACTTCGAGGCAAAGAATCTCCACGAAGTGACGCAAATTGCCCGGCAAAATCCCGGCAAGGTGGCCTGAGATCAGGAGGACTCCGTTGCGCGTCAAAGATCTTGCAGACAGGAAGATCGGCCTGTTCTCCAATGCAAAGGGGGCCGCTGCGCTGCTGTTGACGGCGTTTGCGCTCGCCTCACAATGCGCCGCGCAGGGGTTCCCGTCACGATCCATCCGGTTCGTGGTGCCGTATGGCACCGCCGCTTCACCCGACGTGCTGGCACGGCTGATCGGAAAGAAACTCAGCGAGAGCGTTGGCCAGCCGGTCATAGTGGACAACCGCCCCGGCTCCAGCGGCATCATGGCGGCGGAAATCGTGGCCAAGGCGCCGGCGGACGGCTATACGCTGTTCGTTTCCAGCGTCCCTCACCTTGCGATCAATCTGGCCCTGTACCCGAAGCTGCCCTATGACCCGCTCAAAGACTTTGCGCCTGTGACGCTGGCCGTCACGACGCCCCTTTTTCTCACCGTCAGCGCGGCGCTGCCGGTGCGTTCGCTGAAGGACCTCATAGCCTACGCCAAAGCCAATCCCGGTCTGCCCTACGGTTCGGCGAGCAACGGCAGCCAGCATCATCTGGGGATGGAGTTGTTGAAGGTGCTGGCCGGCATCGACTTGACCCACATCCCGTACAAGGGCGCGTTTCAGACGGTGCCCGCAATACTGTCCGGTGACATTGCGTTGATGCTTGTCGCCTTGCCGGCGGTGCTGCCGCACGTCAGGACGGGCAAACTTCACATCATCGCGGTCGCCGAGGCGACGCGCTCGCCTCTTATGCCGGAGGTGCCGACGATCGCCGAGTCCGGGTTTCCCGGATACGAGATCAGTCCTGAAATCGGGTTTGTTGCACCGGCAGGAACGCCCAAGGAGGTGATCGAGAAGCTGAACAGGGAAATCGTGAAAATACTCAACATGCCGGAGATCGCACGACAGTTGATTGCCATGGGCATCAACCCCGTCGGCAGCACCCCGGAACAATATGCCGAAACTCTGCGCCCGAATATAGAGAAGTACGCCAAGCTGGTAAAGATCAGTGGCGCGAAAGTCGACTGAGCCACGATCGGGAGGAGGTCCCATGCCGTGCCTGCGCCATTCCGGTCACGCTGATTGTTTCTCAATGCGGCAGGATCAGCGGAGCGTCTGATGTCGAACGGGGCTAGAACAATCGGTTTTCCGGGCCGCTATGTGCAGGGCCCGGGCGCGCTGGCGGCACTGGGACCGTTGGTGCAAGAACTCGGCGGGACGGTCGCCGCGGTGGTTGCGGGCGACAGCGCGCGCGCTGCGGGCGGCGATGGGGTGAGGGCCAGCCTCGAGGGCGCCGGCTGCAGCGCGCATTTTCTGCGCTTTGCCGGCGCGTGCACGGCGGCTGCGGTGGCGGGGCTGGCGGCGCAGGCCGCCCAAATCAATGCAGACACCGTGATCGCGCTGGGTGGCGGCAGCGCAATCGACACCGCCAAAGGGGTGGCCAAGGCGCGCGGCAGCCTGTTGATCGTCGTGCCGACCGTGGCTTCGACCGATGCGCCGACCAGCCGCTCGATTGTGCTGCACGACGATCAGCACCGGGTCACCGGCGTCGAAAGGATGCGCCGCAACCCCGATGCCGTCCTGGTCGACACCGAGATCGTCGCGAGAGCGCCGGTGAGATTTTTCGCCGCGGGCATGGGCGATGCGCTGAGCAAGAAGTTCGAGGCCGAACAGTGCCGCCTCGCGGGCGCAATGAACTTTTTCGGTACGCCGCCGCCGCCGGTTGCCCTGCTGATGGCCGAGCGCTGCTATGCGACGATTGCCGAGTTCGGCGAGGCCGCCTACGCCCGAATCGCCGCCACGGGCAAGCCCGACGACGCGGTCGAGCGTGTGGTCGAGGCGACGGTGTTGTTCAGCGGTCTTGGATTCGAGGCCTGCGGCCTGTCGATGGCGCACGCGCTCAACCGCGGCCTGGGCGCTCATCCCCGGATCGGCCGGGCACTGCATGGCGAGGTGGTCGCGTTCGGCACCATCGTGCAGTTGCTGGCGGAGGAGCGGCCGGAGGGCGAAGTCCGCGCGCACGTCGATCTCACGCGCAGGCTTGGCTTGCCGGTGACGCTGGCGCAGCTTGGCGCGCCGTCATTGGACGCGCCCGAGTTGCAGGAAATCGCGCGGCTTTCCTGCACCGCCCCGTACATGGCCAACCTATCGCCGCGGGCCGGCGAGGCCCGGGTCGCAAAAATGCTGCGCGCGGCCGACGAGCTGGGACGCTCGGTGCTCGAATCCAGCCGACATTGATCCCCGACGACGGGCGCCTCAGGCGCGCAGGTCCTCGCCAATCATGTCGCTTGCCTTTTCCGCGATCATCACGATGGGCGCGTTGGTGTTGCCCGATATCAGCGAGGGCATGATCGCGCCGTCCGCCACGCGCAGGGCAGCGATGCCGCGCACCCGCAGACGCGCGTCCACCACCGCCTGATCGTCCGCGCCCATGCGGCAGGTGCCGACCGGGTGATGGACGGTGCTGCTGATCTCGCGCACGTGCTCCAGGATCTGCGCATCGGTCCGGCAGAGCGGCCCGGGCATTATTTCCTCCGCTACGTAGGCGCGAAGCGCAGGCTGCGCGAGCAGCCTGCGCCCGAGCTTGAATGCCTCGACCATCAGGCGGCGGTCGTTTTCGGTTGAAAGAAAATCGGGCTGGATCTTCGGCGGCGCAAACGGATCGGGCGAGCCGATCTCGACGCGGCCCCGGCTCGTAGGGCGCAGCAGACACACCGATAGGGTGAAACTCGAATAAGGCAGCGGAGGCTCGTTCACGTTCTTGTATCCGATCGGGCTGAAGAACACCTGCAGATCCGGCCAGCCGGGCGACGCGGAGGAACAGGCGAAAAGGCCGGTGCGGAAGAGTCCCGCCGCGAGCAGGCCGCTGCGAAAGAGCGCATATCGCGCAACCTCTGCCGCCAGCCGCAGGGGCGAGGACAGAATATCGTTGACGGTGATGGGCTGCGTGCAGCGGCACAGTGTGCGCACCTGCAGGTGGTCCTGGAGGTTCTCGCCCACTCCGGGGAGATCGGCCACGACGGGAACGCCGTGACGAGCGAGGAGCTGGGCCGGACCGATTCCGGACAGTTGCAGCAGCGCTGGCGAATGGAATGCGCCTCCCGCGATCACCACCTCGCGCCGCGCGTTTGCCGTCAGGGTCTCGGCACCGCGCCGGAACTGGACGCCGGTTGCGCGGGCGCCGTCGAACAGTACGCGCGTGGCCTGGGCCGAGGTCAGCACCTGCAGATTCCCTCGCCGCATCGCCGGCCTCAGATAGGCGCCGGCACCGCAGGAGCGGCGGCCGCGGCGTATCATCTTCTGGTAGTAGGAGGCGCCTTCCTGCGACGGGCCGTTGAAATCGGCGATCTGCGGATAGCCCGCTTCGGCCGCGGCTTGCAGGAACGCATCGGCGAGCTTGTCGTGCTCGTTATCGGAAACTGCAAGCGGACCGGAATCCCCGTGCAGTCCGTCGGCGCCGCGCACGTTCGCCTCCGAGCGCCGGAAGGTCGGAAGAACGTCGCTCCATCCCCAGCCCGCGTTGCCCAGATCGCGCCAGCGGTCGTAGTCACGCGGGTTGCCGCGGATGTAGGTCATGCCGTTCAGGGCACCGGTGCCTCCGAGCACTTTGCCGCGGGGGTAGGGCATGCGCCGGCCGTTGAACCCGGGAACCGGTTCGGTATTCATGCACCAGTCCAGGCGCGGATTTCCGATCGTCTTCTTTACTCCGCCCGGCACGTGGATCCAGACATTGCGATCGGCCTCGCCCGCTTCGAGCAGCAGCACCCGCAGGTCCGCGTTCTCCGAGAGTCGCGCGGCGAGCACGCAGCCGGCGGTGCCGGCGCCGACGACGACGACATCGGCTTCATACTGCGCCACGGGAATGGTCGTCCGCTGGGCCCTTGGCTGCCGGCCCGGGCTACAATTTCTTCGGAGGCCACTGCCTGGCCTCTTTGAAAAATTTCTCCGCCCCGGGATGGTAGGGGACGGTATTGGCCTGGGCCATCACGCTCGGGTCGAACGCCTTCAACGTCGTCGCGGCCGCTTCCAGCGCTGCCTTGTTCTCGTAGATCGCCTTGGTTGCCTTGTAGACCACGTCCGCGGGGACATGCGTGCTGGTCACGAGGAATGCGTCATAGAACATCAGGCGGGTGGGCGCAGCAATCCCAGGTAACCCAGGTGAGGGCTCCATGACCTTCAAGTAGGCACCGGGAAACACCTTTTGCATCGCCGCAACCGCTTCGGGCGTATCGATCAGCGGCAGATAGCGCAGGCCGCCGCGCGAGGCCAGTGCGACATGGACTTCCTGCGCGATTCCCGTCTGCGGATTGACCGGCGCCGAGTCCACTTTGCCATCGCCCAGCGCCGACACCCCCTTGGTGTATTCGGAGACCGGGAACGATTTCGCGTCGCCGATGACGACCCCACCGCTTGCGAGCAGCGCGTTCTGCACGAACGCGAATGTGTTTTGCGCCGTAAATTGGGTGGGAAGGCGCTGGCCTTTCAATTCAGCGATCGACTTGATCGGCGAATTATTGGACACTGCCATGCCGACCGTTATCGGGAACAGAGCCCCGACAAGGCGCAGGTCAGGATTCTTCCGGTCCTTGAAATTGATGATGCCCTCGTAAGCGTTGACCACGTCGATCACGTTCATCAGGCCGAATTCGACCTCTCCGCGATTGACTAACGGCGCGTAAGCCGACGACCCTGACATGGGCTGGACGCGGGCGACCAGTCCACCTTTCTGCTGCATTACGCCGGCGATGGCGGCCCCGACGGAATAGTAAGCGGAGCCTTGGGGATTGGTTGCAACCCCGACCACCTGGGCGTTTGCCGCCGTTGCGGCGCACAGGAGGACGGAAAAGCGGATCGTGGTGCCCAGTAGGCTTCTGAACGAGATCATGACAATTTCCCCTCAAGAATTATGATGATTCGGACCCGGCGCAGACAGTATGCTACCGGCGCCATGAAAATGTGGACTGTCCCCTATTGACGCAGGTCCTCGCGAATCAGGTCGCTTGCCTTTTCCGCGATCATCACGATGGGCGCGTTGGTGTTGCCCGATATCAGCGAGGGCATGATCGCGCCGTCCGCCACGCGCAGGGCCCCGACGCCGCGCACCCGCAGGCGCTCGTCCACCACCGCCTGATCGTCCGCGCCCATGCGGCAGGTGCCCACCGGGTGATGGACGGTGCTGCCGGTCTCGCGAACGTGCTCCAGGATCTGCGCATCGGTCCGGCAGAGCGGTCCGGGCAATATTTCCTCGGCTACGAAGGCGGCAAGCGAGGGCTGCGCGAGCAGCCTGCGCCCGAGCTTGAATGCCTCGATCATGAGGCGGCGGTCGTCCTCGGTGGAAAGGGAATCGGGCTGGATCTTCGGCGCCGCAAACGGATCGGCCGAGCCGATCTCGACGCGGCCCCGGCTCGAAGGGCGCAGCAGACACACCGACGTGGTAAAGCTCGAATAGGGCAGGGGAGGCTCGGTCACGACCATGTATCCCACCGCGCTGAATTGCACCTGCAGATCCGGCCAGCCGGGCGACGCGGAGGAACAGGCGAAAAGCCCGGTGCGAAAGGGCCCACTCGAAAGCATGCCGGTACGAAAGAGCAGATATCTTGCGACCTCGCCGGCCAGCCGCAGGGGCGAGGACAAAACATCGTTGATGGTGACGGGCTGCGTGCAGCGGCACAGCACGCGCACCTGCAGGTGGTCCTGGAGGTTCGCGCCCACGCCGGGGAGATCGGCCACGACGGGAACGCCGTGACGACCGAGGAGTTGCGCCGGACCGATTCCCGACAGTTGCAGCAGCGCCGGCGAGTGGAATGCGCCTCCCGCAATCACCACCTCGCGCCGGGCATGTGCCGTTAGCGTCTCAGCACCGCGCCGGAACTCGACGCCGGTTGCGCGGCGGCCGTCGAACAGCACGCGCGTGGCCTGCGCCGAGGTCAACACCTGCAGATTCGGTCGCCGCATCGCCGGCCGCAGAAAGGCGCCGGCGCCGCAGGCGCGCCGGCCGCGGCGTATCATCATCTGGTAGTGGGAGGCGCCTTCCTGCGAGGGGCCGTTGAAATCGGCGATTGGCGGATGGCCCGCTTCCGCCGCGGCGCGCAGGAACGCATCGGTGAGCTCGCCGCGCCCGACATCGGAAACCGCAAGCGGGCCGGAATCCCCATGCAGTCCGTCGGCGCCGCGGGCGTTCGCCTCCGAGCGCCGGAAGGTCGGAAGAACGTCGCTCCATCCCCAGCCCGCGTTGCCAGAATCGCGCCATCGGTCGTAGTCGCGCGGATTGCCGCGGATGTACTGCATGCCGTTCATGGAGCCCGAGCCGCCGAGCATCCTGCCGCGGGGGTAGGGCATGCGCCGGCCGTTCAACCCGGGAACCGGTTCGCTCTCCAGGCACCAGTTCAGGCGCGGATTGCCGACCGTCCTGGATATTCCGCCCGGCACATGGATCCAGACATTGCGATCGGCCTCGCCGGCTTCCAGCAGCAGCACCCGCAGGTCCGCGTTTTCCGAGAGCCGCGCGGCGAGCACGCAGCCGGCGCTGCCGGCGCCGACGACGACGACATCGGCTTCAACCATGATTCCCGCCTCCTCAGTCCGCCTGCGCCCCGGAATATCTGACCGCCACCCCCCAGCGCTCGATCTCGGCGTCCAGGAAGGCACCGAATTCGCGCGCCGGGGCGAAGCGCACGTTCATGCCTAACTTGTCGAACGCGGCGAGGACATCGGGCATCGCAAGGATGCGGCGCAGTTCGGATTCGAGGCGGTCGATGACAGGCTGGGGCGTGCCGCCGGTGGTCAGGATCCCGGTCCAGCCGCTGACTTCGAAGTCCCTGAAGCCGGATTCCATCATGGTCGGTGCGTCGGGGACGAGCGGGCTGCGCTCGCGGGTGGTGACCGCGAGCAGGCGTACCCTGCCGGCGCGGATCTGCGGCAGCGAGGACGCGAGCGCATCGAACATGTAGTCCACATCGCCCGCGAGCAGCGCCGTCATCGCCGCGGGCGCGCCGCGGAAGGGAATGTGCACCGCGAAGAACTTGCCCTGGTATTTCATCAGTTCGCCGGCCAGATGGACGGCGGTGCCGGTCGCGGGGGAGGCGTAGTTGAGCCTGCCCGGGTTGCTGCGCGCGTGCTCGACCAGTTCCTTCACGCTCCTGACCGGGGTTTTCGCGCTCACCACCAGCACCAGCGGCGCGCTGCTCACCAGGGCCACCGGGGCAAGATCCTTTTTGGTGTCGAACGGCAGCTTCTTGTAGAGCGTGACGTTGA
>Ga0315281_10015841_pt1 | contig 10088 bp, 4 predicted proteins | sample YL17G07_0_MG_FD_204540 | JGI IMG/M metagenome (GOLD analysis project Ga0315281, IMG submission 204540) | Sediment microbial communities from Yellowstone Lake, YNP, Wyoming, USA - YL17G07_0 | ecosystem: Environmental > Aquatic > Freshwater > Lake > Sediment | place: USA: Wyoming | collected...
TGGCGAGTTTCGTCGACGTCACGGCGTAGACGATGCGCCCGTTGCTCTCGGTGGGCGACCCGAAGATCACGCCAATCACGAATCCCCGCGCGTTGAACACTGGACTGCCGCTCGACCCCTGCGCGGCGTACACGTCGAGCTGCAGGGTGTCGGAGAGCACCTTGCTCACGGTCCCGACCGTCAGCGTGCTGAGCGGTTTCAGTTGCTCAATCGCGCCGCCCATCCCGGCGGTTCCGGTGCCAAGCGGGTAGCCGATGATGGCCGACGGGGCGCCGACGCGCGCGCCGGCATTGCGGGCGATGCCAAGCACGGTCGGATAGCGGCCGCCGTCGTCGATCCGGAGCCAGGCGAGTTCGTCGGTCTGGCTCACCTTCACCAGGGTGACTTTCTTGAATTTGCCATCGGCCTTCTCGAACTTCGCGGCGATCCGTACCGCGGCGCGGCCCCTGGAGTCCTGCACGACGTGACGATTCGTGATGATGAGCCCCGACGGACTCACGTTGAACCCCGTGCCGCTCACCAGTCCCTCTTCGCCGAGGTCGACGGTGAGGAACACCAGTGCGGGGGCGTTCTGCGCGGCGACCGTCTCCCAGTCCACCTGCGCCGCGCCCATCAGGGCGCGCTGGCGCGTCGCGGACGTCTGGAGGTCGCGCTCGATGGCCGCCACGTCCGTCGGACTGCCGCCCGCTGCCGCCGACTGCAGGCGCTGGCGCAGTGTGTCGCGCTCGCGACGCGCGTTCTGCAGCGCGGAATCGAACGCGGCGCTCTTGCCCTTGAGCTGTTCCACCGTCTGGTCGAACATCCTGGCCAGCGAGTCATTCTGGTGCAGGAGGATGTCGACTTGCCTGTGCGCGTCAGCCGATCCGCGATTGCCCGCCCAGTAGGCGATGCCGGCACCGACGATCACGAGGCCGAAGAGCGCGCCCATCATCGTGCGCAGCGTTCCCGTCTGCGCCTCGACCGCCTCGGCGATTCGCGCCGTCGTGCTCCGGCGCGGCGGACCGGTCGCAGCGGCACCCGCGCCGGCGAGATGGAACTCGGCGCGCGGGCCGCTCGCGCCGAACGAGAGTACGTCGCCGTCGACGAGTCGTCGCGGGCCCTGCAGGCGTTCGCCGTTCACGAAGGTGCCGTTCGTGCTTCCGAGATCGGCGAGCGTGACGAGGTCACCCGCCAGGCGAATCTCCGCGTGGTTCGACGAGACGTCGGGGTCGTTCTCGAGGTCGAACCGCAGGTCGCTGGACGGGTGACGACCCACCGTGATGAGGGGCTTCTCGAACGATTCCCGGTGGCCCGCGCGTGCGCCGCTGGTGATGCGGAACTCGACGCGCATCAGCTGCGCCGGATGGCGACCAGGATCAGGTAGAGCGCGAGGAGCGCCGCCAGCGAGCCGAAGATCATCCGGAGCACGCCCACGGGGATGCGGGTCTCGCCCGTCGGTGGCGGGTCGCCCGCGGGAACCGTGGGTCGCCCGGCCTCTGCGCCTGCGGCCATCGGTTGCGGGACCACCGCCGGGACCTCATCCGTGATCGCGTCGGGTGACACCGCGCGCGCGGGTGTCGGTTCGACATCGGGAATGGACGACGCGTGCACGGGCACCGTCGCGCGCGCGTCGTGTTCGCCAACATAGACCTGGTATGCGGGATGCTCTCCGTCCGAGGGCGGGAGGAGGCCCGTGCCTTCGAATCGGACGGCAACCACGGTGATGTTGTCCGGGCCGCCGTTCTCGTTCGCCAGGTCGATGAGCCTGCGGCAGGTCGCCACGAGGTCCGGGTCCTCGTTCACGATCCGGGCGATATCCGGTGCGCGCATCTGGCCCGACATGCCGTCGCTGCAGAGGACGAGCGTGTCGCCGCGGCGCACCTGCTGGGTCGTGAGGTCCACCTTCACCATGGGCTCCGGCCCCAGCGCCTGGAGGATGATGTTGCGCCGCTCGCTGACCTCGGCTTCCTCGGCCGTGAGCTCACCTGCCTCGACGAGTTTCTGCATCAGCGACTGGTCCTTGGTGATCTGCCGCGCCACGCCACCGCGAATCAGGTAGGCGCGACTGTCGCCGACCTGGGCGAGGTAGAGCGTGTCCGCCAGGACGCCCGCGACCGTGGCCGTGGTGCCCATCCCGCGGTTCTCGGGATGTTCGGCCGCGTACCGATGGATGCGCGCATTGGCCGCTTCCGTCGCCGACTTGATTGCCCGGGCGAATGTCTCGGCGCTGCTGTCGAGCGCCTGGCGCCACCGCCGGTCGAGTTCGGACAGGACGACTTCGGTGGCCATCGCACTCGCGATCTCGCCCGCGGCCGCGCCGCCCATGCCGTCGGCAACCATGAAGAGCGTGCCGCGCGCACCCGGCGTGTGCGATCGCACCTCGGGATGCAGCGTGGCATTCATCGTCGTCAGGTCGGCGACGATGAAGCAATCTTCGTTGTGTTCGCGGGTTCGGCCGACGTCCGTGCGTCCGAAGACGTGGACGATGATCTCGCCGCTTGGCGGTGGTGTTGCGGTCACGACGAGGTCAGAGGGAGTCTGGATGCTGGCCCAGAGATGGGCCGGGTCCCGAAATATGACGGTTACGGAGAGTTTGGGCGAGTAGCTAACTGTTGCGTCGCGAATCGAAAGTGATGCGGGTCACTTGCAGGACAGCGCTGCGATCAAGCTGGCGACTCCCTTCTGCCGCTTTGCGTCTGTGGCAATCGACTTCAGTACCGGACACGCTCTGGCTCCGTCTTCATCGATGGTGCCGTACGCCTCGGCTTTGTGGTAGAGCGCCTCGACGCTGTCGTCCCGGGTACGCAGTTTCGGGAGGAGCTGAGAAACCGCGTCGAGCGCGGCGCTTGCCGATGATTTGTCCCCCTTCTCGATGAGGTCGGCGACCCTTTGAAGCTCCGGGGCTGCATTGAACCCCGCCGGTGCCGCACTGCCCCCCGCCGGTGCCGCCCCGTCCTTACGGCCGCCGGCTCCCGGCGGTGTCACCGGTGCGCTCAACTGCGTCGTCTTGCCGCCACCGCCGAGCGGCGCCGGATTGCCCGCGCCTCCGCGTGCGCCGGCGGGCGGATTCGCGGTGCCCGATTTCTCCGCGTTCGGATTGGTCGCGTTCGGATTTGTCGAGTTCGGATTCGCCGCGTTCGGATTTGTCACACTCGGCGGCGCCGCCGACGAATCCGGGCTCGTCTTGGCGCCGCCGCCCAGCATCTGCACGGCAATCCAGCCGCCGCCGCCCAGCAGGATCACCGCGGCGGCCGCAATGGCGGGCATCGGCAGCCCACGCTTCCTGGCCGGCGCGTCAGGCGCCGCGGGTCCGCCGCGCTCAGGGCTCGCCACCCGGGTCTTCGGTACGGTGGGCGCAGCCACGGTCCTCGCGCTCGCGGCGGCCGCCACCGCGCCCGCACCCATCACCTGCGTGCCCTGCTCGGCAGCGAGCGTCGCCGGCATGTTCGCGACCGCCTTCGCGATGTCGCGCCCGAACTCGGCCGCGTTCTGGTAGCGGTGCGCCACGTCGCGCGCGAGCGCCTTGTCCATCACCGCCTGCAGCGCGTCGGGCCACGCGACCTCGGGCTTCATTTCCGCCAGCGTCTTCGGCTGGTCGGTGAGCCGCATGATCATCGCTTCCTGCGCGGAGTTGCTGGGGAACGGGAGCTTTCCCGTGAGGCAGTTGAACGCGACGAGGCCGAGCGAGTAGATGTCGCTGCGACCGTCGAGCGTGTCGCCCGACAGTTGCTCCGGACTCATGTATTCGGGCGTGCCCACCACCAGCCCGGTCTTCGTCACCTTCTGTGCGTCGCTCGAACTCGCCTTGGCAATCCCGAAGTCCACGACCTTGACCATGTCGCCGCCGTCGCGGGCCCTGGCGATCATGATGTTGTCGGGCTTGAGATCGCGGTGGACGATTCCGTAGTCGTGCGCCACCTGCAGGGCGTCCGCGGCCTGGTGGATGATGCCGGCCGCCCGCGGCGCGGCGAGCGCCCCGCTCTTTTCGATCACGGCCGTGAGCGAGTCGCCCTCGATGAACTCCATCGCGAGAAAGATCAGCCCTTCGGCTGTTTCACCGAAATCGTAGATGCCGCAGATGTTCGGGTGGCTGAGCTTGCTCGCGTTGGTCGCCTCACGGTTGAACCGGGCGATGGCATCCGGGTCCTGGTTCATCCCGGGGTTCATCACCTTGAGCGCGGCCTTGCGGCCCATCTTCACATGCTCGGCGAGGTACACCGTTCCCATCCCGCCTTCGCCGAGCTTCTTGATGATGTGAAAGTTGTTCCCCACGATCGTGCCGACGAGATCCGCCTGCGGATTCGAACTCCGCAGCGCCGTGCCGTCGCGCGGACAGAACCGCTCGGACAGCGGATATTCGGTGCCGCAGGTGGGGCAGAGCTTCTGGTCGCTCACAGATGCTCCACCCGCATGATCTGGTCACCCATCAGCAGTTTCTGGCCGACCTTCACCGGCTTCTCGCCGCGTACGCTCACCGCGATGCCGTTGCGGCTGCCGTCGTCGATCACGATGAACTCCAGGTCCTCGCCCCGGATTTCGGCGTGCCTGCCGCTCATCGTCTGGTCGAACGGAAAGAGCCAGTCCCCGAACTCGCGCCCGATCTTGACCGTGCGGCCCGGGGAGAGGTGGCAGGTGTCGCGCGCCGAACCGTCGGCGCGGAGCTGCGCGAGGACCGCCACGTCGGCGTTCGGCGTCAGCGACCCGAGCCGGCGCGTCTGGTCCGCTTCCGGCGGGTGGGGGCCCGGATAGCCGAGGCGCCGGAAGCGAATGATCTGCGAGCCGATCAGGATCGTGTCGGCGTCCTGCAGGCGGTACGGCGCGTCGATGTAGAGCCAGGTGCCGTTCCGCGAGCCGAGGTCGCGGATGAAGAGCTGCCCATCGCGGAACGAGAACTGCGCATGCATCGGCGAGAGGTACGGGTCCGCCGGAAAGCGGAAGTCTCCGTCAATGCGGCCGACGGACGTCTCGGCCTGTTCGATCATGAACGTCTGCTTGATCGTGCCGGCATCGTCGATCAGGGCGAGCACGGGGCCCGCGCCGGCAGCGCCCGAGGCCGAAAAGGTCGCCGTTCCCTTCGGTTTGGGCGGCGCCTCGGTGGACGTGGCGACGCGCGCGCCGCACGTCGCGCAGAACTTGTCGTGGCCAAGCTGCACGGTACTGCCGCAGCTCATGCACTGCGATCCGGTGGCCTCGGCCGGCGTCGCGCGCACGCCACATTGCGGACAGAAGGGGAGCGCGTGGTCGATCATCGCGCTGCACCCAGGGCAGGCCCTCACGACGACTCCTTTGGCAGTCGACGACCCCGGCGAACGCACCGGGGCTCGCGGTCCACGTGCTTTCGACGCGCGCCCGGATGGGGCGGCGTTCACGCCCGCAACCCCCGGATCCGCCGGCACCACCGGTATCCCCCGGCCGGGCTTCATGACCGCGGCCACCGAGATGACGCGTGCTCCGCCCGTCACGATTGGCTTGCCGCAATCGATGCAGAACTTCGACTGCGCGTCGTTATCCTGACCGCAAAATCCGCAGCGATTCACGTGGGCTCCGTACTCTGTGAACCACCAGATGAGTCCTCGGGGCCGAATATAGATGTGGACTTGGGTGGCGGCTAGGCGACCAAGTCCCTATGCTTGGCCGCCATGCGTTGGCCGCAACGGGTTCTGCCACTGACGGTTACGCTCGTGAGCATCGCGTGCACGAGCGCGCCTCCGGCAACGCGCGTGCCCGCCGCGGCGCCGACTCCAGAGGTCGCACCGCCGCCGGCCGCGCGCGCGGGTGCTCAGGTCACCCAGGCGGCGCCAGCATCGGGTTCGCGGGCGGTGGTACCCGTCGCTCCGGTCACGAACCCGGAATCCCGCAACGTGAGATTGACCGCCGACGGCCGGATGATCGAACCGGCGAGGCCCGGAACGCCGCTCGATTTTCCGCGCGTGGATGGGCCGCTCGAAGTGAAGGTCGTGTATCCGCGTCCCGGGCAGGTCATTTCGGTGCGCGACTCGACCTTTCTCCTGGGGTCGGTCGGATCCGCCGATGCGCAGCTCACGGTCAATGGCGCGTCCGTTCCAGTGAATCCGAACGGCTCGTTCCTCGCGTGGCTTCCCGTGGCACCGCGCGAGAACCCGCGCTACGAACTGGTCGCCACGAAGAATGGTGCGAGCGCACGGGCATCGCTCGAGATCGCGCATCCGGCGCTGCCCATGCCGCTCCCGGACACCGGCCGGCTCGTCGTCGACCGCGCGAGTGCGCAGCCCGCGGCGGCCAACGGCAAGCTCCGTCTTCGTGGCGACGAACGCGTGCGCGTGTCCATTCGCGCGCCGGGCAACGCGACGGCAGCCATCCACTTCGCCGACGGGACGTCACGCGCGCTCGCGAATGGCGCCGGCACGAGCTGGGCGGCCGAACTTCCCGCGCGCCTGCTCGAGCGGGCCGCGCGCATCGTCGTCGTGCGTGGCCCCGATTCCGTGGCGGTTCCGATCGCGCCCGTCGCGGTCGTGGATCCGGAAGCGCCGCGCTTCGTCGAACTCCTCAACTCGAACGAGGACGCCACGAGCGATACCGACGCGGTCACCATCCTGCGCCCGACCGCGGCGGGCACGTACAAGTGGTTCGTGCATCCGCGGACCATCGTCGAGACCACCGGCGAGCGGGGCGACTGGGTGCGTGTTCGCCTCGACGCATCGCTCGAGGCGTGGCTCGAGGCGAAGTACGTGCGCGCGGCCGAACGCACGGTGCCCGTGCGGCGCACCCTGTCCAATGCGCGCGTCACCGCCGCCGAACGCTGGTCCGACGTCCGCATTCCGCTCACCGAGCGCACGCCCTTCCTCGTCGAGGAACGGCGCGATGCGCTCGTGGTCACGCTTTACGATGCCGTGTCCAACCTGGACATCATCAATTTTCCGACCAATGACCCGGTCGTGCGCGACGTGAGCTGGGAGCAGGTCGCCTCCGACCGTGTCCGCGTGACCGTGCACCTCAGGCAGGCGCCGTACGGGTACCTCACGCTCTGGGAGCGGGGCGCGTTCGTGTTGCGCGTGCGCAAGCCGCCCCTGATCGGCGATGCGGCGCGGCCGCTCGAGGGGCGCGTGATTGCCGTTGACGCCGGCCATCCGCCGATTGGGTCAACCGGCCCGACGGGACTCTATGAAGGCGACGCCACGCTCGCCGTCGCGCAGGCGCTCCAGCCGATGCTCGAGGCGGCCGGTGCCACCGTCGTGATGACGCGCGTGGCGCCCGGCGCGGTGGCGCTGGGCGACCGGCCGATCATTGCCCGTCGTGCGGACGCCGACGTGCTCGTCAGCATCCACCTCAATGCCCACCCGGACGGCGTCAATCCGTACCGCACCAACGGCTCGGGCACCTACTTCTTCCACGACCGCGCCGAGCCGCTCGCGCGGGCCGTGCAGCGCGGCATGGTGCGGTGGATGGGGCTTCGCGACCTCGGCGTGAACTACGACAACCTCGCGCTGGCGCGCCCCACGTGGATGCCCGCCATCCTGTGCGAGGGGGCGTTCGTGATCGTCCCGGACCAGGAAGCGGCGCTGCGCACGGCCGAGTTCCAGTCGCGCTACGCCATTGGTATTCTGGAGGGACTCGAAGCGTATTTTCGGGAACTTGGGCACAGTCGTTAACCAAATGCACTATCCGATGAATCCGGCGTTTCCGCGTGCATCCGTTTCCCCGTTAGAGCCGAGACCCCAGAGGCCCATGCATCCGAGACCCCAGAGGCCCATGCATCCGAGACCCCAGAGGCCCATGCATCCGAGATCCCTGCTGGTTCCCGCCCTCGGCGCGCTGACGATCGCGCTCTCGCTGGGGCTCGCGTCCAGTGCCGGCGCCCAGCTTTCCCCCGACGCGCACTGGCGCACGCTCACCACGCCGCACTTTCGCGTGACCTTTTCCGACAGTCTCGACCGCGTGGCCCGCCGCGCTGCAGGATCGGCCGAGCGCGCCTATGCGTCGCTCGCGCGCGAACTCGCCGAGCCGCGCGGGACGATCGACCTCGTCGTCGCCGACAACCTCGACACCTCGAACGGCTACGCGACGCCCTTTCCGTCCAACCGGATCGTCATCTTCGCGCGTCCCACCATCGATGGGAACTCACTGAAGTTCATCGACGACTGGATCGATCTCGTCGTGACGCACGAGCTGACGCACATCTTCCATCTGGATCGCACGCGCGGACTCTGGCGCGCCGGCCAGTGGGTGTTCGGGCGGAACCCGTTCCTCTTCCCGAACACGTACTCGCCGAGCTGGCTCACCGAGGGGATCGCGGTGCACTACGAGTCGAAGCTCACCGGTGCCGGCCGCGCCGTGGGCACCGACTTCGGCGCGATCGTGCGCGCGCACGAGTACGCCGGCGACGCACCGGGCCCGCACCAGCTCTCGGGCGCGTCGCCACTCTATCCGCTCGGAAATCTCGCGTACACGTACGGCACCGAGCTCGTCGAACGGGCGGTGGCGCATGGCGGGCCGGACGCGATGCGCACCTTCGTTGACGTGAGCGCGGGGCGGCTCATTCCCTACCTGCTGAATACCAACGCCAGGCGCGCATTCGGAATCACTTTTGATTCGGCGTTCGCCGAATGGACCGACTCGGCGCACCGCGAAGCGCAGCGTGTGCTGCGGCGCGTGCGTCCGCCGGAAACGCTCGGCGGCGGTGTTGGCGGCGGTGACGGTGTAGGCGGCTATGTCGGAGGCGGGTGGTTCGCGGTGAGGCCGCGATGGGTGGATGACCGCACGATCATCTACGCCGGCGCGGACCCGAAGTCAGTTCCCTCACTGCGCCAGATGAGCACGGAGGGCGGCGCCGTGCGCATTGTCGGCACGCGCAACACGAGCGATGTCACCACGCCACTCGCCGGCGGATGGCGCGTCTTTGCCCAGCAGGAGTACACCGACCCGTACACCCAGCGGTCGGATCTCTGGGTGGAGCATGACGGATCGGCGCAGCGACTCACGCTCGGCGCGCGGCTCACGCATCCCGATGCGCGCGTGTGCGATCGCACGCCAGGCGCGGGCGCTGCTTCCGCCGGCCCCGCCGGCACGGGCCCCTCCGGCACGGGCCCCGCACCTCGTCCGCCCGTGGGCATGCCCGACCTCTGCGTTGTGGCCGTGCAACTCCTCCCCGGCGAAGTGCGCCTCGTCCACGTTCGTGCCGCCGGCAACGATGTCGCGATCGAGCCGCTGACCGCGGCGTCCGCCGAGGAACTGTGGAGCGAACCGCGCTGGTCGCATGCCGGCGACCGGATCGTCGCCACGCACTGGTTTCGCGGCGGCGCCAGCGAAATCGCCATCCTCGATCGATCTGGAAAGGTCGTCAAGGCGCTCGGTCACGCGCGCGCCGTCAACGGCTCCCCGGCATGGGGCGCTGGTGACTCGACGCTGTTCTTCACGAGCGACCGCAGTGGACGCTCGGCGCTCTATCGCGCGAGCGTTGCGACCGGCGCGCTCATGCGCATCGCCGATTCGCCCACCGCGCTCTTCGACAACGAGCCGTCGCCGGACGGATCGAGGCTCGCCACCTTCGTGCTCGCCGGAAACGGGCTCAGCCTCGCGATCGTGGACGCGCGCGCGCGCGGAACGGCCGCGGACTCCACGAGCGTGCTGCCACCGTCGCGCGGCACACCGCTCGCGACTTCCGATGCGCCGGTCGGCGCGTACGCCGCGTGGCGCACGGTGCTGCCGCGCTACTGGCTGCCGGTGGTGGAGCAGGGGTACCGGAACGAGATTCGCTACGGGTTCACCACGAGCGGCACCGACATCGTCGAACGGCACAACTGGTCGCTGACCGCGTCGCTCGAACCCAAGCTGAACGAGCCCGAGGGGGACGGCGTGTACCAGTTCTCCGGACTCGGGACGCCGGTGATTTCGCTCGGAGGCTCGCAGGCATGGGACCATCCCGGCATCCCGGACTCGGCGCGCAAGGTGCTGCTCCCCATCGCGCGTCGCAAGGAGTTCGCCAACCTCAGCGCGTCGTTCGCGCGCCACCGATTCAGGACCTCCGCCGCACTGACCATCGGCGCATCGTACGAGTGGCGCGACTTCCGCACGCTTCCCGACGCGCCGCTTTCGCGTTTTGCGCCGGCCGACCGCGCAACCTTCGGGCGCAG
>Ga0315281_10015842_pt1 | contig 10088 bp, 6 predicted proteins | sample YL17G07_0_MG_FD_204540 | JGI IMG/M metagenome (GOLD analysis project Ga0315281, IMG submission 204540) | Sediment microbial communities from Yellowstone Lake, YNP, Wyoming, USA - YL17G07_0 | ecosystem: Environmental > Aquatic > Freshwater > Lake > Sediment | place: USA: Wyoming | collected...
CCCCTCTCAAAATAACACAATTTATTGTAGTCAAAAATTGACCTTATACCACATGTTGTATTTTTCTGTTGACAAAATTTTTTTCCGGTGTATACTCACGTGGTAGAAAACGGTCTTTTATTTTTTTATCTTAAGAAAGAGGTGAATAATGGCATTGCGATTATCGGAAAATGCCATAAAGGTTTTAGAAAAGCGATACCTTAAAAAGGACGAGAAGGGCTCGGTGGCTGAAACCCCCGAAGAATTATTTCGCCGCGTCGCTTCCGCCATCGCTTCCGCCGAAAAACCGTATGGCAAAACAGAGAATGAGGTAAAGGCGCTCGAAGACGCCTTTTACCGCATGATGACCGAATTAGATTTTATGCCTAATTCCCCCTGTCTTATGAATGCGGACAGGGACTTGGGGCAGTTAAGCGCCTGCTTTACGCTCCCGATATTAGACTCCATGGATTCCATATTTGAGACCCTGAAGGCGACCGCGATTATCCATAAATCCGGCGGCGGGACAGGGTTTTCATTTTCGCGCCTTAGACCGAAGAATTCGATGGTGAAAACCACCGGCGGCGTTGCATCGGGCCCTGTTTCATTTATGAAGGTGTACGATGCGGCAACAGAGGCGGTGAAACAGGGCGGATGCGTTGTTCCTGAAACGAGAGTAACTACAGAAAAAGGAATGAAGCAGATTAAGGACCTTTGCCCCCAGAAAATTCCGCCAAAGGGTTGGTATATTTATAACGGAAACGCCTTTGCGGTATCTACGGATGAAGGCCCTAAAATTTGTACCGAATTTTATAATAATGGCATCGCGCCCGTTAAAAAGATACGTACCCATAGTGGCTATTCGGTTTCCGCAACCGGAGAACACCGCTTTCGCATAATTGATGAAAATGGAAATTATGCATGGAGATGCTTGAAGGATATAAAAGTCGGGGACTGGCTTGCTTTACAGAAAGAAACATTTATCGATAATAAGGGTTATCAACTGCCTGAATTTACAAAAAAGACGCATTTTAATGCAAAGAAGATTCGCTTTCCCGCTATTGTTTCAAAAGAATTAGGTGAATTTATAGGCGCTTTTATCGGAGACGGCGCCATTACCAGAAACAAGGAGGGAACCGCCAGGCTTATCTTTAGTTTTTCTGATGAGGAGAAGGAACTTAAGGAAAATATTTTAAAAATTGCAGAAGATATTTTCGGCATAAGGCCGGTAATCCAGAAAAAGAAAGACGATGGCAGTACGAATTACTTTTTTAATGTTACTACGCTTGTAGACTGGCTGCAGTTTATCGGAGTAGATAAACCCTCTTCTTTACATGCGAGGGCGCCCGAAATAGTATTTAATGCAACCAGCGCGTTTGCGCAAGGGTTTGTAAGAGGATTGTTCAGCACGGATGGCACGGTTTCCCGCGAAGGGTACCCATCGCTTTCCAGCGTTTCAGCAGGCTTGATAGAAGATGTTCAGCAGCTTCTGCTTGCCCTTGGGATTCCTGCGAAGATCCTCAAGATAACAAATAGAAAAAATGCCTTTGGCAAGAATCCGGTTTATAAATTAAATATTATTACTCTCGGCGGGTTACGCCGATTTGCCGATGATATTGGTTTTATCGGAAAGAAGAAAAATGAGCTCTTAAGAAACGCACAGCCTAAGGCCTGGGAATTCAATGATATTATTCCCAACCAGGGAGAGCTCTTAAGTCTGATATATAACGGCCCTGGCCGAGGGTGCGGTCAAAATCGCAGCAAACTCGGCGCTAACCGCACGCTCTACAGAGATATCCAACATTACTTACCCAGGGTAATTGCGTCCAGAAATTTCACGCGTTCGCGTTTAGAAAAATTAGTCAGTAAACACCCCCCCCTTTCTTCTCATCCGCATGTTCAGTGGCTCCTCAATAATAAACAATTTTATGACCGAGTTGTTGAAATACAAGACAACAAATCTTTGACGCTCGACCTGTCAATCCCCGCTAACAACACGTATATTGCAAATGGCTTTGTGAGCCATAATACCCGTCGGGGGGCGAATATGGGAATTTTGCGCGTCGATCATCCCGATATTTTGGAGTTCATCACCTGCAAAGAAGATAATGACCAGATAAACAATTTCAATATATCGGTGGCGATTACCGACGACTTTATGAACAGGCTCGCCGAGGGCGAAGAGTATGAGTTAATCGAACCCCACTCTCAAAAGGCAATACAGCGGCTTAATTCAAAAGAGGTATTTGACCTGATCGTAAAGCAGGCGCATAAAAACGGCGAACCGGGAATTATTTTTATCGACCGGGTCAATCAGTATAATCCTACCCCTAAATTAGGCAGAATCGAAAGCACGAACCCGTGCGGGGAACAACCCCTGTTGCCGTATGAAAGCTGCGATTTAGGCTCTATCAATCTTGCGCGGATGTATAAGGTTTCCGCGGAGGGCCGGCATGAAATCGACTGGGATAAATTGAAAGAGACCACCCGGGCTGCGGTGCATTTTCTGGATAATCTTATTGATGTAAACAAATTTCCTTTGCCGGAAATAGAGCGCGCTACCAAGGCTACCCGGAAAATAGGCCTGGGGGTTATGGGGTGGGCTACCTTTTTGATACGCCTCGGCATCGCCTATAATTCCGAGGAAGCGGTGGCGCTCGCTGAAAAGGTAATGTCGTTTATTTTGGAGGAGGCGACCAAAAAATCCCAGGAATTAGCGAAAGAACGGGGGGTCTTCCCGGCGTTTAAAGGCAGCATCTATGACCGCAAGGATACCGTGCTTAAAGTGCGCAATGCTACGTTAACCACCATCGCGCCTACCGGGACGATCAGTATTATCGCCGGCCCGTGCTCCTCGGGAATTGAGCCGCTCTTCGCGATTGTGTATTACCGCAATGTCATGGACAATGATAAGTTGGTGGAGGTGGATCCTTTATTCGAGGAGATCGCCCGCAGCCGCGGATTTTACAGCCGGGCATTGATGGAGAGGATCGCCGAAAATGCCTCCATCCAGAATATCGACGGAATTCCCGAAGACGTGAAGAAGGTGTTTGTTACCGCCCACGATATATCGCCGGAATGGCATGTGCGCATGCAGGCGGCATTCCAGAAATACGTGCACAACGCTACTTCCAAGACCATCAATTTCCCGCATGAGGCGGCCGTGGAAGACGTGCGTAAGGCATATTTATTGGCCTATGAGCTGGGCTGTAAAGGAATTACCATCTATCGCGATAAAAGCAGGGATGAACAGGTGTTAAACATCGGCAATAAAGAGGCAAAGGCGGATAATAAGATAGCGCCGGGTACAGGGCGGTCGCGGATTGCCCCGCGCCCGCGGCCGGAAGTCATTCAGGGCACCACCACTAAAGTCGCCACAGGCTGCGGCAACCTCTATATCACCATCAATATCGATGAGGCCGGCAGGCCCTTTGAGCTTTTTACCCAGATGGGTAAGGCCGGCGGTTGTGCGGCGAGCCAGCTTGAAGCCATCGGGCGCCTGGTTTCCCTGGGGTTCCGTTCCGGCATAGAAGTGCGCGCCATTATCGAACAGCTGCGCAATATCCGCTGCCCCAGCCCTTCGTGGGAAAAAGGACAGAGGATCTTTTCCTGCTCGGACGCGATTGCGCGGGTGGTTGAGAAACGGCTGGTAAGCAGCAAAGCGTCCGTGATGGAAACGACGCCGATTGCGATGAAACATTCGCACACCGATGAGGTGATCGGTGATTTTATCCTGGGCGGGGATATTGTCGGGGTATGCCCTGATTGCGGCGGGACGCTCAGGCACGAGGAAGGATGCGTTAAGTGCCAAGGGTGCGGTTATTCCAAGTGCTAAAGTAATTTTCAGGGAGGAATACGATTTACGCGAGGTTGCGGGAAGACAGTGGCCTCGCGTAATTTTTTGGAGTAGTTGGCATGGGAAGATATGATGTTGTAGTTATCGGCGCAGGACACGCGGGAATTGAGGCGGCTTTAGCTTCCGCGCGGATGGGTTCAAAAACGCTCTTGGTTACCCTAAGCCGTAATACCATCGGGCACATGAGTTGCAATCCGGCCATCGGGGGAGTAGGCAAAGGCCAGTTAGTTAAAGAAATCGATGCCTTGGGCGGCGAGATGGGCAAGGCCGCCGATGCCTGCGGAATACAATTCAGGATTCTTAACGCCTCCAAAGGCGCGGCAGTGCAGTCGTCGCGGGCGCAGATAGACCGGCAGCGTTATAAGGCATATATGCAGCGGCTACTCGCGCATCAGGACAATCTGGAAATCAAAGAAGCCGAAGTAATTGATTTGCTTATAGAAGAAACCCAAGTCATCGGTGTCGTCACTGCCCAAAAAGAAACTATCCTTGCCGCGGGTACCGTGATTGCGCCGGGGACATTTTTAAACGGCCTTATCCATATCGGCTTGCAGCACACCAGCGGCGGCAGGATGAATGAACCGGCGGCGATCGGTTTACACACCAGCCTCAAAAATTCAGGGTTTATGCTCTTAAGATTCAAGACCGGCACCTGCCCGCGCCTGGATAAGAAGACCGTTGATTTTTCGCGATTGATTGTTCAGGAAGGCGACAATCCTCCCCAACCGTTTTCATTTTCTACAAGAAGCCTTACCCAAAAACAGGTGCCCTGCCACATCGCCTATACCAACGCCAAGACCCATAAAATTATCCTGGATAATCTTAACCGTTCCCCGCTTTACACCGGCGTTATCAAAGCCACCGGAGTGCGCTACTGCCCGTCGATAGAAGATAAGATCGTCAAATTTAAAGATAAAGAAAGGCACCAGATATTCTTGGAGCCCGAAGGCCTGGATGTCGATGACATTTATCCTAACGGCCTGAGCACGAGCTTGCCCGAAGACGCCCAGTTGGATATGCTGCATTCTATCGCGGGACTGGAAGAGGCAAAGGTGATACATTTTGGTTACGGCATTGAGCATACCGTTGTCGAGCCCACGCAGATTTATCCTACCCTGGAAACAAAAGTGATAAAAAATTTATACCTTGCCGGCCAGATTAACGGCACCACCGGGTATGAAGAAGCGGCTGCGCAAGGATTAGTTGCGGGTATTAACGCGAGCCTGAAAGTCCGGAATAAAACTCCGTTGGTTCTGGACCGCTCAACCAGCTACATCGGCGTATTGATCGACGATTTGACCACCAAGGGCACCAACGAGCCCTATCGCATGTTCACCTCCCGCGTTGAGTACCGCCTGATTTTACGCGAAGATAACGCCGACCTGCGCTTGAGGAAAATCGGTTACGAGGTAGGCCTGGTATCGAAAAAAGACCACCAGGATACTCAGCGTAAGGCCGAGGCCATCGCCTGCGGCATTGAACATCTGAAATCACAGCAGGTAAAACCAACCGCTGAGGTCAATAGCGCCTTGGAGGATTTAAGAACCTCGCCGATACGCAAGACCGTAAGCCTCGGTGAACTTCTTAAAAGGCCCGAGGTACGCTGGAGGGACCTTGAAAATATAAACCGCCATCAGGCGCATATCCCGGAAACTATTGGCAAACAGATTGAAATCGCAGTAAAATATGCCGGGTTCATCCAAAGGCAGCTTTCCGAGGTAGAAAGATTTAAACACCTCGAAAAAATAAACCTGCCGCCCGGTTTAGAGTATGCCGCAATCGCCGGCCTGTCCAGGGAGATAAAGGAAAAGCTCAGCTGGTTCAGGCCCATTACCCTCGGCCAGGCGTCGCGTATTTCCGGGGTTACCCCGGCGGCTATCTCTATTCTCATGGTCTATTTACGGAAGTTCAATGAGCGCATGACTTACGAGCACCCGTCTTCCGATACTTAGATGATAGTGCGAGTAAGTCATTTGCGCGAATTTACTCCGCAGCCTGTTTGAAAAAGTGCTTTAGCAAACTTGGAGCATTTTTTCAAACGCTTAGGCAAGGAGGTAGGTTTTTTTTCCTAAATGAAATCACCCCATAATTATCTCTCTCTTAAGAAAATCTGCAATAATTTGGGCATAGACGTATTCGGCGTCGCGGATATATCCAAAATAAAGAACGAATTTATGCTTTCCGGCCGCCTCATCGATACGTTTGACAAGGCAATTGTATTAGGCGCGAGGCTCTCCTGGGCAGTGCTCGAAGAAATCGAAACTCACCCCACTAAGCTTTATTTCCATCATTACCGCACCCTCAACGCCTTTTTGGACCAGGCCGCGCTTCGTTTAACCAACCGTATCCAGGATAAAGGATACGCTGCTTTGGCAGTTCCTGCTTCCCAGATCCTGGATTGGGAGAATCAAAAGGCGCACCTTTCCCACAAAAAAATAGGCGTGGCGGCTGGTTTAGGCTGGATAGGCCGGAATAATTTACTGGTGAATAAAAAGTTCGGCAGCCAAATGCGCCTGGTTTCTATCCTGACCAACATGCCTTTAAAAACGGATAAGCCCGTTAAGGCGGACTGCGGTGATTGCTATGCCTGTGTCGCATGCTGCCCTGCCGTGGCAATCAAAAAAACTCCCGTCGAATTCGACCATATCCGATGTTTTGAAAAATTAAAAGAATTCCAGAAGCTGCGGCTCGTCGACCAGTACATCTGCGGGATATGCGTTAAGGCCTGCAAGGGCAGGGACAAATGAACTCGGCGGTCTGCCTAACCTGTGCTATTTTGCTGCGGGTTTGTTCGCGTGCTGAAAATTTTCGCCGTGCGCTGCGGTTTACGGCTCGCTCCCGGCATTCTTCAGGTGGTTGAGGCCTCCGCTCGCCGTAAATCCTTGCGCACATTTGCCGAAAATTTTCTTATGCACGCTCACAAACCCTCCGCAAAATAAATAACAAGAGTTTTTTTATAGCAGCGCTCTAGCGTAATAATAGGAAACATTGGAGATAATAAATGAACAAAGGATTTCAAGAGAAAGCAAAGAAAGAGTTCGAAGCCTTTTTTAACATTGCCTGGGATGCGCGGCACAAGTTTTGTCTTTATACCATACTGTATGAACAAAGCGAGGATAGGATTAAGCTTTTAAATGAATCTGCAAGCGAATTCTTCGGTGTTTTACAAGAAATGTGGCACGAGCATATATTATTAGATATTTGTAGGCTCACAGACCCCTGTGAGGGGAGAAATTTGACTATTGATTATTTTATATGTAGATATAAACATGAGTTTTCATGTGAAGAAGAAACACAAGTCAAAGAAATCATGAATTTAATTGAGAGTTTCAGAAATAGAAACAAGAAGCCACGGAATAAAATCCTTACTCATATCGACAAAGAAACAGTTTTGAGTAACAAGCCTTTAGGAGGGCTCACTGCGGCAGAAATACGCGAAGGAAAACAGATGTGCGAGATGATTGAGCAATTTTATGATAACCTGGAAAAGATTATTAATATCATTTCCTCTAAAATATACGGAAATAAGCCAGAAGATTATGTAAAACCACTGGATCCTACTGGCAATGCTGCGGAGGAGTTAATATTTTTGTTGAAGAAGATACATAAAGAATAGATAAGGCATTTACAATGAACCTGGCGGGGTTGCGAGCGAATGGAGATTTTATTGGATATTTTGCGGAGGGTTTGTGAGCGTGCATTAGAAAACTTTTGCCACTTAGTTTAACAGGTGGTCGGCAAGGCTTTACGGCGAGCGGAGGCCCCAACCACCTGAAGAGAGCCGGGAGCGAGCTGTAAACCGCAGCCGACGGTCAAAAGTTTTCAGCACGCGAACAAAGCCGCAGCAAAATATCGGAGAATGAAACTAGATTAGCTCAGGGATAGTCCCCTTAATCACCTGTGATTTAGCGTGCGGGGACAGTCCCTGAGCTTCTGCGTCAAAGTAATTGACCCTTCCGAAGTTAGGTGGTATAATTCCTTCGTATTCTATTCCTATACCATGAGAAAGAAAATCGTTAATTGGCTTAAGAAAGAGGTGCGCCTCGCCAGGGCCAAAGGCATTGTTTTGGGCTTAAGCGGCGGGGTAGATTCCTGCGTAGTCGCCTCCCTGGCCAAAGAAGCCGTAGGTAAAAATAAGGTTTTGGCCTTGATTCTGCCCATCCACAGCCACACCCGGGATGCCGAGGATGCTAAAATCATCGCCGGGAAACTCGGTATACCGTGTAAGACCGTAGATTTATCCAAGGCGTATGACCTTTTGCTCAAAACTTTTCCCAAAGCAGGCAATCTGGCCAGGATGAATCTTAAGCCGCGCCTGCGCATGCTTACCATATATTATTTTGCCAATAAACTTAACTACCTGGTGTGCGGCACCGGCAACAAGTCTGAGATTATGGTAGGGTATTTCACCAAATACGGCGACGGGGCAGTGGACCTGTTGCCCATCGGCGCTCTTTTGAAGCGGCAGGTCCGCTCGTTAGCGAGGGAATTAAGGATCCCCAGCCACATCATCGCTAAAGCCCCTACCGCCGGGCTCTGGCCGGGCCAGACCGACGAAGGAGAGATGGGAATCCTGTATCCGGAATTAGACGATATACTCAATCGCCTGGAAAACAAAAAGAAACAGGTGTTATCCCCGGCAAAGGTAAGTAAAGTCAAAGCGATGATTCTCAAATCCGAACATAAGCGGATGAAACCTAAAATCTGTAATGTGTAGCTCCGCTTCGCGGAGTTTCGCTAAATGCGCCTTCGGCGCATAGGAGGTGCTCAAATGGATGAGATACTGGAGATACTGGAAAAGGACGGCCGCGCAAGCGTTGAAGATATTGCCAGGATGCTGAAGAAAAAACCCGAGGCGATACGGCAGGCAATCAAAAAACATGAGAAAGAAGGGATCATTTTAAAATACAAAGCAGTCATCAATAAAGAACTGGTTAAGGATGACGGCACACAGGTACGGGCGTTGATTGAGGTAAATATCGTCCCGCAGAAAGACGTCGGTTTCGACAAGGTTGCCGAGCGCATTTATTCTTTTCCGGAAGTTTCCAGCTGTTATCTTATTTCGGGGACCTATGATTTACTTTTGATTGTGGAAGGCAAGAACATCCATGAAGTATCCAGGTTCATATCGGAAAAATTAGCTCCTTCGGAAAACGTCAGAGGCACGGTAACCCACTTCATGCTGAAGAAATATAAGGAAGACGGTATCATGCTGAAACACAGAAAAGAAAACGAAAGAATCGCTATTTCATATTGATGAAAGATATTATTTCCAAAAAAGTACAAGCAATGCAGCCCTCCGGCATCCGGGCGTTCTTTGACCTCGTTTTGGGGATGAAAGAGGTCATTTCCTTAGGGATAGGCGAGCCGGATTTTGTCACTCCCTGGCAGATCCGCGAGGCCGGGATTTATTCCCTGGAACAGGGGTTTACTTCCTATACCTCCAACAAGGGGCTCTATAAATTAAGATTGACGCTGGCCCGGTATTTAAAGAGCAGGTTCGGCTTAGACTATTCCCCGGATGACGAAATCCTTATCACGGTAGGAGTAAGCGAGGCAGTGGATCTGGCGTTACGGGCGCTCATCAACCCGGGCGATAAAATCATCATCCCCCAGCCAAGCTACGTTTCCTACGGGCCGGTTACGGAATTAGCAGGAGGGATGCCGGTATTCGTTGATACCACGGATGATGATTTTAAGCTTACCCCAAAGGCATTGGAAAAGGCAGTCGATAAGAAAACCAAAGCCCTGATTTTGAATTATCCTTCAAACCCCACGGGTGTTTCGTATACCAGAAAGGAATTAATCGGCTTAAAGAGGGTCATTCTGAAGCATAAACTTTTATGCATTAGCGACGAGGTATACGAAGATTTAACCTATGATTTCGAGCATACGCCTTTTGCCGGGCTCTCAGGGGCAAGGGAGCACACCGTCTATTTAGACGGTTTTTCCAAGAGCTATGCCATGACCGGCTGGCGCGTAGGTTTTGCCTGCGGCCCGAAAGACATTATCGACGCTATGACCAAAATCCATCAGTATACGATGATGTGCGTTTCCATTACCTCTCAGATAGCGGCATGCGAAGCGTTGGTAAGCGGACGCAAGGACGTGGAGGTAATGAAACGGGAATATAAGAGAAGGCGGGAGTTTGTAGTTGAGGCTTTAAACCGCCTCGGCCTTACCTGCCATAAGCCCCAGGGGGCATTTTACGCCTTCCCTTCCATAAAGAAGACCGGCTTATCGTCTATGGAAT
>Ga0315281_10015844_pt1 | contig 10088 bp, 4 predicted proteins | sample YL17G07_0_MG_FD_204540 | JGI IMG/M metagenome (GOLD analysis project Ga0315281, IMG submission 204540) | Sediment microbial communities from Yellowstone Lake, YNP, Wyoming, USA - YL17G07_0 | ecosystem: Environmental > Aquatic > Freshwater > Lake > Sediment | place: USA: Wyoming | collected...
GAGCATTCTGGGCGGGTGACCTATAACATTCGGCATACATCGAAGAGCCTTGGCGGAAAGGAGGTCTTTGGTTCACCGGCTTTATTTTTTCATCTTGGGACGCGCGCTCTGGCCGTTGCTCGGCGCCCTCGCGGGTTGCGCTGTGGGCGATGCACCGCCGGAGGCGTCGCGCACGACCCCTGAGGCGTACCGCAACGCGCCCGCCGGGGCGGAGATGCCGCGTCCCTCGAGCGCATGGTGGCGTGAATTCGCGAGCGCGGAGCTCGACCGGCTCGAGGAGGCCGCGATCGCCAACAACCGCGACCACCGCATCGCCATCGCGCGCGTGGCGCAGGCCAAGGCACAGGCGCGCCTCGCCGAGGCGTCGCTGTTCCCGGCGCTGGATCTATTCGGCCGCCGCGAGAATATCGGCCAAGAGAGCGGGCCGGGCTCGGTGGTGCAAGGCGGCGACTCGCAATCAACTAACCGGGTGCGCGTCGGGCTGCGCGCGAGCTACGAGGCTGACCTCTGGGGCAAGCAGGGCTACGCCGCCGACAGTGCGCTCGCGCTTGCCGCGGCAAGCGAGCACCACCGCGAGGGGGTGGCGTTGACGCTCACCTCGGATGTCGCCACGGCGTATTTCGAATATCTTTCCTACGCCGCGCGCGCCGTGACCGGGGACCGCGGCGTGGCGAGCCGGCGCGGTTCGCTCGCCGCGGTGGAAAAGCGGGTCGTCCTTGGCGATGCCACCGCGCTCGAGGTCGCGCAGCAGCGCGCCGCGCTGGCGACAGCCCAGTTCGCTGCCGCGGCGCATGCGCAGCGCCGCGAGCGCGCCTTTAACCGGCTCGCGTTGCTAGCGGGGATGGCGCCCGCAGAGCTCACGCTCGCGCCGTATGCGCTGGAGGCGATCGCACCGCCGCCAGTCAACCCAGGCCTGCCCTCGGAGCTGCTGTGCCGGCGCCCGGACGTGCGGCGCGCCGAGGCGCAGCTGCTGGGCGCCAACTTCGATGTGCGCTCGCTGCGCGCCAACCTGCTGCCCTCGTTCTCGATGGTGGGCGAGATGGGCCTTGGCGCGCGCCACCTGGCCACGCTCAGCGGCCCGGGGGCGCTTTTCTACCTGCTTACCGCCACCTTGTCGCAGACGGTCTTCGATGGCGGGCGCAAGGAGGCGCAGCTCGAGGGAGCGCGCGCGCGGCACCTCGAGATGCTGGAGCAGTACTCGGGCACGCTGCTCACCGCACTGCGCGAGGTGGAGGACGCGCTTGTTGCGCGGCGTCTTAGCGCCGAGCAGCACGCGGCGCGTCTGGAGGGTCTGCAGGCAGCGCACGGCAACTACACGCTCAACCGCCGCGTGTTCGAGGCGGGTGGCTCCGACCGGCTCGCGCTGCTCGATGCCGAGCAGCGTCTGGTGGCCGCCGAGGACGCCGCCGAGGAAGCGCTGCACGATCGCATGCGCGCCGCGCTCGACCTGTACAAGGCGCTTGGCGGCGGTAGCCGCGGCGAGGCGGGGGACCCGTGCGCGCGATAGACGGGGCCGCCTACCAGGAGTTGCCGTCGGTGGCGCGCCTGCCGGGCACGGCGCGGCCGGGCAGCCGCGATTTCCCGTGGATGGTTGCGGCCAGCACAGCGATCAACCTGCTCGCGCTCGCGCTCCCGCTGCTGATGCTGCAGGTTTTCGACCGCATCCTGCCGAACCGGTCGCTGGATACGCTCACGCTGCTGATGCTGGGTACCGTGGTGGCGGTCGCGGCCGAGGCGTTGCTGCGTCTGATGCGCGCCTACGTGATGGTCTGGGCGGCGGCGCGCTTCGAGCACGGCGCGATGAACGACGCTTTCTCGCGCCTGCTGGCGACGCCCGAGCGCATCGACAGCGGCGGCCACGTCGAGCGCTTCAAGGCGATCGTGGGGTTGAAGGAGCATTGCAGCGGCCAGACCGTGCTGCAGCTGCTCGATTTGCCCTTCACGCTGCTCTACCTCGGGCTGGTGACAGCGATCGGCGGCTGGCTGGTGGCGATTCCGGTGCTCGGCGTCGTGCTCTTCGGCTACGTGAGTTGGGCTTTCGGCGCGCACCACGGCGCGCTGTTCACGGATCGCAACAACGCGGACCGGCGCCGCGGCAATTTCCTGGTGGAGACGCTGAGCGGCATCCATACGGTGAAGGCGCTCGCGATGGAGGCTTTTATGTTGCGCCGCTATGAGCGGCTGCAGGAAACCTGCGCCAACCTTACGCGACGCCTGGCCTCGGCGCTGGACATAGCCTCTGGCGTGGGCGGCCTGTTCGCGCCGCTCATGACGGTGCTGGTGGTGGCCGGCGGCGGCTATCTGGTGGTGCGCGGGGAGATGACCAACGGCGAACTCGCCGCCTGCATCCTGCTTGTGCTGCGTTCGCTGGGGCCGCTGCAACGCGCCGGCAGCCTGTGGATCGCGCACCAGCGCGTGCGCTCGCTATACGAGGAGATCGAGCCGCTGTTCCGCGCCGCGCCGCTCGCCGCGTATGGCGGCCCGCGCGCCGCGCCGCTGGTGGCGGGGCGCATCGAGCTGCGCGCGGTGAGCTACCGCCTGCCCGATGCCGGCGGCAACCTGATCGACGAGGTGTCGCTCACGATCGAACCGGGCGAGTGCCTGGTGATCAAGGGCGCCAACGGCAGCGGCCGGTCGTCGCTGCTACGGCTGATCGGCGGCCTGGAGGTGCCGAGCGCGGGCGAAGTGCTGCTCGACGGCGCGCCGATGGCCTCGCTTGAGACAGATCAGGTGCGTGCGGCGATCGCCTTCGTGCCGGAGAACGCGCAGGTGTTCCAGGGAACGATCCTGGAAAACATCTCGGGCTTTGACCCGGCGCGCGCCGAGCGCGCGTTGGACGTCGCGCGCGCCCTCGGGCTGGACAAGTTCGTCGCGCGCCTGCCGCGCGGCTGGGACTCGCCGACGGGCGCGGCAGCCGCCGACACCATGCCGGTCGGGCACCGGCAGCGCGTCGCCATGGTGCGCGCGCTCGCCAGCGGCGCGCGCGTGGTGCTGTTCGACGCCGCCAACATTTCAATGGACAGCGAGGGCGACGCTGCGCTGCGCCGCTACCTCGAGGCCGAGAAAGGCCGCACCAGCTTCGTCATCGTCACGCACCGACCTTCGTTCGAGCGGCTCGCAAGCAGGGTGCTGGTGCTGGAAGCGGGGCGCCTTGGCGCCGAGGACCGCATCACTTTCGCGCCGCCGCCGGTGGCGGCTGGCGTGTCGCCGGCCGAGCCAACGCAAGAGACTGCGGCGCCGGAAGCTGTGATGCCTGGGCCGGCCGGCCCCGAGGCGATGTGGGACCGCCTGCGCGAGGCCGTAGCGAACGGCTTCACGCGCCGATGCGACCTCGCGGTGTGCCTGCCTGAGCTGCTGCGCGCGCTCGGCTGGCGCGGCGAAGCGCGCGACGTCGCCGAGGCGCTGCCGTACTTCGAGGACGAGCTCGATATCTCAGGGCTGCAGAACTGCATGGCGCAGCTGGGCTACCAGTCGGGGCAGTCAGAGCTCTCGCTGGGCGAGATCGACGGGCGCCTGCTGCCGTGCCTGTTCCTGCCCGCCGACGGCGCCGCGCTGGTGCTGCTCGAGCGCGGCGCCGAAGGCCTGCGCGCCTTCGATTCGGCCGCGGGTGCCGAGGCCACGGTGGCTGGGATCGCGCGGCGCGGCCGTGCGTTTTTCTTCAACCGCTCTCAGGAGGTTGCGGCGGCGCCAAGCGGCTGGGCGCTGCGCGCGCTCGGGCGCATGCGCCCGCTGGTCGGCTACGCCATGCTCTCGGCGGTCATCTATGGCCTGGTGCTGCTGCCGGTACCGCTGTTCGTGATGGCGGTCTACGGCTTCGTGATGCCCTCCGGGTCTCTGGCCAACCTCGCCTACTTCACAGCCGGCGCCGTAGTGGCGATCGCAGTCGGCGGCATCTTCATCGTGCACCGCGCGCGCATCCTGTCGTTCATCGCCGGGCGTATCGATTTCGTCTTCGGCACCGCGGTGTTCAAGCAGATACTCGCGCTGCCGCCCTCGATGAGCGAGGGCGCCGCGATCGGCGCGCAGATCGCGCGCCTGAACAGCTTCGAAGCGGTGCGGGAGCTGTTCACGGGGCCGCTTGCCTCGACCCTGCTCGAGCTGCCGGCGCTGCTTGCCTTCGTCATCGCGCTGGGCGTAATCAACCCGCCGGCATTGCTGGTGGTGGCGGTCACGGCGCTGCTGTACATCGCTCTGTACCTGCTGATATCTTCGAGCGTCGACCGCCGCGTCGCGGAAATGGCGACGCGCAGCACGCTGCGCCACGAGTTCCTGGTCGAGACCGTGGGCAAGTTGCGCTCGATCCGCGAGTTCGGCGGCGAGCGCATCTGGCTCGCGCGCTTCCGCGAGATCTCCTCGGCCGCCACCATGGCCGGCTACCGCGTCGGGCGCACCTCGGCGCTGCTCGCCGCGGGCAGCTACCTGATCACGATGCTGGGCTCGCTCAGCGTGGTCGTGGTGAGCATCGTTTATGCGGTCGGCGCCGCCTTCGGCATCGGCGTGGTGATCGCCTCGCTGATGCTCGCCTGGCGCATCGTCGGGCCGCTGCAGACCGCGTTCGTGAATCTCACGCGCATCGACCGCGTGCGCAACGCGGTGGCGCAGATGGACCGGCTGATGGCGCTGCGCGGCGAACGGCAGGCGCAGGGCGGGGCGCTCGCGGCGCGCGAGTTCCGCGGCCGCGTCGAGTTCGAGCGCGTCTCGTTCCGCTACTCGCTCGACACCGACCCGGCGCTGGTGGGCGCCTCGTTTACGGTCGAGCCGGGCAAGATCGTGGCGATCACCGGCCCGAATGGCGGGGGCAAGTCGACGCTGCTCAAGCTGCTCGCCGGCCTGTACCAGGCGCAGGCCGGCAGCGTGCGCATCGACGAGACCGACCTGCGCCAGATGGACCCGGTGGAATTGCGCCGCGCCATCGGCTACGTGCCGCAGGAGTGCAACCTGTTTCGCGGCACCATCGCGCAGAACCTGCGCCTGGTGCGCCCCGCGGCCACCCAGGAGGAGTTGTCGCGCGCACTGGCGCTCGCTGGTGCTTTGAACGACGTTGCGCTGCTGCCCGAGGGCATCAACACGCGCACCGGCGACGCTCTCACCGACCGGCTGCCGGCCAGCCTGCGGCAGAAGCTCTCGCTCGCGCGCGCGTACCTGACGTATTCGCCGATTCTGCTGTTCGATGAACCGGCCAACACGCTCGACCTGGACGGCGACCGCTGGTTCGTCGAGGCGCTGCGCAAGCTGAAGGGCCGCTCGACCATCTTTCTGGTGACGCACCGGCCGAGCCACATCCGCATGGCTGACCTCGCGGTGGTGCTGCAGGGCGGCTACGTGCGCCTGGTCGGGCCGCCCGCCGACGCGCTCAAGCGCCTGGGGATCGCCGCATGAGCGCCCCGCGCCGCAGGACCGACGAGGATCGCCCGGCCGACGAGGGCAAGGGGCGCGTCGTCCTTGGCGGGCGTTCGCACCGGCACCTCGCGCAGTCGGTGCTGCTCGATGAGGCAGTGGCGCCGCGCCACATTCGGCTGACGATCGCGCTGCTGTGCTCGGCGCTCGCGGCATTCCTCCTGTGGGCGGCGGTGTCGCAGCTCGATGAGGTCGCCACTGCGTCCGGGCAGATCGTGCCGAGCGGCGCGGTGCAGGTGGTGCAGCACCAGGACGGCGGCACCGTGGCGCGCATCGGCGTTGCCGATGGCGAGCGCGTGCAAAAAGGGCAGGTGCTGCTCGAGCTGGACCGCGTCGAGACCGAGGCCGAGCTCAAGGTGGCCGAGGCGCGCTACTGGGGTCTCGCGGTGCGGCTGGCGCGCCTCAAGGCGCAGGCCGAAGAGCGCTGGCAAATGCCGGAAACCGCCGCGGTGCCTGAGCAGTACGCGGGGACGGTGCGCGAGCAGAAGGAGATACTCGAGAGCCACCGCCATGCGATCGAAAACCAGGCCAAGGTGCTGCGCGCGCAGCTGGCGCAGCACGAGGCGGACCTGGTGCGGGTACGGCGCCAGATCGGCACCGGCCTGGACGAGGTGCGCATCCTGCGCGAGGTGGTCGGCATCCGCGCCGAGCTGGAGAAGGACAAGCTGGTGACGCGGGTGCAGTCGCTCGAGACGCAGCGCTCACTCGTGGTGCAGGAGGGCGATCTCGACAAGCTGCGTGCCCAGCGCAGCGCGGCGCGCGCAGCGGTGGCCGAGGCAAGCGCGCGGCTGCTGACACTGCGTTCGGACCGGCGCCAAGCGGCGAACGACGAACTGGGTGTGGCGAGCGCCGAGCACGCTCAGGTGAGCGAACTGCTCGTCAAGCTGCGCCGGCGTCTGGAGCGCATCCAGATCGCGGCGCCGGCGAACGGCATCGTGCAGGACCTGCGCTTCCGCACCCTGGGCGGCGTTATCCCGCCAGGCGCGGTGGTGCTGAACGTGGTGCCGGTCGACGATGTGATGCAGGCCGAGGTGCGCATCGCCGCCACGGACGTCGGCCACGTGCACGCGGGACAGCTGGTGCGCGTCAAGGTGCTGACCTACGACTTCCTGCGCTACGGCACGGTCGACGGCCATCTCGCCTCGATCTCGGCCTCGAGCTTTGTGGACGAAAAAGGCACGCCGTACTTCAAGGGTATCGTGCGCCTGAACCGCAGCCACCTCGGCGCGGGGCCTAGCGATTATCCGGTGCTGCCGGGCATGACCGTGGTGAGCGACATCATCACCGACCGCAAGAGCGTGCTGCAGTATCTGGCGCGGCCGGTGGTGGTGGCGTTCCGCCAGGGGTTGCGCGAGCGATGAGCACCGGGCGGCCTCTCTCGCCGCGCCAGCAGGAGATCCTGCGGTTGCTCTCGCTCGGGCGCAGCAACAAGGAGATCGCCGACCAGCTGGGCCTGGCGACCGGCACGGTGAAGCAGCACGTGTACGCGCTGTTCCGCAAGCTTGGCGTGCGCAATCGCACCATGGCGGTGGTGCGCGGCGCGGCGCCGGCGGACACGGCGCCTGCCGAGCCCGGGCTCGCCGAGGAACGGGGCTACGCGCGGCGCCTGGTGACCGCGGTGGTGGTCGAGCCGCGCGCCGCGCCGGTGCAGTCTTCGCGCCACGCGGCGCGCATCGACCGCGCGTTGCGCGAACTGGGCACGCGCGTCGAGCGCATCGCCTACGGTTTCGACGCCTCCTGTGAGCGCCTGCCCGGCGGCGTGGTTGCGGTCTGGTTCGGCCAGCGCGTCGCGCACGGCGACGACGCGTCGCGGGCGGTGGCTTTCGTGCGCGCGCTGCTGCCCGCCTCGCCGGAGGCCGAAGGCGTGCCCTGCGCCATCGGCTTGGGCACGGTGCCCGAGGTTGTCGGCGAGGACGAGCGCTCGTCGCTTGCTTACCGCGCGTTCCGCGTGGCGCTGCTGCTGGCGAGTGTCGCCGTGCCGGGCAAGCCGCTGGTTTGCGCGGCGACTGCCGGGCTCGCGGGGCTGGACGCCGAGCCTGCCCGCCCGGATGCCGGCGCGCGCAACGACTTGCCGGTCGCCGCGCGTGAACTAGGGCCCGAACTCGCGCCCTCGATGCACGCCGCGAAGCAGTGGGGCGGGCTGCCGTTCGTCGACGGCATCCGGCAGGCGGTGGCGCGCGACGGCGCGCAATGGGTGGCGGTCGAATCCTGGCCGCCGGAAGATGGCGCGCGCCTGATCCAGGCGCTGGGCGACGATCTCGCCGTGCGCCGACTCCCGGTCTACCGCCTGTGGATGCCGTCGCTCGCTTCGGTCGGCTCGATCAACGACCGGCTGATCGGGCAGCTGGCGCAGGAATTCCGGCGCCGTGGCCGGCAGCTCGCGTCACGCCGCCTCGATGAAGCGGTGCTCGAAATTGCGGCCGCAGGGCCGGCGGCATTGCTCGCCTACGGCATCGATGCGCTGTCGGCGCTGTGCGCGGAACTGCCGCCTGTGGCTCTGGACCGGATCCGCACGCTGCCGCTCGCGATCGTCGGCGGCGCGATGCGCCGCTCGGGCGAACCGCACACGGCGGTGCGCCTGCTCGGCGCGCATCCGACGGCGGCGCCGTTCGCGCGGGTGCTGCGCATGGCGGTGCCCAAGCTTGCGCCGAGGATGCTGCAGGGCATGCGGCCGGACGTGCAGGCGGTGCTCGACCGCGTGTCGCCGTTCGCGCGTGCGGTAGCGCGCGCTGGCGCCGAAATTCCGTACAGCGACATTGCCGCGGTGGCGGTGGCGCTCGCAGTGCCCGGCACGGCGGTGCTTGCGGGCTGCCGCGAACTCGAGCAGGCGGGCCTGATCGTACTGAGCGGGGGCGTGCTGCGCTTTCGCGACGCGGAGACCGCGGGCGCGGTGCGCGCCTCGCTGGTGCCGGACCTCAGGAGCTGAGCGGCAGCGCTGCGGCAGTCCGGCTCAGATGCCGGACTTGTCGGTCCACTCGATCTTGTCGACGCCGTCGAGCTGCGCGATGACGTCGTCGCCGTGGCGGATCTCGACCGTCGCGTCGTGCAGGTTGCCCGTCAGGTGCGCCGGATCGACCTGCGTGCCGTCGACGAACATCGTCCAGGCGCCCGAGTCGAACTGCGCGCGCGCATCCTCGGTCAGCTCGAGCGTCTGCGTCCAGTTCTTACCGTGCTGCTGGTTGAGGAGATCGCCCCAGTCGATGTCCTGATCGTCGGACAGGCCGCCGCCATCGCCGCCGTCGTTGCCCGGCTTGTTATTTTCCTCGGACCCCGGGTTGCCGTCGCCGTGGTTGCCGGTGCCGCCTTCGTCCTCGTCCTCGCCGTCCTTGCCGTCGTTGGGGCCGCCTGAGCCCTGGCCCGGGTTGTCGTCGTCCTCGCCGTCCTCGTTGTTGCCGTGGCCGTGATTGCCATGTGAATCGGTCGTCGGGGCTTCCGTCGTCGGCGCTTCCGTGGTCGGTGCTTCAGTCGTCGGGGCCTCGGTGGTCGGAGCTTCCGTCGTGGGCGCCTCAGTCGTGGGCGCCTCAGTCGTCGGGGCCTCCGTCGTCGGAGCTTCCGTCGTTGGAGCTTCGGTGGTCGGAGCTTCCGTCGTGGGCGCTTCGGTGGTCGGGGCCTCGGTCGTCGGCGCCTCCGTCGTGGGCGCTTCGGTGGTCGGGGCCTCAGTCGTCGGAGCCTCGGTGGTCGGCGCTTCGGTGGTTGGGGCTTCCGTCGTCGGAGCCTCGGTCGTCGGAGCTTCCGTCGTGGGCGCTTCGGTGGTCGGGGCTTCCGTCGTGGGCGCCTCGGTCGTGGGCGCCTCAGTCGTCGGAGCCTCGGTCGTCGGCGCTTCCGTGGTCGGTGCTTCAGTCGTCGGGGCCTCGGTGGTCGGGGCCTCCGTCGTCGGCGCTTCGGTGGTCGGGGCTTCCGTCGTCGGAGCGTCGGTCGTCGGCGCTTCGGTGGTTGGGGCTTCCGTCGTCGGCGCTTCGGTGGTTGGGGCTTCCGTCGTGGGCGCTTCGGTCGTCGGGGCCTCAGTCGTCGGAGCTTCCGTCGTCGGAACTTCGGTCGTCGGCGCTTCGGTGGTTGGGACTTCCGTCGTCGGAGCCTCGGTCGTCGGAGCTTCGGTGGTCGGAGCTTCCGTCGTGGGCGCTTCGGTGGTTGGGGCTTCCGTCGTCGGAGCCTCGGTCGTCGGAGCTTCGGTGGTCGGAGCTTCCGTCGTGGGCGCTTCGGTGGTCGGGGCCTCGGTCGTCGGCGCTTCCGTCGTCGGTGCCTCGGTGGTCGGGGCCTCCGTCGTCGGCGCTTCGGTCGTCGGCGCTTCCGTCGTCGGTGCCTCGGTGGTCGGGGCCTCCGTCGTCGGCGCTTCGGTGGTCGGGGCTTCCGTCGTCGGAGCTTCGGTGGTCGGCGCCTCAGTCGTCGGCGCTTCGGTGGTCGGCGCCTCCGTCGTGGGCGCTTCGGTCGTGGGCGCTTCCGTCGTCGGTGCTTCCGTCGTCGGTGCTTCAGTCGTCGGGGCCTCGGTCGTCGGCGCCTCAGTCGTCGGCGCTTCGGTGGTCGGGGCCTCCGTCGTGGGCGCCTCAGTCGTCGGCGCTTCCGTCGTCGGAGCCTCGGTGGTCGGAGCTTCCGTCGTCGGAGCCTCGGTGGTCGGGGCCTCCGTCGTCGGAGCCTCAGTCGTGGGCGCTTCGGTGGTCGGGGCCTCCGTCGTCGGCGCTTCGGTGGTCGGAGCC
>Ga0315281_10015845_pt1 | contig 10088 bp, 10 predicted proteins | sample YL17G07_0_MG_FD_204540 | JGI IMG/M metagenome (GOLD analysis project Ga0315281, IMG submission 204540) | Sediment microbial communities from Yellowstone Lake, YNP, Wyoming, USA - YL17G07_0 | ecosystem: Environmental > Aquatic > Freshwater > Lake > Sediment | place: USA: Wyoming | collected...
TTGCAGTCACAAACTCAGCCCTTGATTTTCGCTGTTGTTGAACGAGAAACAAATCTCGGCGTGGGGATGATCAACATTCATGGAGTTGACCCATCCACTGGCGAGGCCGACGCGGGGTATTGGATCGCACCGTGGGCGAGACGTCAAGGTGCTGCGACTCAAGCACTTCAGCAACTCGTGCAACATGCCAAATCTATCGAGGCCGCAAAGACCCTCACGCTAAAGATTTCCCCGGCAAACTTCGCATCTCGAGGCACCGCCGCCAAAAGTGGATTCGTGGTGGTCCGAACCGAAACTCAGACGTGTCACGACGGAGGTACACCTACCGACGCACTGATCTACTCACTGACGCTATAAATGTCTTGGCGCGGGGACTGGAGTAAAGCGCGGCAGAGATCATTCAGTTTGGGTGATGTTGCTCCCCCGCTCCACACGTCGCGAGCGATTGCTCGCTGATGACTGCTCCACTCTGCTCGCACCGCGGCGAGATCGCCCTTCATTGCGTGGGCGCGCATTCGTAAGGCGAGCAACTCTTCATGACCAGGCAACACTTTGAGACCTCGGCCCGTTGCCCAAAACACACCTTCGGTGTCCCCACGTTCCAGATACAACTTTGATGCCATCACCGCCGCCGTCATTACCGACAATGTCAACTGTGTGGTGATTCCTTCGGAGTCCGTCCAGAGATAATTGGTTCCGGAAAAGGGAAGATCGCGCACATACTCAAGGGCGTCGCGTAACTCCGCCAAAGCGGATTCACTATCAAGGGACAGGGAACGGTAAATGCCTGCGGCAAGAAGTTCACCGTCGGTCGTGACCGACTCGTGGAGTGGCAATGCATCGGTCAACGTGCGTGCCAACCATTCTTCACTTTCCACCAGTTGTGAAACGCGCCCAAGGCTACGACGGACATCAGATACGACATTTGTGAATGATGCGTCCTGTACATTGACTTCCCACAGTGCTGTTCGTGCGGCACCTCGTGATGGCCTAGATCGGTGCGTCGTCAGCCACGCCAGTAATTCAACGGATTTCGATTTCTCAAAGCGAATCGACTTGCCATCTCGGGTCATTACCTCAACCGGACCGAGCATGCGAACAATGACTTTCCAATCGGTTGGCGAAGTGAAATGCTCAACACTTGCAGGAACGGTGGCCGGAAGCGAAACTTCACCTACGAGTCTCGTGACCGCGATGCGTTCCTCCACCGAGATTCCGTAAAGAGATACCAATTGCTGTGTCGGTCGAACTGTCCAACCATGGTGGGTGTGCACAAGCGCCACATCTTCGTCTACATCGGTCGATACGGCGACTACGCAACAACCCAACTCTCGCAATTGATTCACTGAAGTCATTGCGAGTGGAGCGGCTGAGCACACGATTGTCGGATGTAATGAACCATCGGAATGGACTTGTTCAACCAAGTTCTCCACCGAACTTGCGACTGATAAATGCTGCGCGTCAACCAGTTCGGCCACAGCAAATCCGTAGATGATTACGTTTATGCCCGAACCAAGCGTCTCAAGAATAATTGAATTGGCAAGGTGTGCAAGAACGCTACGCGATCGACCATCTTCGTCCGGATTTACTGAAATAACTTCGCCACGCGAAAGTGTCAACAATATTACTTCGCCTTGTAAAAGACCGAGCGGTACGCAACACAGTGGAGGTGCAACAATTTTAGATTTAGACCGCTGAATAACAGCACGCGGTGTTGAGTTCGGTCGCCACGATGCAAGGATTGGCGATCGTTCACTTTCAATCAAGGTGTGCATTGCTTTTCTAATGTCATCACAGTTAATAGCTTCAGCAGCGAATTGTAATTCCTTCAAAGTCGACTGAGACCGTTGCGAAAGGGCACGAATTTCCGAGTGCGGTGCAGAATCTCGAAGAACCTTTTTGCGGCGAGATTGAATAAATTGGAGTATCCCTGTAACGAACACGGTCGATGTCGATAGTGCCAGTGGTGTGGAGGACGACAAATTGAACGAATTGAATGGAACCCCTGATGCCACCTGTTTTGAATCGTCTAGAGTCACATCTTCCGAATTGACTATTGTCGTTGACGCAGATGCATGATTTGTGAATAACAGCGACCACACAGTGGCCGCACACATGGCGGTCCATTGTCGAAAACCAAATGAATATTTTGGTCCGATGGTGAGGGATTTCAATCGCCATAAGTCATGCGCGAATGCAAGCAGACCATAGGACCAAATTGACCACAGCAATGTGCTTGCAAAATATAGAAAGCAAATCTCCCAGTTGCCATCGAATAGATTGGACCTGAGTCGATCCAGGCTTACTAGGGGTGTAAATTCCTCGACAATAAGTGCCGACGGGATCCCAATGGAAAAAAGAACCCAAGCAACCACTGCACCCAACCGTTTCATAAACCGTCCGCAGGAGTGGCACTACGTCGGGCAGACAGATTTTTTCCCTTTATTCCAAAGAGTCCCAACAACGTCATCCGAATTTCTCGCGAAACACTGACAATGACGTTGTTGTTCTGGATGTAAACGTCGCCGTCAATACCCCGGCTGGCTAGGAAATCTTCCGCGGCAATCACTGCTCGGGATTCATCTATCTCCAACGATCCACTACGCAACGAGGTGATCTCTTGAGCTCCGGCCCGTGCGGCATTTTCTGCCTGATCTCCGAGCTCAATTTTCGCGGCCACAAGGCGACCTCCGTCAATCGCCAATCCGGCGCACGCAACAAAGGTCATCGCAAGTACAACGACCAATGCCGTTATTGATCCTTCATCGCCGATTCGAGTTCGACCAATCATTACTAGTCAACTCTCCAACGATCGATCACCTCTGTGGAGTCTGCATCTACATGTCGTTCACCCAGACCCAACAGGTCAAGACCATCACGATTCACGACACAATCCAGGGAAACGGTGACGCTACGAGAAAATTCAGACTCACTGATTGTCACTTCAACGTATGAATTGGTGCACCCCACTCCATTTTTGGAAAGGTCCTCGCGGGCCACACGTTCAGCAACTGCTTGCATCGAGCGTGGATGGACCATCGACGCGGCTCGCGCCGCCTGGTCGGCCGCATGGCGCACTTCAATCTGTGATTCACCGCTTCTTCCTGCAATAACTACAAACAACATGAGAGTCATCAACACAGGTGTGAGCAATACGAGTTCAACGGTCGCACTACCTCTTTCGATCTTCATCGTTCGTTTTCGGGAACAAAACGCTCGCGAGGCTCAACAACTGTTCGTGAAACATTGAGATGAAAGAAGGGCGCTACTTGAGGTACACGAAGGTTCACCGTGACCACTACTAAGTCGTTACCAATCGTCGCTTGCGGTTCTTGAGCAAGTTGTGCCGACAATTCAGCCGTGGATCGTACTGCTGCGTCAAGTGCTGCGATGACTCCACCATTCATCGCAGCACCAGCAGCGGCTCCCCTTGCGGCACTCGCTGACGCGACATGAGCAGTATGTATATAGACGGCACCTTGAACTGCCATGAGAACGAGAGACAGCACGATCGGAACAGCGAGTACGACCTGGGTCGTGGTTTCACCTGATTCTGGGTCACCGCTTGCATCTCTTGTGCGGGAAATTCTCGTTCTCATGGCGTATAAATGAAATACTCAGCCGAGGTCGAGTGAATTAGCTTTATCGCGAACTCGCGAGGTGATGGTTGCTCCCACCACAATTGCAAGTCCGATAAGAGCCGCCGCCATGACAACGGTGGTCGCGCTTACCTCTCCGCGATCAAAATCGCTCTCTGCCGATGCGCTGAATCGGATCCAGTAGTACTGCCAGGTTTGCTGTAGTGGTGTCATATCAATTCCCTTTCTTGGTAATAGATGTATTTTCTTTGGCGGTCATGTGTGCTGGGCTACAACAACGAAGTCATAAGCCCCCAACGACGGTGGTCACGGCCGGATATCCGATCAGCGCGATAAAAGAGATAAAGAGCACCACCATCGGAATTCCCATACGTTCGGTAGAGGCTTGTGCCTGGGCTTCAATCTCGCCCATTTGTCGATACCGCAACGAGTCTGCCTTTGCGGTCAACGACAAACGGATCCGAGCGCCATGCTCACCAGAAAGCTGAACGCTTCCTGCAACTTCGATGACTTCGGGCAAATTGAATCGTTGCCCGAGCGATGCGAGTTCACTCCATGGCGACCGCCGACCACTGCGGGCGCGAATAAGTGCACGACGAATTTCGTCGAACGCCCACCCATCTCCGGCATCAGCAGCCGCTACAAGTGCCGTCTCTGTTCCAGCACCTCCCGCGAGCAAAACATTGGTGAGATCGAGATAGCTAGAAAACGCATGGAGAAAATTTCGACGCCGCTTGCTGGCCGATGTACGCAGCAACTGATCCGGCAAGACAAAACCGACGGTAGCTCCAACGGCGGTGGCAATGATTGATCCAGCAAACGGAATTACAATCTTGATTTTGGCAAGGAGAGTCAATATACCGACGACGATCACAACGCAACAGAGCGACCCGACCAACTTACGAATCACCATATTGGCTGCAATTCGGTGCATGATTTCCAGATCGGCGCGATGCCGAATTCCGGTACGGCTGTTTAACCAGGCTCGACCTTGCGAACTGATTCGACCTGAAGTGCCAAAAAATTCCCGGAGTCGATGCGGGTACATGGTCACCCAAAGTCCAACTCCAACAATTCCGCCGTACAGCATTACGTCGATCATCGCAGGACCACCATTCGCTTACGGATGAATCGCTCGGGTGTTTCTATTCGAGACATGTTCTGCATCATGAACAATGCGATCGCAAATCCGACCAGAATTACTCCCAATATGAACTGCCCAGAAACACTCGAATACGGCTCGAGATACTCGCGGTTAAAAATGAACAGCCCGCCGACGAAAAGCGCAACCACCGTCGTGATGATCCGTACGGCACTGCGAGTACGCGCTCTGCCAACCCAAACCCGAGTTCGCATTCTGCCCTCGTCACGGGCACACTGTGCAAGATGTCCAAGTAGGAGGCCGATATCGCGAGCCTGATGTTGTGATGCTGTTACCAACGCTGCCGTCACAAAATCTGCCGTGGGATGGTCAACATCTTCGGCAAAGCGTCGCAGCCCGTCCGAAAGTGATCCGTAGGAAATGAAAATGCTCAAGCGCTCGACCGCCGACGCTATTGCTAACGGAGCATGTGGTGCCGTCGCAATGATTACTTGCTCGAGGCCATGTGACCCAGCCAGAGTGTCGCGCAACTGTTCTGTCCATGAAGCAATTGCCTCAACGAGGGCTTGTTCATCTCGACGATGTGCGGGTCTAGCCCCGATTCCAGGAACGAGACTGACTACAACACATGTCACTAATCCAACAATGATCCAACCAGAGAGGATGTAAACAACACTCCCCACGCATGGCGCAATTAGAAACGCTGGTCGGATTCGCCGTCTCGTGGACTTTTGGGAAGTCGAAATCGACGACAAAAGTCGTTCTCCGCGGGCACCGATCAGCGAAATAAGACAGCCAAGACCAACAATCGCCCCGCACAACGCGATCAAAAGTGCATTCAACGCAGTATCCGCCAGTGTGACACGGCGTCGAATCCGTGCTCGCGCAAAAGCGATTGTGTGGCTTCACGGAGCGGATAGGCAGGCACCGCGAACAAGTCGGGCCCGGATTGAAACACTTCGTTGGAGATGATGTTGATGCCATCGCTATCGACGACCTCACGAATTGATGTGATTCGTCGCGTTCGCTGCGAATTATCGATGTAAACGACGAAATGAACGGCGCTTGCCATCAATAAATTTACGGTCTCGATTGGTAACCCTGTGGATGCCATCGAAACATACGCCGCAAGTTTCGGAAACACCGACCTCGTGCTATCGGCATGCATAGTGCACATCGAACCGTTATTTCCCTGACCCATCGCGAGCAGCATCGGAAAAGCTTCGGCGCCACGAACTTCGCCGACGATGACGCGATCAGGATCCATTCGGAGTGCCATTCGAGTGAGATCGGCAAGGGTGATTTCACCCCGTCCTTCGATATTGGCCGGGCGTGCCTGAAGTGCGTCATGATCTGGGTGCAGCTCCTCAAATCGATCTAGACCAAGTTCGTACGCGTCTTCAATAGTCACAAGTCTCTCAGTGGGCGGTATTTCGTTGATTAGAGCACGCAGCAGGGTCGTTTTTCCAGATCCGGTCCCACCAGCGATGACGATATTTCGTCTGGCACGCACGGCAGCTGCGAAGAACTCATGGAGTGCACCGGAGAACATCCCGCACATTTGCAGCTCATCAAGCGAAGAAATATCGAAACGATGACGACGGATCACCAGACTTGGGCGCGAAGAAACTTCCATCGTCGCAAACAATCGCGAACCATCTGGTAGCTGAAGATTGAGTTCTGGATTTCCAGCATCAAAACGACGCTCGGTGCTTCCCATTCGAGTACCGGCGCGACGAATAAGTTCGATTAGCTCGTTGTCAGTGTCGACAATCGGTGGTCGAGTCTCACGAGTACCGTCCCGCAACTTCACCCAAGCTGATGCACATCCACGGACATGGATGTCACTTATGTCCGGATCGTCGAGCAGGGGTTGGAGGCGCCCAAGCCCAAGTACGTGTGCAATAACGGCGTTAGTGAGTTGTTGTTCTTCGCTTGAAGTTAATACAGCTCGGGCTTCCGCTCGTCGGACACCACTCAATCGCGCGAGTTCGACCCGCACCGCACTGCGGGCGAGATCATGTTCGTCGGCTGAATTTGGTTCACTTTCGCCAATCGTTCGACGCGCGATGCGATCGTCGGCGAGAAGTTCACTCACTCTTGTGGCAAGTGCACCAACCAGCCCGACCTCATTGGATTCAATTCCTCGATGAGCGGTGGCGGCCAACAATGTCATGGACGACCTGTGTCAACCGAGTTTCCGACAAGCACAATGTGTACTCGCCCAGAACTAGCAACGGCCATTGCTAGTTCTAATGGTCCCCGCAGAGTAATGACCGCTTGATCCGAGAAATTCTCGGGAAACTGAATCGACCATACCGTCACCACATCTTCAAACATTCGTGGAGGTGTCGCAGCGCTCATCGTAATTTCCGGTGCCAACACCACTCGAACAAGATCCCCGGGGGCTATCTCGCTGGGGTAGTTACCAACGTCGACTGGCGCAGATGTCAGTGCTTCAGATGGTCCTAGCGGACTATTCGTAGTCACCATAAGAGTTGACAACGGAACATGGCCGTCGACATTCACAGCGACTGTCTTGCCCACCAACGACTGGGCCTCTTCGCCACTAACAAAGAAATGGGCGGCGCTACCCGGCATTTCTCTAGCAACCAAATCAGACTGAGAAATGATCTGACCCCGATGCAACCTGTGAGCACTAGCCACAACCGTCACAGATTCTGTGCCACTTCGATACATCATCAGCGCACCAAATGCTCCGCCAACAACGAGAATTAGGCCAAGTGCCATTTCTGGCACGCGCCGCTTCTTTTCGCTTACTTCATCGAGATCATCAGGTAAAGCACGTCTGACTTCCATTAATCGTCCCCTTGATCTCGTATCAATCCGCCGACTGGTGCGATGTGTAATTTTTTACGAGTCAAGTGCCAGAAATACTCGACATGCAACTCGTGCTCACATATTTTTCTAATTACAACTATGGAATTATCGACCCCTATGTTTGGTTCGGCCAAAGGAGTACCGTTGCGACATGTCCATACAATCGCTGCCTCAATCCTCGAATCCGTATTTGAGTGGAAATCTTGCACCCGTTGACGTAGAGACCACCGCATTCGATCTGGCGGTGACCGGACGTATTCCGACTGATTTAAACGGTCGCTACTTACGCAACGGCCCTAACCCGATGAGTGACGTTAACCCGGATAATCACCACTGGTTCATCGGCGATGGGATGGTCCATGGGATACGACTACGCGACGGAAAAGCCGAGTGGTATCGAAATCGTTGGGTACGAAGTGAGTCAGTTGCCAAAGCACTTGGAGAATCAGCCCCGCCATCGGACTGGCCGGCCGGACATGCTGATTTTGCCGCCAATACCAACGTGATTGGTCATGCAGGGAAAACCTTTGCCTGCGTGGAAGGCGGTTCGCCGCCAGTTGAACTGGGTTTTGAACTTGGCACGATTCGGGCGAGCAACTTTGCTGGCACACTGCCACAAGCATTCTCGGCCCACCCCAAACGGGACCCGCACACGGGCGAACTCCACGTAATGGCGTATTGGTTTGGATGGGGAAACCAGGTTCAGTATCTCATTGTTGATACCAAAGGAAAGGTGCGTCGCACGGTAGATATTGACCTCCCTGGGTCTCCAATGTTGCATGACATCGCATTCACCAAAAAGTATGTCCTTGTATTCGACCTGCCATGCGTCTTCAATCTTGAACTGGCAATGGGTGGCGAACGATTCCCGTATCGCTGGGATAATTCGTATCAGGCGCGAATCGGACTGTTACCGCGTGAGGGTAGTGCTAGCGACATCACCTGGTGCGCCATCGATCCTTGTTACATCTTCCATCCGATGAACGCCTACGACGCTGCTGATGGAACTGTTGTTCTCGATGCGGTACGCCATAACAAAATGTTCGCATCCGAGACACGCGGACCGAATGAAGGCGCACCGACGCTGGACCAATGGATACTCAACCCGATAACTGGAGCGGCACACCATCATTGTCTCGACGATCGACCGATGGAGTTCCCTCGCGTTGATGAACGCCTGATGGGAAGCGACTACAGGTTTGGGTATGGCGCTGGTGTCCGGGGCGACTTCATCCAGGATGTTTTGATTAAACACGATTTGACTTTTGCGACGAGTGAAGTTCGAAATGATGGTATGCACTTCGGCTATGGAGAACCAGTTTTTGTCCCCCGATTCGATAACGCTTCCGAAGACGATGGTTGGGTTATGGCGCTACGGCACAATCTCGCCACCAATCTTTCCGAACTGGTCATCATTGAAAGCCGGGCCTTTACCGCAGAACCAGTGGCCATCGTCCACCTACCAGCACGAGTACCAAATGGGTTTCACGGAAACTGGATTCCGCTCAACCAATAAAATTCGGCAGCGGCTCGTTGGTATTCAGCTTGGTCCCAATCATCATTTTACACCCCACCGCTATTTCAAGGCCCACTATATGCCGACGCTCTCGTAGTGCAACAATGGATCGATGAGTTTCAGCACTCCACTTCCTGAAAGCGATCAGTCCCCTAGGTGGTCTTGGCTAGCGATTTCTTCAGTGTTGTACACGGTAACAATTTTTGCCCGCAGTTGGAACGCATTAGACCGATTCCCAAGTGACCCAGGATATGACTATTTCATGGATGCAATAAATAAGGGGCCGTCGGTGCTGTTTTCAAGGTCAGAGCCTTATTTGCATGTACTCCCTCGAATCATTGCGGAGGTTGTGGTGTGGTTTCCCTTCGAGTGGCACGCGATCGTAACTTCCATTCTTGTCAACATGTTGTGGGTCGCCTGCGGACTTTGCGTTGCTGTCGTGGTGTTCCTCGAAACTGAAAGTCGTAAATTTGCAATGCTTGCCGGGCTGATTTTGATCATTGTTCCGACTGCTATGGAGAGCTCATTAGTGAACATAGGTGACGTAAAATGGCCGGTGACAGTTGCGGTATTTGTAGCCTGTTGCTCTCAGCGCGTACTGCAACGGTATCCGCGGCGGCTTGTATCAGGACTGTTCTTGCTGGGGCTTAGTAACCCACTTGCAATTGTTGCGGCGGTACCTCTTTTCCTTCACATTTTTACGAAGGTCCGTCTGACCCGCCAGGGGGCAATCAAAAGTCTCCTTGCACTATTCGCAACTCTCTTGATTCAACTCTCCGTAATTGGATTTGCAGACGCGTCCAAAGGTCGAGGAGGATCTCGAGTACTCGCTCTAACCGGCCTTGGACCATTTTGGCTGTTTGGCCTCCTATCTCCAGTCTGTCTGGCAATATTTGTCATTACGATAGGCATGAGTCCTGGGCTTCGAAAATCTTCACAGAATTACTTCTGGTCGCTGCTATCTGTGACAGCAATCTTTCTATCAATTGCAAGTTATATTCTCGGAGGAATTGCCGACCGATACTTTGTC
>Ga0315281_10015846_pt1 | contig 10086 bp, 4 predicted proteins | sample YL17G07_0_MG_FD_204540 | JGI IMG/M metagenome (GOLD analysis project Ga0315281, IMG submission 204540) | Sediment microbial communities from Yellowstone Lake, YNP, Wyoming, USA - YL17G07_0 | ecosystem: Environmental > Aquatic > Freshwater > Lake > Sediment | place: USA: Wyoming | collected...
GGTTTGGCACCTCGATGTCGGCTCATCGCATCCTGGGGCTGTAGAAGGTCCCAAGGGTTAGGCTGTTCGCCTATTAAAGCGGTACGTGAGCTGGGTTCAGAACGTCGCGAGACAGTTCGGTCCCTATCTGGTGTGGGCGCAGGAAACTTGAAGGGAGTTGTCCCTAGTACGAGAGGACCGGGATGAACAGACCTCTTGTGTACGAGCTGTCGCGCCAGCGGCATCGCTCGGTAGCGAAGTCTGGAAGAGATAATTGCTGAATGCATCTAAGCAAGAAGCTCGCCCTAAGATAAGGTTTCCCAAGGACATAAGTCCTAAGAAGGGCAGTCGAAGACTACGACTTTGATAGGCGGGAGGTGTAAGCGCAGCAATGCGTGTAGCTGACCCGTACTAATCGCCCGTTCGGCTTAACCATAAAACTTTCCCAAACCGTCTTTGGGATAAGTCAGTAAGCCTTGCTTCACAGTTAGTGCTTACTCGTAGCAAACTTGTTTTGCCAACCGACCTGTTGTCTACCTGCGGCACTGGCCCTTTTTCTTCGGGCCTTGGCCGCCGCAGGTTACACTTTCCTGGTGGTTATACCGCGAGGGTCACACCCGTTCCCATCCCGAACACGGTAGTTAAGCCTCGCTGGGCCGATGATACTGCACGGGTAACCGTGTGGGAACGTAGGTCGCCGCCAGGATTAATTTTCTCAGGGCCGTCCGCATCTTCGGACGGCCCTTTTGCTTTCCACTCCGTTTTATCTTTCTTCGCCCGCTTCGCCGCAACTCTTCCAGTACACCCCAGGACACAACAAACCGATGTACTATTTGCGGAAATGCCTCTCTCCGTTTCCAATACCTATAATGCCTTCGAGAGGCTCAGATCTTTACGGCGGCCCCGCTGGTGGCGGGAAAATAGTTGGACGATGGCGCGAAAGAAAATGAACAAAACTCTTTTTTTTCGGACGGTCTTGCCCCTGCGCCGCCGCGCGGGATTCTTCCTGCTGCCCGCTCTTCTTTTTTTCTCCGCCTTTCCGCGCTCCTTTGCCGCGGATACCGCCAGCCTCTATCCTCCCCAGGCCCGCCATCTGGTGCGCAAGATCGGCGAAGAGTTCGGCCTGGGTACCGCCAGCCCCAATTCCATCCTGCAGGATTCCGCCGGCTTCATCTGGATCGGCACCGATAACGGCGTCTACCGTTACGACGGCACGCGCGTGATCGGTATTGGTTTTGACCAGGGTTTGCCTCGCGATCAGATCCTGCAGATTCTTCAGTCCGTCGACGGCCGCATCTGGGTGGTCACTTCGGATTCCCTGTTTTATCAGTCCGCCGGAAAATTCCTGAAGCTCGCCCTGCCCGCGCAGGTTAATGATTTTGCCTCCCAGCAGCCCCTGGCCGCTGATTCGCGGGCACGCCTCTTTGCCGCCACCGACGCCGGTCTGTTGCTGATTTCACCGGGTGACCCTCCCTCCGTTGTTCTTCTGCCGCTGGCCCGCAATGCCCGGCCCGGCGCGGTTCAGGCCGTCTCCGCCGGCCGTGACCACAAGATATGGTTCGCCCAGAATGGCCAGGTTGGCTGGCTGGACGAAAATCTCAATGTCCAGTTCCTTCCCCGCCAGAGCCTATTCGCCGGCGCCCGTATCACCGCTGTTGTCGAAGACGCTCAGGGCCGCCTGTGGGTGCGCACTCCCCAGCGACTGTTTCGCCTGAATCGCGGCGCCAGGCAATTCGTGATGGATCCCCCTTTCCTTCCTCCTCCTCATCGCCAGGGCGCTCCCACGATCAATCGCGAAGGGCAATTGATGGTGCCCACCATCAACGGCATTTTTCTGCACCGCGAAGACCGCTGGGAAGTGGTTACCAAGCGCACCGGCCTGCCCTCCAATTCCATCGCCTCCATCATCGAAGACCGCGAAGGCTCCCTGTGGATGGGCAGCCCCGGCAACGGCCTGATGCAGTGGCAGAGCAACCGCATGTGGTCCGGCTGGACGGACATGGAAGGCCTGCCCGACAACGTGGTCTGGTCCGTGCTTCGCGACCGCCGCAAACGCCTGTGGATTGGCACCAACGCCGGCGTGGCCCTGTGGAACCCCGCGACTCGCAGCTTCCGCATCTGGCGCGAGAAGGACGGCCTCAACGGCTCTTCGGCCCAGCAAATCCTGGAAGGTCCGGACGGTTCCATCTGGGTTCTCGCTCGCCTCGGCGGACTGACCCGCTTTGATCCCGCCACGCTGCGCCCGGAAAAAATCGCCGTCCCCGGCCCGGAGGTGCGCTTCCTGGGTGTCTCCCTCGATGGCCATCTCTGGCTGACGGGCAGAAACTCCGTGCGCGCGCTGCGCTCCTGGAAAGCTCCTTTCCGTCTTTCTCCGGTGAAAATTCCCGAAGCCATTCTCCCGGCGGCGGACCGCTTCAGCGTCGCCCAGGGTGTTTTGTGGATGGGCGGAAAAGGCGGCCTGGCGCGCTTCGATGGCAAGACCTGGACGCTCTATGATGAAAAAGACGGATTGCACGGAGGCGGCATCCTCGAGTTGCTGGCCGTGAGCCCCGCCGAAGTCTGGGTCTGCTACCGCTCCGACAACGGTGTCACCCAATTCCGCCTGCAAAACGGAACTCCCCAGCTCAAACATTTCAACGAAAGCAATGGTCTGCCCTTCGATGGCGTTTTCATGCTGGGCCGCGATTCCCGCGGCTCCATCTGGGCCGGCGGGACACAGGGTCTGGCTCGTATCGCGTCCGACGGAGGCATCCGCCATTTTTCCCATTCCGAAGGCCTGATCTGGGACGACATCGCCGAGGGCGCATTTTTCCTCGATCAGGACGGCTCCTTGCTCATCGGCACCAGCGGTGGCCTGGCACGCATCGATCCTCTTTCCGACACCAATATGCCCTCCGGCGATCCCCGCGTCCGCTTTACCTCTGTCCGCCTCGGCGGCCACGAGCGCCTGGGTGAGACCCGCGTGCGGGCCGCGCACCGGGAAAACTCCCTGCAAGCCCAATTCGCACTGCTTTCCTACCGCAACGCTCCCGATTCCGCCTGCTGGTACCGTTTGCAGGGCGCGGAGAATGAAACCAGAAAAGCTCTTCACAAGGAAGTTCTCTATGCCGCGCTTCCTCCAGGCTCTTATGAACTGGAAGTTTCCTGCCAGTCCGGCGAAGGCCTGCGCAGCGACCCCGTGCGCTTTCCCTTTGAAATCATGCCTGCCTGGTGGCAGCGCTGGTGGGCCCGCCTGTTTTATCTTCTCCTGGCTGCCGCCGCGTTTCACGGCCTGCTGCGTTTCCGCACCTACCGTCTCGAAGAGGACCGCCGTCAGCTGGAAATCGCCGTTGAGGACCGTAGCATGGAGCTGGCTCAGGCTATCAAGGAACTCGAGGAAGCCTCCATCACCGACGCACTTACCGGGGCGCACAACCGCCGCTTTTTTCAGAAGTCCATCGAAGCCGGCGTCCGCCAGACCCTGCGGCTGTACGCCGAAAATCGCCGCGATGGCTCCGAATTCAACCGCGACCTCATTTTCTATCTCATCGACGCCGACAACTTCAAATCCATCAACGATAAGTACGGCCACGACGCCGGCGACGAACTCCTCGTCGAAATCACCCGCCGCATCAAGTCCGCCATTCGCCAGTCCGACGACCTGATTCGCTGGGGCGGCGAAGAGTTTCTGGTGGTCTCGCGTTACACCAATCGCGCCGAAGCCGCCACCCTGGCCGGCCGCGTGCTCACCGCCATCGGCGCGAAGCCCTTCGCGGTCAAAGCGGCGAAAGATCCCGTGTGGATTACCTGCTCGGTCGGCTGGTCGGCCTTTCCCTGGTTTGCTTCCCAACCCGAGGCCGTGAAATATCAGGCCGTTCTGGAACTCGCCGATCGCGCTCTCTATCAGGCCAAGGATGCGGGCCGCAATTGCTCCATTGGCCTGCTCCCTCCCCAGATTCAGGACGCTGCTGTGCCCGCCGAAATCTCGCCCGACAGCCTCCCCACCGAGGTAGTTCGCCTGGCAGGCCCGCGCCGCCCGGTCAACCCGGCAACCGTCCTGTAGCCTTGCGGCCGGACCCTCCGCCGTTTGCTCTCAGTTTTTTGGATGATCGCTGCGAATCACCAGCTCGGGATCTTTCATCGTCACCCGGCTGTAAGCCGCCACGCTGTGCGTCAGCCACACGTTTCCGCCGATGACGCTGTGATGCCCGATGCGCGTCTCCCCGCCCAGAATCGTCGCTCCCGGATAGACCGTCACATGGTCTTCGATGTCCGGGTGCCGTTTGTTGGCCCGCCCGCGCGGCAGGGCCCCCGTGGCGTCGCGCAGCAGGGGATTAAAGGCTCCCAGCGTGACCCCGTGATAGAGCGTCACGTGATTTCCGATCGTGGCCGTCTCCCCAATCACCACGCCCGTTCCGTGGTCGATGAAAAACGATTCTCCAATGGCCGCCCCCGGGTGCATGTCGATTCCCGTGTGGCTGTGCGCCGCCTCCGTGAGCATCCGCGGTATGAACGGCACGTCCATCTGGTAGAGCCGGTGCGCCAGCCGCTGCACCGTGATGGCCTCGATGCACGGGTAGCTCAGCAGAATCGCCTCGCGGTTGGACGCCGCGGGATCGTTCTGAAAAGCGGCTTCCAGGTCCGTCCCCAGCAGCCGCGCCAGATCCCCGAATTGCTCGAAAAGTTTTCCGACTTGCTCTTCCGCGCATTTCGCCGCATTGGCCGGCGCGGCCTTGCCCGCCACGCGGCAATCAAAGCGCATCGCCTGGCAGATCTGGTCGCTGAACAGCTCCCGCATCTCCCGCAGATGCGCCTCGGCCCGCCCATCCAGCGCCGCCCGCCCGGCGTTCCCGCAAGGAAAATACAGCGCGAACAGCACTTCCACGTACCGGCGGCAGACCGCCGCGATCTCTTCCCGGTCCGGCAGGCGCAGGTCGCTGCGTTTCTCTCCCGCCAGCCGCGCATCGAGCGCCGCCCGGAATTCCCGCGATAGCTTCTGCAGGTCTTCGTTGCTCATGGTTTTCTTTCCCGTGGTTCGCTCGAAAACAGCCGCGCCCCTTTGCGCGGAGCGCGGCTGCCCTCGAACAGTCCCTTTACCCGATCCCCTCGAAGAGCACCGAGGAGATATACCGCTCGCCCGAATCCGGCAGGATGGCCACGATGGTTTTTCCCGCGAATTCATCGAGCCGGGCCAGCCGCACCGCCACGGCCGCCGCCGCTCCGCAGGAGATTCCGCTCAGGATGCCTTCCTCCTGCGTCAGCCTCCGCGCGTATTCGATGGCTTCCGCGTTGCTCACCTGCTCCACGCGGTCCACCATCGAAAGGTCCAGGTTCTTGGGAATGAATCCCGCTCCCAGCCCCTGGATCTTGTGCGGCCCAGGCTTCAGCGGTTCTCCCGCGCGCTGCTGCGTGATCACCGGGCTGTCCGTGGGCTCCACGGCCACCGAAAGAATGGCCTTGCCCTTGGTCTTTTTGAAATACCGCGAGATTCCGGTAATCGTTCCGCCGGTACCCACTCCCGAGATCAGCACGTCCATTCCTCCGTCGGTGTCGTTCCAGATCTCCGGCCCCGTGGTCTTCTCGTGGATTTCCGGATTGGCCGGGTTCTCGAACTGCTGCGGCATGAAATAGCGCTTGGTATCCGACTGCGCCATTTCCGTGGCCCTCTTGATCGCCCCGGACATTCCCTCCGGACCGGGCGTCAGGATCAGCGTGGCCCCGAAAGCCGCCAGCACCCGCCGCCGCTCCAGCGACATCGTCTCCGGCATGGTCAGCGTGATCTTGTAGCCCCGCGCCGCCGCCACGAACGCCAGCGCGATACCCGTATTGCCGCTGGTCGGTTCGATGATCTCCATCCCCGGCTTCAGCGCTCCGCGCTTTTCTCCGTCCCAGATCATGGCTGCGCCGATGCGACACTTCACCGAGTACGCCGGGTTGCGCCCTTCAATTTTTGCCAGAATCGTTGCGCGTGTTCCCGCGGCCAGGCGGTTCAGCTTGACCAGCGGCGTCCGGCCGATACTCTGTGAATTGTCCGCATAGATGTTAGCCATGTTTTCTCCTGCTTTCTCCGTGCTTTTTCCCCCGCCTGGAATTTGCCTCCCAATGGCATCCGCCATTTTCGGGCAGGCAGGTGTCTGACGGAATGGATTCATTGTACCGCGCCTCGCGTATATTTCGAGTCACTTGACCCCAAAAAAGAAGAGCTTCGCTTTCCGGCTGCGGGGGTCGTTCGAGTTATACTGACTATAGTTCTTCTCCCCGTACTCCCCCCGAAGAACGCCGTAGGGGACCTCTCTCCCTCAACCGAGGTGTTTGGTGTCTCTGCGCGTGAGCAAAGCATGACGTCCGGAAAGCCCCCCGCCATGGAGAGCAGCCGCTTGCTCGCCCAGCAGCAGCTTGCCGACCAGGCCGAGATCCTCGACAGCGTCAGGGACGCCATCGCGGCCACCGACGCCAATTTCCTGATCACTTTTTGGAATTCCGCCGCCGAATCCATCTACGGCTGGGTCGCCCGCGATGTTCTCGGCCTGCCTCTCTCCGAACTCTTCGGCCCGGCGTATCTGGCCGTCGACCGCACGGACATCCTTCCCACGCTCCTCGCAACCGGCCGCTTCCAAGGCGAGATGACCGCCCGCCGCAAGGACGGCGAGCGCGTTTTCCTGGAAGCCAGCGCCAGCGTTCGCCGCGACGCGCACGGCCGCGTCAAGGGCTACGTCACCATCAACCGCGACATCAGCGAGCGCAAACTCAGCGAAGAAGCCCTGCGCCTTTCCGAGCAAAAATTCTCCAACGCCTTCCGCGCCAGCCCCGTGGCCCTCTCCATCAACCGCGCCCGCGACGGCATGTTCCTCGACGTCAACGAAACCTTCGAGCTGCAGTCCGGCTATTCCCGCAGGGAAATCATCGGTTCTTCCGTCTCCGATCTTGCTCTGTTCCACTCTCCCGAAGACTATCTGGCCCTTCTCGATGATCTTCGCCGCCGCCGCAGCATCCGCCACCGCCAGATCACCTTGCGCAAAAAATCCGGCGAACTCTATCTCACCCTCTGCTCCGCCGAACCCATCGAAGTCGCCGGCCAGAGCTGCCTGCTTACCGTCGCAGAGGACATTACCGCCCGCCAGGAGGCCGAATCCCTGCTCGCCGGCGAGAGCCGCGTGCTCAACCAGATTGCCCGCTCCCTTCCTCTTCCTCAGGCCCTCGCAACCCTCTGCCAGGTGATCGAAGAACAATCCGCGGGCTCGCTCTGCTCCGTGGCTCTGCTCGATCCTTCGGGAAAATTCTTGCGCCATATCGTCGCGCCCAATCTCCATCCCGATTTCGTGCAGGCCCTCGACGCTCTGGAAATTGGCGAGCACGCCGCCTCCGCCGGCGCCGCTGCTTTCCATCGTTCCCTCCAGCAGGTCTCCGACATCCTCATCGACCCGCGCTGGTCCTCCTGCCGCGTTCCCGCCATGGCCTTCGGCTTGCGCTCCTGCTGGGCCGCTCCCATCCTCTCCACCACGGACCAGATTCTTGGCTCCTTTGCCATTTACTGGCGCGAGCCGCATCCCTCCAACGCCCATGATCTCCTGCTGATCAATCGCGCCACGCATCTGGCCGGCATGGCCATCGAACGTTCTCTCGCCGCCGACGCCCTCCGCCATTCCGAAGCCAATTACCGCTCCCTCGTCGAGGGCATTCCCCTGGGCATCTGCCGCCTGGCTTCCGATGGCGCCATTCTCATGGCCAGCCACGCCTTCGCCGAAATGCTCGGCTTCGATTCCGCCGCGGAACTGCGCGGCCTGAACCTGTTCGAAAAAATCTGCTTCGAGGAAGAAAGCCGCCTCTCTCTCGAAAATTGCATCCGCAGCGCCGCCGCGTTTCGCTCCTTCGAATCCGCCTGGAAGCGCCGCGACGGCTCGCGTATTGCCGTCCTGATCAGCGGCCGCCCCATGCAGGAAAAAGAAGGCGCTCCCATTCATTTCGAAGTGGTCGCCGACGATGTCACCCAGCGCCGCATCCTCGAAGACCAGTTGCGCCAGTCCCAGAAAATGGAATCCATCGCCCTCTTCGCCGGCGGCATGGCTCATGACTTCAACAATCTCCTCACCGGCATCCTCGGCCAGGCCGAACTCCTCCTCCAGCACGTGCGCTATATTCCCGAGGCCCGCAAGAGAACCCGCGCCATTCTCCACGCTTCCCTCCAGGGCCGCTCCCTTACCCAGCAGCTCCTGACCCTCAGTCATCACTCCGCTCTTCAGGCCGTTCCCCTGAATCTCAACGCCGTCATTGCCGACCTCGCCGAAATGCTCCGCCGCCTCGTGGGCGAACACATTGACCTGCGCACGGCCCTTGATGAACAGCTGCCGCTGGTGAAAGCCGATCCCGCCAACATGACCCAGATTGTGATGAATCTGGTTCTCAATGCCCGCGACGCCATGTCCTCCGGCGGCTCCCTCACCCTCTCCACTCACGCCATCGAGCGCTCCGCCACTGCCGATGCCGCTCTGCTCAATGCCCCCGGCGGTTCCTATGTGCTTCTCACCGTCACCGACACCGGCCTGGGCATGGACGCGCAAACCCGCTCCAAAATCTTCGAGCCTTTTTTCACCACCAAGTCCCCCGGCGCGGGAACCGGCCTGGGCCTCTGCACCGTTCTCGGCATCGTGCAGCATCATGGCGGCTATATTGGCCTGGACTCCGAACCTGGCAAGGGCGCCTCCGTGCGCATCTATTTCCCCGCTTTCCAGCGCACCGAAACGCAAGCGGAAGTCCACGAACCCGCCCCTCCCAGGCCGCCGCTCACCGGCAAGGAAACCGTCCTGGTCGTGGAAGACAACACCTTCGCTCAGGAAATCACCACGCAGTTCCTCCTGCTCAGCGGCTACCGCGTTCTCGAAGCCAGAAATGGTCACGAGGCCATGCTTCTCTGCAACATTCACAAGGAAGAGATTCACCTCCTGCTCACCGACGTGGTCATGCCCGGCATGAGCGGCCCGCAACTGGCCCGCCTCCTGCTGCACTCCCGCCCGCACATGAAAGTTCTCTACATGACCGGCTATTCCGATGTCCGCGTCTTCAGTGAAAATGATTTTCTCAAAGGCACGCCCTTGATCCAGAAGCCCTATCTGCAGAGTGAACTGCTCCACAAAGTTCGCGCCGTTCTCGGCGAGGAGCCCAAGAATTGACCCCTCGCCGGCGCGGGCCGAGCTTTGCCCTCCTGTCCCTCGGGACACTTCCCGCACCCGGTCCAAGGGCCGGGAGGGAGCGGCGGCGAGGCAACCTCCGCCGCTCCTGCCGTATCTAAGGAAATGCAATTTAAGTGACTGATTATTAAGGAGATTCCCTGATTGACGGGGCCCCGCTTCAGGGGATAGAATTCAGACTCCAAAGGGCAGAGGTGTTTTCTATGTCTCGGTTTTACCGCATTCTTTTGATTTCCGCCGCGCTACTCCTTCCGGCTCTTTCGCCGCTCTGCGCCCAGGAGATTCCCGATCCGGCCGCCAACGCCAGGCCCGATAAGGCCGCCCGCAAGAAAATGAAAAGCGTGTACAAAGAATTGGGCGAAGCCTATAAGCACTGGCTCAATGAAGACGTCAATTACATCATCGCCCCGGAAGAACGCAGCGCCTTTCTCCAGCTGGCCACCAACGAAGAACGCGAGCAGTTCATCGAGCAGTTCTGGCTGCGCCGCAGCAGCAATCCCGACCTCCCCGATAACGACTTCAAGGAAGAGCACTACCGCCGCATCGCTTACGCCAACGAACATTTCGCCTCCGGCATCCCCGGATGGAAAACCGATCGCGGCCGCATCTACATCATTCACGGCCCCGCCGACGAAGTGGAATCCCATCCCACCGGCGGCACCTACGACCGTCCCATGGATGAAGGCGGCGGCAGTACTTCCACCTATCCCTGGGAAACTTGGCGCTATCGCCACATTGACGATATCGGCGACGACATCATCGTCGAGTTCGTGGACCCTTCCGGCTCCGGCGAGTACAAGCTGACCATGGATCCTTCCGAGAAAGACGCCCTGCTCTATGTTCCCGGCGCCGGTCTCACCCAGCTCGAAGCCATGGGCATGGCCTCCAAGACCGACCGCTTCACCAATTCCGACGGCACCCACATGGGCAAGAGCCTCGGCGG
>Ga0315281_10015848_pt1 | contig 10086 bp, 7 predicted proteins | sample YL17G07_0_MG_FD_204540 | JGI IMG/M metagenome (GOLD analysis project Ga0315281, IMG submission 204540) | Sediment microbial communities from Yellowstone Lake, YNP, Wyoming, USA - YL17G07_0 | ecosystem: Environmental > Aquatic > Freshwater > Lake > Sediment | place: USA: Wyoming | collected...
TCAGGTTGGTATCCGTGGCGCGTTTGCCCATAACGTAGTTCCCTTCGACTAGGGAGTTGCTATCACTGCTCACAATGCCTGCGGAGACTGCATTGTTGGCCGGTGCGATGCCTGACACTATATTGTTAGTAATCTGATTTCCGACCGCACAGCATGAAAAGATGCCACGCACCACCCCGCCAGCGCTCGCCCAAAGTGAGCCGTTCATGCCCGTTATGATGTTGTTCCGGATCACTGTATTTGAGCCCAAATTTACAATGCCCTGATACGCCGACCCATCTATTTGAAGGTTCTCGACCAGATGGCCCGTCCCGTAGTCCAACTCCACCCCCCGCGTAAAACCTTCCAGCCTTCCGTTTCTTATCGTGGCGTTTCTCCGAATTGTTACATTCGTCAACCAAACACCGATGGTCTGCAAGGTAGTGACAACGCCACCAGTATGGGGGCCGCGAAGTTGATACCCTTTCATATCTACCGTGACATCGTCGGCATCGATGGTGATCCCGTTCCCCGGTGTGGTCCAGTCTCTGTCAAGGCAATAGTTCCCGGGTGAGGTGATGCTGTAAGGTATGGCTGAAATCACCGTACATGAAGCTACTGCCAGATTGGCACTGGCCAGAAGGATCAGCGAGAGAGTGCACGAAGTAACAAGGTTGCGAATTATCACAGCAAGTCTCCTTAACATTTATAGCAACGGTAACTCGCACCGCTCTGGGCTTGGAAAACGCCTCGCGGTTGCGTAGCCAATGCGGCTAAGAGCAATTCCCGTTCCAGCGCCATGGTAATTCGTATGTGGCTGTTTTTGCGGCACTAAATAATTCGCCGCCGCAAGGCCTGGGGCCAACCTGACCCGCTCCCCCAGCGCGCCGCCGGGATGGCCGCGCCTTCAGTGAGGAGCGAGCCGGGTTGGGTTCGACCCGCCATGGGTTGCGGTTTACCCGCAGTGGTAGACGTGCTTGACTTCCCTCCCGCCTGGTCTAGGGTGAAAACTCGCGTTTTTCCCCCTAGCCTCGCCCTCGCTACCGGCGAAAGGAATCCCCATGAAAACCCGTTTGCTGTGGTTGCTCTCGCTGTCCCTGCTGATTGCCGGCAATCCACTGCACGCCGCTGTCCAGCGCGCCAAGTTCACGGCCGACAACCAGTACCTCATCGTCGAGACGCTGGACGACGATCTGATCCACTTCGAGCTTTCCGCCGTGGGGGCCGGACCCGATGCCACCGCGCCGCTATATGTCTCCCCCATGATCCACAAGGCCAACTATCCCGGCCCGTCCATGTATTCGCAGCAAGGCAACCTGATCGAAACGAGCGAGATCAAGGTCGCCGTGGATGCCGGCAACCTGTGCATCTCGCTCACATACAAGATCAAGCAGCGGCCGCTGACCACCGTCTGCCCGCAGGACCTCGCACGCGACTGGAAAGGCGTGAGCTTGGCCAAGGACCAGATTGCCGACGTCTACGGCCTCGGCCAGCAGTTCAAGGTGCTCGGCTCGGCCGATGGCGACTGGCTGCAGCACAAGGTGCGCGAGGAGCAGCCGGCGGGGCAGGAGCAGGCGCACGGCAACGGCTTCATGCCGTTCGGGCCGGCGGGGTTGGTGGGCAACGTGCAGTTTCCGGTGATGTATGCGCTGGGCGACGGCCTCAACTACGCGCTGTTGCTCGACAACGTCTACAAGCAGCGCTGGGATTTCTCCGCCGACCCGTGGCAGGTGCGCATGTGGGGCGACCAGGTGCGCTTTTACGTCATGACCGGCCCCGATCTGCCCGATCTGCGGCGCGACTACATGGAACTCGTCGGCACGCCGCCAGTGCCGCCCAGGAAGGCGTTCGGCCTGTGGGTGTCGGAGTTCGGCTACCGCAACTGGGATCAGGTCGCCAGGTTGCGCGATGGCCTGCGGCGCGACAATTTCCCCTTGGACGGCTTCGTGCTCGACCTGCAATGGTTCGGCGGCGTCAGGGATGGCAGCCCGGACAGCGCCATGGGGCGGCTGGACTGGGACCGCGCCAACTTCCCCGACCCGGACGCGCACATCGCGGCGCTGGCGCAGGACGACATCGGCCTCACCGCGATCGAGGAATCCTACTTCAGCCAGAACACCGACACTTTCGCGCAGATGAGCGCGGCCGGCGGGCTGTTCGCCTACGCGCGCAGCGGCGGCAAGTGCAACCCAGCGGTGGAGACGCCGGTGATGCTTACCAACTGGTTCGGCAAGGCCGCCATGATCGACTGGTCAAACCCGGCGGCGGGCGCATGGGTGGCGGACAACCGGCGCTTCCCCAACCTGGTGCAGAAAGGCGTGACGTCCCACTGGACCGACCTCGGCGAACCGGAAAAATACGATCCCAACGCCTGCTACCACGGCGTGGAAACCACCGCATCCGGCCCCAGGAACACCCACGGCGACATCCATAACCTGTACGCCTTCCTGTGGAACGAATCGATCTGGGACGGCTACTGGCGCAAGCGCGACCAGGTGCAGCGCCGGCCCTTCATCGTCAGCCGCTCTGGCGCGCCCGGCTCGGAGCGCTGGGGCGTGGCCATGTGGTCGGGCGACATCGGCTCCAACCTCGACCTGCTCGCCACCCACATGAACAGCCAGATGCACATGTCGTTCTCCGGCATCGACTATTACGGCTCCGACATCGGCGGCTTCCGCCGCGAGGGCATGCCATACAACGGCGGGCATTCGGGCAAGCTGCAATACCAGAACGAGCTGTACACGCAATGGTTCGCCAACGGCGCGTGGTTCGACGTGCCGGTGCGCCCGCACACCGACAACAGTTTCCAGCAGACCCTGCGCTACGAAACCGCGCCCGACCTGGTCGGCGACCTGCGCGCCAACCGCGCCAACATCCGCCAGCGCTACGAGCTGATCCCCTATTACTACTCGCTCGCCTACCGCGCCTATCTCGGTGGCGAACCGGTGGTGCCGCCGCTGGTTTTCTACTACCAGGACGACCCCAACGTGCGCCGGATCGGCCACGAAAAACTCATAGGCCGCGACCTGCTGGTGGGCGCGGTGGCCAGGCACGGCGAGTACGCGCGCAACGTCTACCTGCCCAAGGGGCGCTGGGTGAATTACCACACGCGCGACTGGTTCGACAGCGCGGGGCAATGGGTGAACAACTTCCCCACCTACATCGACGGCATCTTCCGCCTGCCGGCCTTTGCCCGCGCCGGCGCCATCATCCCCATGATGGCGGTGGACGGCCAGACCAAGGACGCCTTTGGCCACCGCAAAACGGGTGCGGCGCGCAACGAGCTAATGGCGCAGGTCTACGCCGATGCCGCGCCCAGCAGCTTCACCTTGTACGAAGACGACGGCACCACCCTGAGCTACGACACCGGCCGCCGTCCGCTCTACCAGACGCGCACCACAGCCATTTCCCAGCAGCAGGCCGGCAACACGGTCACGGTGGTCATCGACAAGGCTTCCGGCAGCTACCCCGGCGCCCCCGCCAGCCGCAACAACGTGGTGCGCCTGGTGGTCGACGGCGCGCGCGCCGTCGGCGTTACCCTGAACGGGTCGGCGCTGCCGCAGCAGGGTTCCGCCGCCGCTTTCGCCGCCGCCAGCCGCGGCTGGTACAACGCCGGGCGCAACCTGGTGCTGGCCAAGTCGGGCGTGCGCAGCGCCGCCGCCAGGAAAACCTTCAAGGCCACGCTGCAACCCGTCGCGCGCACCGCCAGCGTCAATCTCGTGTGCGACAACGGCTGGACGGCACCCGGCGACAACATCTACGCCGTCGGCAACCTGGCGGCGCTGGGCAACTGGGACCCGGAGAAAGGCATCAAGCTGTTTCCCAGCGTCTACTATGAATACATCTACAACCCCCCGCCCGGCCACAACGGGCCGGGGCCCAGCACCCCCAAATGGTCGGCCCTGGTGCAGGGGTTGCCGGGGAACGCCGCGGTGGAGTGGAAGTGCGCGCGGAAACTGGCATCCGGCCAATGGCAATGGCAAGCGGGCGGCAACAATACGCTGGCCGCGCCGGCGTCTGGATTCGCGGGGAGCAGCGTGGGGGCGTTCTAGGAGGCCGAACCTGCCGCTCCTGCATACACGAGCATTCCAATGAACGATCTTTTCAACACACGCCCACCACCGAAAGGAAATGCACCATGAGCGATAAAAAGAAGCTGACCACCAACGCCGGCTGCCCGGTCGTCGACAACCAGAACGTGATGACCGCCGGGCCGCGTGGCCCGCAACTGCTGCAGGATGTCTGGTTTTTGGAAAAGCTCGCCCACTTCGACCGTGAAGTCATCCCGGAGCGGCGCATGCACGCAAAAGGTTCCGGCGCCTACGGCACCTTCACCGTCACCCACGACATCTCCAAGTACACCCGCGCCAAGTTCCTCTCGCAGATCGGCAAGAAGACAGAGGTGTTCGCGCGCTTCTCCACCGTGGCCGGCGAACGCGGCGCGGCCGATGCCGAGCGCGACATTCGCGGCTTCGCCGTCAAGTTCTACACCGAGGAAGGCAACTGGGACATGGTCGGCAACAACACGCCGGTGTTCTTCCTGCGCGACCCGCTGAAGTTCCCGGATCTGAACCATGCCGTGAAACGCGACCCGCGCACCAATATGCGCAGCGCAAAGAACAACTGGGATTTCTGGACGCTGCTGCCGGAGGCGCTGCACCAGGTCACCATCGTCATGAGCGACCGCGGGCTTCCCGCCACTTATCGCCACATGCACGGCTTCGGCAGCCACACCTTCAGCTTCATCAATGCGAAGAACGAGCGCTACTGGGTCAAGTTCCACTTCAAGTCGATGCAGGGCATCAAGAACATGACCGATGCCGAAGCGGAAGCCGCCGTCGGCAAGTGCCGCGAAACGCACCAGCGCGATCTCTACGAAGCCATCGAACGCGGCGAGTTTCCGAAATGGAAGTTCTGCGTGCAGATCATGCCGGAAGCTGACGCCGCCAAGGTGCCCTATCACCCCTTCGACCTCAGCAAGATCTGGCCGCACAAGGACTATCCGCTGATCGACGTCGGCATTCTGGAGCTCAATCGCAACCCGGAGAACTACTTCGCCGAGGTCGAGCAGGCCGCCTTCAACCCGGCCAATGTGCCACCCGGCATCAGTTTCTCGCCGGACAAGATGCTGCAGGGGCGGCTGTTCTCCTACGGCGATGCGCAGCGCTACCGGCTGGGCGTGAACCACCACCTGATACCGGTCAATACCCCGCGCTGCCCGTTCCACAGCTCGCATCGCGACGGCGCCATGCGCGTCGACGGCAACCACGGCAGCACGCTGGGCTATGAACCGAACAACTACGGCGAGTGGCAGCAGCAGCCGGATTTCGCCGAGCCGCCGCTGAGTCTGGAGGGCGCCGCAGACCACTGGAACTACCGCGAGGATGACGACGATTACTACTTGCAGCCCGGCAACCTTTTCCGCCTGATGACGCCGGCGCAGCAACAGGTTTTGTTCGAGAATACCGCGCGTTCCATCGGCGATGCGCCGCGCGAGATTCAGATCCGCCATATCGGCAACTGCCTGAAGGCCGATCCGGCCTATGGCGGAGGGGTCGCCAAGGCATTGGGCATCCCGCTGAGCGAGGTTCCGAAATAGGCAATGCATGAGCACCATAGCGGAGAAAGGTGGCGGCACGTTCCAGGGCATCAAGCTCCTGCTGTGCGAAAACCCGCTGCCGCCGATCGAAGAAGCGATTGCGGCCGCCGAGGCCGAGCTGCCGCACAGCAACTATTACACCGAGCCCTATTCGGCGCCGCTGCGCCAGCTCATCAGCAAGCAGATCGGCGTTCCCGAACGGCTCATACACATCAACGCCGGCTCCGAACTCATCCTGCGCCAACTCTTCGACCGCTTCGGCCAGCAGGTGCATCTGCTGACGCCGACCTATATGCTTTTCCCCGGGATCGCGCGGCATTACACCGAAACCCGTTTGCTCCCCGAGCAGGACTTCGCGTTTGACCTTGACCAACTGGTGATCCCATCTGGCACCACGCTCGCCGTCATCGTGAACCCCAATAACCCCAACGGCGGCATCTTCGACATGGCGCCATTGCCGGCGCTATTGCGCCGCCACCCCGGGACGCGCTTCCTGGTCGACGAGGCGTTCATCGGCCTGGCCGGGGAATCCGTGGCGCATCTTGTGCCGGCGCATCCCAACCTGCTCGTTACCCGCACCCTGTCCAAGGCCCACAGTCTGGCGGGTTTTCGGGTCGGCTACGCCATATTGCCCGAAGCCATCGCCGACGACCTGAACAACCACAACGATGCCTACCCGCTCGCCCGCCCCAGCCAGGCGGCGGCCATCGCCACGCTTCAGCATGAGGAGAGGATTCATGCCCGCGCCGTGCAGTTGCGCGCCTGGACCGAAGAGCTCGCAGCACAGTTGCGCACCCTGGGCGTGCGCACCTATCCGACCCGGACCTATTTCTTCCTCGCCGACTTCGCGCCGCACGATGCGGGGGCGCTCGCGGCGCACCTGAAGGAGCACGGCATTCTCGTGAAACCGCTTGACGACCCGCGCCTCGGCGCAGGTTACATGCGCGTCACCACCGCGCTGCCGGAAGACAATGCACGATTCGTTCTGCTGGTAAAGCACGCGCTGGAGCCCTGAGCCATGGCGCCGATGGCCCCGACCTGGGCGGCGGTGCTGCTGCTGTCCCTGCTATCGTGCGTCACCACGGCCGCAGGCATCGCGCTGGCGCTGCTGTTGCGCGAGAACACGCGCGCCATCGCCGCCGGCATGGGGTTCTCGTTCGGCATCATGGTGCTGATCTCGACGGTCGAGCTGATACCGCAAGCGAGCGCTGCCGCGGGTATCGGCCCCGCCATCGCCAGTACCGCATTCGGCGCCGCGTTGCTGTGGTTGGCGCACCTCGCCATCCCGCACACCCACCTGTTTCCCGAAACGCGGCTGACGAACGTGGTGCTCGTCAAGGCCGCCTATCTCGTAGCCTTCGGGTTGATCCTGCACGATTTTCCGGAGGGCTTTGCCATGGCCAATGCCTACGTCGCAACGCCCAAGCTCGGCGTGCTGGTAGCCGTTGCCATCGCCCTGCACAACCTGCCGGAGGAATTCGCCATGGCGGTGCCGGTGATCCAGATACGCAGCAAACGCCTGCTCTTCGGCGCGGCGCTCCTGTCCGCCCTGGCCGAACCGCTGGGCGCTGTCCTCGGGCTGTTGGCGGTGGGCATCGCGCCGTCGCTGAATGCCCATTTCATGGCATTCGCCGCCGGGGCGATGCTGTTCGTGTCGATCCACGAGCTCATCCCGATGGCGCAACGCTACCGTCATGTCGGGATGTTTGTCGGCGGCGGGGTGTTGAGTGCCATGGTCTATTGGCTGCTCGCGCGCCTGAGCGTGGCCCTGCCGGTCGCAGGAGCGCCGTGAGGGGCGCGCAACCGGACACCGATTCATCGCTTGCTTCACAGCACGGCCTCTACACACGAACACACCGCTAGCCACCGCTCTCGCCTACCACGAACGCACCAAGCACCATTTCCAGCGCCATGCCGCGGACGTAAACCCCATGCACCTGTTCCCCCCTTTAGCAAAGGGGGGCTAGGGGGGATTTGAGAACGGCGACACATCCCTACTCCGCCAAATCCCCCTCGATCCCCTTTTTCACCCGCAAGGGGTACGCCGGTGGGTGCCCCGCTGCTGCGCAGCGACCCTTCCGCAGGCAAAGGGGGAGGTCGCCCTGGTCGCCGCCTCCGGCCTCAGGGTTTGGTGAAACTCAGTTCCCACGGCCAAGCAAATCTGCCCACACAAGCACCTGCTATATTTGAATTGTCAGGACAATGGCCACCCGGCCGGTAACACACCCTCCTTAGGAAAAGACCATGATCCGAAATCCCATTGATGTCGCGGTTCGCGTCAGTCCAAGACTGTCGGCGCTGATCGAAAGCAGGGTCAACGATCCGGACGCCGACGAGCCGCCCACCTTGGGGGTGGTGCGTGAGTTTCTCATCGGCTTGCTGCCTCCCGCGTTCGCGGAAACGGAGCGGATGCACCACTTCGACGTCAGCGAATCGCTGCTTGACGAACTGAACACGCTGATCGATGAATACGGCACGGCGGCGCTGGCTGCCGACTTCGTAAAGAGCGTGAGCAGTGAGCCGCTTTCCCGGGTGATCGAGGCGGTGATGGACGATGAAAATCGCGAAAATCCGCCCACGCTGGAGGCCGTAAGAGACGCGCTGGTGGCGGGCTTGGGCGCTCGCCTGGTGGGCGAAGGCGTGCTGGATGAGGACGAGGACGATGCGCTGCTGGCGGAGATCGAAGCGCTGATCGAACGCTTTGGCGTGGATGCGTTGGCGGAAGACCTGCTGCGCTACGAGTAGGGTTCGATTTCTTGCACAATTTTGCATGGGGAGCAGATTCATGACCAATCACGTGACTCAAGCCGGAGCCCCCGATCCCGAACTCAAGACGTCCCCCATCCTGGATGAATATGAAGAGCTTTCGCTCGACGCGGAAATAGAAACCGGCACCTGCTATTTCAACAACGTCGCCTACCCAAGGGGTCAGTACCTGCTGAGCGGCAGCGAACTGCTGCATTGCGAGGAACGGGGCGTATGGGTGCGCAAAGGAGAAATGCGGCCCGAGTAAGCTTGGTCTGTCATTCACCTGTGCACCCGCAATTTTCCTGCTGCTGTGCCGGCGTTCGCGGGGGTAGGCGCACGATTCACGCCCTGCGGATGTTGTCCCCGCGAAGAATAATTTTGCCGCCCACGGAAGCTATCCATTGCCAATGGGATTCGTTTTCCTGCTGGATGGCATCCACCCAGCTCATTGCAACGGAAGCATAACTCTGCCGAACGCAGAGTCTCAGAGCCATAGCCCTGCCGGACAAGCGGCGGGGCACCATGCACTTTGTGGATATCAGGACGAAGCCCGCCTGCGTTTCCGGGTCAGGGAGTGAGGGGCGTACAAGTGCCAGCGCTCAAGCTATCGTGGTCCATAACCGTCCGGAAAATTGTGAACAACAGGCGTTCAGCGAGTGAACTACAGAAAAGATGTTTTTCTACAGCATCAACGTTGGAATTCAGCCGCGGCCGAGGGCGGTCGGATGGAGTGACTTGTTGGGCGGGTGTTTACGCATGGTTTCGCGTCTCAGATATCAATGACTGACCGATTCCCTGACGGTATGGCGCCGGTTGCAAGCCAAATGCGGATTCGATCTTGCTGCTGTCGAAGCGATAGTCATACTCAAACTGATACACATTTCGTCATTTTCACGAAGCACGGGCATGAAAATTCCCATGAGCTTCAGCATCCAGCGGGGTGCGACTTGCAACTTATAGGGTCGTCCTGCCAATTCGCATGCCAAACGCACGAAGTCCGCTCCCGTAAGTGGCTCCTTGGTGGTCGGCAGGTGCCAGGTCTGGCCGTATGCCTCCGATGATCGTCCGAGCACAGCCACTGCACGGCCAGCATCTGGGGTAAACGTAAAGGAGTGAACTGTTTTAGGGTTGCCTATCCATTGAGGCGTTTTTCCGGACTTTAGGCGCTCGAACACAGCTGCATGCAGAAAGCTTTGTACGGCGTTGGGTCCGTAGAAATCAGCCGAACGCACGATCATCGCCTGCAGATTGCCACTGTGCATTTCATCAAGCAGCATCGTTGCAATCTTTGCTCTGACCTCGCCCTTTTTACTAATCGGGTTGAACGGCGCATCTTCCGTCATTATGCCGTCCACTCGTCCATAGGCATAAACGTTGTCGAAGAATACAAGGCGTGCGCCATGCTGCTTGCAGGCGTCGATTACATTGCGCATCACACGCGGCCATTGGTCTTGCCAGACGGATGCGTTGTACCTCAAACCGGCCACCAGATAGACCACTTCGCTGCCGGACACTGCATTCTCGGTTGCTTGACCGTCCAATAGGTCAGCAACAAATGTCTCGTCGCTCGGGTTTACCTTCCGAGGGTTCCGGCTCACCTGTCGGATGGCTGGCGTATATGCGGCCAGGGCACGCGAAAGGTAAGCGCCCAGCCGCCCCACCTGTAGTTTTCCGCCAAGCCCGTGCAATCTCCGTGTTTTTCCGGAGGGACTTCAGATGGCAAAGAGGCATGGGCAGGAATTCTGGCGAGGGCATCTTGA
>Ga0315281_10015849_pt1 | contig 10086 bp, 6 predicted proteins | sample YL17G07_0_MG_FD_204540 | JGI IMG/M metagenome (GOLD analysis project Ga0315281, IMG submission 204540) | Sediment microbial communities from Yellowstone Lake, YNP, Wyoming, USA - YL17G07_0 | ecosystem: Environmental > Aquatic > Freshwater > Lake > Sediment | place: USA: Wyoming | collected...
GCCTCGACCATTGGCGCGGGGCTCCTCCACGACACCCTCGAAGACGCCGGCGTCACCAGCGAAATAATTGAAAAAGAGTTTGGCCCGGAAATCCTGTTTTTAATACAAGGCGTCACCAAACTCGGCAAACTAAAATATCGCGGAGCAAAGCGCCACACCGAAAGCCTACGAAAGCTCTTTGTGGCGATGTCGCAAGACATCCGTGTCCTTGTTATCAAACTCACCGATCGCCTCCACAACATGGAGACACTCGAGCACGTACCGGAGCACAAACGCAAGCGTATCGCCCTTGAAACTTTGGAAATATACGCGCCCCTCGCCTACCGGCTCGGCATGCGAAAGCTAAATCGCGAACTTGAGGATTTGGCTTTTCCGTACGTGTATCCGGAGGAATACAAAAAAACCAAGCTCATCCTTAAACAAAAAAGCAAAGAGACCAGCGACCATCTTGAGAAGACCTTGAAGAGCGTCCGAAAGGCCCTCGCCCGAGAGAGCGTTACAAAATTCCACACCGATTTTCGGGTAAAAGGACTTTATAGCCTTTATAAAAAACTCCTCCGTAAAGAAATGGATATCGAAAAAGTGTATGATATCTCCGCTGTCCGCATCATCGTGCCAACGGTTGCCGACTGTTACAAAGTCCTCGGCATCATCCATAGCACTTTTAGACCGCTCCCCGGACGAATCAAGGACTACATCGCCTTCCCGAAACCAAACGGCTACCGCTCCATCCACACAACTGTGTTCACGGGTGACGGCAGAATACTTGAAATTCAAATTCGCACTGACGAAATGCACCAGGCCTCGGAATACGGTATCGCCTCCCATCTATCCTACAAAGAAGGTAAGAAAGGTGTGAATTCAAATCTTATGTGGATTACAAGCCTCTTGCGCCCAGCCATCGGCGTGCAAAAACCAGACCGACACAAGTTCGTCGATATCCCGCAGTGGATTAAACATCTGGCCGAAGCAGAGCTTTCCCACGAGCCGGATGAATACATCAAAGACCTGAAGAGTGATTTTCTTCACCATCGCATGTTTGTCTTCACTCCGAAGGGGGACGTTGTTGATTTGCCTATTGATTCAACGCCCATCGATTTCGCTTATGCCATACACTCCGACATCGGGAACCATATCTCCGGAGTTAAGGTGAATGGCAAATTGGTCTCCATTGATACGTCCCTCAGAAATGGCGATTCTGTCGAGATTGTCACGAAAGAAAAAAGTAAACCGACCCGCAAATGGCTTGATATTGCCAAGACCACCGAGGCCAAGCGTCACATCAGGAACACTCTCCATTTGAAAGAAACAAAATAATAAATATCTGTCTTGCAAAAAGCCCCCTTCGGGGGCTTTTTGCATTATATGGAAAAATCTTTGAGAGAGTAGATGTCCGTATCATCTTCTTCCTCTTTTCTGGTTTCTGCCGTCGGTTTATCGTCCATCGACATTGAAGAAGCCGGGGAGGCCAACACCTCCGCGGCCGTTTCCGCGAGAGTCGCTCCTTCCACGCTTCCACCCATACCGAGAGCATTCTTGGTGGATTCGATAAAACGATCCATCAGATTGGCCGGATTTTTCTCCGCAGTAGAAATAAGATGGAGAATCGTCTGGAGGTCGTCTTGGGAGAAATAGTCAATCACTATCTTGCCACCCTGTTCTTTGCGTTCAATTTTCACGCGCGTGCCCAGCGTGTTGGTTAACTCCCGTTCGATGGCAATAATTTCGGGGTCGACGGCGGTGCTTTTATTACGAACCCGCTCAGTCGCCACTCGGCGGGCAATAGCCTCCGCCTCGCGGACGGTCAGACGTTTGTAAACAATTTCTTTGAAGAGAGTAACCTGCTCAGCCTCATGGTTGGCGAGCATGAGGAGCGGGCGAGTATGTCCTTCGCTTATCTTCCCATCAACGAGCGCCTGCTGAATTTCGGGAGAAAGCATAAGAAGCCTCATAGTGTTTGAGACGTACTCGCGACTTTTGCCGATTTTGGCGGCGATATCGGTGTGTTTGAAATTGAATTCTTTGGCCAACCGTTCAAAGGCATGGGCTCGATCCATGGCGTTCAAATCTTCACGCTGAAGATTCTCGATGATGGCAAGTTCAAGTTTTGTGCGAGCATCATCCGCCGAGGCCCGAATAAGAGCCGGCACTTGTGATAGGCCCGCGAGCTTCGAGGCCCGAAGACGCCTCTCTCCGGCAATTAGCTCATACTCAACTCCCAAGCCACCGTCGGGTTTTTCAAACTCCCTGCGCGTAACCACGAGTGGTTGAAGTACTCCGTACTGACGAATAGAGTCAGCCAAGTCTTTGAGCCGAGCCTCGTCAAATTCCCTGCGCGGCTGGTAGGGATTCGGACTTATTTTTTCTATCTCAATCCAAAAAATTGAGTTTCCGTAAAACTGTGACGACATATATTTAACCGTTTAATTTTAACATATAGAAAAGAAAAAGCTGCGTATTTAACTTATTAAAGATAACCACAAACACTATTGCCGTTGAGTAAATAGTTATATACACTAACCCGGGCGAGTGTCGGAATGGTAGACGATCACGACTCAAAATCGTGTGGCCGTAAGGCCGTGAGGGTTCGAGTCCCTCCTCGCCCACTCAAGTGAAATTTAAATCAAAAAAAGAAGCTCTGGCCTATATTATGGGCATCGCCGTTGGAGATGGCAATCTCTCAAACCCAAATGGCAGGGCCGTACGGTTGAGAGTGACGTGTGATACCAAGTATCCTCGTCTAATAAAAAACATAATGGAAACGATACGAATTATCCTTCCTGATAATAAAGTATCAGTAGTGAAACGCGCAAAAACATATATAGACATCAGCTGTTACTCAAATCAGTGGGAGTTAATTCTTGGATGGAAAGTCGGTAAGGGTTCAAAATATCAACAACAAGTTTCAATACCGGATTGGATACAAAAAGAAAAGAAATTTGTGCGTCTCTGCTTAAGAGGTCTTATAGAAACAGACGGGTCCATATATATGGATAGGGGTTATAGATATGTAAACTTTGTTACGACCATTGCGCCTCTTGCGTACGCATTCCAAAGTATGACCCGATCTCTTGGATATAAACCAAATACACAAATACATAGCCTCCCAAAATCAAAAAAGAAATATACTATCAGAATTTCAAAACAAACTGAAAGATTTATAAGAGAATTGGCACTAAAGAAGGAATAAAAATTCCCCGCGGTGCGCATGCGCACCGCGGGGGATATGGTCATGATGTCAGGCCCTCAATGAAGGCCAAAATGTCTGGGTCCTTATTCTTTACCAATTTTTTGTAGCATTCCCAAACCTTGGGCCCCTCCTGCCGGTAGATATCGGCAGCGATCCTCAGGTTGGGAATAAGCGCCAGGGCTTCCCGGTCCGGCGAATCGGGGTTTTCAAAACGAACCCCGTGCCAACCTGTATTTATCTGGGCGAACCCCAGATCCCTTGACCCATCCTTATTCAAGTTGATGGCCCAAGGCTTCATGGCGGACTCACACCCGGCAATCACCGAGAAGAAAGAAATTTCTTCTTCAGTGAGCCCGGCCCAATCAGCCGCAAGCCGCAACTGCGACTCGTTGATTGGCTGGTTGCCATCGGGCGCGATAACCGCGCTCATGGCAACCTCGGCCGCGATCCCCAAACTCAAGCCGGAGGCGGCGTGAATCTTGTCCACTCCATCCAAAACTGGAGGAGCAAAAACTAGAAACGCGCCGAGCCCGGCGGCGGAGAGATTCATGGAAAAACTTCCCCAGGCCACGGCCTTATTGAATCCTTGGTCGCGCCTCGAGAGCCACCCGTCGGCAACGCCGATTGGGACGGCGATCGCCCGGCAAATAAGCCGGCCAACGCGGCCAAAGAATTTGAGCATGGACCACGAAAGCGTGGTTAAAAACCACGCGAGTCGGGCGAAACCGATGAGGAAGAAAGCCACCCCATCGGTCATTTCGTCGGCGGCGCGATAAGCTGCGCTACTTTTGAAAGTGGTCGTAGTCATGGGACTTCCCTCCCCAGTTGATGAAAAGCTGACACCGAGATATTCTGGTGTCAGCGACATACCGTTTAGTATTATACTACACTATATATACAAATGTCAAGTACCCCTGAGAAGCCTAAAATACTAGTCATTCTTGGCCCGACCGCCTCCGGAAAAAGCGATCTCGCCATCAAGCTTGCCAAAAAATTCAACGGTGAGGTTATTTCGGCTGATTCAAGACAAGTATACAAAGGATTAGATATCGGAACAGGGAAAGTTACCAAGCGCGAAGCATGGGGTGTTCACCACCACCTCATCGACATTACTTCCCCACGTCGGGTATACAGCGCGGCACTCTATCACAAAGATGCGACCAAAATTATTGGTCAAATAGTATCAAAAAATAAACTACCGATTATTTGCGGCGGAACAGGTTTTTATATAGATACACTCCTTGGTTCTGTCTCCATCCCAAATGTTCCGGTAAATGAAAAACTAAGAAAAATTCTTTCGGAAAAATCAAAAGACGAACTGATAGCCATACTTACACTTCTCGACAAAGAGAGAGCCAAAAGCGTGGACAGACAAAACCCAGTGCGCCTCATTCGGGCAATAGAAATCGCCTCGGCCTTGGGCCATGTTCCAAACTTAGGGGCCCAAGTTTCAAATTATGATGTTTTGAAAATAGGAATCAAAACTCCACCAGACATTTTGAAACATGAAATTTACGCCCGACTCTTGAGGCGAATGAAAAAGGGAATGGTGGCCGAGGGCAAGAGACTCCACTCTGAGGGAGTTACGTGGAAACGGATGGAAGCACTGGGACTTGAGTATCGCTATCTAGCAAAATATTTGAAAGGCGAGATAACTAAAAAAGAAATGCTGGAGAAACTGAACACAGAAATATGGCAGTATGCTAAACGACAAATAACATGGTTTAAGCGCGACAAAAAAATCAACTGGATTCCCGTCGGTGAAGTAGCCCAAGCGGAGAAGCTTGTAAAAAAATTCTTAAACTAAAGAGGCGGGAGTTTGTGAATACACAACTCCACTTGGATTTTCTATAACCAGGTATGGTTAAGAAAATCTCGGCGGGGGAGCTTGCGAGTACACAACTCCACTTGGATTTTCTATAACCAGGTATGGTTAAGAAAATCTCGGCGCCCACAAGGAGTTTCTCCCTCGACTAAATTTTTGCCGTCGCAAAAATTTGTCTGGGCACCGCCTCACAAAATTTTCTGCAGAAAATTTTGCTCCGGCGTTCGAATCCTCGTGGGACGCCGAATGATGCTCCACGCAGATAACTCCCAGCTATCTTTACGAATCATTGCGGGCCCACGAGGATTCGAACCTCGGTCTTCTCTTTTGGAGAGAGAAATTCTACCACTGAACTATAGGCCCAAGTGAGGAGCGAAGCGAAAGCTTGCTTTCATTTCGTCCGAACGTAGGGCTTATATTCTTAAATATAGACCCTACTGAAAGGAGTCTAGCATTCCCCTCCTTCTTTTTCTACACTCCCCCTCTTTCTGCCCGTTAGAGTGAAGCTTAGTTTTTCCAAAACCTTTCGGAACGCGAGCGGGCATGGCTCGAGTCTCCGAGAGAGCGAGCGCGAGAAGAGAGAACCGCCCCAGCGGGGCGATTTATCGTGTTTTGTAAAAACTGAAGCCGAGCGCTTTCTATTTCTTCGCCTCCTTGTGAGGAGTCTGCTTTTTGCACCTATTGCTCCTGGGAAACCCACGGTTTTCCCATTCCTTCCTCCACGGGAAAACTAGAGTTTTCCCGACCCCTTTCCGGCAAGTGGCGCAAAATTACTTCTTCGCCTCCTTGTGAGGAGTCTGCTTTTTGCACCACTTGCACCATTTTTTGAGCTCTATTTTGCGCTCAACTTTTTTCTTATTTTTGCTGGACCAATAGTTAATACGCTTGCAGGTCCCGCAGGCCAGTTTTATAAGTCTATCTTGTGACATATGTTTAGGTCCGAAGAGAATACTATAGGATTCAGGAAAAGGCAAATGCTTTTATTTTGGGCCGTTTTGTTGTAAGTTGTGTGGTATTGCGTCGGTGGCGGAGTGGTCAATCGCAATAGACTGTAAATCTATCGCCCTATGGGCTACGCAGGTTCGAATCCTGCCCGGCGCACTAAGTCAAAATGCATCAACTTTTGTTGGTGCATTTTGTACTTTTAGAAGCTCGGGACGAGCGGAGGATTCGAACGGCGGAGCAATAAATTTTCAGCAGAAAATTTTGCGAGCAGGTGCCCAGACCGAGGCGAGTGGCGACGAGTCGAGAGTTGAGGGAGAATCCTGCCCGGCCTGCCTGCCGGTAGGCAGGAGCACCAACCAACAAAAAACCGGCGAGAGCCGGTTTTTTGTTACGCTTCTACCTTATCTTTCTTCTGGTACGGTGAAATCTTCGCTCCCGTCCTTCCCTTCTTCACCTCAAATGTAAATTCTTTATCTTTAAAACCAACGGTTATTGTACCGCCACGCATCACACCTTTTGAAATCATGAGAGACGCAATCGGATTCAAAATCTTGGTCTGAATGAGGCGCTTCAAAGGGCGCGCGCCGTAGTGCGGGTCGTAACCTTCCTTCGAAAGATAGGCGAAGACTTCCGGGGCAATTTGAAGCGATATGTCTTTGTCGGACAAGCGTTTGGTCACTTCACTTATCTGAATTTCAACAATTTTTTCTATTACTTCCGGCTTCAAAATATCGAAGACGATAATATCATCCAATCGGTTCAAAAATTCCGGACGGAAATAATCCTTGAGAGTTGCCATTAACTTCTCTTTGGTGATTTCATACTGTTTCTCTTCATTGCCATGGCTCACGTTAAAGCCAATCTGTTCCATCTTATCGATAAACTGCGCGCCGATATTCGAGGTAAGAATAATTATGGAGTTCTTGAAATTCACCACCCTACCCTTTGCGTCGGTAAGACGGCCATTGTCGAGAACTTGAAGAAGTATGTTAAACACTTCCGGGTGAGCCTTTTCGATTTCATCGAAGAGTATGACCGAGTACGGGCGGTGACGGACGGTTTCAGTAAGAGAACCGGCTTCATCGTGTCCAACGTAGCCTGGAGGAGCTCCGATAATTTTTGAGACAGAGTGCCTCTCCATGTACTCAGACATATCAACTCGAATAAGAGCTCTGTCAGAATCAAACATGAATTCGGCAAGTGCCTTGGTGAGCTCGGTTTTACCAACCCCAGTAGGGCCAAGAAATATGAACGAACCAATAGGCCGTTCCGGGTCTGATATTCCAGCCCGCGAGCGCTTCACCGCATCCGCAATCTTCTTTATGGCGACATCCTGGCCAACCACGCGCTTCTTGAGTGTTTCTTCCATGCGTGAGAGCTTCTCTGCCTCCTCTTCAAGCATTCGGTAAACCGGAATGCCCGTCCAACGAGAAACCACATCAGCGATGTCGTTTTCGATAATTTCTTCTTTGAGAAGTCTTCGCGAGCTCTTCAATTTTCCAAGCTTTTTGATTTTTGCCTCAAGGTCATGCTCGATTTCCGGAATCTTACCGTAGCGAATTTCGGCCGCCTTTGACAGATCTGCCCGAGCTTCGGCCGCCTCGGCTTCAAGACGTAAACGCTCAAGATCTTTCTTCGCATCCCTGATGCCGGTGAGAATTTCCTTCTCCGTCGTCCATTTGAGTTCAAGGTCACGTGTACGCTCTTTGAGGTCGGCAATTTCTTTTTCTATCGCCCTGATGCGAACCTTGGCCTTTTTACCATCGGCCGTTTCCGATTCTTTTTTTAGAGCCTCACGTTCGATTTCAAGACGCAAAACTTTTCGATGCGTTTCTTCCAAAACTGGCGGTTTGTTTTCCAAAGATATGCGAAGAGCCGAGGCCGCTTCATCAATTAAGTCTACCGCTTTATCCGGAAGAAAACGGTCGGTGATATAACGGGAAGAAAGTTGAACCGCGGAAATTATGGCGTCATCGGTGATGCGCACGCCGTGGTAAAGCTCATACTTCTCTTTAAGACCGCGAAGAATCGCCACCGCGTCATCAACAGACGGTTCTGAAACGAGAACGGGTTGGAAGCGGCGCGTCAGAGCCGGGTCCTTCTCGATATGTTTCTGGTATTCCTTAAGAGTTGTCGCGCCAATGGCCCGAAGCTCGCCGCGCGAAAGAGCCGGTTTGAGCATATTCGATGCATCCATTGCTCCATCAGCCGCTCCGGCGCCGACTATGGTATGAATTTCGTCTATAAATAGGATTACTTTCCCATCGGCGCGTTCAATTTCCTTCATTATCGCCTTGAGGCGCTCTTCGAATTCGCCTCGATATTTTGTGCCGGCGATAAGAGAGCCTAAATCAAGTGAGACGAGATCCTTCCCTTTCAATGAATCCGGAACATCGTTCGTGGCAATGCGATTGGCAAGCCCCTCGACAATCGCGGTCTTGCCAACCCCGGCTTCTCCAATAAGAATGGGGTTGTTCTTGGTGCGGCGGGAAAGAATCTGAATGATGCGCGAAATTTCCTGATCCCGGCCGATGACCGGGTCGAGTTTGTTTTCAAGCGCGAGCGCGGTGAGATTTCTCGTATATTTCGCAAGGGCGCGAAACTTTTTTGGTTCACCGCTTTCGGTGATTTTGCCCTTTCGCATTTCGTTCAAAACCCTAAGAACAATTTCCTTGGAAAGACGGAAACGTCCGAGCACTTCGCGAGCCGGTGATGGAATCTCCAGAAGCGAAACAAAGAGATGCTCAACCGAAACAAACTCGTCAGAAAGCCCCGAGGCCACTTTACCGGAGTACTCAAGCACCGAGGCAAGGTCGGGGGTGAGATAAATTTGATACGAGGGTGAGAGTACCGAAGCGGATTCGGGTGTTTCCATCGCCTCAAGTAGCGAATCAGTGAGTAGGTTTATATCAACCTCCAGACGTTCGAGAATAGAAAAAATAATGCTCTCTTCCTGGAGCAGGAGCGCCGACATCAAATGAATCGAGTTCACTTGATTTTGGCCGCGTTCAATAGCCAGCTCATGAGCCTTCCTGATGGCGTCCCTGGCTTTAGTTGTGAAATGGTTGAACGGAGGCATGGATGTCTATTATTAAACCGACGGATTTACCGTTAAGTAATCGCATTATGCATTACCAAAAACCCTTTGTCAAAATTCTACTGCCCAACCTTCACGGAAGCGCTTTGGAGGGCGGAAAGTTTCTGCCGAATGATGTTCTCAGAGATAAAACGTGTAGGGCGGTCTCCAACACTCATCCCGACAACTTCACCAAAAATGTTTATTAAGGCCCCGCCACGGATACCATCCGAAGGCGCCGCGCTTGCGTCTATAAAACCTATAAGCGAAACGAGTGTTGTGGTGCCACTTTGGGGAATAGAAACCGGAGTAAGAGCCGAGACTGAACCAATGGCGACCGCTTGCCGTTCTGTCCCACCGAAAGAAACAACGCTTTGTCCCAGACGAAGTTTGTCGGCATCTCCAAGCAAAATTGTAGGCAGGGCGTATTTTTCTGGAAGTGACGCCTCAACAAGGGCGATTCCCAGATCTTCGTCTTGGTTCAGCACTTTAACGTCAAATGATTTCCCGTCAGAAACAGTAACCGCGTATATACCGGAATCGGAAATAAACCCGCTGTCGGTGGCAATGACGCCTTTGTCGGTAAGCGCTATACCCCATCCGACAAAAGCGGCGTGGAGTTGCCCATCTGTTCCCATAGTTTTTTCAAAAATAGAAACAACGCTCTTGCTACTTTTTTCAATCGAGGCGGTAATCAAATCATCCTCTTTGACAACAACAGTGGTCTCCTTCGTCACGGTGCCAGGATTTATAACTGACGGCACTACTTTCTCTACCGTACGCTCAACGACACGGTTGATGGTTTGGGTCACCCCGGGTGGAGCCTGTTGAAGAAGCGAGACGGTCACAATGCCGGTTGCAATTGAGGTAACGAAAGATACAAGAAGAGTGAGCAGAATTATTTGGGTCCGATTGAGATTTTCGATGTCCATAACTTAGATAATACGAGAAATGGCGGGTAGTCGCAACAGCCGTTATTGCAAGGCCAATTTGATAAGAGCGTCGACAATCGCGAGAATATCTCGGCGGGTCGTGTTTATTCCAAGACTA
>Ga0315281_10015850_pt1 | contig 10085 bp, 11 predicted proteins | sample YL17G07_0_MG_FD_204540 | JGI IMG/M metagenome (GOLD analysis project Ga0315281, IMG submission 204540) | Sediment microbial communities from Yellowstone Lake, YNP, Wyoming, USA - YL17G07_0 | ecosystem: Environmental > Aquatic > Freshwater > Lake > Sediment | place: USA: Wyoming | collected...
CGGGGATGATAAAGCTCAGGTCGCTATCCGGTGTATCGCTCCAGTGGAGTTTGAGTGCCTTGATGGTGGCGATTTCGCGCACCGCGCGGGCTTCATCTTCGGGGCTGAGTTCGACTTTGCCTTTATCTTCGATGGTGATGCGTTGTTCGGGATATTTTTTCTTTTTAATTCTGAAGCTGAACACTTTGTTTTTGTCACCCATTTTTACGTTGAGCGTGTAGCGGCCCGGTTTGGTATCCAGCGGCAGGCCAACCACCGCGTACCATTGCTTCAAGTCAGAGGTGACGAGTACGGCTTGTTTACCAAATAGTGCTTGCGGTTTTTGTTTGTGGGTGAGGGTGTTGCCGAGCTGCACGATGGCCACGCCGCCAGGGACGTTAGAAGCTTTGGGCAGGCTGGCATGGGCAAGTGCTGGTAAAACCAAAAACAGCAGACTAAAGCAGGTGCGGCGTGCAGGAGTGGTTAATGTGTGCATGAATTCAGTTTGCGAAATTAGGTTGTAAAGCGACGGTGTAAGAATGCTGTGATGAGTAATATACCGCATCGTGCGGCTGCAGGGTGAGCAGAGCGCGCTACTTGTTGCGGCTGACAGTATTCAGGTAAAGCGCAACCAGGCCTGCCACCAGCCACAGGCTGCCGATTGCGGCAAGCCAGAAGCCGGGTGCGCCACGTGCTGTACCCAGAATGTCGGTCAGGCCCAGCAGATAGCCACCACCCAGACCTGCCCCCCACAGGAAGATTACATAGATCAGCATAGGCACTACCGATTTTTTGTAGCCGTGCAGCGCATTCACCGCGACTGCCTGCAGCGCATCACCCAGATGGTATAAGGCCACCAGCGAGATCAGCGGGATCGCAACGGCCTGCACTTGCAGGTCGGTGGTGTAGAGCGCGGCAATGTACGGTGCACCAAGCCAAAAGATGAAGCTGATGAAAACGCCTATTGTCATGCCGACGCGGATGCCTAGCCAGGACATATGGCGCGCATGTTCGTGCTGTCCGGCGCCAATGGCCTGGCCGGTGAGCACGGCGGTGGCATTGCCCAGTGCCAGAGGCACCATAAAGGCCAGCGCCGCGAGATTGGCGGCGATCTGGTGCGCGCCGGAAGTAACCGGCCCCAGGCGCGCAATGAACAAGGCCATGAAAGTGAAGGCGGTGACGTCCGCGACAAAGGTCAGGCCTATCGGAATACCCAGCCGAAGGAATTCGCCTATGGCTTTGAAGTCCGGCGCGGCGAAACGCTTGCGTAACTGAAACTGCTGGTAGTCCGGATGGCGCAGGCACCAGCCCCACGCGATAAAGGCCATCAGCGATACGTCCACCGCGGTGGCGGCCGCACAACCCGCCCCGCCCATTCCCGGCATGCCGAACCAGCCGTACATGAACACCGCGTTCAGCGGAATTTTGAGCGCCAGCAACATTAAGTTAAAGATCATTACCGGGCGCGGGCGGCCGATGCCGGTGGAAAGGCCGAAGAAAATACGCAAGGCGAAGTACGCGGGCACCGCCCACGCGGCGTTGGCAAGATAGGCGCGTAAGTTGCTTTCGACTGCGGGCTGCAGGTGCGAGATCGCAATGAAAGGCTCGGGGAAGCTCAGCAGCAGGATAGCGGCCAGCGCCAACAGCAGCGAGATCCACACGCTTTGCTGCACTTCACGCCCGACTTCCTCACGCCTGCCCCCGCCGTACAGGTGGGCGATGATCGGCGGTAGCGCGAGCAATACGCTGATCAGCGACATCAGCACGGTGTTCATGATCGCTGCGGCGATGCCGACAGCAGCAAGGTCGATGGCAGACAGGCGCCCGGCCATAGCGGTGTCGATCACGGCATTGGCAAACATTGCCAGCTGCGCGATGAGTACCGGCCAGGTGAGATGCAGCAGTGCGCGGGTAGATGATGCGTGATGTTTCATATCAGCAGAACAAAAATGAAGATGTCACGTCACTTTTTTATAAGCTGTTGTACAGGTGTCCTTATGATTGTTGCTGATCCCCATAAAGCCTTTCCAGCAGCATGGCTGCAGTTTGTTCCAGCAGTGCAACATCCAGTGTGCCTATGCAATGTTCTGCCATTTCAATACCGCTTAGCACGGCAGGGCGTTCACTCTTGGTAATTTCCCAAACACCTGTTATGTCGCCTCTGGTTCTGACCGTTTGTAACGTTTCTACTGCAACGTCAAGGGTGGCTATGGCATTCGGGATTTGGGTGTTGTGCTGGCTTAGTGCGGATAAGACGACAGAGAGCGCTGCAGCCAGCCGACTAAAGGCTGTTACGTTAAATTGCCCGATACTGGCTGCCTGATACGCAAGATGCATGTCCATTGCATACATGTCTTTCAGGCCGTGGGTGACGGGGACTCGAATAGCGCCGCTTTTTTTGGTCTTCATTTTTTGAATGTCTGGAGTGAATAATACACAGTAAATCCATCGTTACTGTGACGCTTTATCGACATTCTTTTGCAAATCTTGAGCTTGTTGTTCGGCAGCGTTGCTGACAGCCTTAGCTTGCTCCAGTGCGTTGCGCTGTTCTTCAAACAGTTTTGGTGGTGGGCTTTTATCGGGACCGCAGGCGGGCAATATCAGGCAGGCAAGTGAAATAAATATAGGTTTGAGAAGTCTCATTTTCTGCCTTTTTACGCAGTAATCGGTTTACAGGTTAAAAGTAACTTAACAAAGGAATTTATGTCATGGGATTTTTATTGGAAGCGGCAGCAGGCGGCGGTGTGCGTGGAGTCGCTCGGCGTTCATCACCCAAATATTGGTCGTGACCATGTACTTTAAACAATATGCCCATGGTAACGGAAAGCAGCAGGCCGAATACTGTGATGATGGTGTAAATGCCTGCGTCTTGCCACTCCAGCAGGCTGTAAAGGCCCAGCATGGCGAAGATGCTCAGGTTCTCGTTGAAGTTCTGCACAGCGATGGAGCTGCCTGCGCCCATTAACAGATGGCCGCGATGTTGCAGCAATGCATTCATCGGCACCACGAAGAAACCGCCCATCAAGCCGATGATGAAGAGCAGGGTGATGGCCAGTGCCGGGTCGTTAACGGGAATCATGATCAGTACCATCAAGCCCATGGCTATCCCTACCGGCAACACTTTTACGGCCTTGTCCATTTTGACGAATTTAGCAGCCAGTAGCGCACCAACGGCTATGCCCAGTGCGACATAGACTGTCAGTAAAATGGCTCTGCTGGCGCTGTATTGCAATGCTACCGCAGCCCAGGAAAGTACGATCAAACGCAATGTTGCACCTGATCCCCAGAATAGGGTGGTAACAGCCAGGGATACTTGCCCAAGCTTGTCTTTCCATAGCAGCCAGAAACAGTGATTGAAATCTTTCAGCAAAGCGACCGGGTTGTGGCTGAATGGTTTGTGGTCCATCGGCACACGTGGAATGTAAAGATTAAAGCCGGCCGCAACGAGATAAAGCAGGCTGATGATGGCGATCGCCAACTGGGGGGCGGTATTGATACCTGTTTCGATATACGGCACATCCCATAACCCCAGCATGTGTGTCGCAATGCCGGGGTTAATCAGTATGGCACTGACGCCGCCGCCCAGTACAATCGCCGCCACAGTCAGGCCTTCAATCCAGCCATTGGCAAGCACCAGTTTTTCATGTGGCAGGTATTCGGTCAGGATGCCGTATTTTGCCGGGGAGTAAGCTGCTGCGCCAAATCCAACCAGCCCGTATGCAACGAGAGGATTAACACCGATAAGCATGGCGAGACAGCCGAAAAACTTGATGGTGTTGCTGATAAACATCACACGCCCCTTGGGCAGCGAGTCGGCAAAGGCACCAACAAAGGGGGCGAGGATAATATAGGAAAACACAAAGAATCCCTGCAGGATTGGGGTATGCCAGCTGGGTGCGTGAACTTCCTTGAGTAGAGCAATAGCGGCAAAGAGTAGGGCATTGTCGGCAAGCGCGGAGAAGAACTGCGCTGCCATTATTGTGTAAAAACCTCTGTTCATCAGGGAAGCGTTTTTATATAGATTTCGTTTTATATCACGAAAAGGTGACGCCTGCTATCATTCGTCTTACATCGTAAATTGATTTCATCATTTTTTTATGTCTCGTCCGATACAAGCCCGCATCGACCTTGCTGCACTTGAACGTAACTTGCGTATTGCACGCGGTTTAACCAATGCCCGTATCATGGCGGTAATCAAGGCCAATGCCTATGGGCACGGGCTGTTGCGCGCTGCCGAAGCCTTGCGTAATGCGGATGGCTTTGCGTTGCTTGATATCGCCGATGCGATACAGCTGCGAGAAGCAGGTTTTCGCCAGACACTACTGCTGCTTGAGGGCGCCTTCAAGCCAGAGGAAATGCTGCTATTGGCTGAGTACGATCTGGCTCTTGTGTTGCATTCTCAACATCAGCTTGCCATGCTGGACGCTTTCCCGCGCCGGGGAGGGCTGTCGTTGTGGCTTAAAATTAATACCGGCATGAACCGCCTGGGCTTTGCGCCGCAGGAGGTGCCTGCTGTCATGGCGCAACTCAAAGCTCATTCGGCAGTACGGGATGTCATCTTGATGACGCACTTTGCCAATGCGGATAACGTAAATGGAGTGACAGCGCAATTGGAGCGTTTCAATACACTTGCCACCAGTTATAAGCTGCCACGCTCGCTAGCCAATTCTGCAGCGCTGTTGCGTTACCCGGCAACACATGCGGAGTGGGTGAGGCCTGGGATCATGCTATACGGGTCATCACCCTTTGCCGATACCAGTGCGCAGGATCTGGGCCTGCGTCCGGTGATGACGCTGAGCAGTGAAATTATTTCCATACGCGATATTCAGCCGGGCGAGCAGGTCGGTTATGGCGGGATATTTAGTGCCGATCGAAAAATGCGCATCGGTGTGGTAGCCTGCGGTTATGCGGATGGATACCCGAGACATGCACCAAATGGTACCCCGGTGCTGGTGAACGGTCAGCGTACACGTACTTTGGGACGCGTTTCGATGGATATGCTGAATGTGGATTTGACCGCGGTAGAGGATGTTGAAGTGGGTAGCCCGGTCACGCTGTGGGGTGAAGATTTGCCTGTGGACGAAGTCGCTCAGGCTGCCGCTACCATTAGCTATGAGCTGCTATGCGCGTTGGCTGCGAGAGTGCCGGTTGTGTATTGAGTAGCCATGTGCTGGATGGCTGTCAATAAATAGGGTTGACTGATTGCGGTGTCACGTGCCAAGGTAGCGAACATGAAATCCACTATTGTTGAATTGGTGCATGGGGTTGAGGAGCTGGTCACGCTACCGGATGTGTTTGTACGCATTAATCAGCTGGTTGAAAGCCACAACAGTTCGATCGAAGAAATAGCTGCTGCGATCAATCTCGATCCCTCCTTTACCGTGCGTTTGTTACGTGTGGCGAATAGCTCTTTCTACGGATTTTCTTCTTCCGTCGATACTGTTTCAAAGGCAGTGTCGATTATAGGTACCACGCAGATTCGCAACCTTGCGCTATCCACGGCGATATCGAGCAGCTTTGCCGGTTTACCCAATACACTGGTTTCGATGGAAAACTTCTGGCGTCACAGCCTTTTCTGCGGGCTGGCCGCGCGCAAGCTCGCCAGGCTGGCTGGCAAGTGCGATGCCGAAGCGGTTTTTACAGCGGGCTTATTGCATGACATCGGCGAACTGGTGCTTTTTAACCGTTTGCCCGAGCAGTCAAAAGAGGCGCTGCTGCTGGTACTCGATAGTGCGGATGAGCTGCCTGTCTTTCAAGCCGAACAGCAAACGATGGGATTCGATCATGCGCAGGTAGGCGGCGAGCTGGCCCGGCAGTGGAAATTGCCGCCGCTGCTGGAAGAGTGTATCGCCTGTCATCACGATATTCGTGCGGCGAAACGTTACCCTCGGGAAGTCGCCTTGGTGCATATCGCCAATATTCTCGCGCTGATGGCGGAAGTGCAAACGCTGTCGTTCGACGATGTTGCGCCGATAGACCGGGAAGCCTGGAAAATAACAGGCTTGTCAGAGGGCGAGGTTATAGATGCTGTGGTGGCCGAAACTCAGGCAGAAATTGCCGAGCTTGAACAACTTTTTTTCGGCAAGGCTTGAAGACGATGGCGCTTACCCCACCCGCACGCCTATCTCTGCCCCTGCCGGGATTTGAAAATATCAAAAGAGGCTGGAACAGCAGCTACGAAACGGTTGCCGCACGTTTGTTGCCGGGTGAATATTTTGTCACGCTGCATGACGAGGCGGTATACACCACGCTGGGCTCGTGCATTTCCGCATGTATCCGCGATCGCGTGAGCGGCATAGGCGGCATGAATCATTTCATGCTGCCGATCTCGTCAAACACAGATAGCAGTTGGAAAGCGGCGGACAACAGTGCGTCCACACGGTATGGCAATTTTGCGATGGAGCATTTGATTAACGATATTCTTAAAAACGGCGGCAAGCGGCAAAATCTGGAGGCCAAAATATTTGGCGGCGGACGCATCATCGCCAATATGACAGATGTCGGTTTGCGCAACATTGCGTTTGCACGCGATTATCTTCAAACCGAGGGACTGAAGGTAACCTCGGAAGATGTAGGCGATACTTTTCCACGCATGGTGGTGTACTTCCCGGCTACCGGCAAAGTGCGCGTCAAAAGGCTGCGTTCATTGCACGCCAATACGATTGTCGAGATGGAAACCAGATACCTCAGCACCATCGAGCAAAAACCGGTCAGTGGCGATATCGAGTTGTTCTAAATATGGTGCCCCGAAGACGAATCGAACGTCCGACCTATCCCTTAGGAGGGGATCGCTCTATCCACTGAGCTACCGAGGCGCGACGCGCATTTTAGCGTAGTTCAGGTGTCACCCCAACATGTATATTTAAAAAGATTGATGGTTATTAATGTGCAGGGGTAACGCACAAAAACGCCGGCATTTCGCTCATGTTGAAACTCCACCATAGCCCCAGTATGCCAATAGTTGTGAGCACGGTTGCTCCCAATCCTCTTATTAGTTGAGGTGCCTGGCTTTGATATAGCCACTGCGCGATACCCTGTGCAAAAATCAGGTGGGGCAATGCACCGAGCCCAAAAATAAGCATCAATACCGCACCAGACCAGGCATCGCCGGAGAGTAGTGCGAATGGCAATACGCCATATACCAGCCCACACGGCAGGCAGCCCCATGCCATGCCAATCAGAAACGGGTAGCGTTGTGTCTGTGTCGCTAGCGAAAAATGCGGCGACAGGTGGATGCGAGATATAACGCCTGCTATCAAACGGTCAAACGGTGCGAAATGAGGGGTGTAGCCGAATAAGCGCAAACCGAGCCAGATCAGCGCCAGGTTGCCGAAGACATACAGCAGGTTATGTATGGGTATGAATGGATGAATACGCAGGCCCAGTGCACCTATGGCACCTACCAGGGCACCCATCAAGGTGTAAGTGAATATTCTTCCGCCATGAAGCAAGACAGTAATGCGCCATTGACCAGATTTTGTTGTGGCAGACTCTTTGGGTGCCGGAATAATCGGGATGGTTTTGCGTCTTTTTTTACCGGAGGAGGTGAGCATGCTGGCGATGCCGCCGCACATGCCTATGCAATGCACGCCGCCGAGTAAGCCTGCGGAAAGGGCTGCCAGTACTAGCGGTGGTGTAAGCATGCTAAATCAGCTTGGAGTATTGCGCCGTGGTTGCCTGTTGCAGATATTTGTCGAACACCATGCCAACGGCACGCACGAACATTCTGCCTTTGGGCGTTACGGTGATGGAGTTTGTGTCTATGCTGATTAACCCTGCTTCCTGGTATGGCTGCAGCTTTGACAATTCATCGGAAAAATAGAGTTTGAAATCAATGCTATATTTTGAATTGATTGCGTTAAAGTTTATGGGTTCGCTGCACATGAAATTCATGATGATCTGGCGACGCAATACATCGTCCATGCTGAGTTCAAAGCCGCGTTTGACCGGTAGCTGGTCTTTGTCGAGGCGTTCATAATATCCATCGAGGGTGCTGACGGACTGGCTGTAGGAGTTTCCCACCTTGCCGATCGAGGAAAGGCCAAGGCCTATCAGGTCGCACTCGGCACGTGTGGTGTAACCCTGGAAATTTCTGTGCAGGGTTTTGTTGGCCTGCGCTTTGCTCAGCTCATCATCTGGCTTGGCGAAATGATCCAGGCCGATATAGATGTACCCTGCATCGAGTAATCTGCGCAATGACATTAAAAATATTTGCAGACGCTCCTCTGCGGAAGGAAGGTCGCTTTCGTTTATGCGCCGTTGCGGCTTGAAACGCTCGGGCAGGTGGGCATAGTTATACAGGGCGATGCGGTCAGGCGACAGGCGTATCACCTCATCCAGGGTATGGCTGAAGCTTTCGATGCTTTGTTTGGGCAGGCCGTAAATCAGGTCAAAGTTAACCGATAAAAAACCTGCGGCTCTGCTGGCGTTAATGGCATGCTCTACCATCTCGGCTGGCTGGATGCGGTTCACTGCTTTTTGCACGTCGGGATCGAAATCTTGCACGCCCAGGCTGGTGCGGTTAAATCCCATGCCCGCCAGCATTGAGAGCATGTTGGGGGTGACGGTGCGAGGGTCGATTTCTATGCCAAGCTCGGCATCCGGCATGAAATGGAAATGTTTATGCAACATTGCCATCAGTTCATGCAATTCTTCATCACTCAGGAAGGTGGGCGTGCCACCGCCGAAATGCAGTTGCACGACAGGACGGTCTCCCTTGAGATGGGAGGCGACCATGGTCATTTCCTTGTCGAGGTAGCGCAAGTATTTGGCCGATCTGCCGTGATCTTTGGTAATAATCTTGTTGCAGCCGCAGTAGTAGCAAATTGAGGCGCAAAACGGCAGATGCACATAAATTGACAGGGGAGCAGTGGAATCGGCTTCCAGATATTTGATATAGCTTTGTTCATCAAACCGATCGTGAAAACGGTCTGCCGTAGGGTAAGAGGTATAACGCGGGCCGAGCGAATCAAAGCGGCGTATCAACTCTTCGGATATTTCTATTTTTGGCAGGGGAGTTGTCATGGTGAATATTGTAGAGCATGTACTGCCGTTGTTGCGTGAAGCATAGAAATATTATCTGGATTTGCACATCAATAGTGCAGTCAAGCCGCTTGCTATCGCCCCCAGGATCCAGAAGACAAAAAATCCTATGCTGTAGATGACTACATTGCTGTACTCCAGGCTATTGCCAAGTACAACCAGTGTTGCGGGGTCGATCAGGCTGAATATTACGCCTACGGAGATGCCGGCCATTAGAAAAGATGGCCACAGTATGGTCATCAGAAGACGGCTCATGCTGAAAATGGTTTCATCCAATTTGATATTGCTCATTATTAACTCCCCGATTTTAATTTTGTGGTTTTAGTTGCAGTGAGCGATTTAACGGGTCATGCCAGTCCGCCGTCAGACGCCAGTCTGGCCCTTCTATTTTTACATGCCACAACTTGAGGTTTGCGGAATCCGGGGCGGGCTGAATCTTGATTGATCCCTCATACATGCCGGATTTCACTTGAGTTAAGGTGGTCTTTTGCGTGGCTTCATATTCCGAGCCGCGCGAATAAGATGAAACCACCATTAGTATGTCTGCAGGCAGCCTGGTTGCACCTTCCAGCTGTAACTGGATTTTTCCGGAGCTATCAACTTTAATATCACCCGCCAACTTGTATTCGCCGGCTTTTGTATCCCTGTTGATATCCTTGTCTATGTTTACACCCTGCTTGTAGTAATCCTTTGAGATAACGTTGTCCGAGCCTTGCCAGGCCATGTAAAAGGTAACGATGGCCGCAATCACTACAACGGCTGGGCCGCCGAGTACAAGCAGCATCCATGGCTCCTGATACCAATGTTCGCCGGTGTGCTTTTTGGGGATAAAAAAATCGTTCATTGCCTGTCCTAACGCGGGATTAGAAATGCAGCTTTTTCAGAAACGGAAACATTCTCATTGTCGAGATCGCGCACGGTAAAGATAATTTTATTTGAACCTTTTTTGGCAGTTCCGGCAGGTACTCTTATTCTTGCCGGAATGACCCTGGTAGTAGCGGCAGGCATCTCAAAGTCCGTGTCCGAAACGATGGCAATGCCCGGAATGCCGTTCACTTCGATGA
>Ga0315281_10015851_pt1 | contig 10085 bp, 11 predicted proteins | sample YL17G07_0_MG_FD_204540 | JGI IMG/M metagenome (GOLD analysis project Ga0315281, IMG submission 204540) | Sediment microbial communities from Yellowstone Lake, YNP, Wyoming, USA - YL17G07_0 | ecosystem: Environmental > Aquatic > Freshwater > Lake > Sediment | place: USA: Wyoming | collected...
GCGATCTGGTCCTGGGCGCGAGCGAGCGCCTCCAGGTTGGCGTTGGAGTCTGCGAGGGCCCGGTCGGCCATCATCCGGTTCGTGATCCGCATCGCTGGCCCTCCTACCTGCCGACCAGGCCGGTCTTGTTGATCAGTGTGTCGAGCATGTCGTCCATCACGGTGATCACCCGCGCGGCGGCCTGGTACGAGTGCTGGAACTGGATCATGTTGGTCGCCTCCTCATCCAGCGAGACGCCGTTCATGGATTCCCGTCGCTGGGTCAGGTGCGTCTTGACGAGGGCCTCGTTGGCAGCCATCTCGTTCGCCTGGCTGGCGTCGCTGCCGATCTGGCCAATGAAGCCCGCGTACGCGTCCGAGGCGTTTGCCGTCCCGCCGTTGAAGAGGAGGGCCTGGCGCAGGTCCGCGATCTGCCCGGCGACAACGCCGTTGCCGGCCTGCCCGACCGCCGACGCAGCCGCGAGCAGCCTGGGGTCGGCCGCGATCGCGGCGGAGACTGCGAGCGTCCCGGCCACCTTCCCCGCGGTGTAGGTGAAGAGCGGTCCGCCCGGGTTGCCGTTCGCGTCGAAGCCGGTCGCGTGGGCCGCGTTGACGGCATCGGCGAACGTCTTGGCCAGCGTGTCCAGCTGTGCCTGGTAGCCGACGAGGGTGACATCCCGAACGTTGATGAGCGCCCCGAGCTGGGCATTGCCAAGGGCGACCGCGGATCCGTCCGACCAGACGGGGTTCAGGTGACCGTTGGCGTCTGGCGCCGTCGTCATGGTCCGGGTCTGCCCGCCTGACACCAGGTCCACGCCGCCGACGAGCACGTTCACCGTGCCGTCCGCCTGCGGCGCCAGCGTTGCCGGAACGATGGCCGCCAGCTGGTCGAAGAGGGCGTCGCGCTGGTCCTGGAGGTCGTTGGGATGGTCGCCGCTTGCGGCCACGCGCTGGATCTGCGAATTGAGCGCGGCGATCCGCGTCGCCAGGTCGTTGACGTTCGCGACGTCCTGGGAGACCTGCACGTCGATCCCGTTGCGGAGGGTGACGAGCTGCGAGGCGCTCTCGTTGAACTGGCTGGCGAGGGTCGCGGCGCTCTGGACGACCGTCGCGCGGTTCGTTGACGAGGCGGGATCCGCCGCCAGGTTCTGCCAGGCATCCCAGAACTTGCCCATCGTGCTGCCGAGGCCGGCCGAGGCCGGTTCCGGGAAGATCACCTCGACCTTGGCGAGCTCGTCGCGACGGGCGGTCCAGGCGGCATCCAGCGGAATCTGCTGGCGCAGCTGCAGGTCGATGAAGGCGTCCCGGACGCGCATGATCGTTGAGACCGAGACGCCGGTCCCGATCTGGCCGGGAATGCCGCTCCGGTTGAACCCGGGGAAGGAGTACGGATCGGACGCGACGAGGTTGACGCGCTGCCGCGAGTAGCCGGGCGTGTTGGCATTGGCCGTGTTGTGGGCGGCCGTGTCCATCATGAGCTGGCTGGCGACCAGGCCACGGAGCGCCGTGTTGAGGCCGAAGAAGGCCGCACTCATCTCAGGCGCTCCGCTCGATCGCGACGTAGGGCGCCGGCGCGTAGGCGGCCATCGGCGAATCGGCCGGACCGCGCCCGAGGCTCATCAGCAGTCTCGTCGTGGATGCGTCGGTGGCCCAGGCTCGCTCGATCAGCATCGCGTTCCGGCGGACGGCCGTGCGCAGGCTGCGCATGATCCCGACCACCTCGGGGTCCGATGTCGCGGGGATGCCGGATTCCTCGACGGCGCGGCGACGCACGGCCAGCGTGTCGAGCAGGTCGTTGGCACGGGCGTTGGCCGCGTCGAGACGCTCCCGGTCGTGGGCGATGACCGCATCCGCGATCGCGTCGAGCGCCTCGCCCAGCCGGGCGAGCGTCTCGAGCAGGTCGCCCGGGGGCGGCCGGTCGGCCGCCCGTCGCGAGATCATGCCCGTCGATCCAGGATGCCGCGCGCCGTTGCCTCAGCATTCACCTTGTAGCGCCCGTCCTTGATCCGGCCCTGGACATCCGCGACCACCTCCGGCCGAACGTCGGCCGCGGCCCGAACGGACCGGAGAGCAGAGTGGAGCTCAAGGGCGCGGGGCGAGAGCTGGACCGTGGCGGCCGGGGACGCCGCCGCCCCGCCACCTTCTGTCGTCCGGCCGGCGGGAGCGCCCGGCCGTGCGGTCGATGTCGGCTGACGGACGTCGCCGGCCCCTGGTGTCTGACCCATTCGGTCGTCGATCTTCACTGTGTTCCTCGCTTAGCGTATGCAGGGAATCGGTCGGCCGGCACCGCGGGTTGAGCCGCGATCATGGAGGAAATTTCGTCGGATCATTTCAACCGCCCGAGTTGCGCCGCGTCACCGAGCGTCTCGTCCTGGATGGTGATGGCACGTGAGGAGAGACTGAATTGTCGCTGGAGCGAGACCAGCTCGGTCATGGCCGTGGTGACATCGGTGTTGCTGTGCTCGAGCGACCCCTGGCGGATCGTGCCACCCGCCGGGGTGATCGTCCCGCCGAGATCGACGAGCGTCTGACCCAGCCGGGTGGTCCCGCCGGCCGGCCAGCCCGCGAGTGCGATCTTCTGGCCCGTCCCTGCGACGGTTCCGTCCGGACCCACCGTGAAGGTGCCGCTGGCGACGATCGGCTTGCCCGCGGTGTCGAGAACCGGGTAGCCGTTCGCCGTCACGAGCGTGCCGGCCGCGTCGATGGAGAAGTTGCCGGCGCGCGTGCCAGCGAGGCCGCCCGGCGTGGCAACCACGAAGAGCCCGTCACCCTCGATGGCAAGGTCGGCCGGCCCGTCCGTCGATTCGATCGGGCCCTGGCTCCGGTCCAGGGTCAGGCCGGTCGCGAAGGTCCCGGTCCCGAGATAGCCGAGGTTAGCGCCGGACGACTGGGCGAGAGCGACCTCGAAGTCGGCGGTCGTGGAGTTGGACTGGTGGAATCCCACCGTGTTCACGTTGGCGAGATTGTCGGCCACGATCGACTGGCGGGTCATCGCGGCGACGAGCCCGGAGATCGACGTGTAGAGACCCCTGATCATCGTCGTCGCCTCCGGCGGTTGAGCTGGTCCACGACATCCGGATCGAGAAGTCGGCCGCGGAGCGTGAGGACCACCTCGGTGTGGATCTGGCAGACGCGGGATTCGGCGACTTCCAGCACCTCGCCGATCTCCCGGAACGTCAGACCCTCGTGGTAGTAGAGCGACATCACGAGCTGCTGGCGCTCGGTGAGCCGCCGGATCTCGCCAGCGAGGCTCGCGATCAGGTCGGCCCGGACCGCTGCGTCCTCCGGGTCCACGGCAAAGGGGTCGGCGACGATCTCCTCGAGGCCGCTGCCCTCGTCGTCATCGTGCTGGCGTTGCTCGCTGATGGAGACGGTCATCGTGCTGGCCTGGCGCAACTGGTCGCGGTAGCGGGTGACGCTGACCCCGAGCCGATCCGCGATCTCCTCTTCCTCGGGCATCCGCTCGAGGCTGATCGTCAGCTCCTGGATCGCCTCCTGGATCGCCCGGCCCGCCTGGCGCCCGGCCCGACCGACCGCGTCGAGGCTGCGCACGGCGTCGAGGATGGACCCGCGGATTCGCATGATGGCGTACGACTCGAAGGAGGCGGCCGACGTTGGGTCGTACCGGTCGATCGCGGCGAGGAGCCCGATGGTTCCCACCTGGAGGGCGTCCTCGCGGTCGAAGACGCCGGCGACGGCCACGCCGAGACGGCCGACGACGTACTTGACGAGGTGGGCGTAGCGCTCCACGAGAGCATCCCGTGTCGGGGCGTCCGGGGGGCTGCCCGGACCGCCAATCAACGTCGGCGGGAAGGGCGTGACCTTTCGGAGCGCGTCGCCCGAGGCGGAGGGTGTCGGTGCGCCAGGTTCGGGACGGCTGTACTGCTGCATCACTCGGCGCCACCTTCACGAGCACGCTGCGCCATCAACCGGCGGAACCGCTGCTCCTTGGACTCCAGCCGGGTGAGCAGGATCCGCCCACCCAGGGTGAAGACGAAGGCGGCCGCGATGGCACGCAGGATGGCTTCCGAAACAGGGATCCCCGACGCGATTGAGGCGACGGCGACGGCCAGTGCCGCGACGGCGGCAAGGCGCACGGACCAAGTGGCCACGAGAAGCTCCATCGATCAGACCTCGACCTGTGCGTGGATGTCGACCGGGACGCTCGGCACGATCTCCTCGTAGGCGAGCACGCTCAACTGCGGAAGCTTCCGCTCGGTCAGCCCGTGCACGGCCCGTCGGATGCGGCTGGTGCAGAGAAGGATGGGATCGTGCCCGGCGGACGTGAGATTGTTGATGGCCGCCTCGATCGCGTCGAGGACCGCTCGGGCCTCGGCCGCGCCGAGGTCCAGGCCGAGGTAACCGGGCTGGACGATCAGGCTCCCGCCCAGGCGGGTGTCGAGCGCCGGCGCCAGCGCCACGGCGTGGAGAGTGCCGTCGGCGGACCGGTAGCGCATGGAGATCGGGCGGGCCAGGCGGTGACGCGTGGCCTCGATCAGGAGGAGCGGCTCCTTGGTCGTCCGCGCGGCGTCACCGACAGCCTCGCAGATCGACGCGAGGTCGCGGATGGAGATGCGCTCCTCCAGGAGACCCTGGAGCACCTTCTGGATGTCGCCGACGGTCACCACGTTCGGGACCAGTTCCTCCACGAGGCTCGGCTGCTCGGTCTTGAGCCGCTCGAGCATCTGGTGGACCTCGTGGCGACCGAGGATCTCGTGGGCATGGCGACGGATCGTCTCGGCGAGGTGGGTCGCCAGGACCGAGGCCGGATCCACGATCGTGTAGCCAAGGGCATCGGCTCGCTCACGTTCGGCGTAGCCGATCCAGACAGCCGGCATCCCGAAGACGGGCTCCGTCGTCGGAACCCCGTCGATGGCCAGCTCACCGCCGGCGGGCACCATGGCCAGCAGCCGCGCCGGATCGATCCGGCCATGGGCGATCTCGGCGCCCCGCAACCGGATGACGTAGGCGTCCGGCTCCAGCGCGATGTCGTCGCGGATGCGGACGGTGGGCACGATGAGACCGAGATCCGTCGCGATCTGGCGACGCACCAGGCCGACCCGCTCCACGAGGCCGCCATTGATCCCGTCGGAGGCGTCGACCAGGCCGACGAGGCCGTAGCCCAGCTCCAGCTCCAGGATCTCGAGCTGGAGACCCTCGCCCGGCGTCTCGGCCGGGCGGTTCAGGGCCAGCTGCGCGGGTGGCTCCATGACGGGCGCCGCGCTCGGGCGGCGCGAAAGGAGGACGCCGAGGCCGGCGACGGCGGCCCCCGAGGCCACCATCACGCCCGTCGGGAAGCCGGGCACGATGCCGATGAGCGCGAGCGTCCCACCGACCACCACGAAGAGGCGCGGCCAGGCGAGGAGCGAGCTGGCGAGGTCGGCCCCGAGGCCGTCCTCGGAGAGGCCGCGCGTCACGAGGATGCCGGTGGCGACCGACATCAGGAGCGCCCCGATCTGGCTGACCAGGCCCTCACCGACGGTCAGGACCGTGTACTGGGTGATCGCATCGCCGACCGAGAAGCCCATCTGGACGATCCCGACCGTCAGGCCGCCGACGATGTTGACCACGATGATCACCATGGCGGCGATCGCGTCGCCCTTGACGAACTTGCTGGCGCCGTCCATCGCGCCGTAGAAGTCGGCCTCGCGCTCGATCGCGCGCCGACGGGCCCGCGCATCCTCGGCGGTGATCAGGCCGGCGTTGAGGTCCGCGTCGATGCTCATCTGCTTGCCGGGCATCGCGTCGAGGGTGAACCGGGCGGAGACCTCGCTGACCCGACCGGCGCCGTTTGTGATGACCACGAACTGGATGATCACGAGGATCAGGAAGACGACGACGCCCACGATCGTGTTGCCGCCGACCACGATGTTGCCGAAGGCATTGATGACCGCGCCGGCGTGGGCCTCCAGGAGGATCAGGCGGACAGCGGAGACGTTGAGCCCCAGGCGGAAGAGGGTGGCCAGCAGGAGCAGGGACGGGAAGGAGCCGAACTCGAGCGGCTCGCGGACGTTGAGGCTGACCAGGAGGACCGTCAGCGAGAGGGTGATGTTGAGGATGATCAGGATATCCAGGAGCCCGGTCGGCAACGGGATGATCATCATCGCGATCACGCCGACGACGGCTCCCGCGAGGAACAGGTCGCTGCGCGCCACGATGCGGTTCGAGCGCACGGCGGGACGATGTGCCTGGCTGATCATGACGCGGCCCTCGTGGCTTCGGGACGGGCGCCGAACCGGGCCCGATGGACGACGATGAGGATCCGGGCGACCGCCCGGTAGAGCTGCGGCGGGACCTCGGCCCCGACGGGACGACCGAACAGGGCGCGTGCCAGCGGCACGTCCTGCACGATCGGGATGCCGTGGCTGAGCGCGGCCTCGCGGATGCGGGCCGCCATCAGGCGCTGGCCCTTGGCCACGATGCGCGGCGCACGCATGGTCAGGGAGTCGTACTTGAGGGCGACGGCCAGGTGGATCGGGTTGACGACGACCACGTCGGCGGTCTCGAGGGCGGCCATCATCCGCGAGAAGGCCATCTCGCGAGCCCGTCGACGACGCCAGCCGCGGATCATCGGATCGCCCTCGCTGTCGCGGGCCTCGCGGCGGACCGCGTCCTTGGTCATCAGCAGTTGGCCCCTGGCCCGCCGCCGCTGGATGATGAAGTCCGCCAGGGCGACCGCCGCGCCGAAGATCGTGATGAACAGCCCCAGGTCGCGGGCGGCCGCCAGGGCCATCTGCAGGGTCTCGGTGGTGTCGGCCCCGCTGAGCGCCAGGAGGCGCGGCGCGTACCCGCCCAGGACCGACCATCCGATGAGGAGGAGCAGCACGAGCTTGGCCAGGGCCAGGCCGAGGCGAACCAGCGCCTGCTTGTCGGCGAGCCGCTTCAGACCGCTCAGGGGGTTCAGTCGGCTCGGATTGAACCGGAGCGAGCTGAGGGAGAGGATGAGGCCGCCGGACGCGAGGTTGGCGAAGATGGCGGCCGCGGAGAGCGCCAGGGCGAACGGCAGGATCAGGGCCACCCCCTGGCCCATGTCGCGGCCGGCGGTGTCGAGCAGCGCGCCGTTCGAGATTCGTCCATCGCCGATGCCGGTCAGGGCCGAGCGCAGGAGCGTGGCCAGCGAGTTCACGATCCCGGGCAGCATGGCCGGCAGCGCCAGCACGGCGACCGAGAGCGTTGACGCCAGGGCCAGCTCGTGGCTCCGGCCGACGCCCTCACCCTTGCGGCGCGCCTCCGCACGCCGGCGCGGAGTCGGATCTTCCGTGCGCTGGTCGGTCATCGGATCAGCTCGCGGTCCGCGCGACGGTGCTGTAGATGAGGTCGAGAACCCGTGCCGCGCCGGCGATCAGGGTCGGGATCGCCATGGCAAACGCGGCCGTTCCAATCAGGAGCTTCGCGGGAAGGCCAAGGATGAAGACGTTCACCTGCGGGACGGCGCGGGAGAGAAGTCCCATCCCGAGCTCCACGAGGAGCAGCAGGAGCGAGACCGGGAGCGCGATCCGGATGCCCAGCTCGAGGGCCATCTGGATGACCTGGACGGCCACGAGCCCGAGGTCCAATGGCCAGCCGGCGCCGATCGGGAAGGCCGTGAACGACCCGGCCAGGATCCGGACGGTCTCCACGTGCAGGCCGAGCGCAAGGAAGAGGAGGCCGGCGAGAACCCCGAAGAACGGGTCGAGGGCGGTGGACGGGTCCGTGTTGAGCGGGTTGAGGACCGCCTCCAGCGAGAGCCCGAGCTGCAGCGCGATGAGCCGTCCGGCAAGGGAGATGGCCCCGAAACCGAGGGAGAGGAGGAACCCGAGGCTCAGGCCCAGGAACAGCTCGATCGGCGCCGCCAGGGCGACCGCCTCGGCCCCCGGGGCAACCACGGCACGGCTGAACAGGATCCCGCCCAGGAACATCGCGAGCGCGGCCTTCACCGTGCGCGGCAGCGCGTGGTGGCCGAAGAGCGGCGCCGCGACGATGAAGCCCGTGCACCGGAGCAGCACCAGGAAGAAGGACGTGACCTCGCCGCCGCTCAGGGCGAACGCCGGCGCGCTCGTCATCGCGCCACCTCGCTGGCCGTCTGGAACATCAGTCGGGCGAGGCTGATCAGCCGGGCCGCCATGTCGGGACCCATGACAACGAGGATGCCGGCGACGACCAGCAGCTTCGGGACGAACGAGAGGGTCGCCTCGTTGATCTGGGTCGCCGCCTGGACGATCGAGACCGCGAGGCCGACCACGAGGGTCGCCACGAGGATCGGGCCGGCGATGGACAGCACCGTCAGCAGGCTCTGCTGCATGACCATGGACAGTTCGGAGGCGGACATCGGTCAGGCCACGGCGAAGCTGCGGACGAGTGACTGGACCACCAGGACCCAGCCATCGACGAGAACGAAGAGAAGGAGCTTGAACGGGAGGGCGATCTGGACCGGCGAGACCATGATCATGCCCATCGCCATCAGGGCGGCGGCAACGATCAGGTCGATCACGAGGAACGGGATATAGAGCAGGAAGCCCATCGTGAAGGCCGTCTTGAGCTCGCTGATCACGAAGGCCGGCAGGAGCACCTCCGTCGGGATCTCGGCGGTCGTGGCGGGACGCGGGGACTTCTCGAGGTCCAGGAAGAGGCGCAGCTCGTCTGCCTTGGTCTGGGCGAGCATGAACTCCCGGAGGGGTTCGATTCCCTTCGTGATGGCGACGTCCTGGGTGATCGAGCCGTTCATGTAGGGCTGCACCGCGTCGGCGTTGACCTTGCTCCAGACGGGCGCCATGACGAACATCGACAGGAAGAGGGCCAGCCCGATCAGGATCTGGTTCGGCGGCAGCTGCGGGATGCCGATGGCGCTCCGCAGGAGCGAGAGGACGATGACGATCCGGGTGAAGCTCGTGGCCATCAGGAGGATGGCCGGGGCGACCGACAGGACGGTCAGCCCGATCAGGAGCTGGAGGGAGAGCGCGAACTGGCCGCCGCCCTGCGCGGCATTGCCGTTGCCCAGCTGGACGCTCATGTTCGGAGCGCCCTGGCCGCTGCAGCCGGCGACGATCAGCGCCACGGCGAGCAGACCGAGGACGCGGAGCCGCCCGGGGCGGCGAAGGCGGCCGAGGCGGCGGGCGAGGATCATCGGATGGGCGCCCGGCCGCGGGCGAGGTCGGCGGCGCCCCGGATGAACCGCTCGAACGAGTGGAGACCAGCCGGATCGCCGGCGTCCTGCGGCGCGTTCGCGTCGACGATGTCGGCCGCCTCCGGCAACTCGTCAGCCGAGAGCTCCGCCAGCGAGACGAGGCCGGTCGGCGTCAGGCCCACGACGAGGCGGCGCTCACCCACGGCGATCAGGTAGACCGTCGCCCGCTGGGCGAGTGGCCGTGACTCGAGGACGGTCATCCGGGCGGTCCGCGAATTGGTCCCGCCGGAGAACCGGTTGAGGAGGCGGAGGGTGAGGATCAGGAGCACGACCACCAGCACGACCTTGCCGGCGATGTCGAAGGGGCTGCCGAACCCGCCGTCCGCCGCGCCCCCGAGCGTCGACGCGGCGGCGCTCAAGCCGAGGTCAGCCGGCGCCGCCGATTGCGTGGCAAGCGAGCCGGATGCCGGGACAGCGTCGGTCGCCGAGGCGGGACGGGACGTGCCGCCGAGCCCAACGGCCGAGATCGCGAACAGCCCGGTCAGGGCAGCCGCGAGGGCGAGCCCGCGCCAGGACGGCCGGATGGACGGCAGTCGCCGCCCGATCCAGGCGAGCTCCGGCAGGAGATCAAGGAGACGCGTCACGCGCGGCCCTCGAATGGAACGAGGCGGCGTTCGCGCGAGACGATCTCCGTCACGCGGACGCCGAAGTTCTCATCGACCACCACGACCTCGCCGGTCGCGACGTGATGGCGGTTCACGAGCACATCCACCTTCTCGCCGGCGAGCTTGTCCAGCTCGACGATGGAGCCCGGCGCCAGCGAGAGGACGTCGCGGATCGTCATGTGGGTCCGGCCGATCTCGACCGAGACCTCGAGGCTGACGCCGAGGAGCAGGTCGAGGCTCTGTCGCTCCGCGGGCATCCCGGCCGGCGGGAGCTGGGCGAACTGCATCGTGCGAATCGGCGCGGCGGCTGCCGGCGCCGCCGAATGCGACCCGGCGCCA
>Ga0315281_10015852_pt1 | contig 10085 bp, 7 predicted proteins | sample YL17G07_0_MG_FD_204540 | JGI IMG/M metagenome (GOLD analysis project Ga0315281, IMG submission 204540) | Sediment microbial communities from Yellowstone Lake, YNP, Wyoming, USA - YL17G07_0 | ecosystem: Environmental > Aquatic > Freshwater > Lake > Sediment | place: USA: Wyoming | collected...
CGATGCATAGGCAATGTCGATCTCATCGACAACAGTGGGATGGTTCTGAGCCATCTTCTTGATCCACAGCCAGCCAGCATTAGGAACTGTCTGCCCAAAGGCATCCGTCTGAGCCGCCGGGTCAGTGGTCCACTCTACACCATAGAGTGCCAGATAAGCCGCAGCCATTTCGTCCCCGTGTTCAGCAACCGTGGCCCATTTGGCCATCGTGCTGACATCGGTCATGGGATCTTCGATATAGACTTTCCCCGACAACGCCGGTTCGGTTAAATTCCACCAGTTGGTGATCGGGCAGCCTTCCGGGTGAATCTCCATGTTGTAGCCCCACACATCGATGGCGTGGCGCGCAACCGCAAACGGCTGCTCGGGGGTTAATTCCGGTTCCACCACATCCCGGGGGACGAACGACCAAATCCACTGATTGGGCACGAATTCCCCGTACAGGATGTGTCCATCACTGTTGAACCATACATCCCCGACGACATTCCCTGCTTCCTGTTCTGCGCGCATTTTGACATCGATACCATCGGTGTCACCGCAATCAAACGTAATGTCCGGGTATAACTCGTTCCATTTATCGATCATTTTCGTAACTTTGGAAGAGTTGGCATATACGCATACTGACCCTTCCAGCTTTGCCGCGGCTTCGATGGCCGCCCAGTCATCGGTGGCAGGCTGGTATGGGCCGAGGCCATTATCCTTGGCCCATTGCTCATTTGCGGTGAGAGGCACTTCGGTGACGGGGGGCAGAGTGGCACCGGGTTCAGGGGGTTCGGTCGCCGCTGGCTCGGTCGTAGCCGGTTTTCCGCTACAACTCACCACAAGGCTGAACAATACGATCAATGTCATCAATTTTACGAACGCTTTCATTTCATCCTCCTTGCAAAGTGGGAAACAAATTGAATTGAACACGAAGTTCTTTCCTTGAATATCTTGATTTTCGTGCCTCCTTTCATACGATTACCGTCAGTATGGCTTGTTCAAAGACGATATCAGTCTGTTCGCTTCGCTTGTTCTCAGGCCATAATGAGATTGCCGCTTTCCTTGTCGTACAGGTTCAGGGTATCCGGATTGAAGGTCAACCAGATCTTTTCATCCATCTTGATCTTGCTGATACCCATGACTTTGATGGTGAGTTCCATTTCACCGAGACGGGCGATAATGGTCGAGTCGGCTCCGGAAGGCAGGACGGAATAGGCGTTGAACTCAACGCCCCCGGGGACTGGCTGGGGTGAGATGGCAATATCTTCCGGTCGTATACCAACCGCCACTCCGCCATTTGCGTTGGCAGTATTGATTGCTATCTTGAATTTTCCCAGGTTGACAGAATTTTTACCGCTCACAACGCCTTCTAGCAGGTTCACTTTTGGGTTGCCGATGAAATCCGCCACAAAAAGGTTGGTTGGGAAATGGTAGATCTTATCGGGGGTATCGAACTGTTGAATCACCCCCAGTTTCATGACGGCAATACTGGTGGACATTGTCAGGGCTTCCACCTGGTCATGGGTGACGTAAATGGTCGTAGCCCCGGAAATATGGTGCAAGCGTTTCAGCTCGGCGCGCATATCCATGCGCAGGCGGGCATCCAGATTAGAAAGCGGCTCGTCCATCAGGAAGACCTTGGGGCGATAGGCCAGCATACGTGCCAGGGCGATACGCTGCTGCTGCCCGCCACTCATTTCACGTGGATATCGATCCTCATAGCCTTCCATTTGAACTTCTTTTAGCGATTCCTTCACCCTAATTTCCATTTCGGCTTTGGGCATTTTTTGGATCTCCAGGGCAAAGGTGATGTTCTTATCCACTTTCATGTGCGGCCACAAGGCATAGTTCTGGAAGACCAGCCCCAGGTCGCGCTGGCCCGACGGTAGCGAGATGCCCTTGGGGTGGGAAAAAACCAGTTTATTGCCTATATAGATCTCGCCGCCATCCGGATCTTCCAGGCCGGCCACGCAGCGCAGCAGGGTGGTCTTACCGCAGCCCGAAGGACCGAGCAGGGTCACGAAGGTTCCCGGTTCGATATCCAGGCTGACATTGTCAAGTGCAACCACTTTTCCAAAATGCTTGCTCAGATTCTTGATTGTGATGGTTGTGCTCATGATTTCCTCTCGCTACATTCCTAGACCTTTTTGAAGACTGCCCCCACGGCTGAACCTTCCGATGCTGAAATTGCCAACCAGGGTGATGGCGACCAGGACCAGGATGACCACATTCGCCATCTGGGCATCTCCATTTTCGGTATAGAACATGGTCTGGCTGGCCAGCAACTGGGTGGAAGGTGTGACCAGCAGGATGATCAAAGATAATTCGCGCATGGTGGTGATGAAGGTCATCAGAAAACCGGACATAAAGCCGCTGCTGGTCAGCGGGAAGATGACGCGCCTGAAACGCTGCCAGACGTTGGCGCCTGCCACCATGGCAGCTTCTTCCAATTCCCGTCCGACCTGCATCATGGCTGAGACCCCTGAACGGGAAGAGTAAGGAAGGTGTTTGGACACCGAAACGATCACCAGCAGGGCAAAGGTGCCGTACAAAGGCGGGAACGGTCCCAGCTTCCTGGCGAACATGGCAATGTACACCGCGCCAAAGGCAATGCCCGGGATCACGTACGGGATGTAAGCCAGCTGCTCGACCAGTTTGGAAAGCCGGGTGCCCCTACCCTTGACGATGGCGTAGCCCAGTATGACACCCAGGAGAGCCGTGAAAAAGGCTGTGGAGAGGGCCAACTTGATGGAGTTCCAGGCGGTTTTATAGATCTTCGGATTGAGCAGGACTCCCGGTTCTCCACTGTTATAGTGTGTATCCCGCGGTCCAATCCAGTGCTGCAAAGTTAGGTTGCTGATGCTGTAATTTCCATCTATCAACATCAATGTGTTGAGAAGCAGAAGACTTAGCGGAACAACGATGACGAGGATCTGGAAAACGATCACGGCGATTTGAAAGACACGTTTCATTTTCCCCAGTTTGCTTGCCTGGGTCACAAAACCGCGCCCGCCAATCGTCTCATAACTCCGTCTCGTGCCAACCAACCTCTGGTTGAGGTAAATGGTGGTGATGGCAAACAGGATCAACACGATCGCCAGCACGAAGGCATCCCCCGCTTCTCCAGCAGCCAGGCTGCCACGGATCATGGTGGAAGCGACATAATACCTGACCGGCGAACCCAGGAGATTTGGTCCGCCGAAGGTGCCCATCACCTTGGAAAAGGTCATGATGACGCCCGAGAGGATCGCCGGCAGGACGAGGGGGAAGGTGATCTTGCGCAGGATGCGCCAACGGCTGGCGCCCATCAGATCTCCCGCCTCCTCAAGGTTGGAATCGATCGACATCAGCGCTGCCGATACAAACAGAAAAAAGAAAGTGTAGTAATGCAGCGCACTGCAGATGATGATCGGCACCGGCCCATACGACAGCCAGTTCGGGGGCGCGTGTCCCACCAGAAACTCGAAAACTCCCGGTGTTCCCCCGGTTAGTCGGTTCTTGAAGAATACGAGCCAGGCCTGGGCCAGGGTCCAGGAAGGCATGATATAGGGCAGCACTGCCAGTTGATTGACGAGCTTCCTGCCCGGCATATCGGTGCGGACAACCAGCCACGCCAGCGATCCACCGATCAATAACGCCAGCAGGGTGGCTCCCACTGCAACGACCATCGAATGCTGTAGGGGGGTATAGGTGTAAATTTTTCCAAATATGCCTGTCAACATCCTGATCCAGTGAAAAGCGGTTAACTCGCCTTCGACTGCATCCGGGACCCGGGTGAGATCATGGGCCTGCCAGGTCACCGTGGTCTCAACCAGGCGATACAAAGGGATGATGACCATGACGAACATTACAGCCAGCATGATCAACGACATGACTACCCTTGGCATCGTTAACCAGCGCAAAAATCTCCTGGAACTGGCCCTCAGGTTTTGAGAAAAAGACTGCGGTGCTATTGCGGGAACTGCCATGAATATTCTCCTTAATCAGCGGGTTTAGTTACGTGTGAGATCCGTTGGTCTTCTTCAGCCGATCCCGCAGCTGGTCAAGCCGGTCCAGGTTGGAGGCGACTGCATCCAGGTTTTGATTGGCGATTTCCAGGAGCAAAGTATTGATGATGGTCATCGGGACCACCAATGAGTGGAAGGCTGAAACAGGCCCTCGCCGGGCGGTCAGGATAACATCCGCCTTATCACCAATAATGGATCCCAGTGTATCTGTCAGCAGGACCACCGGGCATCCGGTCTCCTGCGCATGGTCAAGCACAATTTGCAGCGTGGGGTTCACATCGAAAAAGCCGATCGCGAACAACAGGTCGCGGTCGGTCATCAAGAGCAATGGTTCCAGGGTCTCCCGCCCGGTGAGGGTGAGCGGAATGACGTTCTTGCCGAAACGGGTGAGGCGCAGGTTGAGCATATGCACCAGTGATACGGATGGACCCGGTCCAAACACAAAAATGCGTTCACGCTCGATCAAGTAGGCAACCGTCTTGCGCAGGGCTTCCCGGTCAATGGTCTGCAGAGCCTGGGTTAAATAATCGATTTCCGATACCGTCACTTTTTCGAAGATATCCCCCGCTTCGCGCAATTCATCCAAGCGGCCGCGCAGGCGCGCGGAATGGGTCACGCGCCGTCGAAACGCCTCCTGCAAGACCACGCGCATCGAAGGGTAACCGGCAAAACCGAGAGTGCGCGCGAACCGGACGATGGTTGCCTCACTGAGCCCCAGGCGGCCAGCTACCTCCCCCGCAGCGAGGAAAGCAGCCTCTTCCTGGTTCTTTCGCAAGAAGTCTGCGATGCGTTTTTCGCTTTTTGTGAGTGTGCTGTAGCGCTCACTGATCAATTGGCTGAAGCTGACAGGGCTTTGATTTTCCGGGTTCACCGCCATACCTCCGCTTCATCATCGAGCGAAACTAATACTTACAACAGGAAAAAATTTGCAACTTTCCTTACATTTGGATATGATACAACAATTATTGCTTAATTGCAAGTATTCTTGCAAAAGAATGTGCTGTCTCTCTCCTTGAGGCGTATCAAACTGTGACATGGTCACTATTTAAAGGTTCATCCCCGTTGTATTTCCAGAGTTGAGGGAATTTCCCCACTACAATCCAGGCCGCCAGAACACAACCAACCCCGCCTGAAATGATCGCAAATGGTACTCCCAGGATCTGAGCAACCAGACCAGATTCGACTTCACCGAGCTGAGGACCTCCCTTGAAGAATATCTGGGTAATGCTCATCATGCGTCCGCGCATCGCATCGGGCGTTAGTAATTGCCGCACTGTGTTGCGAATAATGGAACCCAACCCATCAAAAGCGCCTACCAAGATTAGCGCCAGCATTGTCATCCAGAAGGATGTGGAAACCCCAAAAAGGAGAGTAGCCAGGCCGAACCCCACCACCGAAACAGAAAGCAACATGCCCTGACGACGTAGTTTTGCTTTTTGGGATAGATATAATCCTATCATCATTGTGCCAATGGATTGGGAAGCAGATAGCCACCCATATTGGATCGGACCAACATGCAGGATATCTCTAGCCACAAAGGGTAGTAGCGTATTCGCCGACGAAAAGAAAGTACCAAAGAAATCAAGTATCATGACTGAGAGGATGATTGGGGAATCCTTAATGAACACGATCCCTTCCCGGATATCGCGGAATGTCCCTTTCACTCCTAATGGTTTCTTTACAATCTCAGTTGGAATATCTCCCATCCCAATGAGCGCTGCAATGACAGCCAGGAAGGAAATGGCATTGATCCAATATGCCCATTGCAGCCCCAGATAGGCGATAACCACCCCGGAAATTGCTGGACCCAGTATGCCTCCCACCTTGGATGCAATCGAGTTCATGCTGTAAGCGTTTGCCAGGTTTTCGCGCGGCACCAGGGAGGGGATCAGCGCTTGCCGGGCAGGAACATCGAATGCGACAGCCACCGCTTGAACGGCCACCAAGCCGAACAATATCCCTAACGACACGACGTTACAATAGGTACTCAGTCCCAGAACCAGGGCGACAGCGCCAAGCGCAAACTGGGTAATGATAGCCATTTTTCTGCGGTTGAAGCGATCTGCGGCTACCCCGGCAACCAGGGATAAAAGCAGGATCGGCAGAAATCGTACCAAGCCCACCCCGCTGATGACCATGGGTTGATCTGACAAAGTGCGCAGATGCCAGTACAATGCCCATAATTGCATCTGTGAACCCGCAATCGAAATCAGGTGGCCAATCCAGTATAGCCTGAACGGCCTGGATTTAAGAGCCGGAGGCATCACCATTATGTCACTTCTCGCATAGGGAAGATTTCAAGGAGTTCATTCAACGAATGGATGATTGCATCGGGTGAGACAACAGGATCCTGTTCATCCACACGTGGCCCGTCAGCAGGCTCAAGAATGATTCCAAACCCAAACCCGGCTCGTTTGCAGCCAACGATATCCTTTGATATTCGATTACCTAGATAGGCACAACGAGCCGGATTCACCTTCAAGGCGCGCGCAGCTTCCAGGAATGGTTCAGGTGCGGGCTTACGATACTTGATCGCTGAGGACAGTATCACGACCTCGAAATGACTTTTCCACCCAAAGGCATCTAGGTCGCGCGGAATATCCAGCGAAGACATGGTGTTGCTGATGACACCCAGATGATATCCGCGCCGTTTTAAATCGACAAGAATTTGCTCTGCGCCAGGTTTTGGGACCGTATGCCCATTGCGTTCACTCCAAGCGAGGGTTAACTCAGCTGCAATGGGCCCGATTTTTTCAGGCGGATACTCGGGCAGGATCCAGCGAGTCCAAATTTCGCTTTCCATTAACTGGATGAGATGCTCTTGCGCCCACTGGTTGTATTTTTTCCTGCGGCGAGTCAATTCCTCCCAATAAGAATCCGGAACATCATTCTTCCCCAGTAAATCAAGTATCCGCTGGGTTGCCTTATATTGCGTCGGTTCGTGCGGCTCCCGAATCCTCAGCGTACCATTCATATCAAAAAGGATTGCATCAATGTTTCGAACGATCAAGGTATGCATATCCATTCTCTTCTCAATCCAGGCTTATTAGTTCAACCAACTCAGGCGTTACCCATAATGTCGCGCCGGTGGTATCCGCAACGATATCGCAGCCTTTCATCAACGGTCGATAGATATCCTCACCTCTCAGGAACTGCGTCCGAAAGAACCGGTTCCTGAAATAAGCAGGGTCGTATTTCTTCCGGTAGTCGATATCGCGTTTCCATTTTCGTTTCAAGCGGATGGGATCATCGGTCAGGTACACCACTTTCAGCCCGATCAGGCTGGAGATCTCTGGTATATGGAAAGGGAAATTCCCTTCCATGAAGATGATATCCGCCGGCTCGATTTCCAGTGGCGTGCAGCCCGCTTTCAATTTGCTGTTGATATCGTGGCTGGAAGTGGCATTGACAAAGTCATAGCGAGGGATGGCAATCTTTTCACCTTTCAGAATGACCTTCAGGCTGCCCAGGAAAAGATCGAAATGGGTGGATTCTTTACCCATCGGTTTATCATCCCGATATTCCCTATCGAGCAGGAAATTATCCACCTCAATAGTGGTGACCTTCCTGCCCATTTCCTGGATCGCGATCATCAATCGCTCGGTGATCTCGGTCTTGCCGGAGGCCGTGGGCCCGGCGAGCGTGATCAGCATCGGCGACCCGCGGGCAAGGATGACCTGCCTTACACAACCGATAAAAGCCTGGTCGATCTCCGCATTCGCTTCTTTGAAATCCTTGTAACCTAGCTCCTGGTAACGCTCGAATCGTTTTTGCTTCGCTTCAAAACATCGATACGGTTTATTGCCAAAATGGGCTCTCACTTCATCGGTAAAATAGACCGTTCGAGGCACGAAATAAAAACCGCGGAGATCAAAATAGAATAACGCCCGGATCCACTCTTCAGGATAGGTTCCATTCACCATCCCGGCGAACAGCATACGGTTCAGGCAGACGATGGATTCATCCAGCACGATGCGCCCGCCAGCGCGAGGCCTGAGTTGAATGCCGGTGTAGAAATCACGGTTTCTGACCCGCTGTTCGATTTCCTCCTGTCCTTCCAGTGTTACCGCGTCCCAACCAGCCTCCGGGATTAGATTATCCAGGGCGTAGCGAAACTCGTACAATTCCAGGTCTTCTATCCCCTCATTAATCCGTTTCATCACCTCGAACAGGCGTATTGAAAAATCGTCCGCTGTTGTTGCGGCTCCGAGAGGCTGCTGGTTTGGAGATTTATCCATGCCCGACATGAGAACTCTTATTTGCCCTTGCGCAAGATGGCAGCAATCTCAGGTGTGGTCCACAGGGCTGCGCCGGTGGTATCCACGGTCATATCGCAGGTCTCCATTTGAGGCAGGTAAGCGATCTGCGCCATGATGAACTGGTCTTTAAAGAACCGGTTGCGAAAATAGGACGGGTCATATTTCTTGCGGTAGTCTATATCCCGCTTCCATTTGCGTTTTATCCGGATCGGGTCGTCGGTCAGATAGACCACTTTCAGTCCGATCAAATGGAGTACATCCTTTTCAAGGAATGGAAAGTTGCCTTCCATGAATATGATGTCGGCGGGTACGATCTCGATCGGGACGCCATCGGGTTTCAGGCTTCCATCGAGGTTGTGGCTGGAAATGCCATTCACTGAGTTGTAATAAGGGATACTAACCTTTTTCCCGTGAGTGATGTCTTCCAGGCTCCGCTTGAACAATTCAAAGTGTATCGCCTGCCTGCCCTCGGAATGGATCCCTTTGGCTTCCCGTTCGTCCCGGTCAGTCAGGAAATTATCCAGTTCGATGGATGTCACATTCTGACCAGCCTGCTTAAAAGCAATTCGCAACCGCTCCACGATCTCCGTCTTGCCTGCCGCGGTCGGCCCGGCGATCGCCAGCAGGATCGGCGTCCCACGGAACGCGATGATCTTATTCACGCTTTCCATGAAAAGCTCATCGACCTCGGCATTTGCCCTCATGAAATCCTTGTATCCCACGGCTTGAAGGCGCTCAAAACCTTTTTGCTTCTGTTCAAAATTCTTGTACGGTCTGCCACCCAGATGCGCCAGCACACCTGCGGTGAAATATTCCGTGCGGTGCAGGAAGTAGAAACCGCGGATATCAAAGTAAAAATGCCTGTCTATCCATTCCGTTGGGTATTCCCCCGTCACCAGACCTACGAAGAGCATCTGCGCCAGGAGAATGATAGGGTTATCCAGCACCACCCGCTCACCCAGCCTGGGTTTGATCTGTATGCCGTCGTAAAATTCTCGACTGTTAACCCGCCTTTCTATTTCTATCCGGCTGTCCAATTTCACAGAATCCCAGCCTTTTTCAGGCAGCAGGTCGGTCAGGCAATACCGAAATTCGTAGAGTTCCAGGTCGGATATGCCCGGATTGATCTGTTTCATTTTTTCATAAAGAGTTTCCGAAAAAACATTCGGGTCCTTCAAAATTAAATTCGCCATAATCTGGTTCCCATTTCAGAAAGAGTCGATGTGAGATGGATTGCGTTCCATCAGTCGATCAGGTTGAAATCATTCCTCCAATTCTATAAGGATAGTTCACCAAGGAATCATCACATCAGGCACTGAATTTCGCCAGCCGCAGGGCATTGGCAAGGGCGATCGGCATGATCTGCTTTGCCGGCAGAACGCCCAGGCTGCCACCAAATTCGTCAATGCCGTCGGCGCGGGCATACTTGCTGAAAACAAGTGTGGGCACCGAATGCCAGCTGTGCCCTTTGAGCGCCGCGGGTGTGGAATGGTCCCCGCTGACAATGACCACGTCCGGATTGAGTGCCATCAGCCGCGGCAACAACGCGTCCAGTTCCTCGATCACGCCCACCTTGCGGTCAAAATCGCCGTCCTCTCCGGCAATGTCGGTATTCTTGACGTGCAGGTAGAAAAAGTCAAAGTTGTTCCAGTTCTCTTCCAGCACGCGGAACTCATCCGCCACCCTCCCGCCTTCCACGGGCAGCGCCTGCATTCCAACCAGCTGGGCGATGCCGCGATAGGTTGGGTTCAACGCGATGGCTGCAGCCCGAAGTCCGTACAACTGCGGAAAGCCCGGCAGATCGGGATACCGGTCGAATCCGCGCATCAGGATCATG
>Ga0315281_10015853_pt1 | contig 10084 bp, 9 predicted proteins | sample YL17G07_0_MG_FD_204540 | JGI IMG/M metagenome (GOLD analysis project Ga0315281, IMG submission 204540) | Sediment microbial communities from Yellowstone Lake, YNP, Wyoming, USA - YL17G07_0 | ecosystem: Environmental > Aquatic > Freshwater > Lake > Sediment | place: USA: Wyoming | collected...
GTGCCCAGCTCCATGCTCTTGCGGACCAGGTTGCCGCCGAAGTGGAATCCCAGATTGAGATTCGCGCCGAAGACGCCGGTGAAAATCGTAATTGCCAGGCCCGCCGCAAAACTCATCGCGGCCGCGTCAGCGGCGCGCGTGCCAGCGGCTTGCTCTTTTTCTCGCCGGCGCCCCGCCAGGGTGTACAAGACGAGACCAGGAAAAAGAATGGGCAGGCTGGCCATCAAGAGGAGACCCCGGGGGCGAAACAGGTCGGCAGGATTGGAAGTAAGGATCGGGATGAGTGACCCCAGGAGGCACCCCAGCCCGGACACGACCGCGAACGCGAAGGCCATGCCTACCGCTCTGATGCTGAGCCCGAAGGTGGCCTGGGCGATGCCCCAGAGAAAGCCGAAGACCAGAGGGTAAATCAGCACGCGGCTGGGGACACTGCGATAGAGATCGGTCAGTTGCGGCACGAAGCCCGCAGCCAGCGCCCAAGGCAGGACGAGCAGCGCGGTCAGGGAGAAGACCAGCCAGGTATTCTCCCACCGCCACTGGCGAGCGTACTTCATGGGGACGGCAAAGCTGCCGTTCAAGGCGCCGCTCACAACGATGATGGCCATGCCTAGCCAGAAGTGCTCGGTCATGTGTTTTCTCCGGTCTGGCAGAAGCTGAGGGCTAGGGAACAGATGGTGCCGCGGGACGGAGTTGAACCGCCGACGCCAGCCTTTTCAGGGCTGTACTCAACCGCAGCTTTCCCATTGATATGCTTCGAGTTAGGTTGTTCTCCGACCCCCGAGAACGCTGGAATTTTGGAACCATAATGGAACCACTCTCAATTGACCATTCGTGATCCCGGCAACTCCGTCAGCCGCTCGACAACCCGACGTTGAGATTCTGGTACGAACTGCTGGTAGATGTCGAGTGTCGTGCTGGCGCGAGAATGCCGCATCTGCGCCTGGGCGTCCTTCACGTCCGCGCCGACGAGCTTCAGCCACGTCGCGTGCGAGGTTCTGAGGCATCGCCAGTTCACAAATTCGAGCCCAAGGCGCCGAGCAGCGGGCTTGATGTGGCGGGTGAGAATGTTGTTGTCCCGCATCGGTCCACCTTTGAAGAGCGACTGGAACACAAGGTCATCAGGACCGTCTGACTTGACGACCCTGCATGTTCTCTTGCCGGTGCCAGCCCGGACGGTAACGGTGAGCAGCTTCAGTCTGTGAATTCGCTGGATAACCGCCAAGTTGACTGCGATCGTTGCATTGCTGGCCTTGCTCTTTGGTGCTCCCCAGTCGCCTCGGCAGAATCGCTCATCGACCGTGATTGAGTCTTCACGGATATCGCACCATCGAAGCGCAATCAATTCGCTGACCCGAAGCCCCGTGTAGACAGCGACAAAAACCATCGTGGCGTAGGGCTCGGGGATCAGTTCCATCAGGGCAGGGAACTGGGCAGGGGTAATGTAGAATTTGGTGGACCTGCCTCTCCTGCGTGGTGGAAGCCGCAACCCTTCAACGGGATTGTGTACCAGGAATCCATGCTGCGCAGCCGAGCCAAGGATGCTCGACAAGACATCACGAATCTTGTCCCTCGATTCATGGGAGAGAGGGGACTGCGCGAGCCCGGAGAGAAATCGCTGGATGGTGAGCGGCGTCATGTCGCGCAGACAGAACTCACCGAATTGCGGCTTCAGGTAGTTTTCAATCACGCCCCAGTAGCGGCCCTGTGTGCTTTTGGCCATGAGTGGCAGCATGGTTGGTTTGTACTCGCTATCCACGAATTCACTGAACTTGACCGCGGAGCCAATTGTCAGCAATCCCTGGTTCAGCGGCCGCAACCGCTCGACGGCGATCTTCCTGACTTCACGTTCCGGCATGGTTGCCGGGGCGAGCCTAATCCTCTTGCGCTTCCTGGTTCTTCCTTGACCACTGAATTCGTCCTCACGGACAAGGATGCACCACCACTTCCCTCGCCGGTGAGGTTTGGGATCTTGAAATCTTCGGCGTGCCATCGCTTCCCACTCCTTCCTCGATGACTCGCCGAAACCTGTCTCGACCGGAAGGATACCACGTTTATTCAAAACGCCAAGATCCGTGTTCTGGCCGACGTGGTTCATTTTGAGTTACGCTGTAACTTCCTTTCCGGTTGCACAGTGGCATACTCCCGGAGCCGCTGGAGGTCCAGCCATTCCAGACTTGCCGAATTTTCAGTGCCCGTGCTCATGGCACTGCCACTGTCTCCAGTTCCTTCTTGACCGACTTGGAGAAATCTAGAGGGACGCAGACCTCGTCGACGCGGCCCAGTGTCAGCCGGTGATCTAGGCCGGCGAGTTCGATACACGCGAACGAAGCAAGGCGCGAAGCAACGCGGTCGTCCACCCACTCCGCGATCTCCGCCAGCGACCAGTTAGTTGTAACCACGGTCGGCTTGCGCTGGTTTAGCCGCCGATCCAGCACCTCAAGCACGGCCCTCCGCTCAAAGTCACTCAATGCCCCGCTGCCGAGATCGTCAAGTACAACAAACTTCCCCTCGATGTACGGCCGCAGCACGTCCGCCTCGCTGGTGTTCAAGTGGTAGGTCTCGCGCAGCGCCTGATAGAATTCGGCGAGTCGGCGAAATGTAGCCCACTTACCGTGTTCAACCCTCCACCGCAGAATCGCAGCAGCTAGGTGTGTCTTCCCCGTCCCCGCCGGCCCGGTGATGAGCAGGCCATCGCCGGGACTTTCGAGCCACCCCGTCACCTGTTGGACGACAGTTGGCGGAAAATCCACGAGCCGTGCCTGGTGGAAGCGCGACGGTAGTTCCTCGAGGATGCGCCGCTCCCGCTGGCATGCACATGGGCGGACACCCCCTTCGACATTCACGTAGCCCGACCCGTCACACGAGCACTTACTGGTGATCGACGTTGAAGGTGAAGTCCGGTTTTTGGTGGTCGTACTTGCCGGCTGGCGGAGGGATTGCCCCAGACGGCTTGCGATTTCCGACACCGGTTCCATGGCCACTACCTCTACTCTTCAAGTAAAGTTGGTCGAATTTTTCACGAAGCTTCGCCATCGACAGGATGTTGGACTTCCAGAAAGAGTCTCCCTGCGACCATTCGATGAGTTCGCGGACCTCGGCCTCGGTTCGCCCATCCAGCCGCGTCATGCGCTCAGCTTCGAGTGCCCACTTTTGCAGTTGAGCATCTGTCACTTTGGCCTTCGGGTTGTTTGTGAGGATTCTCTTCTTCAGGAGTTCCGCGAGGGCATTCCCTTGGTCCGAAGCGTCTTGGGCTTTGGACGAGGAGGAAGCGGTTTTTGCTTCCGACGATTTATTCTTTCTTCTTTGGGGGGGTGAACTTACCCCCTCTTGAGGGGGCTGGTTGACCCCGAGGGTGAATTGACCCCCGGGGGTGAACTCACCCCCTCCCCTGAAGCGTTTCTTCCCGAACGTCCAGACGTCGTAGTCCTTCACAAACCCGTACAGAGTTCCAGACCCATTCGCGCTCTGGCGGGATATCATCCCCGCAGTGATGAGATTGTGGGCCTCTCGCCGAACCTGCCTGAGATCCAACCCCGTGATCGCAGCGACCTTCCGCAGTGAAAGCAGCGCCTTTTTTTGCCCACCGTTCCGGCCATAGCACTCACGCAAGAGGAGCAAAAGGATTCGGAATTGACTTCCATTGAGCGGCGCGCGCGCCAGCACTTCAGCTAGTTCGTTGGCGAGGCGCATGAAGCCGTGCTCCAACTGGGGTGAGGCCATTTCAGCGCCCCCCCGTCGGCTCGGGTTCGGACTCGCGGACTTCGGGCAAATCAATTCGCACGCGTTCGACTAGTTGCTCGGGCGGCGGCTGAACTGCATGCGCGATGACGGCTCTCCTCTGCCTACCAGCTGACCTCACCGGAACGCCGCTCACCGCCAACAGGAAATCCACCCCCCCCACGGCCACCCCGCGGTCAATTTTGGCGAGGAGGGAGCGAATCCGCGCCAGCGCGAGCGCCTGCGGCGACTCCGAATCGGTTGCGACGAGGGCCTTCTGGATGCCGAGAATTTCCTGACAGATTGGGGCCAATGTGGCCATATTCTTTCCCTCACTCCTAGTACCCGCATGCGGGGTGGTTTGCGGGTGTCCTTTGTGCTTAACCAACTCAAAAGGCAGCCAAAACAATTTTCAGGATGGCAGTATTTCGCTCGTCTGCGGGTATATACCTGCGGGGTGCTTGCGGGTACTGCGCCGATGGCTTAGTCTCGGGTTGGTCTGCGAGCCTTACTTTTCCCCCAGGCAGCATCTATCTTCTTCTTTGCCGCTGAGATGTGATCCTGAACCACCGAATGATGCAAACCAAGCGTCCGGGCGATCTTTGAAACCGACAAGTTCTTTCCGAAGTGCATGAGCGCGCACTGGTATTGGCGGTCAGTCAGGTTCGCTGAGTCGAGGAGTGCAGTGACCCTCGCATGTTCTGGTCCAGGTTTGCCAAGAGCATCCCTTTGGAGTTTCAAGGCTATGACCTGACGCCCCAATTCCTCGCGCTCCAGATCTTCTGGGGTCACACCAGCGAAAGCCATGCTGGTGGTCAACCGTTTTGGAAGGAAGCCATACTTGTACCGGCGAAGTTGCGAGGCAAGGCTCTCTGGCTTATCTTGCCGGTGTCTTGATTTCGTGGGGTCAGATGAGGTAGTTTTGGGTTGATTCGCCACGTTGTACCCTCCGCTCCGGTCTCCAGCCGGGGCTTTCTTCTGTTGGCGGAAAATTCTCTCACTGCCCCCTTGACAAGTCAATAGAAATATGCTAATGGTATGTGCGTAATGAAAACCTACTCCACGGCCGAGGTTGCTCGAATCGTCGAAGTCCACAAGGCTACTCTGCTGCGCTGGCTCTACGCCGACTCGATACCTGAGCCTAAGAGGCAAAGCAACGGTGGCGTGGATTTCCGTATCTGGACAGAACGCGACGTGGAAAGGGTCCGCCGCTACAAGGGCGCCAACTATCGCAAAGGTAGGGGGCGGAAGAAAAAACCGAAGGCGTGATGGAGCGGGACGCGTTGGTGCGCAAACACCGAACGCGCCCCTAACCACCGCTCCTGATCAGGAGGAGACGATGGCTACACCAAACCTAGCGCAAAACACATCCCTTGGCAAATCCCCCGAGAAAGTGTCCCAAGTAGGTATCTACGCTCGGGTTTCCACCTCGAACAACGGCCAAGACCCAACAATGCAGACCCGCGAGCTCGAGGAATACTGCCAGCGGCGGGGCTGGGAGATCGCCGGCTGCTACGTGGACACCGGGGTGTCCGGGGCCAAGGACTCGCGGCCTGAACTTAACCGCCTGATGGCCGACGCCCACCAACGCCACTTTGATGCCGTGCTGGTCTGGAAGCTCGACAGATTCGGCCGATCGCTTCGCCACCTCGTCAATGCCCTGGCAGAACTCGAAGCCCTGGGCGTGACTTTCGTCAGCCTCCGGGACAACCTCGACCTGAGCACACCCTCAGGGCGCTTGATGTTTCAGATCATCGGCGCCATGGCTGAATTTGAGCGGTCGCTGATAGTGGAGCGTGTCAAAGCCGGGATGCGCAACGCCCGTGCCAAGGGCAAACGCATAGGCCGTCCGCCCCGAACCTACCTGAGCCCAGACGTAAGGAAGGCCATCGGTGAGGCCTACCGGAATGAAGAGGGCAGCCTACGGCAATTGGCCGCGCGATTCGGCACATCAGTGGGCATGGTGCAGCGCTGCATGAGGAATCTATAGGAGCAGGCGCAATTCGGCCTTGGTCCAGGACCCAATCTGACCAGGTACCCATGGGGTCACCATGTACCGGGCGTGGCGGGGCCCAAGAGTTTCAAGGCCGAAGATAATCTCTGATCGCTGGGGGACTCATCGAGAGTGATGCCAGGGTTCGACATGGACATTCGCCAACCAAGGAGCAAAACCACCATTCGTGCGATTGGGATTTCACGCCAGGAATCGTTGGGCCGCCCGGAGGCTTTCCTTTGGCTGCTCTCGGGATCTGACTTTCCGAAAAGCTTGTTTCCCAGGCGTAATCCGGCTTGGCTGGTGAGAAGGGCTGTGCTCCCTTGTGGCCATGTATGCTAGTCGATTCCGCAACTGCGTATGTGCGGAACGGAATCGCATCGGAGGCGCACGTAAGAAATAGGGAGCCAAAGGCCGAGAGCGATCCTAGGGCGGGAAGTTCATACGGCGCAGGAGGTCCTGGTAGCGCGGGTCGGAGCTGAGGGATGAACCAGGGCAGAAACTATAGCTTAACGAACCTCGTCGAGGTGTCTCATTTCGGCTGAACCGCGACACTTCGTCAGCCCATTGGGGAAAGGGGTCGGGTAAGCGCCCCTCGATTCTTTCCTTGTATATCATCTTCTAGACGTGGGACTCGCGGCGCTCTTTCGGGATGAGCTCTCCCTCGGGGTCGATGGTTTCCTTGAGGGCGGATTCGACCTCGGCCTTGCTGTCGGGGGTGGCGATTTCCCGGGTAGGCGGCACCAACGACACATCGGCAGAAGCCCGGCGCCGACTCTGGCGGAGGCAGAGAGCACGAATGCGGGGCGGCTGCGGCGGTGGCGAGTGCGGGCGAGGCGGCAGCGAATGTCGACACCGCCATTCAGACACTCATCCAGGAATTGCTGCCGGTGGGGCCGGGCGGTGGCTGCCTGGAGGGCGTGCGGGCGCTCACCCAGCTGCTCTCCCCCAGCCACCCGTAACGCCGGCCCGCTTCAACAAGTCCACAGGGGGAGTTTCACTCACCTTGGGCGAGAGAAGCTTGCGTTCACTCGACCCGGGCGGCCCGAAGGGAATCGACTCCCCGCTTCTCCTGAGCAGGCTCAAGCGGAAAACTCACGGGCCGGTTCGAAAACCAGCGGGCCAGCGCCCGATCCGACACACGGCGGTGGGACTGAATCCACCTTCTTTTCTCCAGAATGGCTTGGCGGCGTCTCCAGAGAAAGTAGAAAGCAGAGAGCAGCTTTCGATTAACGAAAACGCAATAACCCAGGATCATGGCATCCCGCCACGTGACGGGGAGGAACAGGCGGACGTAGAGTGGGAGCGACATATTCTTCGCCCTCATGAGAAAGCGATTCTTAACCGAGTGCCAATTGATGACCAGCGGAAGTTCCTTGAAGCGCGAAGGAGTGACGCGCCGTACGTGCCAGGCAACAGCTCGAGGCGTGTAAAGGCAACGCCAACCCATCAACTGGGCACGCCAGGAGACATCGGCGTCTTCCCGGTAGGCAAAGAAATCCTCGTCAAAGAACTGTCCATCTACTGAAATATCCTCGACGGCGCTTCTGCGATAGAGCACGGCGGCACCCGAAGCCCCGAATACATACTCCGGCTGGTCATACTGGCCCCGGTCAGGCTCTTCCGCCCCCCGGTCGAGGTGTCGCAGATTGCGAAGAAAATAGATTCCCGTGGAGTCGAGCACGTTCGTGCGCTCCGGGTTTTCACCCGGTCTCCACCGCAGCAGCTTGCCACAGACTACAGCGATGCGGGGACCGGCTTCCGAGGCTGCCACCAGTTCTGAAATGAAATTCGGACTTAGAACGACGTCGGGGTTGAGGGTAAGGAGCCACTCGCCGCGGGCCCGCCTCATGGCCTGATTTTGCGCGGCAGCGAAGCCGAGGTTGGATTCATTGTAGAAGACCCGGTAGGGCTCCCGCAGGCGTGCGAGGAGCTGGCGCGTGGTGTCGGTCGAGGAGTTGTCAATGATGATGACCTCAAGCGGGCGATAATCCTGTTGCGCAAGCGAACTCAGGCACGCTGCCAGAACACGGGCCGAGTTATACGTCGTGATCAGAACGGAAACCATAGCGTCCACGGCGCAGAAAAGCCTGAATAGTCTACTAAAGGTCGGTACTCTGGAGCAACACCCGCTCCAAAAATCAACCGCCAAGCGGAAGCACAACTCGTGCAAGCTGAAAGCGGGTGGAGAGGCCAGTCGGGCGGCTCGGGCGTGCCCTGCTTATGGCGGCAGAATGGTCCCTCGTGATGAGCTGTGTTGGGCAGAGGAGCGAGGAAGCGAGAAACAAATGCGGGGATGGAAGTCAGCTTCTGAGAACAGCCGCAGTTCTACTTCGATACCGAAGCAGAACTCGAGACGGCTTGAGCCACGCGGTGACCAAGCACTTCCTGGAAAAGCGCCTCATATTTCTGCGTGATCTCTTCCCATCTGTAGTCCTTCATTGCCCGGTCTCGAGCGCGAGAGCCCAAGGAGGCTCTTAATTCGGAGTCCTGAATCGTGACGAATATTTTACGAGACAAACCATCCACATCTCGCCCGAAGGCTATTCCGCAATCGGCAACGGTTTCTCGATTTTCTGGAGTGTCCAAGTACAGGACGGGATTACCAGCTGCCATCGCTTCGACCAGTCCCGGGTGTGTCCCACCGACTTCCGAAGCGCAGAGATACAGTCCCGCGTTGTTCTGCAACCGCCAGTAGGCGCGACCGTAGACAGGACCCGTAAAGACCACCCGAGGATCGGCGAGAGCTTTCAGTTTCTTTACATAGAGGCTGTTGTAAGGGTTGCCGCCCACGACCACGAGCGGCCAGTGTGTGTCAACCTTGCGGTAGGCCCGAATGACAAGCTCCGGGTTGTTTTCGGGCTCCAGCCGGCTGACGTAAAGCAGGTATTGCTTTTCAGAAAGGTTAAACCCATCGAGGTTGTTGCAGCCCTCCGGAACTTCCGCCCCGTAGGCAATCATCGTCGAACGCTTCCGATACCGGCGCCAATAGTAGTCCTGGATGACGTAGGCGTCGGTGACGAGCCGCGTGGGGGTAACAACGGCGATCATCTCACTAAGCAGCAGGTAGAATCGCCCGAGGAAGTTCCATTTCTTGCGCTTTCGGTCGAGCCCGTCGATGTTGAATACGACGGGCTTTCCAAAGACCCGTGGAATCCACGCGAGAGGGCTGTTCGCTACGTTACAGAGCAAAACCACCTCGGCGTCACTGAAACTGACGTGGATCACGGAAAGGAAAGTATGAAAGACAGTATCAACAAACTTGCTGGAAATAGTTGGGAGAATAACGCGGCGGATCCGGGGGTCCTCGACATCGTCGGGTTTGGTAAAGGGGCACCGGCAGTAGACGGTGACCTGGTGACCGCGGTCGGCCAGACGCTTGGAAAGCTGCTCGGCAAAAGTCTCGAAACCCCCGTAGCGCGCCGGGATTCCGCGAGTTCCCAGTATCGCGATCTTCATGGCCTCAAGTACCCCTGGACGTTCACGCTGACTTCAACGAAAAGGTACCCCCGGGGGCATGGGTCGCACTCTCCGACTCGCCTCGTCGAGGGCATCGCTGACTCTTGGATCCTGCGAATCGAAGATCATCCAATCGAAAAGCGACCTTGCCCTTATACATTTTTTCGACCGTACCGTCAACGCGAAAATTATTCCCTCGCCCGGGTGTTGCTTAGAGATAAGAAGGGGTATCGTAAACTCGACTTCAGAGGCTTGCAAAGTCGGTGGCCCCAGGGTTAGATCGAGCTCAAGGCAGATGGTCGCACCACCCAATCTCCTGAAAGCTGCCTCCCGTGCAGGTGCACCCGTTCACAGTGCGGACTCAGGCTGAGGTGCATGTCTAACCCAGTCGGGTGGGGAGTGCAGGGGTCGGGCGTTGGTCAGGATGGGAAGGCGAGGCGAAACGAAGTGCATGAGTCGGGGCAGACTCTTTTGGCTGCAGGGAGCAAGCGGGCCACTAGCAAAAGGAGCAGTAGCTAACCTCCGTGGAATCAGGAAGATAACGGCTTCGTTTTGCAGACCGGCCTTATCTGCGTAGATGGGCCAACTATGTATCATCTAGTAGATAACCGCTCCGTGTATAGTAACCCTGTAATGGGTGCTTTTAAGGGGGAGCAAGGTCGCCACCCTCGCAAGTGCCCCGCTCCTACCCCAACTCGTCATGGCCCCCTGCCCGCTGTTTAGATGTTGACTTATCGATCCCTTCTTTTTTCTCCCTGCGCCAAGCAACCAACTGCTGCAATTTCCGCTCGAACTGGCGCTCCAGGGCAGTCTCGTAACGCAGGATCCTCTCCATGTCCTCTTCGGCGGGGATCAACTGGGAGTCCTTCACTGCCTGGGGTAGCGGCATATCCTTGGCCAGCTGTAAAGCTCTCG
>Ga0315281_10015854_pt1 | contig 10084 bp, 12 predicted proteins | sample YL17G07_0_MG_FD_204540 | JGI IMG/M metagenome (GOLD analysis project Ga0315281, IMG submission 204540) | Sediment microbial communities from Yellowstone Lake, YNP, Wyoming, USA - YL17G07_0 | ecosystem: Environmental > Aquatic > Freshwater > Lake > Sediment | place: USA: Wyoming | collected...
AGACGGCAGCGATGCTATCGCGGATTGGCCGATGCTGAATGCCATGATCAACACCGCGGCGGGCGCCGATCTCGTCGCGTTGCACAACGGTGGCGGGGTGGGAATAGGCTACTCCACCCATGCTGGCATGATCGTCGTGGCGGATGGAACGCCCGAGGCTGGCGAGAGGATCGAGCGCGTTCTGACGACAGATCCCGGCATGGGTGTGGTCAGACACGCGGACGCTGGTTACCCGAAGGCGATTGGCATGGCGAAGAAGAAGAAAGTCAAGATGCCGATGCTGGACTGAACTTCATCAGCTCACCGATGACCTGCCGATACCAGGATCTGCACGGCCTTCCAGGCAATGACGCATTTCGACGCCAAGAGCAGAAGTCCGAGCGATGCTTTTAATCATCCTGACCGAGATTGTGGGCTGGACGGAAAGCCCAGAATGTACGACCTCAAGCTCAGAATATGGCTGGAGAGAGACGGGAGGTTCATCGTCAGCGAGGGAAGAGCCGAGCTCCTCAGCAAGGTGAAGAAGACCGGTTCATTGTCCAAGGCCGCCAAGGAGATGGAGATGTCCTACAGGCACGCCTGGGGCATCATCCACCGGATTGCCCAGAACGCTGGGGGCAAGGTCGTCAACTCGACCCGCGGCGGCAAAGAGGGCGGCGTCACAACTCTCACGCCCTTTGGAGAGGAAGTGCTCAGGGAGTACGAGAACAAGGTGGCTTCTCTCCGGAGCCAGTTCGAGAACCACTGGCGAAAGCCGTCCGTCACTGCAGACGGGATCGTCATCAGGAACCACGAAATCGCTCTGGTGAGACGGGGCAAGGAGCCATTCAAGGGAGCTCACGCCCTGCCGGGCGGGTTCCTGGAACATGGCGAGACTCTCGAGCATTGCGCGGTGAGGGAAGTCTTTGAGGAGACTGGATTGAAGACGGAAGTTGTCGACTTGGTAGGTGTTTACTCAGACCCTGCAAGGGATCCGAGAGGGCAGGTCGTGACAGCGGTTTACGAGCTCCGACCGATCGGCGGCACGCTCAAAGGCGGCGATGACGCAAGCGCGGCCGATTGGATCCCGCTTGACAAGTTACCCAAACTCGCTTTCGACCATGGAAAGATAATAGAGGATTTCCTGGAAAAGAGGAAATCGAGAAAAGAAAAATGAGTCCCGTGCGGTTTGTATCTACAGCGCCGACATGGGGCCCTGTGGGGTCATGACGAACGGCAGGTAGACCAGCTTCGTGTCGTTGACGGTCAACGAGTAGTCCAGCTTCTGAAGGACCCCCGGCTGCTCGGCCTCCATCGTCACCACGACGAAGTCCGCGAGCTGGGCCGCCTCCTGCTTGGGTAGCGTGCCTGGAAGCCTCCTCACGTTGTTGAAGTTGAGACGGGTTGGATATCTCGGTGCCGCGCCCGTGAACATTGTGGAGAACTTTCTGAATGTACCTGCGTCCAGTTCCGCTGCTGGGATGTAGATGAACATGTTACCACTATCGCTGCCTCCCTTCAGCCACTGGCTCATCTTGAAGATGGTGCCGCCTTCGACGTTCTTTGATCTCACGATGAACGTCGTGTAGAGCCGCCAGAAAGGCATGTAGACCTTCTCACCTTGGGCCTTCGGGCTGAACTCTGCTATCTCGAAGTCGACCTTCTCGGGGGCTCCGCCCTCGCGGATGTGCATCACGTTGCACTTGTCGCAGTAGAACAGTTTGTCCTTCTCCTTCATCGTGATAGCCTGGTTGCACGACGGGCACTTGACCTGAACTATCTTCATCTCAATCCCTCCAGCGCCTTGCCCACCTGTTGGACCTGTTTCAGCGCGTCCCCGATCGATTTCTTCTCCTTGAACTCGCCCTGGATGATCTCGGAGCCGTGCCTGAAGAACCTGTACGTAAGGAACAGTATGATTGCCCCAACCGCCACTGCTCCGAGTGCGATCCTCGAATCGCCCGCGGACCCGGCATATATGATGCCGGCCGCTGCGATGAGGCCGCCCACTGACGTCCCCGCAGTCATGGCCAAGCTCTGGAAGAGCGGGTCACCGGGAGCCCTTCCGGACAAGACCTGTCCAGTGACTCCATCCACGGTGTCCATGTACATCCGGTCCCTGTAGTTGTACCTCACGACCCAGACAGGGTAGTATATCAGCGTCAGGCCCTTGTTGAAGGCCTTCAGCGTGTCAAGGGTGACCTGCGGCACGTGGGCGTTTGCCCTGGCCTTCGCGAGCGAGCCGTTCAATCCGCGTGTGGTGGCATCGTCCTTGCTCGTGGTCGACTCGAATGTCGGGATCTCCTCGAAATCGGCAAAGGTCGTCTCACCCATGAAATTCTTCATGGTCCTTATCCCGAGATCCCCCGGGTCGCACGCTATCTCGGAGAACGTGAAGTCCTGGAGCACCATGACCTCCTTCGGTATCCTCTCGACGGTAGTGTTACCCTTCTGGTCCGTGTGCCTCCTCTCCTCGTATCCGCAGACCCATCCAGCGACTCGCGTGGTGGTCTTCCAGAACGGCAAGTATATTGGATATGACTCGACGATCTTACCCGTGGTCTTCAGGTCCCTGGCCTTGAGGCCGTGGGTCCACCAGTGCTGGGATGCACCCATTGCTGCATCCTTCAGTGTCTTGTTCTTGAACGCGACCGTGCTGACGCCCTGGTCTCCTTCTGCGTAGAGCACTGAGCTGCAGTACTGGCACAGGACAACATTCTCTCCCTCGGCTATCGAAATGGCACCCCCGCATGTGGGGCAGTTCAGGCCGACCGAAATCCCATCGCTCATGATCACATCCTCCTTGCGACTTGCAGCCCGATGTAGAACACCGCGACCACCGTGACCGCCATGAGGGCGATAGCAGGAATCAGCATGGACGTGGCTAGCAACCCCTCGCCTATGAAAGCGACGAATCCGGCGCCCGCGACTGCCATGTAAGCGTTCGAACTCCTCGTCGGGAACTCGGACGAGAACACCTCTCCCGAGCTCGCGTCGACGACGGCCCCGTACTTCTTCTGGTTGAACACGTAGTCTACGGTCCATATCGGGAAGAAGACGAGGGCTTGCTCCTTTGGCTTCCCTGGAAGCGAGTTCAGGTAAGGTGTCATCTCGATGTCGGGCTTGATCAGCTCCGCGCCGCCGACATCGAAAGTGGCATCGTACACCTTGAGGTCACCAGCGGGCACCTTGAGGTTATGCAGCCCAGGCAACGTCGTCGAGCCGGCGGTCTCGATGAAGACCTGCTCCACGCCGTTCACATCCCTCTTGAACATGTAGACGGGGAAGTACTTCTTCTTGACACCTGCCAGCTGGGCCAGCTTGTCAAGGTCCTTCGCCTTGGTCGATCCCGCCGCCCACCGTCGGAACGTTCCAACGGCATCGTTCTCGTTCACCATGAACGGGATGGCGTAGTAGAACCCAGCACCGGTCCTGTCGATGTAGACCAGGGACGAGCAGTACGGACACTTGACGAACTTGACCCCCGTGTCGAAAGGCACTGGGGCCGCACACTTCGGACATTTTATGGATGCCAAGCTGACTCAACTCCTGCTGACTTGTCTCTCTGCCCGTCTACTTGTCCAGGCTAGATGGCTTTTCCGCATCCTGGGCAGAACTTGGATGTGGTCGGTGCGTCCACGTTACAGTTCGGGCACTTCTTCGTGGCCGGTGCCGCCATCGGGGCGCCGCACTCTGGGCAGAACTTGGTGCCTTCTGCTACCTGCGCATTGCACTTAGGACATGGAACAGTCGTGGGACCCATCTTGGCTCCGCATGACGCACAGAACTTGTTCGTCGGCGGGTTCGCTGTGCCGCACTTGGCACATTGGATCAATGGCACGGCTGCGACTTGAGCCGGAGCTGGTCCCGGGGCCATGCCTTGCTGCATGGCACCGACCATTGTGTAGCCCATGCCCAACCCGGCTCCAAGGCCAACACCAGCGGCCGCCGTGCCACCTGATGGGTTCTGAGCTGCTTCGCGCATGGCCTGTCCGGTCTGGTACTGCATGTAGTTCGCGCCCAGGATGGTCATCGAAGACTTCGTGTCCACCGCCTTCTGGACGTCCTCCGGCAACGAGATGTATAATCCGGAGAGCTTCTCGACGGAGACCCCATAGAGTGCGAAGTGATCGTTCGTCCTGGAGAGTACGCTCTGCTCGAGGTTCGTCAGGTTGGCCGCGATATCCGCGACGCCCATCCCCTGCTGCTTCATGTCGCCCAGCGAGTCGTAGATGAGGATGACCACTTGCTCCTTGATCCTGTCCTCGACCTCCGTGCTGGTCGCGAAGTTGAAAGTGCCGACGAACTGGTTGACGAAGTTCTCCGGCGACGACACCTTGTACCTGAACTCGCCGAACACTCGCAGGTTGACCATGCCGAAGTCCTTGTCCCTGAACTGGTATGGCTGCTTGCTTCCGAACTTGCCGTCGAACGCCCTCTTCTGGAGGTAGACGACCTCGGCCTGCTGCTGAACTCCCGAGAGGAACTTGACGATGGCCCCTACGATGGGTGCGTTCAGCGAAGTGAGCGCGTATCTGTCTGGCCTGTCAATGTACGCCAACGCCTTTCCGTCCCTGTAGAAGACAGCCATCTCGTCTTCGCGGACGACTATGTTGTCGTTGAATTTGATGTTCCTTGGCATGCGGAACATGATGTTCTGTCTCTTGTCCGCATCCTCCCACTTGAAAGTCTCCGCACCGATTAAGCTCATCTATCACACCTCCGTTCCAGTAATCGCGAGCATCCGGTTCTTGAATTGCACTTCGAAATCCGACAGCCTCGCCTTTATGTTCATCAGATCCTTGTGCTCCGTTGGCTCGTCTGCAGCCATGATGGAGTTCTTCAGCGAATCCACGCTGGCAGCAATGGAAACGATGTGGTCGATCATCGCCACATCATATTCGTAGAGCTTGTCGAGTTCGTTCTCGCCGATCTGGATGTCCGCCACAAGCCCCGAATAGCCCATCTCGGCGTGGGTGACGAGGCCCTCGATCCTCTTGAACTGGAATATCAGCCCGCCGAGCGTCTCGGTCTCCTTCGACCCGTAGCTCTGAACGAGCATGCCTCTGCATTCCTCGAGCCCTTGCCTCTGCAGGCCGAGCTTCGTAGCCAGCTGCATGCGCAGCATGCGGTCGGCGTCATGGAGGTCTTCCCTTCTCCGGTATCCTCTGAAGCCTGGAATGACGTTCTGTATCTTCTTCAAAATGCCCCTGTCTTCTTCAACACGTTCTCTGATATCTGGCATGGGGGGTCCCCCTGATAGTACCGGTAATATCACTTATGATAGCTAATAAAGATGTCGCTGGAAAACCGGCTCCTGATAATCAGGCTAGCTTTGGATATATGAAGGGGTACGGCCATTATGACCGAACGTGGCGTTCAAGATAGTTGGTGTGATAGGTTCCAGCAAGGCGGATTCCGACATCCTCAAGGTGGCCGAGGAGGTAGGAGCGGAGATAGCCAGACGAGGAGCTGCTGTCGTATGCGGCGGGCTCACGGGGGTGATGGAGGCCGTTTGCAAGGGCGCGAGGAGCCAGGGAGGCCTCACTATCGGGATAATCCCGTCCAACAGCAAGGAGGATGCGAACCCGTACGTCCAGATCCCCATCGTAACCGGCATGGGGATGGGCAGGAACGTGATGCTTGTCATGACGGCAGATGTCCTCATCGCTGTGAGCGGGGAGTTCGGCACACTGTCCGAGATCGCCCACGCGCTGAACATCGGTAAGAAGGTAATAGGCCTGAGGACGTGGAAGCTTGAGAATGCGCGCTCGAAGCCCATCCCGAACCTGGTCGAGGTGGACACTCCGAAGAAGGCAGTGGATTTGGCGCTCGACTCCATTTCTGCGAAAATCTGATCCGAGACATTGTTGCAGGCGCCTTCGAGGGTGCCCACGAATGGAAAACGATTACACGAAAACATGGTGTGACTGTGGTGGTCGCAGCCACGGTCACGAGAGAATCCGAGTAGACACACACCGTTTTCTCTCTTTCAACGAAGACGATTCGCCATGGGCATGTAGCCTGTTCGTTGAGGTTGATGATTCGGTCGGCGAGAGGCATAAAGTTGAAGAGCCTCCGCCAACAATGCGCTGACAGGTGAGTCATTGGTCAATCGCATAGCCTCGGTGAGTCTGAACAGACTCGTTTATGTCGATCGAAAACCGGCGCTCGTTCTATTCACGGGAGAATGGTGCGGAGACTGTGCGGCTTTCGCACCCCTCTGGAAACGGTGGACCTCTGGAAGGACCGAACCGATATACACAGTCGAGGTGTTGAGAGGCGCATCCGAGTGGAAGGACTGGGGGATCGCCGAGATCCCCACGGTGGTTGCGTATTCCGATGGGGCGGAGCAGGGGAGGTCGGCAGGGGCGATCCTTGAGAAGGACCTTGACGGACTCCTGCAGCATGTTGCGCAGATCAAGATCGCTAAGAAAGGGTCACACTGACATATTCTTCCAGGCTTTGCTGTACCTCATTTTCATCAGGACTAGCAATGTTGTCAATGAAGCCCCGGCGACATTGGCTGCGATTATTGCAGAGTCTTCTCGCGCCAATCCATAGATCAGCCACAAGAACATGCCAAAACCGAGAACCGCGGGCATGATGAGCGAGACATCATCGAGCTTGTGGGTGCGGTATCCCTTGATGATCTGCGGTATGTAACCGGTCGAGGTCAGCGCTCCTGCGACGAAAGCCAGGTATGTCCAGCCATCCATAAGATGCGTATGGAGCCCGGGGTTCTTCTGCCTTTACACCCTGATCAGCGTTCCTTCCAGGACATCAATCTGCTGGCAAGGAAGAAGAAGATGAAACCAATGACGACTACGATCAACAGATTGATGATAGCTCCTCCCGTGTTGCCGTAGACCATCGTGTCTCTCAGGCCATTGTTGAAATAGGTGAGCGGCAACGCCTTGGCCACGACCTGCAGGAAGTCAGGCATCATGTCGAGCGGAAAGAAGGAGCCCGACAAGAACATCATGGGGAAACCGATGGCGTTGGCAACTGCAACACCCGACTCGGGGTCCTTTATGGCAACTCCCAAGAGCATTCCGAGGGAGACAAAGAGGAATGCGCCGGCAGGGATCATTACCAGAGAGAGCACTGTGATTGACGAGTGCGTGCCAAATGCGGCGCTCGCCACGGCGAAGGTTGTCAGGAGAGACAGTATCAGTATGATCGAGAAGAAAACGAACTTCGATATCAGCCATTCGTGCTTTCTCAACTTAGTCGTGGCAAGCAGTTTGAAGAATCCCCGCTGTCTGTACTCCGCGCATATCGAGGACATGCTGAACAGCGAATTCGTCATCACTGTAATGCCCACGACGCCGGGCAAGAAGTAGTCGAGGAACTTGTAACCTTCCTTCAGACCCTGAACGCCTGGTGCGACCAGCGGCAAAGTCCGCGAGAGGTTGTAGTTGAAGCTCACGCTCGCGGCTTCCACAGCGGCAACGGCGGTCCCGAATGTGGATTGTGACTTGTCACCGTAAATCGTGACGAGGACCGGCCCTGAGTAATTGGAGCCCAGGCCATCCGCAATCTTCGAGCCGAAATTGACCGGTATCTGAAGCGCGAGCGACAGTGAATTGTCATTGATGTAGTTCGTGATGTCCGCGTCGGCCGGAATCATCCTTATGTCCACGAGGGTCGTGTTGTTCAGCTCGTTCAGATAGGCGACAGAAAAGGAGCTCCCGTCCAAGTTCTGGACCGGCAGCGACACCTTCTGGTTACCGCTCGCGCTGTATATGGCTCCGAACAGCAGGATCAGCAATATGGGGAATGCGAAGGTGAAGAATGCTCCTACCTTGGATCTGAGGTATTGCCTGCCGAACCCCTTGATGTCAGCAAGAATCCGGCTCATGGTTTCAGATCCCCCTCATCCATCTTCGCCCCAACAAGGTTCAGGAAGACATCCTCTAGCGACTGTCTTCTGGTGTAGATGTCCTTGGCGTGGAGCTCAATTCCCGATATCTTCTGGAAAACCACTCTCATCTCAGTGGGGTCCTTCACAGGGACAAGGACATCCCCATTGTCCTCGGTCGCCTCAATCCCCCTCCTCCTGATCTCGCGAAGTGCGTCGCTCCCCGCTCCCGAGAGCACTATGACCGTCATCTTGCCATGTCTCGCTATCAGGTCGCGGGGACTGCCTCTCGCCACGATTTTCCCTTTGTGCATGATGGCGACATCGTCTGCCAGTTTCTCGGCTTCTTCGAGATAATGCGTCGTCAGGAATACGGTTGTGCCCTTCTTCCTGATCTCCTCGATCAGCCGCCAGAGGTCTCTCCTAGCCTTTGGATCCAGGCCTGTTGTCGGCTCATCCAAGAACAACAGTTCCGGTTCGTTTATCAGAGAGAGCGCGATCCCGAGCTTTCTCTTCTCCCCTCCCGAAAGATTTCTTGATAGCACCGATTTCCTTTCGGTCAAATCGACCCTCTCGAGCAGAGAGTTCACCTGGCTCTTGGTCATCTTGATGTCGTAAAGACCGGCCCAGTACTGCACGGCTTCCGTGGGCTTGAGATTGTCAAAGGGCTCGAAGCTTTGCGGGAGGATGCCCACCCTGTCCCTGAGTGTGCTGTAGTCCTTGGTCACATCGACGCCAAATATCATTGCCGTTCCCGAGGTGGGGGTTCGGAGTCCCTCAAGGATCTCCACCGTGGTCGTCTTTCCTGCGCCGTTCGGACCAAGCATGGAGAATATCTGACGGGGTTGGATGGTGAATGAGATATCATCGACCGCTTTCACATCTGGCGGATAGCGCTTCGACAAGCCCTCGACTTGTATGAGTCCTTCGCTCACTTAGGTCCCAAAACACGCAGATGGAATCATAACATAAATCCTTTGGGTTGGCCCCGGCGCGAGTTGGAGTACCCACTAAGGGCTTCGCACGCTGTGCTTGGAAGCGGACCGAAGGGGATTTCTACCCACATTTTCGACTGGCTCGACTGAAGAAGGTACATAGACCTTCCAGAATGGCATCTCGGGAATGGTAACAAAAAGGAGGGGTTAATAGCCCCTCACAAACCCTCTTCCTTTCTCAGTTCACTCTGAGGGCTACAGGCTCAGTCATCGTGATGTTCCACCTTGATGATTACGTTTGGTTTGATGCCGGCTATTGCAGGTAGGACGTGATTCAGGACTTGCTCTGCTGTCATACGGAACTTTCGGCCACGCGCGCTCACCTTTACCCAGCCAGTTCTATCGCGGCAATAGCGCTCAGTAAAGTTCTTCGTGCCAATCAATATGACATAATTGTCATTCTTCAGGTTCATCGGTCATCCTCCCACCCCATCATCGCAATCCCGCCCCTAATGTCTTTTCCGAGGAGCGTTAGGATCCGACTCGGGGATACTAGTCGAGTTCTGGTCTTGACCTTTGGCTGTTGTTCAGCCAGACTATTGACCTCACGGAACGGAAGCTTCAACTTCGTTCTCAAACAACGGGTCATAGATCAACTTCTGGGGGACTGCACCGCTAGGAATTTCGAAGGCAATCGTGAAAGTAGCTGACCCGCCTGGAGCGATAGAGGCTGGAACGGTGTCGTCCACATTCCAGGTGCTAGCATATCGCGCACCACCTGCCACCTCAATCTTGAATTCAAAGGAAGATAGCGAAAGACTAGAATCCTCCTTGTTCACAAAGATAACAGTGAGCTCGACGTACTTGCTCCCGGTTTCTGGTGGAAAGACGTAATCATTTGGTGCCGCAGAAGATAAGACGGTGAGATTCACACTCGCAGTTGTGATGTCTCTAGCCGCCTCTCGCGCGGCTGTTGCTGCAATGTAGATGCCTGCTATGACGACAACCACTACAACCAGCACAACAAGCACGACTGCAATCTCGTTGGTCTTCCTCTTTGGTTCGGCCGCTCTCGGGAGATTTGTCGTCCCCCAGCTCGACCCAACAGTGTTTCCACAGTGACTGCAGAAATTCGTATCATTTGGAATTTCTCTGCCGCACTTGTTACACCTCATGAATACTCCGCCAGTATCCGCATCATCTTACCTCCCCTAAGTGCCTTTCTCAATCTCATGGCATGGTGACATAAAAATTATGTTATTTTTATTAAAAAGCAAAAATGGACCGAAGGGGATTTGAACCCCTG
>Ga0315281_10015855_pt1 | contig 10084 bp, 10 predicted proteins | sample YL17G07_0_MG_FD_204540 | JGI IMG/M metagenome (GOLD analysis project Ga0315281, IMG submission 204540) | Sediment microbial communities from Yellowstone Lake, YNP, Wyoming, USA - YL17G07_0 | ecosystem: Environmental > Aquatic > Freshwater > Lake > Sediment | place: USA: Wyoming | collected...
CAAGTGTGCGAACGAATTTCTCGCTGCCGATGCGATAGGCTATTCCGTTTACTGCGTTTCCTCAAGCTCCACAACACACCCGCTTCTTCGCTCTATTGGCTGCGATCCGAATCGCGCCAGTCACCCAGGTCATATGAGGTCATATGGGGTTGAGGTCATATGGGGCAGGTCATAGGTTCATATGGGGTCATAGGTTCAAAACAGGTCATATGGCACAGGTCATATGGCACAGGTCATATGCAGGTCATATGGGGTCAGACGTTCGCAGTAACAGCAATTGAGCTAGCGGGTTGAAGTCCCGCCCAAGGAATTATCCATACACCTTGGTGCGTATATGGGGTCAGACACGATTAATAAAAAGGAATGGTGTCTGACCCCATTACATGACATGAGTGTTTGGTACCATTTAAGCGAAGAATGCCTTAGAGGGCGCCTGACTGGCCGCCCTTCCTTTACCCAAAAAAACTTCACCTCACTCGATCACTACCCAGCTCGCCTCCATCCAGTTGTCGGGGCGGTGGATGAGTTTGACATTGGCGCGCGACACCCACGGGATGACTTGCAGGTGCAGCGGGATGTGCATCACTTCGTCGTGGTGAATTTGCATCGCCTGCAGGATCATGTCCTGGCGTTTCTTGCTGTCGGTCTCGCCCTCGACTTTATCGACAAGATCGTCGAATTTCGCGTTCTTGTAATTTCCCCAGTTATAGTCGCCCGCGCCCTTGTCGTTACGGCCGTGCAGCACCGGCTTGAGGGTGAAGATGGCATCCGTTGTTGATCCGCCCCAGCCGAGCATATATAAGCTGGTGTCGAGCTTGTGAGTTTTGGGAAAATACTGCGCCTTGGGCATGGCGTTGAGCTTGATGTTCACGCCGATCCGGGCCCACATACCGGCCAGCGCAACGCAGATTTTTTCGTCGTTGATGTAGCGATCGTTGGGGCAATCGAGGGTCACGCCAAAACCATTTGGATAACCTGCCTCGGCGAGCAGCTTCTTCGCCGCCTCGGGATTGTAGGGGTGGCGCTTATCCATGCTGTCGGGAATACCGGCGCCCTTTGGCGCGGGCAGGTTGATCGCGGTCGGCACCGAAAGCCCGCGCATCACGCTGGTCTTGAGCGCATTGACATCCACCGCCTCATACATGGCGAGTCGCACGCGGCGGTCCTTGAACGGGTTCTTGCCCTTCACGTCCGAATACAGCAGCTCGTCGCGCGCCTGGTCCATGCCGATGAAAATAATGCGGTTCTCGCGGCCTTCCCAGACTTTCAGGTTCTTGTCCTGCTCGATGCGCGCCAGATCCTGAATGGGCGGATCGAGCACCATGTCGATTTCGCCCGAGAGCAGCGCCGCAACACGCGTGCCCGGCGACTTGATTGGGCGATAGACGATTTCGTCGACATTGCCGGTGAAACGCCCGTCGGCGATGCCCCACCAGTTGGGGTTCTTTTTCAGCACTGTCTTCACGTCGGGCTCGCGCGACACCAGTATGTACGGGCCGCTGCCCATGGCATTGCGCGCGGCGTGGGTTTCTTCCTTGTTGGTGAAGTCCTGCGGTTTGGTGACGTTGTTCTTTTCGCACCACGCCTTGCTCAGGATGAACAGGTTGCCGCTGCCCAGCATATCGAGCTGCACCGGGTTGGGAACGGGTGTGGTGAATTCGACGGTGTAATCGTCGATCTTGCGCGGCTTGCCGACCGCCTGCGCGTACACGCGCATCTGCGAGGTTGGCAACTGGGCGCGCTCGATGGAGAACACCACATCGTCAGCGGTAAATGTCGTGCCGTCGTGGAACTTGACGCCCTTGCGCAGGTTGAATATCCACACCGTGGGGCTGGTCTGCTTCCACGAGGTGGCGAGCGCGGGGATGAGTTTCATGTCCTTGTCGCGCGTGAGCAACTGCTCGTAGAGATGGCCGTTCACGGCATTGTTGAACGATTCGTTCTGAGAATGCGGATCGTGCGTGAGAACGTCGCCCTGGCTCGACCAGCGCAGTGTTTTGGCGTCGAGCGCAGGCGAGATGGCGATGACAGCGGCAGCGAAAAAAGTGAACAAAGAGCGTCGCATGGAATAACCCCCTACTGGTAAGAGTTCGTTGATGGTTTTAGTTCTTGGCGGCGGGATGCGGCAGTACCGGCTTTCTGCAGGTGACATATCATTCCGCGAATCGGCATTTTGTGCAACTCGGGCAAATCCCGATGGCGCTATACTCGTCAATCCCGCACCCAGCCCGCATCCGCTTCGACATGGAGTCCGACATGAACGCCCCGAGTGAATTTTCCGTTCCGCAACTCAACGATCCTTCATTGCTGCGCATGCAGGCGTGTATTGACGGCGTGTGGCTCGATGCGGACAGCGGCGAACGCTTTAACGTCGACAACCCCGGCGATGCTTCCTTGCTGGGTAGCGTCCCCGGCATGGGTGCGACAGAAACGCGGCGCGCCATCGATGCCGCCAATGCCGCCTTGCCGCCGTGGCGCGCCCTTACCGCCAAGGCGCGCGCCACCTTGCTCAGAAAGTGGTTCGACCTCATTGTCGCGAACCAGGACGATCTGGCCGCGATTCTCACCGCCGAGCAGGGCAAGCCGCTCGCCGAGGCGAAGGGCGAAATTCTTTACGGCGCGTCGTTCATCGAGTGGTTTGCCGAGGAAGGCAAGCGCATCTACGGCGATGTGATCCCTCCGCACCAGTCCGACAAGCGCATCATCGTTCTCAAGCAGCCGATCGGCGTGTGCGCGGCCATCACGCCGTGGAATTTCCCCAGCGCCATGATTACGCGCAAGGCCGGTCCCGCGCTGGCGTCGGGGTGCACCATGGTGCTCAAGCCCGCAGAGCAGACGCCGTTCTCTGCCTTGGCGCTCGCCGAACTCGCGCAGCGCGCGGGCATACCCAAGGGCGTATTCAATGTCGTCACCGCAAGCGGCGAAGGGGCGCCCGAGGTGGGCAGGGAAATGTGCGCCAATCCGGTGGTGCGCAAGCTCACTTTCACCGGCTCCACCGAAGTCGGGCGCATTCTCATGCGCCAGAGCGCCGACACCATCAAGAAGCTGTCGCTGGAACTCGGCGGCAACGCGCCTTTCATCGTGTTCGACGACGCCGATCTCGACGCCGCCGTCGAGGGGGCGATGATTTCCAAATATCGCAATGCCGGCCAGACGTGCGTGTGCGCCAACCGCATTTTCGTGCAGGACAGGATCTACGACGCCTTCGCCGCAAAACTTGCGGAGAAAGCGAAAACGCTCAAGGTCGGCATCGGCACCGAGGCGGGCGTGACGATCGGGCCGCTCATCGACAGGCAGGGGCTCGCCAAGGTCGAGGAGCACATCGCCGATGCGTTGGCTCACGGCGCCAAGGTGCTTACCGGCGGCAGGCCCGACGCGCGCGGCGGACTGTTCTTCCAGCCCACCGTGCTCACCGGCGTGACGCGCGACATGCGCCTGATGCGCGAGGAAACCTTCGGCCCGGTTGCGCCGCTCATCCGCTTCGCCACCGAACAGGAAGCGATCGAGATGGCCAATGCCACCGAGTTCGGGCTGGCCGGATATTTCTACAGCCGCGACGTGGGGCGCATTTTCCGCGTCGCCGAGGCACTGGAAACCGGCATGGTGTGCGTCAACAGCGGCATCCTTTCCACCGAGGTTGCACCCTTCGGCGGGGTGAAACAATCGGGTCTCGGGCGCGAGGGATCGAAATACGGCATCGAGGAGTTTCTCGAAATCAAATACCTGATGATCGGCGGGATTTGATGTTGCGTCGTATTTTCCTGTTGCTGCTGGCGGCAGGTGCTTCTCTTGCGCTGTACGCCGCGGAAACTGCCACACCCCGATTATCCGCGCACGCCAAACACTACATGGTGGCCGCGGCGCATCCGCTCGCGGTGGATGCCGGACTCAGGATGCTCGACCTGGGCGGCAGCGCCGTCGATGCGGCCATCGCCACGCAGCTCGTGTTGGGCCTAGTCGAGCCACATGCCTCGGGTCTGGGCGGCGGCGCGTTCATGCTGTATTACGATGCGAAGCGCAATGCCATTCGCGCCTACGACGCGCGCGAAACCGCGCCCGGTGCGGTGACGCCGCAACTGTTCCTGCGCGACGATGGCCAGCCGATGGCGTTCAACGATGCCGTGGTCGGCGGGCGCTCGGTAGGTGTGCCAGGGCTGCCGCGGCTCCTTGAGCTGGCGCATGCGAGGCACGGCAGACTCGGCTGGGCGACGTTGTTCGCGCCCGCGATCCGGCTTGCGCAAAAAGGTTTCCCGCTTTCGCCGCGCCTGCATGCGTTGCTTGCAAAGGATACAAACCTCGCGCGCGATGCGGCAGCGCGGGCGTACTTTTATCTGCCCGATGGCCGGGCCAAACCTGCGGGGACGATACTCAGGAATCCCGAGTATGCCAACACCCTGCGCGCGCTCATCAAGCACGGCGCCGACGGGTATTACCGTGGCGCGATTGCGCGCGACGTGGTGAGCGCGGTGCGCAGTCACCCGGACAATCCGGGGGTGATGACCGAGGCGGATCTGGCCTCATACCGCGTTCGCGAAGTGGAAACGCTATGCACAATGTATCGCATCTGGCGCGTGTGCGGCATGCCGCCTTCCTCATCGGGCGGCATCGCGATCGCGCAGATACTCGGCATTCTTGCGCACACCGGTATGGAGAAGGTTCGCCCGGGTTCGCTTGAGGCGATACACCGCATCGCCGAGGCCGAGCGCCTGGCTTTTGCCGACCGTAACCGTTATGTCGGCGACGACCGTTTTGTCGAGGTGCCGCTGCAAGGGCTTATCGATCCCGCGTATCTCGCACAACGCGCGGCGCTCATCCGCCCCGGCCAATCGTTACGCAAGGCCGAACCCGGCACACCGTCAGGCGTGAAGATTGCGTATGCAGACGATGCGACCGATGAAGTGCCCGGCACCAGCCATATTTCCATCGTCGACAAATTCGGCAATGCGGTGTCCATGACCACGACCATCGAATTTCTATTCGGCAGTCATGTCATGGTGCATGGTTTTCTGCTCAACAATCAGCTCACCGATTTCAATTTTCTTCCGCAGGAAAACGGCGCGCGCGTCGCCAACAGCGTTTACTCCGGCAAGCGCCCGCGCAGCTCGATGGCGCCGACGCTGGTGTTCGATGGCACGGGAAAGCTGTACATGGCCGTGGGTTCGCCGGGAGGAAGTTTCATCATCGGCTATGTCGCCAAAACGCTCGTCGCCACGCTCGACTGGAACATGGATATCCAGGCAGCCATCGACATGCCCAACTTCGGCAGCCGCAACGGCCCGACAGAAATCGAGGCAGGGTCGCAATACGAAAACCTGATCGGGCCGCTCAAGGTGATCGGCCACGAAGTGAGTGCCATCGACATGACCAGCGGCTTGCAGGGTATCGTACGCAGCGCAGATGGGTGGTCTGGGGGAGCAGATGCGCGCCGCGAAGGGGCAGCCAGAGGCAGGTAGTATTATTTCAACAATTTCACACGGAGATTTACAATGCGTATATCGATATTTTTACTCTCGCTCTTCCTTGCCGCCTGTGCCAGCGAGGTAACGCAACAATCCGCCAAACCCATCCCCGTTCCCAAACCCATCGGAGTTCACGCACCCATGACAACCACACCGCCCCCCGCTCCCGACGTCAGCCAGCTCACCATCCAGGAATTGAATCTCGGGTCGGGCAAGGAGGCCATTTCGGGCAAGCCTGTGCTGGTGCACTACACCGGCTGGCTGTACGACGCCGGTGCGCCAGGCCACAAGGGCAGTCAGTTCGATTCCTCGCGCACGCGCGGCACACCCTTTCAGTTCACGCCCGGCGCCGGGCAAGTGATCAAGGGCTGGGAGCAGGGCGTGCCGGGAATGAAAGTGGGCGGCAAGCGGCTGCTCTTCATTCCGCCGCACATGGGTTATGGCGAGCGCGGCGCGGGCGGGCTGATTCCCCCCAATGCTGTGCTCGTTTTCGATGTCGAATTGATGGATGTGAAGGACTGATTCACGCTTAAGGAAACTCTGAACAAGTTCTGATTTGTCATTCCCGCCCCCGATTCAAGCATTCGAGGGCAGGCTCCAGCGGGAATCCATGTTTTACAACGCAGAATGGTTCCCCGTTTACACGGGGAAGACACTTGCTCGGGGATTTGCAGTAATTTCTGAACAAGGAGGCAGTATGAAGCTGACCAGCAAAAGCTTTGCCGATGGCGCAAGGATTCCATCCGAGTTTGCCTTCTGCGCGCCCGACTTGGCCACTCATGTGACCCTGTCGGAAAATCGCAATCCGCATCTCGCGTGGAGCGATGTGCCGGCAGGCACGAAATCGTTTGTGCTGATCTGCCACGACCCGGATGTGCCAAGCAGGGGCGATGATGTGAACAAGGAAGGCCGCATCGTTCCCGCCTCTTTGCCGCGTGTCGATTTTTTTCACTGGGTGATGGTCGATCTTTCCGTGGGCATGGCATCGATCGAGGCGGGCGACTTCTCCTCGGGCGTGACCGCGCGCGGCAAGCCCGGGCCGGCGGCGTGGCATGGCGCGCGCCACGGCAGCAACGATTACACCGGCTGGTTCTCCGGCGACAAGGAGATGAGCGGCAACTATTTCGGCTACGACGGCCCCTGCCCGCCATGGAACGATGCCATCTTGCATCATTATGTGTTCACGCTTTTTGCGCTGGATGTCGCGCGCTGCCCGGTCGAGGGTGTGTTCACCGGCCCCGTGGTACGCAAAGCCATCGAGGGGCATGTGCTGGGGCAGGCCAGCATCATGGGAACATACAGTCTCAACCCTTCTGTAGTTGCCTAGTTTCCACAGCGGCATAGCACATGCCCGCATTCGGCATATTCATCATCGGCGATGAAATCCTCTCCGGCAAACGCAAGGACGGCCACTTTGCCAGGGCCATCGAGATTCTCAAGGCGCGCGGGCTGGAGTTGTCCTGGGCGCGTTTCATGGGCGATGATCCGGCACGCATCACGGCCGAACTGAAACGCTCGTTCGCCGGCGAGGACATCGTATTCAGTTTTGGCGGGGTGGGCGCCACGCCGGATGATCGTACGCGGCAGTGCGCGGCTGCCGCGCTGGGTGTTGCGCTGCATCGCCATCCGGATGCGGTCAAGGAAATCGAGAAGCGTTTTGGCGCGGATGCCTACCCCAGGCGCGTGATCATGGCCGAATTTCCCGTGGGGAGCGATATCATACCCAACCCCTATAACGGCATTGCCTCTTTCAGCATCGCCAACCACCACTTTCTGCCCGGCTTCCCCGAGATGGCATGGCCCATGATGGAATGGGTACTGGACACGCGCTATGTACGGTTATTCCATTCCGCGCCGGGCGCGGAACAGAGCATCGTAGTAAGAAACGCCGGCGAGAGCACGCTGCTCGATATCATGAACCGCATCGTTGCCGAGTATCCGCAGCTCGGCTTTTCCAGCCTGCCGCATTTCGCTGAAGACGGGTACCGGGTCGAACTGTCGCTGCGCGGCGATGCGGAATCAGTGGGAAAGGCCATGCAGGAGATGAAGATGGCGATCGTGGAACTTGGATTTCCGGTCGATGAAAAACCGGGTCACAAAGGAGAACAACATGGGATTATTCGATAGCCTCGCCGGCGCGCTGTCAGGGAACAGCAGCCATGGCGCATTGCTCGACAGCGTGATTGGTATGATCGGCGACCCGCAGCGGCTCAACAGCCTCGCCGATACTTTCCGCAACCGTGGATTCGGCGGTGTGATCGAATCGTGGATCGGCACCGGCCAGAATCTGCCGATTTCGGCGGAACAGATACAGCAGGTGCTCGGCAACGAACACATCGGCGCGCTGGCCGGCAAACTCGGCATTTCGCATGCCGATATTTCCTCACGACTTGCCGAGCTGCTGCCGCAGGTCATCGACAAGATTACGCCGCATGGGGAAGTTCCCTCCGGCGCTGCGCTGCAGCAGGCGCTCACCATGTTAAAAGGAAAGTTGGGTTAACGGTTTTTGGTAAACACCGCTGACGCAGTTGAATTTCAACATACTGTGAACCTTTCAGCATTACCGCAAGACCGATAGGGCTATTTTTTTCACCACGGGGAGCACTGGGAACACGGGGAAACCGTGATAAAGAAATCTGTAATAGGTTTTGCTTTCCCCGTGCTCCCCGTGTCCCCCGTGGTTAATCGCCGTCAGTCTTTGTCGCCGCTATTTTTTCGGTACATATTTTCCAGCGTGCGCCGGTCTTTTTTGGTGGGGCGTCCCTTGAATATCGGCTGCGGCATTTCGCGCAACTCGGCGGCGATTTTTTCGCGCGCCGCCGCACTCGCGGCGTTTTCCTCGTAAAGCAGGCGCGCCTCGGTGGCGGGTCCGCGGCGCTCGCTGAGCGCCTTGACGGTGAAGGTGAATTCGAACGGCGGTTTGCGCAGAACAATTTCGTCGCCGGTCTTGACCTGTTTGGCGGGTTTGGCGCGTTCGCCGTTGACATGCACCTTGCCGCCCGCGATGGCTTCGCTCGCCAGCGAGCGCGTTTTGTAGTGGCGCGCGGCCCACAGCCATTTGTCCAGGCGCATTCCAGATTTTGGTTCAGCGCTCATGGAAGAAGAGCGGCCGCTTGCTTCATGCATGCGCGAATCAGGAACCGAGCTTGACCTTGTAAATGGTCATCGGCAGTCCCGTGCCGGTATCGAATTCAGCCCCCGCAGTGACGCCCGCGGTGGCGATCTCCTCGACAGTTCTGCGCGCGTCGTACAGAACGTGCATCGCGCCGAGCGCATAGTCGCGCCCTGAACCGATCGCCCAGAAGCGCTCGAACTCGAACACCTCGCGCATTGAATACACGCCGAAAATGCCGCTGGCGTTGGCGATGAGGGTGGTGAGCTGGCTCGATTCGTAGGGATCGTCCTCCTCCTCCTTGGGGTTGAGGAAGGCTTCCTCCTTGAGAATCGGGTGCATTTTGCGGAAACTTTCGAAAATCTGCGCCTTGCCCATGAAGTTGAACTCCAGGTTGCGCTGCAGGATATTCTCCAGCACCAGTTGATGCGCCGCGCTCCCGGCCACGCCGAAATAGGTTTTGGCGTGCTTGAGAATCTTGTCCGGCGAAGTGTCATGCGAGGCGGCAAGGCGGGTGCCGCCGAAGGTGGTGAGCGAATCCCCTGCGATCACCGCATGCCCGCCCCTTTTGACGACGACGATGGTGGTCATTTTTGCCGCTCCGCAGGTGAAAACGCCTATTTTACGCCCCCTGCGGATAAGCGCTTACTTGCTGCCATCTGCCTTGCTGGTCTCTGCCTGGCAGTCCGGTGCGATGGCGGTGGCTGGAGCGGCGTGCCTCGTCATCAAACCTGCCAGGAAAGTACGGCTTCCTGCTGCCCAGACGATCACCGGCGCCAGCGTCGGAAATATCAGCGATCCCAACTGATAGCCGAGCGCAATAGCCTCGCGTTTCGCGCCATATATTCCCGATTGCAAGGTAATTTCCGGACTCATTTTGATGCCGACCTGCGACAGGAAATCGAAGGCGATTCCCCAAGCCTGGAAAGGCGCAAGCAGTAAAGCGCCCACGATAAGCATCCACCATTTCGTGCGCGCGGCGAGCGCGAGCGCCGCATACAGTGGCAGTCCGTATGTATAGAGGAGGGCGCTCACCTCCGGCAACAGCAAAGCGGTGGCGCCGGGCGTGGGATGCACCTTGATGGTAGTGACAAAAGTCAGCACGCTTTCCTGGCGCTCAAGTGCAGTGACCAGCCCAGGGTAGAGCAGATCGACCATCGCCCCGGCGACAACGCCGAGCACGCCCGCGAGCGCCGGCGCGCACACAACCCACAACGCGAAACACGGCGGCAGCCACAGGAAGGTGCGCACGACGAAGCCGCCGAGCTGGCTACGCGGCATGTGCGGAAGTGCGGCTTTGGGGGGCGGGCAGCGTGCGCATCCACACCAGCCACACGATCAGCACATCGAGCATGATCAGCGCCTGCCACAGATACAAATGCGCCCACTCGAACACGGTCATGTTCCACTGCCCAAGATAAAACAGGCTGACGATGCGCACCACATTGAGCGCCTGTACGGCGAACAATCCGATGGCGATGCCGAAGAGCCGGTGTTTCCACGGCGCCGGAAA
>Ga0315281_10015856_pt1 | contig 10084 bp, 8 predicted proteins | sample YL17G07_0_MG_FD_204540 | JGI IMG/M metagenome (GOLD analysis project Ga0315281, IMG submission 204540) | Sediment microbial communities from Yellowstone Lake, YNP, Wyoming, USA - YL17G07_0 | ecosystem: Environmental > Aquatic > Freshwater > Lake > Sediment | place: USA: Wyoming | collected...
ACAGGTTTTTTTGCTCATCGAAAACCTCTTTTTCCCCTTATTTTATGCTATGTTGCAGTTAATCCATGGTTCATTTTTACCCACTCACTTGCCTGAAGAGCCTAAAAAAAATTGGTGAAATTTATGAATAACTAAGCTTCTGATAATTTCCCAAGTGTACAATGGTGGGTGATTTCGGCTGCCTTGAAAGAGCTTGTATGCAGTATTGGCGGTTTTTTTCATAGTCTCAATGTTAGATATCATTATCGTGTTGCGTCATTGGTAGAGAAATATACCTTCCAACTAAGGAGACTCGTGCTCCTAAAATCACTGGAAATCGTCCGTGAGTAAATAGTCCCTTACAATCTTCAGAGGCTTTTTTTGGCACAATATCTTTCTCCCTCGGTTCAGACAACACCTTGTTTTTGCAGGTAAGTTTCTTCTCCATCTCCAAAGCCTTGTTCTTCCACTCCTGGAATTCTTTCTCTTTCCCAAAGGTATATAAGGTATTTGACAGCAATTCTTTCACCCAACGATAGTACATGGCTGGATGAATGCCGTTGGCGTTACATACTTGTGAGAGGCTTTTTTCTAATAAATACTGCTTCATTAGTATTCTCTTCTGTAATTTCTCTACAAATTTTATCTTGAACCTCTTGGTCTTGCGCATTCATCTTTGTGCCTAATTTTAAAAGTATACAAGAATTAAATTCTGTTGAATGCCTTTAAAATGCTGATAAAATGAAAGTATATCAGAAGACATAATAAAGGACAAAAATACCTCAAAACCCTTTGTAATTTATTGCACATAATTTAAGGAGAATCTACGAAATGGCGAATCAATTGATTGGCATAATTGGAGGAAGCGGACTTTACAATATCGAAGGTATTAAAGACATTCAATCGGTCTCAGTCGATACGCCCTTCGGCAAACCTTCCGACAGCTTTACCGTTGGCACGTTGGAAGGACGTCAGGTGGCTTTTTTACCCAGGCATGGAAAGGGACACACCATCTTGCCTTCCGAGCTTAATTTCCGTGCAAATATTTATGCAATGAAAAAACTGGGAGCAGGGCATATCATTGCGGTAAGCGCCGTTGGAAGTATGAAGGAGGAAATTAAACCCTTAGACATTGTCATTCCGGATCAGTTCTTTGATAGAACACGGGGCAGGATCAGTACCTTTTTTGGGGAAGGCATTGTAGGCCATGTAAGTTTTGCTGATCCCGTGTGTATGACGCTTGCCGATAAATTACATCATGCCGCAAAATCCGTAGGCGCGCGCGTCCACAAGGGCGGCACGTACCTGTGTATGGAAGGCCCGCTCTTTTCCACTCGCGCAGAGTCCAATGTATACCGGCAGTGGGGCGTCAGCATTATTGGCATGACAAATCTTCAGGAGGCAAAACTGGCCAGAGAGGCAGAGATTTGCTACAGCACCCTTGCGATGTCAACGGATTATGACTGCTGGCACGTTGAGGAAGAGTCGGTAACGCTGGAAATGATTATCGGTAATTTGAATAAAAATGCAGAAATGGCAAAGCGTATTTTAAAGGCCGTCATTCCCACAATTGCAAAAGAAAGGACGTGCGCCTGCGCTACGGCGTCCCAAAACGCAATTGTAACACACAAAGACAAAATCCCGGAAGGCACCAAAAAAAGGCTGGACGTTATATTTGGCAAATATCTCAAATAGTTTGGCAATATGAGAAATGCATTTACACGCGAAGAAATGCGGGAGTTGGACAGAAAGGCGATTGAAGACTACCTGATTCCCGGAATAATCCTCATGGAAAACGCAGGCAGGAACGTGGCCGGTGAAGCCGTTAAAATGTTGAAGTGTTCTCATTCGCCGCAAACTGAAAATAGCCATTGCACGCAGAAGGTGGCCGTCCTTTGTGGCAAAGGAAACAACGGCGGCGATGGTTACGTTGCCGCCCGGCATCTTCATAATCAAGGTATTCCTGTCACGGTCTTTGTCGTTGCAAACATTTCCGATATTTTGAAAGAAGGGGACGCCTCTGTAAATCTGCAAATACTGCTCAAAATGAAGATTCCCGTTCAAGAATTGTCCGATATTGTCATGATAAAAAATCTTGCAAAAGAATTATACGGCTATGATGTTATCATCGATGCGTTATTTGGAACGGGACTTTCAGGTGAGGTAAGGGAACCGTTTAAAACCCTTATTAACACCACGAATGACTTGCGCATACCAATTATATCGGCAGATATCCCGTCAGGGCTCGACGCCAACACCGGTGAGGTGTTAGGGTCTGCTGTCAGAGCCACCAAGACGGTGACCTTTGCGGTAAGCAAAAAGGGGTTCTATCTAAACGAAGGCCCGTCTCATACTGGAGAAATTATCATAACAGATATCAGCATCCCCAAAGAACTTGTCTCCTAACCAGAACGAGCTGTAAGGAATCATATTCAGCAAGGCAAATCCATGTTGTAAGAATGGGCGAAAGAGGGTAGAGCCATCAAGGGATTTGAGACTTGAAAACCACATAAAGGAGATTTACGTTTTCGATGAAGAATATACCACGAAAAGAGATACGAAGACAACCGAAAATCAAGGCAGAGGTGAATGGGAAGGGATTAACGTACATGCAGGGTTGTTACTGGTGCTTGTCTTCATGGGGAAATTGTTTTTCAGAAAACGAGTAGCAGAAGCAGTAGGTTGGGAGCGTGGTGCAAACGCACAATGTCAGGTGGTAGACATTGTGCAAGACGGTTTGTGGCAGTAAGGGAATGGATCAAAAGAGAGAAGAAATTGTTTGATATCCCCGTGTAGGGGTATTTCTGTTACGTAACGCAGAAGGGTGGTGATTCGATCGTTATTTTTTAAATCTGACAACCCACCTTCTCCATCAAATGTAAGGTTCCCCTTTTTTATGGTATTTTGTAATTAGAAAATCAATGTAGTCTAACGCTTCTTTTTTAATTCTTCTAATAATTTATTTAATTAGTTTGAATCGGTTGGGTATCCATATAATTCCTTCTCCTTAATTCTTGCGGCAATCAGCAGATTACATACTCCCGGCGGCCTTGATGATGGCGTTGTCCAGGCCTTTGAATTTTTCCATGTAAGTGGTGCGTTCGGCGCGTAAGTCGGAGACCTGTTTTTTAATGTCGTCTGCGCTGTAGAATTTTTCAACGTCGTATTTCGCCATGTCCATCCCCTCTACGCAGATCGGCGTCGTGAGGTTCCAGTATTTGTCGCTACCCCACTGGATGCTGTCGCGTGCGCTGCCTCTGATAATGGAGGACATTTCCGATATCTCAATCCGTTGAACCTTTCGTTTTAACATTTTGGCGCCACTGGGTTGGTTTTCGATAATCTCGCCTATACCACCCGTATTCAATTGATAACACCGCACCTTGCCCTCGTTCTGCTTCACGAAATCGTAAAACCAGTTCCCTTCATAAGCCTTGTCGCCTATAATGAACGGGTTGGTGCCAACCTCGCGGATGGATTCTCCCACCCGCTTCGGATCGCCTGCCGAGGTCTCAATGGATTCACCCAGCATAAACACGGCGGCGGCTTGCTCCGGGGTGAGTTTGGCGGCTAAGGGGACGATGGTGTGGCGGCGCGTGATAAAGGCAATGATCAGCCCGTCAATGGCGTTAAGCGGCGGCAAATTGATGGAGTCGGAAATGTATGGACGGAGGGACTCGCGCATCATGATGCCGCGTCCGTTGCTGGTCAGCGTATCGTCGTCGAAGAAAATGTTACCTTCATAATCGAGCATTACGTTTTCAAAGATGGTGTCTCGTGACGTGGCGGCCTTGTAAATGATCGGTTGGGTATCGGCATCCAACCCCTCCGTTTTTAAGTAAAAACCTCGCTCTGAGCCGTAAGCCGCGCCGTCTTTTTTTAGGAAGACCACATCATCCTGCAATATCTCGATCCCTTCGTCTATGCCGTTCAAGCCGTGGGTTTGGCAGGTGTGGGTCGTTTTTCCGGTGCCGCTCATGCCGAAGATGATCATCCCGTACTTCTTAAGGTTGCCGTCGCGCCCCCGCGCCTTTAACAATTTTGAACCCGCATGGAGTCCCAGCATGCCCTTTTGCTTGGCATTCCACATAGCCATCCGCAGAAATCCCTTCTTGGACTCGCCGTAGTAATCGCATCCCAGCACAATCGTTGTGCTGATTTCTGGAAAGATCAGGATTTGCCGGTCGCTTTCCTGCCATTCCGGGATATAAACGATGTATTGATTTGGCCCGCCGCCTGATTTGATCGGGAATAGGGTTGCCCACGTCATATAGGCAAGGCGTATCATCTCTGGTCTTTGAATGGAGACGTAAAAGTTGCACGTCGGCGAAAATTCTGGATTATCGCCCATTGATCGGTTAATGCGCACAAATGGCGCCCGCTTAACGTATTCCTCCACCAGTGCAAGGGTTTTCGGGAGGTTGTTGATGATTTCCGTTTGCTGGGGGTTGTGCGTCTTGAGGCGGACGGCGTCGCTCCCGATATAGACGGATATTTTTGCGCTGCGGTTCTTGATGGTAGAATGGACGGCTACGTTTCCGAATTTGGTAAATGACGCAAACCGCTCTGCGCTGCGCCGCAACGTCCAGTCCGTTGAGGTGATTACGTTGGGGACATTATTGTTAAAATAACCTACAATCTTGTTTACTATTTCAAATTCTTTTATAGACGGGGGCGTTGTGGTTGACATGGAAATTTCCCTTCTTGGATTATAAGGAAAAACGACCTAAATTCGGCCAGGTTTTTAAGGATAAAATCAAGCCGAGCTAACGTTGGTTGCTAGTGCGATTTCCGCAGAGTTAAGCCTATTCTAACTACGTGAAAACAAATATTCAAATATAAAATGTAACTGCTAAGGGAGATAGGCTGATGGCTAAATTATATGCTGCGCGTCTTAACAAGGTGGTTGGGGTTACCGTGATGACGGTTGCGGTGTGCGGAGTCCATCATTAACGCCGCCTCTTTGAAAACAACCCCTTCTGTTTGCGCGGGTTTTGATTGTTTGACGTCGAGGGTGGTTTGCAAATACGCCCACAAACCCGCGGCCTGGTTGGGTTTGGTTGTTTCACTTGTTTTCGCAGGCCACCAGGCGGGAAATGAGGTCATAGGAAAAATCTTTCATGGGAACGACGGTTAATGCCTTGCCTTTATTTATGTTGCACCCAGTGGGTGCGCATGGGCATAAGCACGAACTTAATTTTTGACGGGATAACAGGATTAACGGGATATTTATTTGTAGATAAAACAGGAAGTGAGACTTATAGCTCCCACACGCTTTTAATTGATGATTGTGCTAACGGAAAAAGGCTCATACTGCATTCTTCTCGGTAATTTCAGCTTGTTTCCAAGTAATAGTGTTAATTACCAGGCGAAGGCATAACCACCATAAGTAAATTGCGTAAACAGACTCTGCCCTATCGGCTTCCAGTAACCCATGAGCCATTTCGTTTCGTAGGTTCGGGCCGGCTGCATCCGACAATAATGCCTTAAGCTCAAAAAACAGATTCTTATCCACAAGTTTTTCTATATCGGGGTTATCCAGTAAAGTACTCAATCCGTTTTCTGTTTCTATACCTTTTGAATCCAGAGTCGTCGTTTTGAGTCCACCTTGCTTCAAAATCATTCTGACAAGATGTTCTAATTGAGGAATGAGTAAATGCGTGGAGACAACGAAATCACGCTCAAATCCAAAGAAAAGACCTTTTGCCCACAATACTTCACGACCAGGAGGAATTACATGAGAGCTGTGGCATAATGAAAGCAGAGTTCTTTCTGGCAACCTATGTTCTGCGTTGATCACTTCTAATGCAGGCAAGATATTTGCTTGAACAACCAAACCGATATGCCGTCCATAATACCGAACCATTTCTTGCCATATCGTTTGCCTAGTTTCAGGGCTGTCAGCATCACCAAAGCTCACCCCTGGTGATTTGGCGGCAACTCTTCCGTCTTGTGTCATATGTGTTGATGCAAAAAGATGACGCAAAATAGAGTGTTGCATATATTTCTCAGCACTCTCACGGATATTATCAACATTTGCTCCTGGATGTATGTTTGCAAATGCCAACAGCACCTCCGGGAAGTTGCGTCCTGTGACATGATTCCGGCTTGAGTCAACAAAACTGCCTAATGTCTAGTCCAGGCGTTTCAATCCGTTTCATTTTGTCTAATGCAAGTTTATTCGCCTGAATCATCTTTTTACGGAGGTTTTCGATATGTTCATCGACTTTGTATGTAGCTCTTTCGTTTTTTGATGTTTTCCGGTTTATTTCTCTCCGTCCTCCAAATGAACTCGGCTCCCTTGTTTTGTAAGGCTTCCAGGAAAAAGCCTGCTACCGGGTGTTTGACCATCACATATAAATCATTTGCTTCGGAAACGGCGGCAAGCAGGTCTCACTTAAACAAATCCAAGTAAGGTTCAAAAAGAAAAAGACGATAGCGGGTCTTGCCGCTTATTTCCTTCAGGATGTCCTGTTGCACAAACAGGCTGACCATGTCGTTAGCCGCTTTTGTACTCAGGTTGCATATTTCCGCTGCCTGCTTCACATGAATAAAAGGCTCTTCGAACAGACGCATAAGCAAGACAAGCGCCGTGTGGGTGCGTCTGCCTGCTGTATTACGCAAGGTGTTTTCAATATTTTCTTTCAATTTTACTATTTTCGAAAGGGTGTTGGACGCCTGCCGGGCTGTTTCATCCACACCGGTCAAAAAATACTTTAATATCTGCAAAGACATGTTCCATGAGTTACACGCCTTCCGCCACGCCCTGCCGCAGCCAGCGTTCATTGGAAAGGGCGCGCCGCGAGCCGGCGCGTTCCGCGGCCTGTTTCATTTCCTTTGATTTGTCGAGCAACCCGGCAAAATCGCGCGCGGAGAGCTTTAATAAGGTGGTGGGGGCGGTTGCGGTGACGGTTGCGGCGCGCGGCGCGTCCATCAGTAACGCCATCTCGCCGAAATACTCGCCGCTTGACAGCGTGGCGCGTTCCACGTACCCCGTCTCACCGTTTTCCTTTACCATCGGCAATTGCACGCTGACCGCGCCTGATTCTATGACGTAGAAAAAGTTACCGCGCTCGCCGTGTTTGAAGATCGTCTCTCCGGCAGGCGCCTTGCTTTTCAATAATTTCTTTTCCAGCAAGCATAACTCACTCCCTTCAAACCCGGCAAACAAAGGGATTTGGCGCAGGAGGCTCAAGCGTCTCATGATCTCCGGCGTCCGTCCCTGCTTTTTGAAATGTTTGTTGATCAGGCGGTTGAAGTCATTTCGGTTGAGCGAAAACACCTCTACGGGCGTCATCGCGCGCACGGTGGCCTTGCGCGTTTCGTTGGAAAGCAGGGCAATCTCCCCAAAATAATCACCGCGTGTGAGCTGAGCTATCTGTTGCTCCTCGCGGTCTAATACCTCTACCTTGCCCATGCGTATCACATAAAAGGCGTTACCGGCGTCGCCCAGCCGAACGATTACGTCGCCGCGGCCAAAGCGTTTTGGCGTCAACCGTTTACACAAGGCGGCGATTTCGTCCTCCGTCATTACCGTGAAGAGTGGCACGGAACGTACCAGCGCGTCAACGTCGTTGCGGGTATCGGCAAGCCCCTTGCTGAGTCCCGCTGCATGGCGAACGTATTTCAAGAGGTAATCCTCGGCGAGTTCCTGCAATTCCCAATCCAGTCCGTCGTATCCATACGCAAGCGCGCGCGCGGCATAGCCGTTGCCCGCCGCCTTCCCAACGCCAACCAACAGGTCTTCCAACGTTATCGCCATTGCGGATCCGTAATCATTGAGCGTCATCCCCGCTATCGTAGAAACTATTTGCGCCTCGTCCGCCTTTCGCGCGCGCACATACCAGGCGTGCGCCGCGCGGTAATAGCCGTTCTCCACCCATTTCCTTGTTCTTTGCCCAAAGTCGCTTTCCAGTTCCCTTAAGATCGTTAATTTGATCTGATTGAACGCATCCGTTATTTGACTGCGTGTGCTTTCGTATTTCCGGTCGCCTTCCCCTTTAGCCGCCTGCGTGGCAGGGCGCATGTTCCAGTGGAGTAGTCCGCCGAGGAGCATTAATCCCGCGAAGGTTTGCGCAAACAGGGCGGGGGTAAACAGGCCGGCAGCCCATGCGGCGCATCCCAACGCAATCAAACCCATCGAAAACGCCCGCCAACTGCCGACGAGTCCGGGTAGCATACGTCCGGAGAATACGAACGTTAACAAGACGACGCCAAGTCCCGCCTCGTGCAACTCGCGTTCCCAGGCCATGAAACGGGCGTTGATTACGCCCGCGAAATGCGCCGCGCCTATGCAGAGTCCCGCCGTTGCGGCAAGCCACATTCCGGCGTGGATGGAGCCGCGCATCTTGCGATAGTTCACAAAGGCCAGCCAAGCCGCAAACCCGAACGCAATAACGCCGATGCAGTAGGTGAACCCGTGTGAAAGCGTGGGCAGCACCACCTGCGGCAGCAAGGCCAATGCAGCCGCGCCGATGACGACGGCCAGCGCCGAACGTCCGCGCGTGGAAAGCAATCCGACCCTGCCCAGCCATTGAATAAGCCCTGCTCCATGACGGACAAGCAGATAGACGGAATATGCAATAGAGGATGCGGCCAGTAAGACCATAACCCCGTTTTTGGCTTGCGCAACCGCGTCGTAATGCAAACTAAAAACACGGGAAATGCTTGAAGTGGTCTTGTCATCCCAAAAGCGAATGGCCGCGTAGGTAAAGTACACCGTGGAGAGTATGGCGAGTATCCCAAAGGCCAAAAAGATTTTTTCCTCACGTGTCCATTTTTCTCGTTTTGCAATCTTGGGGCGCAGGTCTTTGAAGATGAAATCCATCGAACGCTCACGCAGACGCGGGATTTCCAAGGCGTCCGCCAACAAGTAATATCCATCCAGTTTGAGGACGGGCAGTACATTGTACGTGCTTGCAAAAATCGAGACGAGACTAATTTGTAACAGGAACGTGGCGGTCTCAGTGGTGATGGAGGGGAGGTAATAAGCCACGAGTGCGCACGCCCCCGCGATGATATAGCCCGTATAGGGTCCCGCCCACGTAACGGCAAGACGGGCCCGTTTTCCCTGCATCCATATATCGGTGGTATCCACGAAGGCGGCAGGCATGCCATAGTAAAGCATCGCGCCGCCTTTGTACACCTCGCATCCGAAATGTTTGGCGGTGATGGCATGGCCGAATTCGTGGATGACGAGGGGGATGTACATAATCAAACCCAGCGTGAGCATGATGGAGCCGATTCCTTCGCCGAAGAGGTGGTAGCGAGGGTCGGAGGCAATCCGGATGAAAAGCATAATTCCGATGATGGAAATAAGTAAAAGGATGCTTTGCATTGGGCGCGTAAAGAGCAGCCAGCCGCCGTAGCGGTAGATACGGTCCAGGTGTCCATCCAGTCCCTTGATGGTAAGTTCCCAGGTGAAGACAGCGCGCGCAGGCAAGGTAAGCTTGTGTATGAATGAGCGCGTATGCAGCGCGTGTGAGACGCCTGCGTATAAAGAGCGCGGCGATTCTTTCAGCATCTGCTGCTCGCGCAAACGCCCGGCCAGGCTGACCACCGCCGCAAAGGCGAATGCCTTGAATTTCATAAAATAATCCAGCACGAGCTGCTGCACGGTCTTCACGCCGTCCATGCGCTCCCAAAGCCAGAACTCTTCCGGCGTGAGACGGGCGTAGGTATGCGCGCGCGCATTTTTGAAGATAAAGTGGCGTCCCGTTTTATCCGCCATCTCCTTGAAAACAATCCCGTCTGCCTGCGCGGGTTTTGATTGTTTGACGTCGAGGGCGGTTTGCAAGGATGTCCACAAACCCGGCGTCAGAGTGGATTGGGTTGTTTCGCCTGTTTTGGAAGGCCACCAGGCGGGAAATGAGGTCACAGGAAATCCTTTCAAACTGGTAGCGCACCCGTCTCGGTTGCGCGGATGAAAATTGCCGAAGGCCTAATTTAATGTATAGGAATTTCAATGCTGTTGTAGGGATGAAGCATTCCAGCTCGTTCCCACGCTCTCAGACTGGGTCAAATGAACCCCTCCAATTTCATCCGAGGGGGTGGCCAACCCAGGGGTGGTTAATTTGCCCACAGCGGGAAAATGCTGTAAGTGTTT
>Ga0315281_10015857_pt1 | contig 10084 bp, 7 predicted proteins | sample YL17G07_0_MG_FD_204540 | JGI IMG/M metagenome (GOLD analysis project Ga0315281, IMG submission 204540) | Sediment microbial communities from Yellowstone Lake, YNP, Wyoming, USA - YL17G07_0 | ecosystem: Environmental > Aquatic > Freshwater > Lake > Sediment | place: USA: Wyoming | collected...
CTCCCCATGTACACCTACCGCGCGCTTTCGAAGATTCCCAACGTGGTGACGGCGGGAGCCTTGTTGCTGGGCGGAATCTGGTGGATCACGAATCGGCGGGAGGAAGTGGCGAAGGCGGAGAAAGACAGGGATTAGGGACTGGGGGCTAGGGATTAGGGAAAGAAGGACAAAGGACAAATGGATCTGAGCAGACTTCCCAAACTCACATTCTGGCGCGTGGTGTTAGTGGTGATCCTTGCCACGGGTTTCTATTCGACGCTATTACGCTTCGCCAAGGGCCTGGGCGCGGCCACGGCGCTCAGTGACAAATTCCCCTGGGGGCTTTGGATCGGCTTCGACGTGCTCTGCGGCGTCGGCCTGGCGGCGGGTGGCTTCACGCTGGCGGCGGCGGTATACATTTTTCATCTGGAGCGCTTTCATCCCATCGTTCGTCCCGCCATCCTCACGGCGTTCCTCGGGTACGCGATGGTGGCGGTGGCTTTGCTTTTTGACTTGGGCCGGCCCTATCGCATCTGGCACCCGCTGGTGATGTGGAACCCACGCTCGGTAATGTTCGAGGTGGCCTGGTGCGTGATGCTCTACCTGACAGTGCTGGCACTGGAATTCTCACCGATCGTCTTCGAGCGCTTTCGGCTCGAGAAGCCGTTGAGGATCATCAAGGCGATAACGATCCCTCTGGTGATTGCGGGCGTGTTGTTATCAACGCTGCATCAATCGTCGCTGGGGAGTCTGTATTTAATCGTCCCCTCCAAGCTCCATCCCTTGTGGTATTCGCCCTGGCTGCCCGTTTTCTTTTACGTGTCGGCGATTGGCGTGGGCCTGGCGATGGTGATCTTCGAATCGAATCTCAGCGCCCGGGCGTTTGGGCGGGAAATCGAATTGCCTCTGCTCGCGCAGCTGGCCAAGGCGATGGTCGTGGTGCTGGCCTTTTACGGAGTGATTCGCTTACAGGATTTGGCGGGGCGCGGTGCCCTGCACTATCTCCGCGAGCCCTCAACCGAGTCGGTCCTGTTTGGGCTGGAAGTCTTCCTGGGCATTTTCCTGCCGGTCGCCATGCTGGTCTGGCGGCGAGTGCGAGAAAGCCGCGAGGGGCTCTTCGCCGCGGCTGTCCTGGTGATTGCGGGTTTCCTTCTCAATCGTTTGAACGTTTCCATCACTGGAATGGAAGCGTCGTCCGGGACCCACTACTTCCCGCGCTGGACCGAGGTCTCGGTGACGCTATCTCTGGTGGGGGCCGGATTCCTGGTCTTTGCTCTGGCGGTGCGCTACTTGGGGGTGTTTGAGCCGCACGTTCATACGAAGACCACGGAAAAGGCAGTTACCGGGGGGAGCGCGCCCGTGGAGGTTGTGTAGTGGCGTCCCTCCCCCATCCGTCAGCCGACGGACACGCTCTCCCCGAGGGAGAGGGGCAGGGGTGAGGGGGAAAGAAATCGAGGAGGGACCATGCGACGCCTGACGGCCACACTGGCGACGAAGCTGACCGCGTGTCTGGTGGGCAGCATGGTGCTGCTCTTTGGCTTCCTTGGCTATCTCAACCTGCGCCTCCACCGTCAGCACCTGGAAGAGATGGTCTTCGTCAGCGCCGACCGCATCAGCGACCTTATTCGGCGCAGCATCCGCTACTCGATGCTCCGCGACCAGCGGGAAGAAGCATACCAGATTATCAAGACCATCGGGCACCAACCCGGCATTACCAAGGTGAGAATCTTCAACAAAGAAGGCAGAATCACGCTATCGACCGATCCTGAGGAAGTGGGAAAGTTCGTCGATAAGAAAGCGGAAGCCTGCTACGCCTGTCACGCCCAGGCGCAGCCGCTGACGCGCCTGGACCGCCCCGACCGGATGCGCATCTACGTGGCGCGCAACGGCGAGCGCGTGCTGGGTCTCATCAGCCCCATCGAGAACGAGGCCGATTGCTCGAACGCCGCCTGCCACGCCCACTCCACGACCGGCAACCAGGTACTCGGCGTCCTGGACGCTGACCTCTCGCTCGGCCCGGTAGACCGCAGCCTGGCGCAGCGCCAGCGCAAGCTGGCGATGTTCACGGGATTCTCCATCCTGACCGTCAGCTTGATTTCTGTGGGTCTGATCTGGGTGATGGTTCGGAAGCCCGTGGGCGAGCTCGCCAAGGCCACGCGCCACGTGGCCGAGGGCGATCTGGACTACACGATTCCTGTGACCAGCGAAGACGAGATCGGCAGCCTGGCAGCGTCCTTCAACCGTATGACCGCGGAACTCAAGAAGGCGCGGGGGGAGATTCTGGAGTGGGGGCGCACGCTCGAACAGCGCGTCAACCAAAAGAGCGAAGAACTCGAACGCGCCTACAAACAACTGGTGCAGGCGGAGAAGATGGTTTCCCTTGGAAAACTCGCCGCGGTCGTGGCGCACGAAATCAACAACCCCCTGGCGGGGATTCTGACTTACACCAAGCTGGTTTCGCGGATGGCCGACAAAGGTTTCGACGGCACGCATCGGCTGGCCGAGGCCAAGAACTATCTGCAAATCATTGATGGCGAGATTCGGCGCTGCGGCGCCATTGTGAAAAACCTCCTGACTTTTGCGCGGCAGGCGGCGTTCAATCCCCAAAAGAACGACCTGAACAGCATCGTCGAGCGCTGTGTGTTGCTGGTGGGGCACCAGTTGGAGTTGCAGTCCATCGACTTGGACAAGGACCTGGCGCCCGGCCCGCCTTCGCTCTACTGCGACGCCGGGCAAATGCAGCAGGCGCTGCTGGCCTTGCTCATGAACGCCGTCGAGGCCATGCCCCACGGCGGGCGGCTGAAGGTTTCGACTTCCTCCGATGCCGCGCGTCGCACCTGCTTCATCCGGGTCAGTGACGAAGGTCCGGGAATTCCCGAAGACGTCCTGCCCCACATCTTCGAACCCTTCTTCACCACCAAGGAAGAGGGCAAGGGAGTGGGCCTGGGCCTGGCCGTCGCCTTCGGGATTGTGCAGCAGCACGGAGGGAACATCGAGGTTGCCTCGACACGGCAGAAGGGTACGACCTTCACGGTCACTCTGCCGGAAGGGGCGCCCCTGGGCGACAAGGAAACGGCCTCTCCTGTCGCGGCAAGACACACGGCCGAGTGAAAGATGACCGTCCGCCAAGCCCGAGACCTCGAGCAGATTCGTGGAGAGATGTTATGAATAATAAAGGCAGTATCTTGATCGTGGACGACGAAACGGTGGTCCGCGATTCTCTGGGCAAGTGGTTTAGCGAAGAAGGGTATGCCGTCGAGACGGCCGCGACGGCGCGCGAGGCGCTCCTCAAGCTGCCCTCCGAGCGCTGGGACCTGGCCCTGGTGGACATCAAGATGCCGGGCATGGATGGACTGGAATTGCAGCGCAAAGTCCACGAGGTCGACCCGGAAATCATCATTATCATCATGACCGGCTACGCGTCGGTGGAGACGGCGGTCCAGGCGCTCAAAGACGGCGCCTACGACTACATCATGAAGCCCTTCGATCCCGATGATCTCTCTCACGTGATCAGCAAGGCCCTCGAACACCGGCGCGTGAAACAGGAAAATGTGCGGCTGCGCGAGAGCCTGGAAGAGATGCAGTGCGTCGAGCTCGTGGGTCAGAGCAAAGGGATGCAGAAAGTCTTGGAGCTTGTCCGCACCGTCGCTCCCACCGACACCACGGTTTTGATTACGGGCGAGAGCGGGACGGGCAAGGAACTTGTGGCGCGCGCCATCCATAACCTCAGCCCCCGCCGCTTCATGCCCATGGTCGCCATCCACTGCGGCGCGCTCACGGAAACCCTGCTCGAGAGCGAACTCTTCGGGCACGAGAAAGGCGCCTTTACCGGCGCGCAGTACCGGAAGAAAGGAAAATTCGAAGTCGCCGAAGGGGGAACGGTCTTCCTGGATGAGATCAGTGACATCAGCCTGAAAACTCAAACCGACTTGCTGCGGGTCTTGCAGGAAAAAGAGATCACACGGGTCGGCGGGACGCAGACCATCAAGGTGGATTTCCGGGCGGTCGCGGCCACCAATAAAGACTTGGAGTCGAAAGTCGCCGAAGGCACTTTCCGGCCGGACCTCTTCTACCGTTTGAACGTGTTTGAAATCCGAATTCCGTCCCTGCACGAGCGCCGGGAGGATATCCCCCTGCTGACGGACCATTTTCTCCAGAAATTCGCGCGCGCCATGAACAAGCCGTTCAGTTCCATCAGCCGGCCGGCCGTGGACACGCTGATGCAATACGATTGGCCGGGAAATGTGCGCGAGCTGGAAAACGCCATCGAGCGCGCCATGGTGGTCGGGCGCGGCCCGGAAATCCAGTTTTCGGACCTTCCCCTCAAGCTCAATCACGCTCCGGCGGCTCCTTCCAGTCAAACCCTGGAAGACGTGGAGCGCGGACACATCCTCAAGGTCCTCGAGGGATGCCACTGGAATCAGAGTATGGCCGCGCGCGTCCTGAAGATCGACCGGGTTACGCTCTACAACAAGATCAAGAAGTATGGTTTCAGGAAAGCCAGCTAAGCGTCGTCATGAGAATCGTTTCTCTCGTCGCCGTCGGAGAGGTTGACCGGGATCATCTCGAATTGCTGGCGGAGGGCCTGACGCCATTATTGGGCGTAGCCTGTGCAATCCACACAGACTGCGTTGACGCCGCGTTCGCGTTCGATTCGCTGCGCGGGCAATACCATTCCTCGGAAATCCTGAAGCGCTTGAAGAAACTGCCGGCGGCGGAGACCTGGCGCCTGCTGGGAGTGACCGAGGCGGATCTGTTCATTCCCATCCTGACGTTTGTTTTCGGCGAAGCCCAGCTCGGCCCGTCCAACGCCGGCGCCGCCGTGGTCTCGATGCACCGGCTTCGGCAAGAGTTCTATGGCATGCCCACCGACCCTCAGGTCCTGGCTGACCGGCTGCTCAAAGAGGCCCTCCACGAACTCGGTCATACCCTTGGACTGCGGCATTGTTTGAACTACCAGTGCGTGATGAGTTCGTCGCATTCGGTTGAGAACATCGACTTGAAGCTGCCCCAGTTCTGCCCTAAGTGCGCCAGGGCCCTTTGAAGGCAGGCAGGCCGCAAACTGGCGCATGGTCGAGCCGGCTCAGGCTTGTTTCGGTCTGGGTTTCGGATTGTTTATAATAGAGATGGAAGGGTGTGGGTAAGCCGCACACCTTGGCGTGATCGCGGAATTCACAAGGTCTCAGAAAGATGGCGCGATTCAGCGAGTACTTCGCTTCGGTGCAGGGGCGGGTTGGGGATATGGCAACGCTTTCTGCGACCTTGCGCTCACTCGAATCCATTTTCCAGAGGGCGGAAAGCGACAGCCGCCTTGAGACTGAGGACGTGGCCTCTCTGCTTGCCTGGGGCCGCGACCCGGACCGGCGCGCCGAGATCCATGCCACCGCGCGTCGTCTTCGCGACCAGACCACGCCCCGCACGGTTGAGTTCATCATCCCGGAATACCTGACCAGCTTTTGCCAGAACGACTGTCTTTATTGTGGCTACCGCAAAACCAATTCTCTGGCGGAGCGGGTGCGGCTGAGCCCGGAACAGCATGAGCAGGAACTCGACCTGATTCTCTCCTGGGGGCATCGCCAGATCGAGCTTGTCCTTGCTGACGACCCGGACTTCGGGCCGGAAGAGCTGGTGTCGTATGTGGAGCGAACCGTTCGGAAGTTGGAGGACCTCGGCGGGGGTGTTGTGGCGCTGAACGCTCCGCCTTGTGACGAAGAAGATTATCAACTGCTGTGGGAGAGCCGGCTGGGCTGGGTGGCGCTGTGGCAGGAGACGTACGACCGAACCCATTTCGACCGGTGGCATTTCGAGGGTTCTCCCAAGCGCGAATATGATTATCGCCTGGATGTCTGGGACCGCGCCATCGCGGCGGGATTTACGCGAGTCGGCCTGGGGATCCTTTTCGGTCTCTACGACTGGCGTTTCGATCTCTTGGCGCTGGTCGAGCACGCGAATTATTTGCGCAAGACCTATGGGATTGAACCTCACACCCTGGGCATTCCGCGCCTGAAGCCCGCCCGGGGCGTCCTGGCGTCGCAAAAGCCGTCGCGGTTCAGCGTCTGCGACGAAGACTTCCGGCTCGCCGTGAGCGTCTATCATCTGGCCTTTCCGCGTACGCGACTCTTCTTCAACACCCGGGAAGAATACGAGTTCAATCTGTCGATGGTCACGCGCGGAGACTTGTTCACGGTTGACTGCGAAACGTTGCCCGGAGCCTATCTCCGCGGGCCGCAGCCCGGCCAGTTCAGCACGCATGCTTACCCGCCACGGCGCGAGGTGGTGGCGGAGTTCGCGCGCCGCGGCTACGGTTGCCGGTACCTGGAGCCGGAAAGTGCGAGGGCGCCGGAGAAGCCTCCCGGCGAATCGCTTGAGGCGATTGAGTCGGGCGCCGTCCAGCGCAGCCTGCGCGGGCACCGGGAGATCCATCCGCGGCTCGACGCCTGGGAGGAGCTCCTCGATAAGCTCCAGACGGCGTCCCGTTTTGAGCGCTGGGTCCACGGCGCGGAACTGCGTGAACTGCTCAAATTCTTCGAGACCACAGTCATCGAGCATTTCCGGTTTGAGGAGAATATACTCTTCGCGACACTCGCAAGCACGCCCGAGCGCCGGTCCGCGGCCGCCAACCTGCGCCTGGCCCACGAGCGCTTCGCGGTTGACCTGGACAGATTTCAGCGCCAGGTAACCTCGTATGAGCAGTCGGGAGATCCCACGGTGCTCCTAAGTCTGGGGGAACGAATCATCCGGGAGTTTCGCTATCATCTTGACCAGGAAGAGGAGCTGATCCTGAGCTGGTCGCAAACGCCACCAGGCCACGAGCGGAAGGCGAGCTGAGCCTGAGGCAACCGTGAAGGGGCGAGGCCGCGCGTGGCCTCCTAAACGGCGGTTAGCGTGCCGCCGAGAAATTGGAGGAAGCCATGACTGCTTTCCTTATTCTCGTCATATCTCCTTATCTTTCCGAGCCCAAGCGTCACCGCCGTGCTGACGAGGAATTGGGCATTCATGAAGAACTGGCCGCCGGTTGTTTTCTGACCGGCCACCCGCAGATCAACGAGCCGGTAGGCAGCGCGACGCTCGGTTTCGGAGAAGAGCGCGTTTATCTTTTCGGGTCGGGAGCGATGCCCCTGGGCTCGGTGAGCTATGGGTCCATTGTCGGCGTGTCAGTCGAAAGCCATTCCGCCGTCCTGGCACGTTTCAGCTCGGAGCGCATGATGCGGCTGGGCCACCACTCACTCTCCTTTCGGGCGCGCGAAACCGCCGACGGGTCTTACGTGATTGTCGAGTGGCTCGACGACAAAGGAGAACGCCACGATGGGATTTTCTGCTTCGAAGGGCTGGCCGCCGACACCCGCGCGCGCGCCTTTCGCGATGCCATCCTCCACTACACGGCGCACCATCGGCGAGTTTTGGCCCGGCCGGCCCACGAGGTGTTCCGCGCCGTGCTCGATGAATTTGAGACTCGCAAGTGCGGGCACTGCGACAAAGTCCACAGGCATGCCGCTGAGACCGGCCATCGGTCCGTGGCATGACACACCATCGTTCACCCACCTGGTGAGACGCTCCGGCGGGGCGTCTCCCGAGACGTTCCACCGGAACGTCTCAACGTCTTCTTGAGGAGTCCATACCGTCATGGATCTGTCCTTCTTGCATCATGTTCGTTGCAGGGTCCGTTCGCGCCCGTGTCTTTTCGTTGTGCTTTCTCTGTTGGTCATCTATTCGCGGCCGTTGCACGCCACCGACTGGTCAACTCTCTTTACGGCCCAGGACGTTCGCGACCACCTCTCGAGCGCACAGGGCCGCGCCGATGCGTTGGAGTTTTGCCGCAAGATGGGCATCAGCAGGGTTTATGTGGAATCGTTCCGTGACGCCTATCAGGCGGACGAGGCGGCGCTCAAGACGGCGCGCGACTTCTTCCGCCAGGCAGGGCTAAAGGTTTCCGGTTGCGTCACCACCACGCGCTTCGGCAAGCCGACCACGGGCTGGGAGGTCGGCTCCTGCTACACGAACCGCGCCAACCAGGAACACCTCGCCGCCATCTTCAGCTTCACCGCCAAACTCTTCGACGAAATCATGATTGACGACTTCTTCTTTACCGACTGCGAGTGTTCCGAGTGCGCGGTGGCGAAAGGCACGATGAGCTGGCGTCAGTACCGCGAGAAGCTGATGCTCGAAGTGAGCCGCGAGCGCGTCCTCGGCCCGGCGCGCCAGGCGAATCCCAAGGTCAAGATCATCCTGAAGTACCCGCAGTGGTACGACACGTTCCAGGAGCGCGGCTACATCGTGGACAAGGAGACGGCACTCTACGACCGCATCTGGGTGGGCACGGAACTGCGCGATCCCAGCTCCGACGAATGGGGACACAAGCAGCAATACGAAGGCTTTTTCATCTATCGCTGGCTCAGCGAAATCGGTGGTGAGAAGACCGGCGGCGGCTGGTTCGATCCCTACGGGACTGACCCGACGTATTATCTCGATCAAGCGTACGTTAGCGTGCTTGCGGGCGCGCCGGAAATCATGCTGTTCCATTACGGCGCGTTGATTTCGCCCGAATATCGTGCCCAGGCGGAAGCCTTCGCCCCCAGGCGCGCCGAGTTTGAGTCGCTCGGCAAATTCGTGGATGGGTGGAGCGGCATCCCGGCCTATAAGCCGCCGTCGAGTGAGCCTGGAAACGAAGCCTACATCTTCGATCAGATCGGCATGCTGGCGGTGCCGCTCATGCCGACCGCCAAATTCCCGGAAGGCACGCGCGCGGCGCTCTTCACCATTCACGGGCTCGAGGACGTCGGCTTCGTGCCTAAGGTCGTCAACTTCCTGAAAGCGGGTGGCACGGCATTCCTGAGCGACGGTCTCGCGCACCGCTTGAACGGCGATCCGCGCCTGCCCGCGGCAGATTCGCTGGAGATTCCGAAAGGGAAATACCTGCACACGGTCCAGGAAGGCGGCGGCAGGCTGGCGATATTCTCGGAGGCTTTGGTGCGATTGACTCGAGTCGATGCGCAGAACCGCGTCGCGCAACTGACGCCATCGCTGCGTGAAGCGCTCGAGGGGCTGCGGAAAGCTGTCTCAGAATTCGTCCCAACGTCGCTGGACGCGCCGCCGCGCGTCGCCGTGTTTCCGCTACGCGGTCGCGTGGCGGTAATGAACTTCAACGAAATCCCGGTCAGTTGCCGCCTGGTCGGCATGGGCGGCATGGTCAGCCGGCAGAAAAAGGTGTTTGCGAGCGAAGGAGCCTCGCTCGCCTCGGATGGAGTGACGCTGCGCCTGCCGCCGCACTCGGCCATCGTGGTGGAGTAAGGGTGTTGTAGCGCCGGGCTTTAGCCTGCCTGCGGCAGGCAGGCCCGGCACGTGCCGGCCTGAAGGCCGGCGCTACGTCGCGCGGCGCCTCCGGATGAACGCCACGGTCTTCTCGTTGGTCAATTCCCGCAGCGCGTCGGCGGCGATCCAGCGCGCGGATTTGGAATCCAGCTTCTGAATCCCTCTTGCTGTTCTGATGGCGCTCTCTGTTAGTTTCAGGTTGCGCTTGCCGATTTGCCGCAGCGCCCAGTTGACGGCTTTCTTCACGAAATTCCGCTCGTCGGTTGCGCCCTTCTTGATGAGCCCGAGATAGCGCTCGAAGACAGAGTCTTTGGCCGCCTTGTCGTGGACTGCCAGGCAAGCCATCAATACAAATCCCGCCCGCTTGATGAATTCCTCTTCCCGCGATGTCCACTCCACAGCTTTGCGGTGAGCGAATTCCGTTTTACGAAAGAGATTGTTGCAGCAGCCATCGACCACATCCCAGGAGTCGAAGTCGCGCGCCCAGCGTTCCATCTGCGCCTCCGTAACCTGCCTCGGATCGTCACAGAGGCTGGCGAGATGTTTGGCATCATGAATCCCCGTGGCCCAGAGTCGTTCCGCGAGCGCGTGGTCGCCGCGGATTTCCCTCGCCATCTTGCGGAGAACGGGTGTGGGTACGCCGTAAGCTTTCTCGACTTTGATTCCGTACCGCGCCATGCCGGCAATGTTGCGCGGGTTGTAATAGGATTTCATTTTCTTGAGAATTTCAGCGTAGGTCATAGTGCGCGCCACCTCGCGAACCAATTGGAGAGACGAATGATAGCGCAACTCACGG
>Ga0315281_10015858_pt1 | contig 10082 bp, 4 predicted proteins | sample YL17G07_0_MG_FD_204540 | JGI IMG/M metagenome (GOLD analysis project Ga0315281, IMG submission 204540) | Sediment microbial communities from Yellowstone Lake, YNP, Wyoming, USA - YL17G07_0 | ecosystem: Environmental > Aquatic > Freshwater > Lake > Sediment | place: USA: Wyoming | collected...
TGGTTCTTCTCCTGTCTGTCTAGCAGGCACTGTCTTCTCGGTTCCCGATAGCTCGTCTGACACTTTTTTTACCTCAGGTAGGTCTTCGAGGACTTTCAGGAGCGGTGTGGGATTCTCGAGAAGTAGTCGGATGGTAATACCCTTGTCCACCGAGCCACCCAGGTTCAAGACTTCTACTTGAGGGGTTTGTTTCAGGTGTTTATGGAGTTGAAGCATTCGCTCCAAACCTATGGGGGGTGGTATCGCTAGTTCAATGGTGCCTTTGTAAAGCCCGGGGTCCAACTGTTTGTCTCCGTGGCCTTGGGAAGGCTGCTCTGGGGATTCCCCCTTCTTTTTCTTTGCTTGTACGGGTGCGGCTGTTTCTAGGTTTGACGCTTCGGGGGATTTAGAGTGCTCTGCAGTAGGGCCAGTGCCCTTTGAGGCTGTCAGGATATTTTGAGCTTCCTTCTCTGCAGTTTCTAATCTTGCCTTGACTAGATGTTCGGCTCTTTCTCTAGCCTCAGCAATAATCCTGATGGCTTCCTGCTGGGCATGAGTAATTGAGGCCTGAGCCTTTTGTTCAGCCTCACTCAGAATATCCCGAGCATGCTGTTCACCTGCTGAGATTCTTTCTATTACTTGTCGCTCTGCTTCTATTTTTGCTTTTTCCTCAGCTTTTTCTCTAGCCTCGAATATAATTCTATTAGCTTCTTTTTCTGCTGACGCCTTGGCTGCTTGCGCTTTCCTTTCGGCTTCTCTAATAACGCTCTGGGCCTGCTGTTCTGCTGCTAGAGTGTTTTGTTTTGCTTCGGCTACGATCTTATTTGCTTCTTTCTGAGCGGATGCGTTGATTTTCTCTGTCTTTTCCTCTGCCTGCTTAAGGATTTCCTGCGCCTGCTGTTCAGTTGATACAGCGTTTTCCTTTGCTTCTGCTATAATGCGGTTGGCTTTTTTCTCTGCTGATGCATTAGTCTGCTCTGCTTCGTCTTCCGCCTGTTTCAGAATGTCCCTAGCTTGTTGCTCTGCTGCGGCGATTCTTTCTTGAGCTTTAATCTTGGCTTTTCTCTCAGCTTCGCCGATAGTTTTGTCTGACTCTATCTTTGCTTTCGCCGCGCTCTCTTCTGCTTGCCTGAGGATGTGCTTGGCTTGTTGTTCGGCTTCAGAGATTCTTTCCTGCGCTTCCTGTTCTACCTTCCGCTCAGCTTCCGTAATAACTTCATTTGCTTCTGCTTTGGCTTTGTGTGCCGCCTTTTCGTGGGCCTCCGCGATAATCCAGGACGCCTGCCTTTCTGCTGCTGCTATAATTGCCTCTGATTTGTACTGGGCTTTCCTCGGGATCTCCTGAGCCTGCTGCTCTACATCTGCAATTTTTTGTTGTACTTTGACTTTTGCCTTGACCTCAGCTTCAGCTATGATTTCATTTGCCTGTATTTTTGCTTTGTCTTCTGCCTGTTTCAGGATTTCCTGAGCTTGATGCTGTACCGCTGTGATTTTTTCTAGCACGGTCTGGTCTGCTCTTCGCTCAATTTCGGCGGTAATGTCGCTTGTTCTTGCTTTTGCTTTATCCCCTGCTTCTTTTAGGATATCTTGAGCTTGTTGCTCTGCCTCAACGATTTTTTCCTGTGCCCTCTGTTGTGCCTTTCGCTCAATTTCGGCGGCGATTTTGTCTAATTCTGCCTTAGCTTTTTCCTTGGCCTTAGCTTCGGCTTCTGTGGCTATCCATGAAGCTTGCTTGTCGGCAGCTATGACAATTGCCTCTGCTTTGTTTTGGGCTTTCTTTGTGATTTCTTGAGCCTGGTGCTCTGCATCAGTGATTATCTGTTGGGCTCCAACTTTCACTTTGTTCTCGGCTTCGGAGATGGCTTCATTGGCCTTTATTCTTGCTTTATCTTCTGCCTGTTTTAGGATGTCTTGCGCTCTCTGGTCTGCTCTTCGTTCGATTTCTGCTGTAATCTCGTTTGCTCGTGCTTTTGCCTTCTCTTCTGCCATCGTAATAAGAATTTGAGTTTGTTCTTCTGCTGCCAATAACTTTTCTCTGGCTTCATCCAAAAGCTGCCCGGCTTCCTGCTTGGCTGGTGCCTGTATTTCCCGTGCCTTGTCTTCTGCCTCCGAGATAATGCCGTGAGCGTGTTCCTCAGCTCTTCGTTTAGCTTCAGCGACAATTTTGCTTGCTTCCGATTCAGCCTTTTCTCTGGCTTCTGCGATTATGGCGGTGGCGGTGCTGTTTGCCTTTTCCACCATTTCCATCTTGATGATTACTGCCTGTTTTTCAGCCTCGACTATGGTTTTCTCGGCGAACTTTAGCAGTGAATCCAGGGGCTCAAGTTTTCCGTTGTTAGCGCCGGGTGAGGGATTGTCGGTAGACGTTGCGGCTAGTTGTGGCTGATCAAGTTTTAGCATGAAGTTATGGAATTGGTCTGCCAAGCTAGTAACAAGTGATTCCAGTTGTTCAAATTTTTGGGCGAGGTTGTTATCTCGGTCTCCCAAGTTGGTAACGAGAGAATGAAGATGCGCCAGTTTCTCAACTAGGCCGTTGTTCTGTTCTGTTAAGCTATTAATAAAAGTAGATACCTCGGCTTCATCTAGACCGTTATTAACAACCTTCAACTTTCCGTCCTGGAGCTTTTTCTCCATTATATCCATATCCACCTGCGATTAAGTTGCTATACGTCCCCTATTTAATTCTGCTGAAGTTCGTATTGCTTTGCAATAAGACTTCCGTACTTGACTGTGCAGAACTTTAGTAATGTTTCATATGCTTGAAGGAAGGAGGTAAGACATTGAATCCCACAGAGATAATTGATTGTCGTGTACTTGTTTCGTAGTGCGATGAATTGTATTCCGTTAAGTGCATCGATGGTAGCCTTTTTGAATATGTCAGATAGGCTTTCGAATTGGGTGTAGGTTCTATAAGCACTCTAGGTGTGAGCGGTTCTTGATGTCGCGGGCATAGAGGGGGAATCCAAGGTTATCAACAACTATCCATCGAAAAGCCTGTAACCAGGTGGTTGGGCTATTTTTTTGTGGTCACTATAATTCTTTTGACTGGTGCTTTTTCCCCGGCCTTCTTGGTTGGGGTCGCCATCGCAGCATCTTGGGGCGCGTCCGCAGCCATCTCTACTTCGGGAAGATCTTCCAAGATGCTGCGAAGTGGGGTGGGATCTTCTAGCGTGACTCTGATTGTTATGCTCTTGTCGGCGGAAACTCCCAGATTCAAGACCTCTATGTTGGGGATATTCCTCAGGTGTTTGTGTAGTTGTAGCATCCTGTCCAAACCAATGGGAGGTGGGATTACTAATTCTACAGTACCCTCATAAAGGGTAGGCCCTTCCTTTGATTCTACCTTTTCCTCAAATGTAGGAGGCTGCTTTTGGGATTCCTTGGTTTTCCTTTCCGCTTTTGCATGGACAATTGGTTCCGGTTTTGCTGCCTCTGTGTCTTTCGCCTCCTCTGTAGGCAGGACTGTGGTTTCCTCAATGTCCTCTAAGCTAGAAAGCAATCCCTGATAAACCTTCTTGAGTTTTTCCTTGATCTCGCTCTCCGTTATTCTTCTGCTTCTCTTTAGCAGTTGTTCTGATTTTTGCTTGATGAGAGATGCCTCTTCCTCAGCCTTAATCTTGGCCTCGTCCAGAATACTCTGAGCTTCCTTCTCCGCGCTAGCAATTCTTGCGTTTACTAAGTCCTCGGCCCTTGTTTTTGCTTCGGCGATAATCTTGGTGCCTTTCCGTTCAGCCGTTATCTGGGTTGATTCTGCTTTTTGTTCCGCTGCTCTGGTGATTTCTTGAGCTTGTTGTTCTATTGCCATAGCGTTCTGTTTGGCTTCAGCAGTAATCCTGCTAGCTTCGTCATTAGCATTTATCTGGATTGATTCTGCTTTTTGTTCCGCTGCTCTGGTGATTTCTTGAGCTTGTTGTTCTATTGCCATAGCGTTCTGTTTGGCTTCAGCAATAATCCTGTTGACTTCGTTATCAGCATTTGTCTTGATTGATTCTGCTTTTTCTTCTGCTGCCGCGATTTTTTCTTGGGCGCTCTGTCTCGCTTTTCTCTCACTCTCTGCGGTGATCCTCTCTACTTCTTTCCTGGCTTTCTCTTCAGCTTCGACGATAATTGAAGCAGCACTGGCGTTAGCCTTTTCCTCAGCCTCTTTCTTGAAGATTTGGGCCTGATTATTGGCCTCGATTACAGTTCTCTCTGCAAGCTTTGTAAGGGAATTGAGGTGTTCCAGCTTACCGGATAGAGCGTTATTTTGATCTATAAGGCCGCCAATAAAAGAAAATACTTCGGCTTCATCCAACCCGTTCTTAACTATCTTGAACTTCCGTCCCCAGAGCTCTCTTATCTTGCTGTCCCTTGAATCCATAGTTTTGCATCCTTTCTTGGCTCACTGTGATTGGATTTTAATAATACTTAACTTTTCCTACAATGGGAGTTTAGTACTTATCTTTTCTAGGACTTTAGTATGACCATGGCGATGCGCTCTCTGGCAAGCAAAGGCAACATTGATTGTATCTCAAACCTTTAGTTACTTTTTGTAATAAAGTACCACGTCCGAAGACTGGTGTCAAAGCCCCTCAGGGGGTGATTACTTGCCAGAACCAAACAGTACTATACAAAACTTGACATATTGTTAAGTTTGTTGTATATACCTAACCCTACGTAGTACTTTTAGGTATATTCCTGTAAGACCATTAAATAGGCCACAAAATAGTATCTGGCATCGGATTCTTGCGAAGGTATTGATGAACTTGAGAAGGAGGGCAGCGGTGCCCAGGGTGCGAAAAGAGAGTGGGAAGGTGCTAATCATAACTGGCTTCTCTCCCATGGGGCTTCCTCAATTAAAGGAGATGGGGACTAATCTTGATCTGCACCTTATCAACTCGCTCTCCGGCCAAACTGGAACTACTTTTCGTATCTCGATCCCTACAATCGGTCCTGCTGTCATAGGCAGTTATCTGCAGCAGCATGGCATTGAGGTGGAGATAAGGGACTTCTACTTTGATGAGGTTTGTGCTTTCGATGTTGACATTGTAGGTATTTCGTCAACTTTCATGGGCGTGGAAAATGTGCAGGAGATTGCAGGTCTAATAAGAGAACAGAATCCATCAGCAACCATAGTTCTTGGGGGACCTTTGAGTTGGTCGGTGTCGCCCTTGAAACTACTGGAGCTAATTAGCAATATCGATTTCATTGTGTTGCGAGAAGGAGAGCAAACTTTCCTAGAGCTTGTTCATGAACTTCGCAACGGCGGTAACACTAGCTCAGTAAAAGGGTTGGTTTTTAGGAAGGGGGGAACTGGATATGAGACGCCGTCGAGGCCCTTGTTGGATGGAAATGAGTTGACTCGACCTGCTTGGGAGTTGATGGGAATGCCTTCACCTAAGAGGCTTCCTATCTTGCCGGTCGAAACAAGTCGGGGGTGTCCCTACAACTGTGCATATTGCTCAGAGGTTCACTACTGGGGCAAGCCTGTGAGGTATCGCACCAGCGATAGTGTGGTAAAAGAACTTAGGCATAATTTGGAGCAGTTCGGTATTAAGACATTCCGTTTTACGGATTCATGTTTTTCTGCTCCTTCTACTAGGAGCGCCGAAATTTGCGACGCAATCTATCAGGGATGCATCAAGGATGGATGTGAAGTAAAGTGGTCGTCTTATGCCCGGGTAGAGAATCTCAATAGCAGCCTACTAGAGAAGATGAAGCGCTCTGGATGTGTAGCGCTCGACATTGGGGTGGAATCAGGTGCTTCGAGTATCCTGCATAGGATGGGGAGAAATTACTCCCCAGAAACAGCAGTAGAAGTTGCTCGGGCAGCTAGGGACTTAGGAATAATCACAAACTTCAATGTGGTAGTTGGTTTTCCCGGCGAAACCAAGGATACTGCGCAGAGCACTGCTGAGATGATTAACAGGGCAGCACCTGATACTTTTTCTTGTTTTCTCTTGTTTCTTGCACCCAACACACTTGCCTCCGCTAATCCGAAGAAGTATGGGATTGAAGGAGAAGGTCTTTGTTGGAAGCATGGCACTATGACAAGTAAAGAGGCGTCAGAAGCGATGCTTAGGATGACTGAGGAGGTTTCGTCTTCGACTAGCTTCCCTGGCGGTGAATATGCAGCATGTTATCTTACATCGCTTGGCTATGCGCCTAAGGAAATAAGGGACTTCTATCGAGCCGTTGGCAAAATAGTTAAGGGCCAGGCAGATGAGGAAGCAATTTCACTATTGGGAAAGGTGATTCAAAGCTTCGAAAATTTCTTTTAAAAAAGGAAACACAGTCGTGCTGATAAATATATATTGCACCTAAGATCTGGGCTGGGGAGGTGTGCAAATGCAAAAAACACAGAACAGGATAGAGGTGAGAGATGGTTCTTTGGTGGCTAGAGTTTTAGACCCGGGTAAGAAAGCTGAGATGGAGGATGCTCGGGTATTCCGCCACAAGATTTTTCTCGAGGAACTTGGATGGTCTCTTCTCGACGGCAATGGGCAGGAGGTCGATGAGTATGGCCAAAGTTCACTTCACTTTGGCGCCTTCTCAGCTTTGGGTGAACTTGTGGGATACTGCCGTGTTATTCTTCCAAAAAGCAGGTTTATGATAGAGAAGGAATTCGCTGACCTGGTTGACCCTACATATTACATTCGCAAAGAAGGGGATACTGTAGAGATCTCAAGATTTGCAATACCAAAAGAGCTAAGGGGGAAACAGGAAGGGTTCAGAGTGATTGCCGTTCTCTTAAGATGTGTATATCAGTGGGCTAAGATAAACAAGGTGCGATATATTTACGCGGTATGTGCATCGGATCATCTCGGATTCCTCCGCGGGTTTTTTTCTTGCTGCAAGCCAATTGGTCCTGCCTACGAGTACCAACCGGGTATAGCTTCTTCTGCTTTTATCCTTGACTTGGAAGAACTAGATTTGACAAAGGTTAAAGAGTTGTGGTCTGTTCTAATGAGCAAAGCCCCTTCTGAATAGACCACTGCTTTAACACGGGTCGTCAGAATCCTCGCAAAGAAGCCGCAGAAAGTCTTGGGGCATTGATACCTAAGCGGGAAGTAGGTTATATGTGGCGAGGAGAGTCTAGCAGAGGATAAAGCTGGCAGGAGCTCCGCATAGTATTTAATATGAAGAGGTTTCCATCTCGAGCGAGCCGAATAGATAGTAAGCCGTTGCGCACCTTTTTAAGCATATTATAAGCTCTATCGTTTGCATTCAGCTTGTCAATTATGCTAATAACACGATCCGTGACTGTATGCTCGCTAATGCCCAGTATTTCGGCGATTAGTTCGGTTGAATTGCCTTCAGCGATAAATGTCAGGGTCTGTCTCTCCTCATAGGTAAGACTTGAGACGATTCCTTCCGTTGTGCTGGCCGTATATGACATATCCTGGAGTTGTCCCAATATGCGCCGAGCGACTTTGGGTCTATTGCTTACGCTGTTGCTGAGGGGATGTTCACCATTGAAGATTTGTTTTATTATCCCGGTGAGTTCTGCGCCGTGGAGATGTTTAATCCTTAGATAAGCTACCGCACCGCTTTTGACGACTTCAAACAACTCATCGTCATCATCTGCAGGGTTGGTGCTTAGTATTATTATTCCAGTTTCAGGGAACGTTCGAGCGATTATTTTGCATGTATTAAGCCCATTGAGGATAGGATAGCCGATATCCAGTAGTACGATATCGGGCAAATTCGCAGCGATTTGAATTATTGCATTGTTATCATCATCGCTCGGGGAGCATTCAAGGACTTCTATTTCTTCGGTCCTGTTTTCGAGGGACAAAGCCTGGCGAACCCTCAAACTGAAAATGGGTTGGCTGTCAACTATCATTAATTTTATTCTATTCATAGCTTTGTTACTGTGTACTCAATATAAACACTCCAGTATTGCCTGTATATCACCCAATAGTGCTAGATTTTGAAATACGCGGAGAATGACCTTAGTACTAGGGAGTGTAAGAAAAGCATGCCACTTAGTCATGCAGTTAAGCTAATTAGGATGGCATTACGATACTACGAGGGACTTTCTGAGATTTAGTTGACTTTGTGCATTGCTGTATATTGAATCTATATTTTCCTCATTACTGATGAAGGTCTTCAATTCCCTCTAAAATTTTCAGATAGGCGGCTTTTATCTTCTTAGTTCGAGCTGCTTTTGTGGGGTTCGGTAAAGTTGGATTACGTTCTGTGTGGTCAGCACTACTCCGGTAACTATTATTGGGGTCTAATTGATTTAAGTGTTGTTTCGCGATGTCGGAAGTACTGTCGATGCTGTTACCATTGTAGGATTGAACATCCTCTCGTTGGTCGGATAATGTTAATAGAGTTCAATTTGATAAATCCGCAAAAGGACTTATTGCGAGATGAATATATACTCTGTGATATTATTGCTTACCCTCATTGTTTACTCCACGTTGCTGATTGGTGTTCAGCGCGATACGCGGACAAGGGTGCGCCAGTGCTTCAGCATATATGTTCTCCTGGCCATGACGTGGAGCTTTACCACACTGATGCTCTCCCTCAATGTTTTGGGGTTAACTCGATTGTGGGCCAGCTTTTTACCCTTAAGTGCCATATCGGTTCTTGTAGCTTATTATCATTTCGCTAGAGTTTCTTCTTATGGAAACGCTGATATATGGGTAAAGCTTGGATATGCAATTGTGGCCGTCGTTTTAGTCCCTTTGGCGGCATTAGGATATATGCCCAAAACTGTGTCTGCTAACAACGGAGGAATATATATCCAGTATGGTTCATTTCAATATCTGCTTACTGCCATCGGAGCTGTTTTCTTCATGCTATCGGTGTTTACTCTGGTGCGCAGTTACAGGACTGCGCGCGATCCTCTGAGCCGGAATAGAGTTGCTTATCTACTGGGTGGACTCGGAATCTTATTGGCCTTTAGTATCAGAAGTAGCTTTCCCCCATTGCCCCAATACCCTATAGAGCACATTGGGCATCTGGGCAACGCCTTGGTAATTAGCTATGCCATCATGAAGTATAAATTGCTCGATATGAGACTACTCATAAGAAAAGGGCTTGTATACTCCCTAATAAGCATTTTCATCACTGCTTCGTTCCTGCTTATGCTCTATGGCGTACATTACTTCCTACAGGGATGGAATACCTCGGCCAACCTGGCGGCTATCTTCGCGATGGCGCTTTTCATGGCCTGGCTGTTCAATCCACTGAGATTGGCTATCCAGAGAATTGTGGACAGGATGTTTTACGGGGAAAGCTATGACTACAGGCGGATGGTGCTCAGTTTTGCCCAGAGAATGAGTAGCGTTCTCGACCTGGGTGAGCTAGCGGAAGCAATGTTGCGCCCTCTAACAAAGGCTGTGGGTGCTAGTCAGGCGAGCCTTTTGCTCCCCAGCGATGGTGATTTCCTCTCACAGTTCGCCGAGCGTCTAGTCGAAGGCGATTCGATCACTTCAATAAAGTTGAACAAGGACAGCCCAATAGTTGATTGGCTTTGTAGGGAAGATAAGGCTCTTTCTCAAGAGCTCGTAGATTTGTATCCGGAATTCAAGGAAGTATCGGAAGTAGAAAGGAAGAGCCTCGATGTTTTAGGAGTAGAGTTGCTCTGCCCGATAAAAAGCAGAGGCAATCTGATCGGTATTTTGGCGTTGAGCAAAAAGCAATCGGGTGGGTCTTATTCTACGGACGATATGGACCTCTTGGTGACTGTGGCCAGTGAAGCAGGGGTAGTGATGGAAAACGCTCAGCTTTACTCTCGGGCCAAGGAGAAAGCCCATAGTGATGAGTTGACTGGCTTATTTAACCATCGATATTTCCATGAGCGCCTTGATGAGGAGATCTCCAGATGTTCTCGCTTTGGCGATATATTCTCCTTGCTCTTTTTGGATATGGATCTCTTCAAAGCGTATAACGACATCTATGGTCATTTAGCAGGCGATGATATGCTCAAGCAAATGGGGCAATACATCAAGAGTTCGATAAGAAGCATAGACATGGCTTTCCGCTACGGTGGGGATGAATTTACTGTTATTTTACCTCAAGCTTCTCTCGATGACGCTTGCAAAGTTGCGGACCGGATAAGAAAAAGAATAGAAATTGAGATGGATTCTAAAGGCGCTCCGTTGACTTGC
>Ga0315281_10015859_pt1 | contig 10082 bp, 10 predicted proteins | sample YL17G07_0_MG_FD_204540 | JGI IMG/M metagenome (GOLD analysis project Ga0315281, IMG submission 204540) | Sediment microbial communities from Yellowstone Lake, YNP, Wyoming, USA - YL17G07_0 | ecosystem: Environmental > Aquatic > Freshwater > Lake > Sediment | place: USA: Wyoming | collected...
TGCGCAGCGTCTCGCGCACCGTAAAGAACGGATCGAACACCAGTTCCTGCGGCACCACGCCGAGCATGCGCCGCGCCCGCCGGTAGTCCGTGATCACGTTCGCGCCCATCACGCGCACCTGGCCCGCGCTGGCGCGCGCAAGCCCCGCGATAACGCTGATCAGAGTTGTCTTGCCGGCGCCGTTGGGACCCAGCAGGCCGAAGAATTCCCCCTCGGCCACGGTGAGGCTGACCCCGGCGAGCGCTCGCAGCGCGCCGTAGCGCTTCTCGACGTTCAGGGCTTCAATGGCAAGGGTCATGGGCGGGCCCGCGGCCACGTGCTGCGTGCATTTTCGCGCAGGTGCTCGCGCGGAACGCCGGACTCAGTGGTGCGCGGGAGAGGCGGGCAGCAGGTCAGCCACGCCATAGAGGCGGGCGATGGTGGTCAGGCCCTGCGGCAGATTTGTGAAGGACAAACCGCGATTCAGCCGTTTGGCCTCGCGCAGCCAGGCGAGCAGCAGCGCCAGCGCGGAGGAATCCAGTTCGCCGACCTCGCCCAGGTCCACGGTGCGCACGCCCTGCCCGATGGCGGCGCTGCCCTCGCGCAGAGCCGCCGCGACACTGGCAAGCGTCAAGGCGCCGCTCACGACCATGCGATCGCCTTCGCGCCGGATCATTTTTTCTGCGCTCCTGCGACCGAAGACTGTCGCTGCGAATTGTTCTTTGCGTACAGCGCGTTGATTAATCCTTCGATACCGCTTTCGCGGATCAGGTTGTCGAATTCGGTACGGTAATTGGCAACCAGGCTGATGCCGCCGACGCGCACGTCCCAGACTTTCCAGCCCCCGGGGCGCTTCTCCATGTCGTAGTCGATCGTCACCGGCTCGCTGCCCGACTGCAGGATGCGCACGTATACCGTGACGTCGGTATCGGTCGGTTTGGCGCGCAACGGGCGGAAATCGAATTTCTGGTTACTGTAGGAGGCAAGCGCGCTGGAGTAGGTACGCACCAGCAGCGTCTTGAATTCGTCCATCAGGCGCGCCTTCTGGTCGGCGCTGGCCTTGTCCCAGTTGCGGCCAACCGCGCTCGCGGTCATCGCCTGGAAATTGAAATGCGGCAGGACCTTGGCCTCGATGAGCGCGATCACTTTCTTGCGGTCGCCCTTCTGGATGTCCTTGTCCTTCCGGATGATATCCACGACCTCCAGGGTCACGGTCTTCACCAGCAGGTCCGGCGCCTGGATCTCCGGCTGCGCCTGCGCGCGCGCGCCGCCGACCATAACAAGAGCCGCCGCCGCGGCTGCCGTCGCGAGCCGTGCAAACATCGGGAGCATCCTAGCCTTCGGTACTGGCTGCGGGTGGCGCCGGCTGCTCGAGCAACCGCACCGCCGCCTCCATCGCCGCCGGGTCCGGACGCGCGACAGGCGCCTCGGCAACCGGCTGCAGCGCGGGCTGCGACTCGGATACGGGCCGAGCCGCAGGCTCGGGCTCGGGCTCGGTGACCCCGGCGCGTGGTATCGCGCGCTCGGCGCGCGGCGGATTGCCGTCGTACACCAGGCTGCGGCGGCGCTGCAGATGCGCATCGCGCTGGAACACATACTTGTCGAGCGCGGCCTCCTCCAGAATGCGGCTCGCATCGAGCAGATCGGCGCGCTTGCCCGTCGCGCGCAAAATAGTCATGGCATTGCGCACGCGAACAGGCTTGTGCTGCAGCACCGGGTCGAGGCCGAGGTCGAAGACCAGCCCGACGCTGTCGCGCACGTTGCTGGATCCCAAAAACGGCCACACAAGGTACGCACCATCGCCCGCGCCCCAGCGGCCGAAGGTCTGGCCGAAGTCTTCGTCGTGCTTGTCGATACCCATATCGCTGGCGATATCGATCAAGCCGAAAATCCCGAAACTCGAATTGAACGCGAACCGCGCCCAATCCGTGACCGCATCGGCCGGCTTGCCCTGCAGCAGACTATTGGCACCGATCCACAGATCCGCGATGTTGGCAAAGAAGTTGCGAACTCCAGTGCGAATCGGCCCGGGCAGCACGTCGCGATAGACGGTCGTCACCGGCTTGCCGATGGCTTCGTCGAAGCCGTCGTTGAACGAATACATCGCGCGGTTGAAGCCCTCGAACGGATCACGGCTGTCACTGCCGGTCGTCGCACAGCCCGCCACCCCGGTTAGGAGCAGCGCCAGAAGCAGGTTCCTGAGCATGCATTTCATCGTCACTTACCGTCCTTGCTATCCTTGCCCTCAGCCGCCTTGTTGAACAAGAATTGGCTGATCAGGTTTTCCAGCACCACGGCCGATTGCGTCAACCGCAACCGATCCCCCTGCTTCAACATCACGCCGTCCCCCCCTGCTTCCAACCCGACATACTGCTCCCCGAGCAGGCCCGAGGTGAGGATTTTCGCCGAAGTATCGCGCGGAAACCTGTATTGCGCGTCCACATTGAACGTAACGATGGCCTCGTAGCTCTCGTTGTCGAACATGACATTCGACACGCGCCCCACGACCACCCCCGCGCTCTTGATCGGCGCCCGCACCTTCAACCCGCCAATGTTAGCAAACTTAGCCTGCACCTGGTACGTCTCGGCGGTCGAAAAAGAGGCCAGATTGCCCACTTTCATGGCAAGAAACAACAGTCCGGCGAAGCCCACCGCAACGAAGGCGCCGACCCAGATGTCGATAGTGGAGCGTTTCATTTCGCATTTCCTCCGGTAAACATGAGCGCCGTGAGCACGAAATCGAGGGCCAGGATGGCCAGCGAGGAGGTCACCACGGTCCGGGTCGTCGCCCCCGAGACCCCCTCTGCAGTGGGGGGGGCGTCATAGCCCTCGAACACCGCGATCCAGGTCACGGCGACCCCGAAAACCACGCTCTTGATGACCCCGTTCAGGATGTCCTCGCGCACGTCCACCGATGCCTGCATCTGGGACCAGAACGCCCCCTCGTCGACGCCGATCAGCTGCACCCCGACCAGATAGCCGCCAAAGATGCCCATAACCGAGAACAGCGCCGCCAACAGCGGCATTGAAATCACCCCGGCCCAGAAGCGCGGCGCGACGACGCGGGCGATCGGGTCTACGGCCATCATTTCCATGGCCGCAATCTGCTCGGTTGCCTTCATCAAGCCGATTTCGGCGGTAATGGCCGACCCGGCCCGGCTGGCGAACAGCAAGCCGGCGATCACGGGCCCAAGCTCGCGCACCAGCGAAAGCGCGACCAGGACGCCGAGCGCCTCTGAAGCGGCGTAGCGCTGCAGCGTGTTGTAGCCCTGCAGGCCCAGCACCATGCCGACAAACAAGCCCGAGACCAGGATGATGATAAGCGACTGCACGCCGACGAAATAAATTTCGCGGATAGTGAGCCGGAAACGGCGCAACGCGGTCCCCGAGTTGAGCAGGATTGCAACGAAAAAACGCGCCGCGAACCCCAGCCGCCAGATCTTCGCGGCCGCCGCCTGGCCGAGTCTCTCGAGCCCCTGGCGGACCCCAGCAAGCAAGGAAGGCTCAGCCATGGGCAGCCGGCGCCGCAAGGTCGACTTCGTAGCCTGGCGCCGGGTAATGGAACGCGATCGGCCCGTCGGTTTCGCCGCGCACAAACTGTTTCACGAACGCCTCCCCCGAGCGCCGAATCTCGTCGGGCTTTCCCTCGGCGACGATCCGGCCGGCGGACATGACGTAAACATAGTCGACGATGGCGAAGCACTCCTCGACATCGTGGCTGACCACGACCGAGGTCTGGCCTAGCGAATCGTTCAGCGTGCGGATCAGGCGCGCGATCACTCCCAGCGAAATCGGGTCGAGGCCGGTAAGCGGCTCGTCGTAGAGCATGAGGCGCGGGTCGAGCGCAACTGCCCGCGCCAGAGCCACGCGTCGCGCCATGCCGCCCGAGAGCGCGGAGGGCATCAGCTGCGCCGCACCGCGCAGTCCGACCGCTTCCAGCTTCATCAGCACCAGGTCGTTCACCATATCGGGAGGCAGATCGGTATGCTCGCGCATCTGGAAGGCAACGTTGTCAAACACCGTCATGTCGGTAAACAGGGCCCCGAACTGGAACAGCATGCCCATCTTGCGGCGCAGGGCAAAAATGCCGCCGCTGCCGAGGTCTTGCACCGACTCGCCCAGCACGCGGGTGGTACCGGCGCTGGCCTTGAGCCAGCCGGCGATGATTCGCAGCAGCGTCGTCTTGCCGCAGCCGGACTGGCCCATGATCCCGACCACGCTGCCCGGCTCGATCCGCAGGCTCACGCCATGCAGCACCGGGCGCGCGGCGTCGTAGCCGAACGAAACATTGTCTATCTCGACGATCGGGGCACTGGCCACGGCTGGAAGGATGGGCAACGGAAGGGGAGGATTATAGTATTGCCCGCATGGATGCCCCCGCCACCGCTGCTGCTTTTCGCGCCGAGGGGCTCGTCAAGCGCTTCGGCGCGCGCCGGGCTCTCGACGGCGTCGGCATGGAAGTTGCCCCCGGCGCCGCAATGGGCCTGGCCGGCGCCAATGGCGCGGGCAAGACGACGTTCATCAAATGCGCCCTCGACCTGTGCGCCGCGGACGCCGGCCGTGTCGAGATTTTCGGCCTCGACAGCAGGCAGGCCGCAGCGCGCGCCAGGCTCGCCTATGTTCCCGAACGCTTCGTGCCGCCTTACTATCTGCTCGGCCGCGAGTTTCTTGCGATGACGCTCGAACTCGCGGGCTCGACGTTCGATCGCGCGCGCGCGGAGGCGCTCGCCACGGAACTCGAACTCGACCCTCAGGCGCTGGAGCGCCCGGTACGCCAGCTCTCCAAGGGCATGACGCAGAAACTCGGCCTTGCAGCCTGCTTTCTGCTCCAGCGGGACCTTTACGTGCTCGACGAACCGATGAGCGGGCTGGACCCGGCCGGCCGGGTGGCCGTGAAATCGGTGCTGGCGCGACTCAATCGCGGCGGCAGCGCGCTGCTTTTCACCTCGCACGTGCTCGCCGACGTCGAAGAGCTATGCTCGACAATCACCGTGCTCGATCGCGGAGCAGTGCGCTTTTGCGGCGCGCCCGCGGCGCTGTGCCAGCGTTACGGGGAAGACAACCTGGAGCGCGCCTTCTTGAGGTGCATTCGAACCGATGCCGCTACCACTGCAGTCAACACCTGAAGGCCGCCCCCGGCTCCTCGTCGTCGACGACGACGCCTTGATCGCGGACACGCTGTCGTTTGCGCTCGGCGCCGAGTTCGAGGTGCTCGCCTGTGAATCGCGGCTGCACGCGATCGAGCTGCTGCGCCAGCTGCCCGAGGCACCGCAGCTCGCACTGGTGGACCTCGGCCTGCCGCCCACGCCGCACGCGCCGGACGAGGGTTTTCAGCTGATCACCGATCTGCTCGCGCATTCGCCCAAGATGCGCATTTTCGTTCTCTCCGGGCAAAACGACGCTGCCCACGCGCGCCACGCGCGGGCACTGGGAGCCGCTGAATTCATCGCCAAACCCTGCGACCCGGCGGCCCTCAAGAAAATCCTGGCGCGCGCGCTGGCGGTGCGCGACGCGGAGCTGAACTACACCCGCGGCGCCGAGGAGCTGATCGGTCAGAGTCCGGCGCTGATGAAACTGAAAAGTCAGCTCGCGCAGTTCGCCGACTCGCCGTTCCCGGTACTGATCGAAGGCGAGTCGGGCAGCGGCAAGGAGCTGGTCGCACAAAACCTGCACCGGCTTTCGGTGCGCGCGGAAAAGCCCTACTTTGCACTCAATTGCGCCGCGATCGCGCCGACGCTGGTCGAGCCAACGCTGTTCGGCCACGCCAAGGGCTCCTTCACCGGCGCGCTCGCCAACAAGGCGGGCTACTTCGAGGACGCGCGTGACGGCACCCTGTTTCTCGATGAAATCGGCGAGTTGCCGCTCGAGATGCAAGCGAAGCTGCTGCGGGTGCTCGAAAACGGCGAATACCAGCGCGTCGGCGAGACCGCCAGCCACGTGTCGCGCGCCCGCGTGATCGCCGCGAGCAACCGCGACTTGCGCCAGGAAGTCCGTAAAGGCGCGTTCCGTCCCGACCTCTACCACCGTCTCTCGGTTTTCACGCTTGGCGTGCCGCCGCTGCGGGACATGGAAGGCGACAAACTACTGCTGCTCGAGCATTTCCGCCGCTTCTACGCCGAACAGACCACAGTGCGGGCGTTTTCGCTGGACGATGCCGCCGAGCGGCGCTGGCTTGCCTACCCTTTCCCTGGCAATGTGCGCGAGTTGCGCAACATCGTGATCCGGCTCACCACCAAGTACCCCGGCCGCCGGCTGCCGGCCGCGGATCTCGAGCCCGAATTCGACCTCGCCTCCGAAATGCCCCGCGAATCGTCGTCCGGCGACGGCGATGTCCTCGGGCAGGCGCTGCGCCACCTCGAGCGCAGCCGTGGCATCCGCCTGGACGAGTTGCTGCAGTCGCTCGAGCACGGCTACATCGAAGCCGCGCTCAAGCTCACGCGCGGCAACGTCAGCCAGGCCGCCAAGCTGCTGGGGGTCAACCGCACCACGCTCTACAGCCGGATGAACCATCCGGAGGAAAAGGAAAAATAGCCGGTGGCACTGTATCTCGAGCACTTCGGCCTGATCGAGCCGCCCTTCCGCATCACGCCGCATCCGGACTTCTTTTTCGACGGCGCGGACCGCGGCGCCACGCTCGAAGGCCTGCTGTACGCCATCCTGCACGACGAAGGCATCGTCAAGGTAAGCGGCGAGATCGGCAGCGGCAAGACCACGCTGTGCCGTGTGCTGATGGAACGCCTGCCGCAGGAGGTCGAGACGGTTTTCCTCGCCAATCCTTCCTACTCGCGCACTGAGATCCTGCACGCGATCGCCGAGGAACTCGGGCGGCCGGCCACCGGCAATCCACCTGCATCCGTGCTGCGCGACCTGCAGACGCGACTGATCGAGCTCTACGCGAGCGGCCGGCGGGTGGTGGTCATGATCGACGAAGCCCACGCGATGCCCGAAGACACGCTGGAGCAGGTGCGCCTGCTGTCGAACCTGGAGTCGAGCCGCCACAAATTGCTGCAAATCGTGCTGTTCGGCCAGCCCGAACTGGACGCGGCGCTTGACAAGCCCTCGATGCGCCAGCTCAAGGACCGCATCACACACAGTTTCCGTACCCGCCCGCTCACTGCGGATGAAGCCGGGAGCTACGTTGCGTTCCGCATGCGCGCGGCCGGCTACAAGGGTCGGGAAGTTTTCACGCCAGCGGCGATCTCCGCCATCGCGCGCGCTTCGAGCGGCCTGACGCGGCGCATCAACGTGCTCTGCGACAAATCGCTGCTGGCCGCTTTCGCCGCAAATACCCACGCGGTAATGCCGCGCCAGGTGCGTGCCGCAATCGCGGATTCCGATTTCGCCCCGATTGTGGGGCACGGGAAGCGAGGTTCGCGGACCCTCGCTGCGCTCGCCTTGCTGGTTTTGGGTGCAATTGCGGGAGCGGGAACGCTCTACTGGCTCGAGAGGGGAAAAGAGGCACCCGCCGCGTCCGTTCCAGCGGCGCAACCACCGCCCATGCAAGTCGCGCCCCCCGCGCAAGCGACCGCCCCGGTACCGACCGCCCCGGTACCTTCTGGGGACTTGGGCAAGCCCCCCGCCGCGGACGCGGTCGCGCCGGTAGTGCCCGTCCAGGTTGCTGAAAAACCGCCGCCGGCGCCCCTCCTCGCCCCTGTGCAGTTACGCCGTCTGGGGAGATACGCCGCCGGCCGCAATCCCATGCTGAGAGAGCGGATAGCCAGCGCGCGCGAAAAGCTCGAAAGCGAGCCCGACACGAGCTATAGCATCGAGCTGTTCGTCGCCGAAAACAGCGACGCCGCGCGCGCCGAACGATTTCTCGCGCGCGCCCGCGAGTTGGTGCCTATAGCGGAAATCTACGTGATTCCGGTTGCCACCGGATCACGCTACTTCCTGCGAGTCATTTACGGCGCGTATGCAAGCAAGGAGGCCGCCGCCGAGGCCGCCAAGCGCCTGCCGCCCAAGTATCAGAATGCCTTTCGTTTCGAGCTGCTCAGTTTTGCCGAACTCCGCGCTGCCATTTAAGGCTTGTCCCCACCTCGCCACGAGGTCAGAAAACGTCATGGCAACAAATGCTTAGAAGACTCTCTTCAGGTAATCATGCTATGCTAGTCTCATGGGAGAAGGTTCGCGCGCGACTGGTCTAGCCAGAACGCTTGTCACGGCCGCAATGGTGGCCGCGCTCGCCGGCTGCGCCCAGACACCGCTCAAGCCCTCCACGGCCCATGTCCGCGCCGACGAAGCGCGGCCGGAAGGCACGATCCCGGCGCCCGTTCAGGTCGCCCCTGCGCTGCCGGCGCCGTCGGCGGCGCCGCGACCCGAAACCTACAGCGTTGTCGTCAACAACGTGCGCGTACAGGACCTGCTGTTCGCCCTGGCGCGCGACGCCAAGCTTAACGTCGACATCCACCAAGGCATTACGGGTTCGGTCACGCTCAACGCCATCGACCAGACCTTGCCGCAACTGCTGGACAGAATCTCCAAGCAAGTTGACATGCGCTATGAATTGGATGGCCAGACGCTGAGCGTGATGCGCGATACGCCGTACCTGCGCACCTACAAGGTCGATTACATCAGCGCGTCGCGCAACGTGAAGATGCAGTCGAGTGCGTCGACGCAGTTCGGCGGCGGTGGAGGGCCCGCGGGGGGGGGCTCCGGATCGGGGACCGGCACGACCGCGACCATCGACGTAGTGTCCAACAACCAGCTGTGGGACCAGATCGTGCAGAACCTGAAGGACATCCTGCAGGAAACGGACAAGGTGATTCCGCTCACCGCAGGAGCCGCGGCCGCGGGACAGGCCGCGGCGCAGCCGGCCGCCGCGGCAGCGGCGCCAAGCCAGGCGGCGCCGGCCGCGCCCGCCCTACCCAACATCAACTTCCGCGAAGCCGCCTCGGTGATCGGCAACCGGGAAAGCGGGGTGCTGTTCGTGCGCGCGAGTTCGCGCCAGCACGAGAAAGTCCAGGAATTCCTCGACCAGGTGCTGGCCAGCGCAAGACGGCAAGTGCTGGTAGAAGCCACGATCGCCGAAGTGCAACTCAACAACCTGTACCAGCGCGGCATCGATTGGAGCCGCCTGCGCGCTCCGGGTCAATCGACCGGGTTCACATTTCAGCAGTCTCCCACGGGCACCCCGGCGGCCGTGGATACGATCACTGGGTTCAGAGTAGGTTATGCCTCGGGTACGGGACTCAACGTCGTTCTCACCGCGCTCAAGCTGCTCGAGTCCTTCGGCGACGTGCGCGTTCTCTCGAGCCCGAAAATCAGCGTGCTCAACAACCAGACGGCGCTGCTGCGCGTGACCCGCGACATCGTCTACTTCACGATCACCCCCGCGAGCACGCCGGTCACGGTAGTCGGCGGCGCCGGCGGCATCATCGTACCGCCATCGTTCACCACGACTCCGAATATCGCGGCCGAAGGACTGATGATGAGCGTACTGCCGCAGATCAACGACGCCGACATCGTGGTGCTCAACGTGCGCCCGACCATCCGCCGGCGGATCGATTTCGCCGTCGATCCCAACCCTGCGCTCAGCGCCGCGACTCCCAACAGGATCCCGGTCTTCGAGACGCGAGAGATGGATTCCATCCTGCGCATGCAAAGCGGCCAGACCGCGGTACTCGGCGGCCTCATGCAGGACCAGATGTTAAATACCGAAGACACCATCCCGGGCGTGAACAGGATCCCCGGAATCGGGCAGCTCTTCGCCCAGCACGACAACACCATCAGGAAAACGGAGCTAGTGATCTTCCTGCGGGCTACGGTGATCCGCGATGCGAGCGTCGAAGGCGACTACGGCCGCTTCCGCGACCTGCTGCCGCAGGACGATTTCTTCCGCAAGCCGAACCCGCAGCGCCCGCCCGGGTAACGCGATGAGCCTGCTGCTCGAGGCGTTGAAAAAGGCGGAAAAGGCCAAGGAAGACGCGCGGCGCCGCGCCCGGGACGGCAATGCCGGCGACGAACCCGCGGCGTCGGTGTTCGACTCGGAAGCCATCGTCGTCGCGGACGGCAGGCACGTCACGCGACGGGACGAATTGCCGGACATCTCGGCGCCGCTGGAAATCCTGAGCGATGACCTGCGGCCGGCGGCGCAACCCATGCCT
>Ga0315281_10015860_pt1 | contig 10081 bp, 7 predicted proteins | sample YL17G07_0_MG_FD_204540 | JGI IMG/M metagenome (GOLD analysis project Ga0315281, IMG submission 204540) | Sediment microbial communities from Yellowstone Lake, YNP, Wyoming, USA - YL17G07_0 | ecosystem: Environmental > Aquatic > Freshwater > Lake > Sediment | place: USA: Wyoming | collected...
CCTTCAGGGCCAGGTGATAGGCGCAGGCCAGGCCCGCCGGTCCCGAGCCGATGACGGCGATCTTGTCGCTTTTGGCCTCCACCAGGGGGGGCGCGATGGCCCCCAGGTCCACCTGGTCGGCGGCGAAACGCTTCAGGTTGCAGATGGCCACCGGCTCATCCAGCTCCGCCCGCCGGCACTTGGCCTCGCAGGGATGGGGGCAGACCCGGCCCAGGACTCCGGGCAGGGGCAGGCGCGCCATGATGAGCTGCACCGCCTCCTGGTACTTGCCCAGCTTCACCAGCTGCACGTAACCCTGGACGTTGATTTCCGCCGGGCAGGTGAGGGTGCAGGGGGCCCGGTCCAGCTTCTTGATGGCGAAAGCCGCGGGAATCGCCTGGGGATAGAGGCGGTACACCGCCTTCCAGTTCGCCAGGCCCTGGTTGAACTCATCGGGCATGGCCACCGGGCAGACATTGGCGCATTCGCCGCAACCCGTGCACTTGGCCGGGTCCACGTAGCGGGGTTGTTTGGTCAGGGTGACGGTGAAATTGCCCGGCTCCCCGGCGACTCCGGTCACTTCGGTGAGGGGGTGGATGTCGATGTTCAGGTGCCGGCCGCATTCCACCAGCTTGGGGGAGATGATGCACATGGAGCAGTCATTGGTGGGGAAGGTCTTATCCAGTTGGGCCATGACCCCGCCGATGGCCGGTTTGGCCTCCACCAGGTGGACGTAGAATCCGGAGTTGGCCAGATCCAGGGACGCCTGGATGCCGGCGACCCCCCCGCCCACTACCATCACGGAGCCCACGTGGCCCCGGGACTCGGTCTTTTCGGTTTTCTCTTTGGGCATATGTTTATCCCCGTGAGGGTGTCAGGGTGACCCGTCAGAACCCGGCAACGTCGAGGATCGCCGGAAGTTTATCCTCCCACCCGATGGTGGAGAGGTTTACGCCGCTGACCCCTTGGTCTTGAAACTTTTGAACGAGCTCGGCGGCAATTTGCACGCATTCCCGGATCCGGTCCGGGGCGTTTTGAACCCGGTTGATGAAATCGGCGGGGATGCTGACCCCTTCGATGTGCCGGTCGATGTAGCGGGCCATGCCCACAGACTTGAGGAGCAGGACGGTGGGGATGAGGTTAACCTGGCGGTCTCCCAGCTTTTTGGTGAAGTTTTCCACCACCTTGGGGTCAAAGACCGGCTGGGTGACAAAGAAATGGGCGCCGGCGGCCATTTTTTGGTCCAGTTCCGCCAGCTCCGCCTCCAAACCTTTGCCCTCCAGGCCCACCTTGACGGTGGAGCCCACGAAGAACTGGGGCGCGCCCCTGAGTTCGACGCCGGCCATATCCTTGCCGGCTTGCAGGCCCCGAATGGCCGCCAGCAGCTCCAGGAGGTCGATGTCATAGACGGGCCGGGCCTTGTGATGGTCGCCGTGGGTGATGTCTTCCCCGGCCACCGCCATGACGTTGGCCACCCCGATGGCCTGGGCCGCCAACAGGTCGCCCTGGAGGGCCAGGCGGTTGCGGTCCCGGCAGCAGACCTGCATCACCGTTTCCATGCCTTTGTTCTGCAAAAGCAGCGCTCCCCCCAGGGCACTCAGCTTCATGACGGCGTTGGCCATCTCCTGGACCACAAAGGCGTCCACCCGGCGCCGCACCGCGGCGGCGCCGGCCACCATGGCGGACACGTCCACGCCCTTGGGAGGTTCCATCTCCGCTAAAATGACGAATTTTTGAGAAGCCAGTTTCTTTTGTAATTTCATCGAACTCCCCTCGGAAATTAATGGGATGCGCGCACCATGGCATTGGAGATGGCTAAGATGAGTTCATCCATGCCAAAGGGCTTCACGTGGTAGTAAAAAATGCCCTTCTGCCTGATCTGACTTTCCTGTGCCGGGTTGTTTTCATCCGCGGTGATGATGATGGGCAGCCGCCGGTGCAGGCCCTTGATGATAGAGATGGCCTCATAGCCCATGGCTTCGGGCAGGCGCACATCCATCACCAGGACGCTCACCTTTTCGTTCTGGAGCGTCATCAGCACGTCTTTAATGTTGTCCACCCTGATGAGCTGATGGCCCTGCTCCACCAGCCAGGGCTGCAGGCCATCCGACAGCTCGCAGCCCGGCTCAGCGATTAACAGAGTACCGCACCTATCCATCATCATCCCAAGTTCGATGGCGAAAAATTAAAATCCACAACTATCCATCGGTTTTTTTATGCAAGGCACATGCCCAACCGGAGACGTCCGGGAATCCGCCTGGTTGTGAGGTCGGGAGCAAGGGCAGGGGAGGGGGCGAGCGCGGCAGATTTACCGGGGGAGAGTCATTAATACGGATAAGATTTTAATTTTTCTGGGTTTTTAAGTTTACGGGTAAAAATGCCGCATATGCGGCAAGCTTACGCATAATTCTGGGCAAACCTGAAAAAAAAGATGGGCCTCAGCCCAGCCGCTCCGGGCAGAATACCGAGCCTCCGGGATTTTTGGTCAGGTGGGCTCTCCGGCAGACGGCTCCCCCAGGCTTTGTAAAGCATCTTGACAGGTTGTAAAGGATTCCGACAAAGCAGGGAGAAAAGTCACAAGCTGCCGATATGGAACCGAGCCCCCGATAAAGGAGGGAGAGTTTTTCGTAGGGTGCGCACCGCGCACCACAATATCGCGATGGTGGCGGGCGAGGACGCCCGCCCTACCGGCCTTTTCATAACTTACGGGGTGCATCCGCGCGACAGGCTTTTTAGGGTGGAGGGTGGAAGGGTGGAAGTGCGGCAGACGCCATGGGCGCGACGGCTTTCCCGTCTCCCGGCTATAATCGGCCAGGCGGCCTGGATGGTTCCCCCGGACTTCAGGGGTTAATCGGTGGCGGATGGATCAGGGAAGTTCTTTGGAATTTGACGGCGCGTCTACCTCATTATCCCCGCAGATTAGAAAATATAGACCGGTGGCAAGGACAAAGCCCACCAAAACCCCCATCATCAGGCCTGCGTAAAATGCTAATAATGCCATGGCGCTGCTCCTGAAAAGACCGGCAGTCTGCGAAAGCGGGTAAGGAGAGCCAACTTGTGCTGTTAGGAAGGGGGGGTCGGAAAACGGTGCCGGATTCCGCTTTGGGTTAGAACATAATTAATTCGGCAAAAAAAGGCAATCGGTAAAAATACCTAATTTTCTCGTAGCCAGAACCGCAAACAGAAAAAATTCTTCAGCCGCCTTCATCATTGTCGCCGTTGGCTTCCGGGCTTTTACCGTGAAAGTTCAGTTAAGGGCGATACACCAATCGCCCCTTGTACCTTGCAGTCAAATGTAGGGGCGCAATTCATTGCGCCCTAAAGGGCGTGATAAATCACGCCCCTACAAGTGAACTTTCAATCTCGGGGGTGGCCAACAATTGGCCATGGGCGTTTACCGTGAAGGTCCAGCTCAAGATCCCCATCAATGCTGTTCACTAAAGCGTTGGCAAATACCTATTTTTTATGCAGGGTTCCCCCGCTCGACAATTGGCCTTTCTTATGCGTGGGTGGGGAGACCCCGCCCCTACAGGGCGCGGGAGGGGGAGATTTTCATTTTCGGGGTGCCAGCAAGTGACCATGGACCTTTTGCATCCCCCTCAGACTTCCACCTGGGGATTCGGCTGGTTCCTTTCGGTTCCCCAGCCTCCTTCTAGATTTTTATTGGCTAAACAAAATACTTTTCAGAAAACTGAAAAGATTTTGACTAATGTGCAAAAATGTCGTAGCGTTAGCCAAAGGAGGGAAAGATTATTTAGAGTCCTTTGATTCGCAGCAATCTTACAGGTTCTCTAAACCTGAAACAACGCATGGGAGGGTATCTATGGCCATCACCCGAAGAGCCTTTATCAAGGTACTGGGGGGTGGAATTGCCGGCTTGGGCCTGACCGAGATAGTTTTCAAGCGCGAAGGTTGGGCCGCGGCGGTGCACCCCGCCAAGACCAAGGACGCCAAGGTAACCACTTCTATCTGTCCCTTTTGCGGCGTAGGCTGCGGCCTGATCGCCCAAACGAAGGGGGACAAACTGGTGAATGTGGAAGGGGATCCCGACCACCCGATTAATCAGGGATCGCTCTGCAGCAAAGGCCAGGCGGTGCGGGAGATCGTCACCAGCCCCCGGCGCTTGAAAACCGTGCGTTACCGGGCGCCGGGCAGTGACCATTGGGAAGAAAAACCCCTGGACTGGGCCATGCAAACCCTGGCCCAGCGAATCAAGGCCACCCGGGACGCACACTTCATCGCCAAGTCCCCCACCGGGGTCACGGTGAATCGCACCGAAGCCCTGGCCTCCATCGGCGGCGCCGCCCTCAACAATGAAGAATGTTATCTGCTGGCCAAGCTCAGCCGGGCCCTGGGCATCGTCTATTTAGAGCATCAGGCCCGCCTCTGACACTCCTCCACGGTGGCCTCGTTGGGGCCCACCTTCGGCCGGGGCGCCATGACCAATCACTGGAACGATCTGGCCAACAGTGATTGCGTCATGATCGTCGGCTGCAATCCGGCAGAGAACCACCCCATCAGTTTTAAATGGATCACCAAGGCCCAGGAAAAAGGGGCCAAGGTAATTGTCATAGACCCGCGTTTTACCAGGTCCGCGGCCAGGGCCGACCTTTACCTGCGCCTCCGGCCCGGCACCGACATCGCCCTGTACGGCGGCTTCATCAATTACGTACTGCAGAATAATCTCTTCCATCGGGATTATGTGGTCAATTACACCAATGCCGCCTTTGTAATTAAACAAGATTACTCTTTCCACGACGGCCTCTTCTCCGGTTATCAGGCTGACAAGCGGGCCTACGACCCGGCGTCCTGGGACTATGAGTTGGATGCCCAGAAAAACCCGGTCACCGACCCCACCCTGAACCATCCCCGGTGCGTTTTTCAGCTCATGAAAAGTTTCTATGAACGCTATACCCCGGAGATGGTGGAAGTGACCACGGGCGTGCCCAAGGAACTCTTCCTGAAAGTGGCGGCCACTTACGGGGCCACCGGGCAGGCGGGCAAGGCCGGGACCCTCATGTATGCCATGGGGGGCACCCAGCACACCACCGGGGTGCAAATTATTCGGGGTTATTCCATCCTGCAACTCCTTTTGGGGAACATGGGCATGCCCGGCGGCGGCATCAATGCCCTTAGGGGTGAGAGTAACGTCCAGGGCTCCACGGATCTGGCGTTGCTCTTTCACCTGGTGCCCGGCTATATGGCCAACCCCAGCGAAGCGGCCCACCCCACCCTGAAGGATTATCTGGACAAGGAAACCCCCAAGGCCAGCTTCTGGATCAACAAGCCCAAGTTTTTCATCAGCCTGCTGAAGGCCTTCTGGGGGGATGCGGCCTCCAAAGAGAACGATTTCGCCTATGATTATCTCCCCAAGAACGGCAAGGGCTTCGAGGGCGCCGGCTATTCCTGGCTCCCCTTGTTCGAGAACATGGCCGCGGGGGGCATCAAGGGCATGCTCGTCTGGGGCATGAACCCGGCAGTGGGCTCTTCCAACCTGAACCAGACCTATGCCGCCCTGGGGAAGCTCGAGTGGCTGGCGGCCTTCGACCTCTTTGAGACCGACACCTCGGTCTTTTGGAAGCGCCCGGGGGCCAGCCCCAAGGACATCAAGACCGAGGTCTTTCTGTTTCCGGCCGCCGATTCTCTCGAGAAGGAAGGAAGCATTTCCAACAGCGGCCGCTGGCTGCAGTGGCGCTACCAGGCGGTCAAGCCCCACGGCGACGCCCGGAGCGACCTGTGGTATGCCAACCGCCTGGCCCTGGAGTTGATCAAGCTCTATAAGGAAGATCCTAAGGCGGTCGCAGCCGATGCCATCGTCAAATTGAACTGGAATTACGGCGCCGACCCGGACGTCCACCTGGTGGCCAGGGAGGTCAACGGCTATACCGTGGCCGATAAGAAGCAGGTGGCCAATTTCCTGGCCCTCAAAGACGACGGCTCCACCGCCTGCGGCTGTTGGATTTACTCCGGTTGCTACCCCGGCCCGGAGAAGAAGGATAATGCCATGGCCCGGCGGGACAAGAAGGATCCGAGCGGCCTGGGCCTCTACCCCGGCTGGGCCTTCTCCTGGCCGGTGAACCGGCGCATCATTTACAACCGCTGCTCTGCAGACGCCAATGGCCAGCCCTGGAGTAAAGACAAGACCCTGGTCCAGTGGGATGTCGTGGGCAAAAAGTGGCTCCGGAACGATGTTCCGGATTTCAAGTGGATCGACCCGGCCACCAAGGTGGAGGTGCCGGCCGAGGAGTCGGCCAAAGTCCCGTATATCATGCTCCCGGAGGGCAAGGCCCGGCTCTTTGTCATCAAAGGGCTTTGCAAGGAAGGGCCCTTCCCGGAACATTACGAAGCCCTGGAATGTCCTTTTGTCAACCCCATGTCCAAGCAGCAATCCAATCCGGCCATGAAGATTTGGAAATCCTCCTGGGACAAGGTGGCGGATCTATGCGACCCGAGGTTCCCCATCATCGCCACCACCTTCCGGGTCACTGAACACTGGCAGGCCGGCGCCATGACCCGCAATCTCACCTGGCAGTCGGAGATGATGCCCGAGATGTTCGTGGAAATGAGTCCGGGTCTGGCCAAGGCCAAGGGGATCAAGGCCGGGGATTGGGTCAAGGTAATGAGCGCCCGAGGCGAGGTGCTGGCCCGGGCCAATGTCACCCCCCGGGTAGCCCCTTTCTGCTGCGGTGTCGGGATGTTCAAGAACACCGTGGAAATGGTGGCCCTGCCCTGGCACTTCGGCTTCGCCGGCTATATCACCGGCGGCCCGGACCGCCGCCAGAACTACGCCGCCAACCAGCTCGCTCCCATGGTGGGAGACGCCAACACCATGATCCCGGAATACAAGGTATTCCTGGTGAATATTGAAAAGGCCAAGGCCTAGGCCTGGGAGGAAAGATCATGAGCAAAGCCATGTTGATCGATACGACCAAGTGTATCGGTTGCCGGGCCTGCCAGGTGGCCTGCAAGAGTTGGAACGACCTGAAGGCGGAACGAGCCACCTTCAGCGAAACCTGGAGCAACCCGAGATTTCTCAGCAGCCATCAATACAACCGGATAATCTTCCAGGAGATCCAGCGCCCCGACGGCCAGTTTCAGTGGCATTTCATCTCCCGGCGGTGCATGCATTGTCTTGATCCGGCCTGCGAGTCCGTCTGTCCGGTGGGGGCCATCCAGAAACTCAAGGACGGGCCGGTGGTCTATGACGACGGCCGCTGCATCGGCTGCCGTTACTGCATGATGGCCTGTCCCTTCCAGGTGCCCAAATTCGAATGGGAATCCGCCGTGCCCCTGGTTCGCAAATGCACCTTCTGCCCGGAACGCCAGGCCGAGGGCCTGGCGCCGGCCTGCGCCACCGTCTGTCCCACCGGCGCCCTGACCTTCGGGGAGCGCTCCCAGCTGCTCAAGGAAGGCCATCGGCGCATCGGCGCCAATCCGGGCCGGTATCACCCCGAAGTTTACGGCGAAAAGATCGTGGGCGGCACCTCCAAACTCTACCTCACCGCGGTTTCCTTCGAGGAGTTGGGCCTCAACCACCGGGGCTTCCGTACCGATCTGGGAGACGTGCCCTACGGGATCTATGGCCGCCAGTGGATGGCCAAAGTGCCCTGGGTGGCCCTCACGGTGGGGGGCCTGGCCGTGGGTCTCCATTACATCAATAAACGCCGGGCCGAAATCCAGGCCCAAGAGCATAAGGAGGATTGAGCCATGACCGGAAAAGAACCGATAAGTCTCGGTCGCAAGATCCTCTACGCCATTTGCGGCCTGGGGTTATTGTCGGCGTTACTGCGTCTCTTCCTGGGTCTGGGGGCGACCACCAACCTGAACGACGCCTACCCCTGGGGCCTGTGGATCAGCTTTGACGTCCTGGCCGGGGTGGCCCTGGCCGGGGGCGGCTTTACCATGGCCGCCACCATCTATATCTTCAACCTGAAAAAATTCGAACCCCTGCTTCGGCCCGCGAAACTCTCGGCCTTCCTAGGTTACCTGATGTTCATTATCGGCCTGACCCTGGACCTGGGCCAACCCTGGCGCATCTACCACCCCATGATCATGTGGAACCCCCACTCCGTGCTCTTCGAGGTGGCCTGGTGCGTCATGCTGTACACCACGGTCCTGGCCCTGGACCTCTTCATCATCGGGCTGGAGCGCTACGGCAAGGAATCCTGGGTGAAATTCTTCCGGGACATTTACCTGGTCCTGGTAGTGGCCGGGGTCATCCTCTCCACCTTGCATCAATCCTCTCTGGGGGCGCTATACCTGCTCTTGCCGGAGAAGATGTCCGATCTCTGGTACTCCCAGGCCATCGGGCCGCTATTTTTCACCAGTGCGGTCATCGGCGGTATGAGTGTCATCGTCCTGGAGAGTCTCATCAGCGCCTGGGCTTACAAGCGCAAGCCCGAGATGAGCATCCTACCCAGCTTCGCCAAGGGCCTGTCCCTGGTGCTGCTGGTCTATTTTTGCATGAAGGTGACGGACCTCTACGCCCGGGGAGCGACGGTGTGGGTCTTTGACAAAGCCCACTTCTTCTTCTACCTGGAGCTTTTCGGCACGGTGGCCTTGCCGGCCATTCTGCTGAGCTTCCCGGAAATCCGCAATACCCAAAGGGGTCTCTATCTGGGCGCAGGCCTGTCCGCCTTCGGAGTGGTGCTGAACCGCTTCAACGTGAGTCTCACCAGCTACGGCGGCTACCGGGCCTTTAGCTATTTCCCGTCGATCTTCGAGATTATCATCACCATCTCCCTGATCGCCGCCGCCATCCTCATCTTCGACCTGGGGACGCGCTACCTGCCGTTGTATAAATCGGAACTCTCCGGGGAAGCAGGGTAAGACGCAAGTTAAGGGTTATCGGGGGAAGGGGGCAAAGGGGCGGTCCCTTCCCCCTCCCCAAGCCCTTAATCGTTAAATTGGGGAAGGCGTGGTCACTGGCCACGCCTTCCCCAATTTATTTGGGGCCAATTCCTGTAGAGGTGCACCCGCTGAGTGCGCCCAGTTGAAGATTCGACCTAGGGGCGGGGTTTTCCCGCCCTCCCTTTGCCCAACCAAGAATTCACATTGACAGACGGGCAGCCGAACCTTATAGGAGAATAAATGCCGACCTGACCATCAACCATTCATGGTCGGAGGAAGGACAAACCAATGAAACCAAAAATTGGCTTTATGGGTCTGGGGATCATGGGGACGCCCATGGCCGCCAACCTTCTCAAGGCCGGCTATCCCCTGATGGTCTATAACCGCACCCCGGCCAAGGCCGAGGAGCTGGCGAAGCTCGGGGCCGGGGTGGCTTTCAGCCCCCGGGCCCTGGCGGCGGCCGTGGACGCACTCGTCATCATGGTCACCGGGCCAAAGGCCCTGGATGCCCTCCTCTGGGGTCCGGAGGGCGCCGCGGCGGCCCTGGGCCCGGGCAAGACCTTGATCAACATGAGCTCAGTGGCCCCGGGATACACCCTGGAATTGGCGGAGAAACTTGCCCCCAGCGGCGTGAGCTTCATCGACGCCCCGGTTTCGGGTTCCAGAAAACCGGCCGAAGAAGGAACCTTGATCATCCTGGCCGGCGGGGCGCAGGAGCAAGTAACGGCCATGGAAGCGCTGCTCCTGGCCATGGGCAAGAAAGTCATTTACTGCGGCGGCGTGGGCCAGGGTTCCATGATGAAGATGTTCATCAACCTGCTTATGGGGGTGATGATCGAGGGCTTCGCCGAGGCCCTGAACTTCGGAAAAGTGGGCGGCCTGGATTTTGAGGCCATGCTGGACACGGTCTTCTCGGGACCCTTGAACTGCGCCATGTTCCAGATGAAAGCCGACAACTTCCGGAAAAACTCCTTCCCGGTTGCCTTTCCCCTGAAACACATGACCAAGGACGCCAAGTTCGTCGTCGATACCGCTTACGAGACCGGGGCGCCGGTGCCGGCGGGCCAGGTGCTGCTGCACCTGTGCCGGGCTGCGGTGGCCCAAGGCTGGGGCGACGAAGACGTCACCGCCATAGCCCGGACCCTGGAGCACCTGAATCCAAAGTAATTGGTAGGAAAGTTGGGGGAGGGGGCAAAAGGGCGGAGCCCCTTTCCCCCTCCCCCAAACCCCCACCCCCAATCCCTTAAGTTTT
>Ga0315281_10015861_pt1 | contig 10081 bp, 8 predicted proteins | sample YL17G07_0_MG_FD_204540 | JGI IMG/M metagenome (GOLD analysis project Ga0315281, IMG submission 204540) | Sediment microbial communities from Yellowstone Lake, YNP, Wyoming, USA - YL17G07_0 | ecosystem: Environmental > Aquatic > Freshwater > Lake > Sediment | place: USA: Wyoming | collected...
CGCGGTTCCGGCACCGATGGCGCCGGCGACCCCGGCCTGGAGCCAACCGATGTACATCGCGAGTTGTGCGGCGAGCGGTCCGGGGGCGAGCTGCGCGAATGCCAGGCCCTCGCGGTACCGTGACTCATCGATCCACCCGCGCTCGGTGACGAGGTCGTGATGCATACGCTCCGCGAGCGCGACCGGTCCGCCGAAGCCGGTGGTACCGAGCCGAAGGAAATAGCGAACGATGGACGCAAGGGACATGGTGATACAACTGTATCATTCCGCCCGTCGCGACGCAAGACAGGGGCTCGCCGGTCCCGCGTTCAGCCGCGCGAGTAGTTGGCGTATAGGTCGTCGAGGATCGCTCCCGCCCGGGCAATGCGCTCCTGATCCTTGGCGTGCCGGTGAACGACTCCGCGCATCAGGCTCGCGACTCCGGCCGTCTCTGGTCGGTTGAACCGTTCGTCCTTGCAGTCGATGTCGTGGACGATTTCTCCGATCGCGGCCAGGGCCGCGTCTCGTAAATGGAACCGCCGCACGAGCGTCTGGAAGGTGCACTCGTCGCCGTCGTGCGTGTATTCGGCGCCCGTCATGTCAAACCGCAGCTCTCCCGGACGTGGCTTGTAGCCACGTGCCGCGACGAACTTGAAGCGCGGCGACGGGTCGATGAAACGCCCGATGAGCCAGGCGCTGGCGATCCGATCGACGAAGACTCCGTTCCGCGTCACCCACGTGCGCCCCGGTTTGACGCGGTGCGGGTCGCCCGAGTGGCGCCGACCGACTTTCGTCGTGTGCCGCTTCTCGACGCGCATCGCCTCGATCTCTTCGTCAGAGATGCCTTCGACGAAATCCACTTCGCCGATCACCGCGCTGCCACCATCGGCCTCGATCTCCTGGCGGAGCCACTGAAAGTCTTCGAGCGCCTCGTCCGAGTTTGGCAGGACGTACACGGTCTGCTTGACCAGATACGCGCCGAGCTTGTGCAGGCGGCGTCGCACCCGCACCCGGAGGTAGCCTGGCGTCGGCGGGAGCTGATGGATCAGAACGAGCCATCGCGCGCGCGCGGCGGGTCGCGTTGGGGAACGCTTTGTCGGGCGCGCGGGTGGTCGGGGCATCGGGTCAACCGTAGCCGTCGACCTTTGCGGCGGTCAAGCGCGCTCCGAAAAGAAACAGCCGTTGGTCCTGATTATCCCGATCGTGTGTATTAAACTCCGGCCGAGCCACAGGGCGACGTGGACCGCGCAGCGAATCACGAGTGCTTCCCGCCTCCGCTAGCATTCCCGAGCTTCCCACCCGAATCAAGAAATGCGAACTCTGTCGACATCACACCGAATCACCGTTGCCCTGTTCTTCGCCGCCGCATGCTCCGCCGCGAAAGCCGGCCGCGCCCCCACCGACTCGATCGCTCTCGCAAAAGCCGCCGCGGACAGCGCCGCGACACTCGAGTCCCGCCACTTCAGTGACATTCGCCAGATCACCCATGGCGGCGAGAATGCGGAGTCCTACTTCAGCCGCGACGGACAACGCTTGATCTTCCAATCCACCCGCGATGGTCGAACATGCGACCAGCAGTACACGATGCGGATCGATGGGTCGGACCTGAAGCGCGTGTCGAACGGGCAGGGCAAGACTACCTGCGGCTACTACATGGATGGTGATCGCCGGATCTTCTATGCCTCGACGCACGCCGCCGATACGACCTGCCCGCCGAAGCCGGATCCATCAAAGGGTTACGTGTGGGGCCTGGACCCATTCGACATCTACGTCGCGAACCCCGACGGCTCGGCGCCAAAGCGCATCACCAACTTCGGCGTTTACACCGCCGAGGGCACGCTGTCGCCGGATGGCAAGCGGATCGTGTTCACGTCGCTCAAGGATGGCGATCTTGATCTGTACACGATGAACGTCGACGGGACTGGCATCAAACAGCTGACGAACACCCCGGGCTACGATGGTGGCGCGTTCTACTCGCCCGACGGCAAGCTGATCGTGTATCGCTCATGGCACCCGACGGACACGGCGCTGGCGACCTATCGGTCGTTGCTCAAGCAGCGATTGGTGCGACCGGGCCGGATGGAGTTGTGGATCATGAACGCCGATGGCTCGAATCAGCACCAGATCACGAAACTCGGCGGCGCGAACTTCGGGCCGTTCTTCACGCCCGACGGCAGCAAGATCATCTTCTCGTCGAACTACAAGAATCCCCGCAGCTCGAACTTCGATCTCTACCTCGTGAGTCTCGACGGCTCTGGTCTGGAGCAGATCACTTTTGCGGACCAGTTCGACGGGTTCCCGATGTTCAGTCCTGACGGAAAGTCGCTCGTCTGGGCGTCGAATCGCGGCGACGCAGTGGGGACGCACGACACGAACCTGTTCCTCGCGAAGTGGAAGAACTAGCCGGGAAAAGCCGCTTCGCAGAGTTCGACAGCTTGCCGGTGTCGGACTCCGCCAGACTACGGCGAAGTCGATGGAAAGACGTGCTCGCGTTGCATGGTGCACACTTGAATCCGGTATTCCGAGTAGAAACCGGTTCGCCCTTTCTTTTTCGCGTCCACGTGCTCCGGATGCGCTGACCAGACCCGTTGCTGCTCTTCGGTCTCGAACTCGACGATCGTCACTCGTTCACCGTCGGGCGCAACGAATCCCTTGTGCGAGATATACCCTGGCATGGTCTTCGCCAACTCGCTCATCCGGGTCGCCCACCCGCCGTATTCCTCCACCGCCTCGGGCCGGATACGCGATCGAAAGACTGTGACAATCATCGTTGCTCCCTGTGGGAATAGGATTCGCCGGCGAGTCGCGGCCGATGCTCGTTGTTGATGAACCCGGGCTGCAGTCGTTCTCAGTGGCGTTGCGGCGGCTCGCGAAAGCCAGCGGCAACGGAGCGCATCGCGGCCAGCGGTGGCCACGGGTGGCGGTATTGCTTTGCCGGGTCGGCAGTCGGGCAGTGGCTCACGATCGAGAGTGGGTGACCGGGGTCGGGGTCGGCGCACAGCGATGACACGAACGTCTTGTTCCAGCTGCTGGTGTCGGGTCGCTGGACGAATTTCGCCATCAACGACTTGACCCAGGTCCCGGTTTGCGCCGAGTCCTGCGGCGCCAGGCCGACGGGGGCATTGGCGTCGGTGAGCCAGAGTTCGAGGCCTTGCCTGCGGATCAATGGATTCGTTGACGGGATGCGCGTCACCATCGCGTCGTACATCAGCTGTGGGTCCGGTGCGTAGTAGTGGATCCCGACGACGTCAATCGCGCCGCTGACTCTGTCCAACGACGCCTCCAGCTCCCGTTCCAATCGCTTGCTCGGTCCGTATGCCAGCTCGTAGCCGACAACGCGGGCCGCCGAGTCAGTCGCGCGGATCGCGCCCGACGCCAGCAGCAGCAGGGTTTCGTACTCCGTCCACCACGTGGAGGATTGGCTGACGACGGGTGCAAAGAATTCGAGGCTGTTCGGCTCGTTCCAGATCGAGTAGCAGTGTACTCCGAGCGCGGAATAGCGGTGTACCATGTCGATCACGAACTGCGTCCATCGCCGATAGTACCTGGGATACGGGGCGAATTGCCGGCCGGCGAACCCGGGGTGAACCCAGTGTGGCGTGTACGCGAGCCCCATGCAGACGTTGACCCCGATCTGTGACGCTCGCGCGGCAATGGCATCGTGCTCGGCGAGGTAGCGCGAGTCGTAATGCGCCGAATCCGCGCCCGCGACCGACCAGTCAATGTCCATCCGCACCCATCCGATATTGCCCGAGCGGAGCAGGTTCAGCGACTCGTTCGGGTCCGCGGTGTCGCCAAGGAACAACGGGGCGCCAGTGACACCGAACGGATTCTCCGCGAAAATAGCCGGGGCTTCTTGCGTCGCGCCTGCGTGAGGCGGCGGCTGTGAGGCGCACGCGCAGGCACCAGCGATGGCGAACAGGATCGAGCGACGGGTCATGTGCAGGAGTGCGCGTTTGGCAACCCGCCAAACTTGGCGGGTGAACCGGCACCACGACAGGCACGGCGGACGAAATCGGGGGGCGGTCGCGGGCCAAGCGGAAAGGTCATTATCTTGCCGAGGCGGAACCGAACCCATAGCCCAGGCCTGTATATGAAGAAGAAATCTCCGCGCGGAATCCCGGATTTCTCGCCCAAGCGCTCCGGCTTTCAGCAGTCGGCCGCCAATGACCCGACGAAGACGGCAAAGGCCGCGCCGCCACCGCCGCCGAAAATGAAACCACAACAGACGGCGTCGAAGTCGGGGAATCGCGGGCAGTAGGGCACCCTTACGCTGATCGGCCGTTCACGGCATTATCCCGCGTCGCCCTTCCACCGGCCCAGATCATGACATTGCAGGACAGGCGGTCATTCATCGTGACCCTTGGTGGTTCCGTGCTTGCGCTGGCGGGTTGCGCGCCTTCGGTTGCCGCGCTGCCCGCCGCGGTCCCGGCCCGGCGTCGACTGCAGCGCATCGGCATCCAGCTCTACACGGTCAGAACCCAGGCGAGGGCCGATCTTCCTGGCACCCTCGGTCAACTCGCTCGCATTGGCTACAAGGAGATCGAGTTCTGGGGCGCGTTCCAGCAGCAGCCGCCCGAGATCCGGCAGATCCTCGATGGCAACGGCCTGACATCGCCGTCGGTGCACATCGGATTGCCAGCGAATCCCGATGGGTTCGCCAAGATATTCAGCGACGCGCGGATCATGGGTCACGAGTGGATCACCGTCGCGTCGCCCCCATTCCCCCTCAAGACACTTGACGATTGGAAGCGCCTCGCCAGCCGCTTCAACGAGGCAGGCGATCGCGCCAAGGCGGCTGGGTTTCGTTTCGCGTTCCACAATCACACCGAAGGCTTCAAGAAGATCGGCGACGTCGTCCCGTTCGAGCAGCTGCTTGCCGAGACCGATCCGGCCCTCGTTTCCTTCGAGCTCGACGTCCACTGGGCGTACGCTGGCGGCGCGGATGCGATCGACCTGGTTCACCGATTTCCGAATCGTTTCACGATGCTGCACGTGAAGGATTCGAGTGGTGCGCCCGACTACATGCAGGCCGACGTCGGAGCTGGCACGTACCCGTGGGCGAAGGTCTTTGCCGAAACGGAGAAAGCCGGCGTGCAACACTATTTCGCCGAGCACGACGGGCCGACGAATCCAATGACGTTTGCGAAGGCCAGTTTCGACTACCTGGCACAACTGGAGTTCTGAACCATGGCGCAACAGCAGACCGTATATGACGTGGCGATTATCGGTTCTGGCGCCGGTGGTGGAATGGCGGCGTACGCGCTGACGAAAGCCGGAGCGCGGGTCGTGATGCTCGAGGCGGGGGGGCCATGGTACGCGTCGAAAAACTCGACGATGAACGTGCCCGCCTACGCGACGAATCGGCGTGGCGCCGCGACCAAGACGCGGCCGTTCGGAGAACATGACGCGTGTGACGGTGGATGGAACATCGAGGGCGAGCCATTCACTACCGCGCAGGGGTCGCAGCCGTTCTCCTGGTGGCGGGCGCGGATGCTTGGCGGACGAACCAACCACTGGGGTCGCATCTCGCTCCGGTTTGGTCCCGACGACTTCCGGGGCAAGAGCCTCGATGGGCTCGGATTCGACTGGCCTATTTCGTACGACGACGTCAAGCCGTATTACGACAAGGTCGATGAGTTCATCGGAATCTATGGTACGAACGAGGGGCTCCGGAACCACCCGGATGGGATCTTCCAGCCACCACCCAAGCCGCGTTGCTACGAGCTGCTGGTGAAGAAGGCGTCGGACAAACTCAACGTCACCTGTATTCCGGCGCGGCTCTCGGTCATCACGAAGCCGATCAACGGGCGGGCGGCGTGCCACTACTGCGGACAGTGCAACCGTGGCTGCAGCGTCAAGGCGAACTTCTCGAGCCCCGATGTGTTGATCGCGCCGGCGCTCCTGACCGGCAAGCTGACGCTGATCACGAACGCGATGGCGCGAGATGTCACGATCGGAAGGGACGGTCTGGCCACGGGCGTTTCGTACGTCGACAAGACGACGATGACTGATAAGCACGTGCGGGCGAAGGTCGTCGTGCTCGCCGCGAGCGCGCTCGAGTCCGCGCGCCTGCTGCTGAATTCGAAGTCAACCATGTTCCCGAACGGCCTGGCCAATTCCAGCGGCCACGTGGGCAAGTGGATCACCGACACGACCGGCGCGAGCGTCAATGGATTTATCCCGGCGATGATGGACCACGTGCCGCACAACGACGAGGGCGTCGGCGGCATGCACGTCTATATGCCCTGGTGGCTCGACAACAAGAAGCTCGACTTCCCGCGTGGGTACCACATCGAGGTCTACGGCGGCGTCAGTGCACCGGGGGCCGGATTCATGGGCGGGATCCAGCGCTACGAGCCCGGCGGCGGCTACGGCAAGCAGCTCAAGGACGACTACCGGCGGTACAACGGCGCCTCGATCGGCTTTTCAGGTCGTGGTGAAATGATTCCGAATGCGGACAGCTACGTCGAGATCGATCCGAACACGGTCGACCGTTTTGGCATCCCCGTGCTTCGCGTCCACTGGAAGTGGAGCGACAACGAATACAAGCAGGCAAAGCACATGCAGGAGACGTTCCGGTCTCTCGTGACGGCGATGGGCGGAACGGTCTTCGGACAGATGCCGTCGGCGCCGAGCTATGGGCTGGCAACTGGTGGGTCGATCATCCACGAGTTGGGTGGCGTTCGTATGGGGAGCGACGCAAAGGATTCCGTGCTCAACGGAAACTGTCAGGCGCACGACGTGAAGAACTTGTTCTGCGCCGACGGTGGGCCGTTCGTCACGCAGGCCGACAAGAATCCCACGTGGACGATCCTCGCGCTCGCGTGGAAGACGGCGGACTATATCACGGAGCAGCGGAAGGCGGGTGCGCTGTGAGAGACGACGAAGGCATCGCGAGCGAAGCGAGGGAACCGCAAGTGGGCGCGCCTGTTGCACTGACCCGCCGGGACGCGTTCAAGCTCGCCGCGCTTGCTCCGCTAGCCGGGATTGCGGCCAATCCCCACCTCGAGCGGGTCAACAAGTTCATGGCTTCGCTTGCCGTGGCGGAGGAAGGTCAGCAGGCGTACGCGCCGCTGTTCTTCACGCCAAAGGAGTGGAAGACCGTTCGCGTGCTCGCCGATTACGTCATTCCGCGAGACGAGAAGTCGGGCAGTGCGACGGACTCGAAAGCACCCGAGTACATGGACTTCGTGATGAGCGATGAGTTGACCTCGGAGGCCAGCCGGATCGCGATGCGCGGCGGGCTGGCATGGCTCGACACCGAGTGCCGCCACCGGTTCGCGGGAAAGAACTTCGTCGATGCCAACGACGCGCAACGCCGCGAGGTGCTCGACGACATTGCCTGGCCGCGCAAGGCGCGACCCGCGATGGCAGCCGGCGTCTCGTTTTTCAATCGTTTTCGCGACCTGACCGCGTCGGGCTTTTTCTCGAGCGCGATGGGGTGGAAAGACCTGCAATACATGGGGCATGTCTTCAACCCCAAATGGAACGGCTGTCCGCAGCCGGCGCTCGACAAGCTCGGCGTCAGCTACGATCTCATGAATTCATTCGTCAAGCCTGAGAAGGGGTAGAGGCAATGCACGAGTACTGGCCGGACTACCGCATCGTGCCCCGGGCGCAGAGGTGAAAGATCCCCGCAGGCTCGGCATCGGCTTCATTGGGAGCGGATTCAACGCCAGGTTTCACATGCGGGGGTTTCAAGGCGTTCGCGACGCGGACGTTCTCGGTGTCTGGAGCCCGAACAAGAAGAACGCGGCCGCGGCCGCGGCGCACGCGCGAGCGCTCGACGTCGGCAAAGCGCGTGCGTTCGGCTCGATCGCCGAAATGGTTGCGGATCCGACCATCGACGCGATCTGGGTCACGGGTCCCAATCAGGCGCGGATCGAGAACTTTGAGGAGATCGTCGACACCGTCGAGCGTGGCCGCGGCACGTTGCTGGGCATTGCGTGCGAAAAGCCGCTCGCCAGAAACGTCGCCGAGGCAAAAGAAGTTCTGCGGCTGACAAAGCGCATTGGCGTCAAGCACGGATACCTGGAGAATCAGGTCTTTGCGCCGCAGGTCGAGGCTGGGCACGCACTGCTCTGGGCGCGGGGCGCCGCGACCACGGGCCGCCCGTACCTCGCACGCGCGGCGGAAGAGCACAGCGGGCCGCACATGCCGTGGTTCTGGCGCGGAGAACTCCAGGGCGGCGGCGTACTGAACGACATGATGTGCCATTCCGCTCTCGTCATCCGGCATCTGCTCACCAAACCGGGCGACCCGCTCGCGACCGTCAAACCCGTTCGCGTCACCGCACATATTGCCAGTCTCAAGTGGTCGCGCCCGGAGTACGCGAAGCGACTTCAAAAACAGTTCGGGAAAGAGGTCGACTATCTGAAGTCGCCGTCTGAAGACTTCGCCAGCATGACGGTGGAATTCGAGACCGCCGACGGGCACACCGTGTTTGGCGAGGCATCGACGTCCTGGAGCTTTGTTGGTGCGGGCTTGCGATTGTCGGCTGAGCTCCTCGGCCCCGAGTACTCGATGTCGTGGAATACGCTGGATGCCGGCCTGAAGCTGTTCTTCAGTCGCGAAGTTCGCGGTCGCGCCGGCGAGGATCTGGTCGAAAAGCAGAACGCGGAGATGGGCCTGATGCCAGTCATTGCGAACGAGGCCGCCGCCTACGGCTACGAAGCCGAGGATCGACATTTCGTCCGCGTCTTTCTCGGCAAGGAACGACCGAGGCTGACGTTTGACGATGGCCTCGACGTGGTGAAGTTGTTGATGACGGCGTATCAAAGCGCCGAAGCAGGTAAGACGGTGCCGTTCCCCGGGCGCGGCATCGACACGTTTATTCCGGCCGTGGCGCGTGGAAAATGGACGCCTTAATCGAGGAGCCTATCTATCATGTCTGACAAGCCAAAGAAGGTCACGCGGCGCGACTTCGTCTCCGACAGCACCAAGCTCGCGGCGGCCGCGATGTTCTTGCCCGGCGATTGGCCAACGATCGTCCCACGGCATGTGCTCGGCGGCGTCGGATATCGAGCACCGAGCACGAAGCTCAACATCGCGATTGTCGGAACGGGAGGCATGGGGCGCGGCAATGCTGAGGCCTTGATGAGTGAGAACCTCGTCGCCTTCTGCGACGTCGATCCGATCGCGGTCGAGCGTGCCGTAATGGGAGGGCCTCCTGGGCCAAATTCGCGAACGCCGAGCGAGCAGACGCTCGCGTTTCGGGCGGTATTCGAGAAGGCCGCCAAGTACACCGACTTCCGCGAGATGCTGGCGCAGCAAAAGGACATCGATGCGGTGCTGATCGCGACGCCCGACCACAACCATGCCGTCGTGGCGGCGGCGGCGATGCGCGCCGGCAAGCACGTCTATGTGCAGAAGCCGCTGACCTATTCGGTGTACGAGGCGCGGTTGCTCTCGAGGTTGGCACGGGAGAACCCGAACCTCGTCACGCAGATGGGCAATCAGGGCCATTCCGCGGACGGAACCCGCACCATCGTCGAGTGGATCAAGGCGGGGCTGATTGGTCCGGTGCGCGAGGTGCACGTGTATACCGATCGGCCGGCGCGTTTCTGGGCGCAGGGCCTTCCGCGTCCCATCGCTCCGACCGCGACGATTCCGCCGCTCCCAGGGGGACGGTGGGGTGTCGGTCAGGTGAGCAACGCCCTCGCGATTGGCTTGGCGCAGGTGTACGCGGCGCCACCGGAAGGCCTCCGCTGGGACCTCTATCTCGGCCCGGTCGCCGAGGACATTCCGTACCACCCGATCTATCATCCGTTCAATTGGCGCGGCTGGGTGGACTTCGGCGTGAGCGCGATCGGTGACATGGGCGCGCACCTCATCGACCAAGCCTACTGGTCGCTTGGGCTCACGCATCCGACGAGCATCGAGGCTACGTCGTCGCTGTGGGGCATGATGACGGTTCCGCCGCCGGCGGGATCGCCGGCGGGCACGCGTGGGACGCAGAAGCAGGTGGGCTATCCGATGGCCTCGACTGTGCATTACCAGTTCCCGGCCGTTGGCTCGCGCCCGCCAGTCAAGCTGTTTTGGTACGACGGCGGCCTCTTTCCGCCGCGCCCGGATGGTTTGCCCGATGACGTGAAGCTGG
>Ga0315281_10015862_pt1 | contig 10081 bp, 13 predicted proteins | sample YL17G07_0_MG_FD_204540 | JGI IMG/M metagenome (GOLD analysis project Ga0315281, IMG submission 204540) | Sediment microbial communities from Yellowstone Lake, YNP, Wyoming, USA - YL17G07_0 | ecosystem: Environmental > Aquatic > Freshwater > Lake > Sediment | place: USA: Wyoming | collected...
CTGGCGCGGCGCGAAGCGGCTGGGATTGTCTTCTGCGACGCGCGGGCGGTTGCGAAAGAAAGTGATCTGTATGCCGAGTTCGCCGCCGCGCGCATCCTTGACCCGGCCGGTGAGATACCACCACTCAGTGCGGAATTGCGGATGGCTGCCGTGATCGCGCGGGAATTGCAGCTCGACACCGGGCTGCACCTGCGCGTAGTCCTGCGCCACAACCGTGCCGCACGTGCACAGGCATGCGATCGCGAACGTCAATGCCCCCCCGCCCGGCCAGCACCTCACGAATCCGCCCTCACCAGTCCTCCCTTACCGCGCGCACCACATCCACGCCCAGCGCGCGCCGGCCGCTCGCCAGCGCGGTCAGTGTCGCCAGCAGCAGCAGCGCGGCCGCGAGCAGCGCGAGCAGCGCCCAGGGCAAATGCAGATCCATGCTCCAGTGAAATGACTGGCGGTTGACGACGTGAATCAGCACCAGGCTGATGACCCAGCCGAGCGCCAGGCCGAGCGCCAGGCCGAGCGCGCTCACCAGCGCGCCTTCAGTGGCGAGCATGGCGCCGATCTGGCGGCGCGTCATTCCGACATGGCGCAGCATGCCGAATTCGCGGCTGCGCGCCAACACCAGCGCGCCGAAGCTCGACGACAGCCCGAACAGCCCGATCAGCACCGCCACCGCTTCGAGCGCGTAGGTCACGGCAAAGGTGCGGTCGAAAATGCTGAGCGACCGCGCGCGGATCGTGCCGGGATCGCCGAATTCGAGATTGGCGCCGCCGGGAATGCTGTCGCGGATCATCTGCTCGATCTCCCTGGCGCTCGCGCCCGGCGCGAGATAGAGCGCCGCGTCGTTGGAACGGCGATCGCCGCTCAGCGCGGCATACAGTTCGCGCTCGATAATTATCGAACCGTGCTGGCGCGCGTAGTCGCGCCAGATGCCCGCCACGGTGAAGCGCTGCAATTTGCCCGCGATCGGCACCTCGACCTCCTTGCCCACCGCATAGCCGTAGAGATCGACCATGGCCTCGCTCGCCCACAAGGGGGGCGGCCCGCCCGGACCCGGCGCCAGCGCATCGCCCACCAGCGGCAGCCGCCCGCCCGGATCGTCGCGGTCGAGCGAACGCGCGAGCAGCGCCACCCGCGGCTTGCCCGGAGCCAGCAGCAGCTGCTGGATGCGCAGGAACTCGGCCCTGCGCACGCCGGGCAGCGCGGCGATACGCGCCTCGTCCCGCGGCGCCAGATACGCCGAATCGCCGAACACACCGCTGCGCAAATAGAGATCGGCCGGCAGCACCTGATCCAGCCAGACGTCGAGCGAGACGCGAAACGAAGCCACCATGATCGCCATCGCCACCATCAGGGAAAAACTGGCCACGATCGCGGCGAGACTGACCGCCGCCTGCCCAGGCGCGCCCTGCAGCTGGGCCAAGGCCAGGCGCGCGCCGGCAGCGCGCGGGCGCGGCAGCAGTCCGAACACCTTGGTCGCGAGACGCGGCATCAGCGCGAGCGTGCCCACCAGCATCAGGCCAATCGCGGCATAGCCGAACAGGGGCACGCCGCCGACCGGTGCTAGCCCCGTGCACAGCACACCCGCCGCAATGAGCGCGATCCCCGGCGAGACAGGCTGCAAGCGCGCGAACGCTTGCTGTTCGTCCCCGGCCTTGAGCGCCTGCGCCGGCGCGGCGCGCGCCGCATCGAGCGCGGCCGCCAGGCTGCCGGCCGCGGCCACCAGGACACCGAGTGCGAAAAACAGCGCACTCGCCCAAGGCTCGGCATGCAGATCCGGATGCAGTCCGCGGAATTGACCGGCGCCGAGGTCGGCGCCGAAGCGCTGCAGCACGGCGCCGGCGATGAGGTAGCCCGCGGCGAGGCCGAGCGCGGCGCCCGCCGCGCCGATGAGCGCGCCCTCGGCCAGCAGCATCCGCACCAGAGTACCGCGGGTCACGCCGAGGACGCGCAGCAGCGCGAGTTGCGAGCGGCGCCGCACCACCGACAGCGCCTGCGCCGAGAACACCAGGAAACCGCCGGTAAACAGCGCCACCAGCGCGAGCACGTTCAGATTGACGCGGTAAGAGCGCGACAGGCTGGCATTGCGCTGCAGGTCGCTCTGCGGACGCTCGGCGATCAGCCCCGGGGGCAAGCCGGCCTGCATGCTCGCCTGCAGTGCGTCCACATCCGCGCCCGGCCGGAGGCGCAGATCAAGGCGCGTAATGGTCCCGAGGCGGTCCAGCGCCAGTTGCGCGGCGGCGATGTCCATCACCCCCAGGCGCTCGCGCCCGCCGGCGCGCAACAGTCCGGCCACGCGCAGTTCCACCGTCGCGAGGCCCACCTGCACCTGGAGCTTGTCGCCGGCTTTCACGCCCAGCCAGTCGGCGGCGGCCGGGCTGAGGAACAGGGCGTCCGGACGCAATAGTTCGAGCATGCCGGCCGGGGCATTGCCGATCAGACCGGGTTGCACGTAAGCCGCGCGAAATGCATCCAGCGCGAGCAGGCGCAGCGGCTCCTGCCTGCGCGGCAGTTTCAGATCCGCTTCCAGCACGGGGCTCGCCACCGCCACCTCGGGCAGGCGTGCGATGCGCGGATAGAGCGTTTCGTCGAAGCCTGAGCGCGGGCCGCGGATTTCAAGATCGGCCTCGCCCGCAAGCGACTGCAGCGCCTGCGAAAATTCGTTCGCGGCCACCGCGTTGATGAGTTGCACCGCGTAGCCCAGCGCCACGCCGAGTGCGATCGCGAGCACGGACACCGCGAGCCTGCCCTTGTGTTGTGCCAGGGGCGCCAGAACCAGCGTGGCGCGCGACAGGGTGAACAAGGCCGGTGCGCGCATCATCCGGCTACCCGCAGTCCTTGCGCGGTGAGAATCAGGATCCGATCCGCCGTCGCCGCCGCCGCTTGTGAATGCGTCACCAGGATGCAGGCGGCGTTCCGACTCTTGACCTGCTCGCGCAGCAAGGCCAGCACCTGGGCGGCGCTCTCCGGATCCAGGTTGCCGGTCGGCTCGTCCGCCAACAGCAGCCTGGGCTGATGCACCAGCGCGCGGGCGATGGCGACGCGCTGCAGTTCGCCCCCTGACAACTCGCGCGGCATGCTCGCCTCGCGCCCCTCCAAACCAACCGCCGAGAGCATCGCCCCCGCGCGCGCAGCGGCTTCATTCTCTGCGACGCGGTTCAGGATCAGCGGCAGCGCCACATTCTGCGCCAGATTCAGATAAGGCAGGATGTGGAACGCCTGGAACACGAAGCCCATGCGCTCGCGCCGCAGCAGGGTCAAGGCATCGTCGCCGAGGCCGCTCAGATCGACGCCGTCGAGCCGGATGCCGCCCGCATCGGGTCGATCCAGGCCTGCAATCAGATTGAGCAGGGTGGACTTGCCTATGCCCGATTCACCCATGACGGCGATGTACTCGCCTGCGCCGAGCACGAGGTCGATACCGCGCAGCACGCTGCGGCTGCGTACCCCTTCGTAGGTCTTGCTCAGTTGGTCCAGCACCAGCATCAAGAGTTGTTCCCTTTACCCGCGTCGGGATGGATGAAACGGATCTCGCCCTGCAGCTCCGGATGACACCCGCGCTTGTCCGCGTAATAGGCGCGAAAGCGCGCCAGATCGTCTGCCTCCCTGCCGCTCAGCGCAACGTAGGTATCGATGCCGATGCGCTTGCTCGGATAATCGACGAACGCAAATCCGACCGGCGTCCCTGCTTCCAGGGCAAGACGATAGAAACCTGATTTCCAATGGTCGGTGCGCGAGCGCGTGCCCTCCGGCGTAATCGCGATATACAACTCCTGCGCGCAATCGTATTCGCGCTTGAGCTGGCTGACGAAACCCGTGCGCTCGCGCCGGTTGACCGGGATGCCGCCCAGGGCTCGTCCCAGAATGCCCGTGGGCCAGCGAAACCAGGTGTCCTTGGCGCACCAGCGGACCGGCCAGCCCAGACTCAGATAGGCGAGCACGCCCCAGATGAAGTCCCAATTTGACGTATGCGGATAGAAGATCACCACGCACTTGGGCACGGGCGGCCACTGGAAAACCACGGTCCAGCCGCACATCCGAAGTATCCACCGGCAGAACCGCTGCTTGAGCGATGGCGTGCGCGGCATTGGCATCAGCGTACCCCCGGCACGGGCGCGCCAATGATCGTTTGCGCGCCGAATCGATTGGATTTGGACTGTCGACTCACACGCAGAGACTAGCGTGCGCGCCCTGGCGTGGCAAGTCGGCACGGTTCCGTTGGATATGGGGCTTGACGTGCCCCACTGTATAGGGCACGATACGCCCCATGAAGGCGCGACTTGGCGCTCGGATCAAGGAAGCCTACGGGCGGGGTACCGTCGAAGGGATGGTTTGGGATGCGCCGACGCTGATCCGCGATTTTTTGCAGGACGTACAGGAGACTGAATCATGAGCGTGCTGGAAGTGCGAGTTGGGGAACCGGTCAAGACGAGTCTTGCGCGGTTTGGACAGACGCTGTCAGCGGCAAAGGCCGGCAAGAAGGTTAAACCGTATTTCGGCATCGGCTTTCGCACCATGGCGCAATTTGGCGAGGTGTTCACTCCAAAGCGCTGGGAACTGGTGGAGTTCCTGAAAGCCTCCGGGCCGCTGACGATCTACGCCCTTGCCAAGCGCCTCGGGCGCCACTACCGCAACGTGCACAAGGACGTAACCGCCATGATCGAATGGACGGTGATCGAGAAGGACGACGTCGGGCGGGTGTTCGTGCCATGGGATGAAATCGACGTGCGCTGGCCGCTGCTCAAACAAGCGGCTTGAGCAAGAAACGAAGCGATAAGCGGCAGGAAAGCAACAATGCGCTGGATCGCCCCCACCGAAAAAGACACCGCGAACGAAACGCTGGAAAATCGCCTGTGGGCCACCGCGGACCAGTTCCGCGCGAATTCCGGGCTGAAGGCGGCACAATACTCGGTGCCGGTCCTCGGCCTGATTGTCTACTTTATGCGCCGCGGTGCGACAGTGGTTCTGCTGCTTGGCGGCGGCGACAAGCGCACTCAGGAGAGCGACATCGAACTGGCGATTCGTATTGCCAAGGATTGGAGAGGCTGAACATGGCTGAAAAATTCACCCGCTGGGATGCGGCAGACTATCTCAAGACCGAGGAAGACATGGCTCTTTACCTCGATGCCTGCCTGGACGAGGACACCGGCGACGGCCGGCTGATCCGTGCCGCCCTCAACGACATTGCACGGGCGCGAGGCATGTCGCGGCTTGCGCGCGATACCGGCATCACACGCGAGGGACTTTACCGGGCGCTTTCGGCGAAGGGCAACCCCGAGCTTTCGACGGTGCTGAAAATCATCAAGGCGCTAGGGATGAAACTGCATGCCGCTCCGTCGGCGACGCCCAAGCCGCGGCGCACATCGCGCAAGAAAGCGCTCGCAGATCGAGCACTGGCCTGAGGCGCGCAGGTATCACGCGGCTAATTTCCTGAGCCAGTTCGCGGCATCAAGAATGTGTACCGGCGCTCGATGCTCTTCCTGCCTCAGGTCGTACACGATCTGCACCGCTTCAGCCTCGGCAAAATAGCTGGCGAAACGAGTGAGTGCGCGGTGTGGGACCTTGTCCGACAGTTTGCACTCGATCAGATGTGTCAGCCGGTTCTCCTCGCTCAGCGCGAAATCAACTTCGGCGCCGTCCTTGGTGCGAATGTAGTGCAGGCCGATGTTTTTGCCTTGCGTGTCTTGCCGGAAATGCGCGTGCTTGAGCAGCATCGCGGCTACGGCGTTCTCGAAGCGAACACCCGCGTCACCGCGCACCAGCCCGGTATCGAAGAAATAGATCTTCGGCATTTGCAGTATGGCGCGGGCGATGTTGTGGTGCCATGGCTGGATGGCGAACACAATGTAAAGCGCTTGCAGAATGTCGAGATAACGCTTCAGCTTGGTGGGTGAAACAGCGAGGTCGCGAGCGATGGAGGCAAGCGACAAGGGCGATCCGACGCGCTCGCGCAAGGTCTCCACGAACAAGCGCATGGCGGTGATTTCATGGAGGCGCGAGAATTCGACCACGTCCTCGCGGATCAGGTCGGTGAAGTATTGCCGGCGCCAGCGTTCGGCGTCTTCCAAGTTTTCGGCCAGGCATGGCTCGGGAAAGCCGCCGCGTTCGATCAGCCGCGTCAGGGCTACCGCGGGCGTTCCGCCCTGCTGCTCGCACCATTCGCGCACCGAAATCGGGTGCAGTCGGAAGGGCAGATAGCGCCCGGCAAGCGAGTCGCCGCTCTGGCGCCAGGTTTCCATGCGTGCGCTGCCGGTCACCAGCAGCGCCTGGTCCGGCGGCCGGCCGTCGACTACGCCCTTGAGCCAGTTCTTCCAGTCCGGCATTTTGTGAATCTCGTCCATCGCCAGAAGCCGGGTTCGCGCCCCCCAAGTCTGCCGTTGCAGGATCGTCCGGTCGGCGGCGACATCCCAGTTAAGGTACTGGGCAGATGGAAAGCGCTCCATCAAATGACGGCAGAGCGTCGTCTTGCCTACCTGCCTTGGGCCGGTGAGCATGACCATCTTGCGTTGCAGATCGGTAGCAACAAGGTCGTCGAGGTAACGTTTCATATCGACTATTCTATCGTATACTGGGATAAAATCGCGACTTTTTTGCATAATATGACATAATAGTCGTAGTTATGAGGCTGTTACGCTGATAGTCGGCAATGCAGGAAGTGTTCGGACCAGGAAGCACCCTCGGGCGCGAGACGCCGGGAGAGGTGGCGCTCAAACCACTTGACCCATAACTTGACCCACGCTTGACCGACGGGTAGCATGCGCCTCATGCGCTACGCTCCCCACTTCACCATTACCCCGGCGCTGCTGGCGCGGGTGGAGGCGATCGCTGCGCTGCGCGAGCGCATCCAAGGCGCGGCGGTGCAGGTGGCGTGGATTCCGGCCCTGCAAAAGGACACGCGCGCCCGCAATGCGCATTCGTCCACGGCCATCGAGGGCAATCCGCTCACTTTGGAGCAGGTGCGCGCGGTCGAGGCGGGCGAGGCGTTGTCCGTGCCGGCGCGCGCCCGCCGCGAGGTGGTGAATTATTTTACGGCCCTGCGGCACGTCGAGAAACAGGCGGCGAAGACGCGGCTCACGCACGAAGACGTGCTGCGCCTGCACACCATCATCGCCGGCGCGGTGATGGATCAGGGCGAGGCGGGGCGTTATCGCGATATCCGCGTGCGCGTAGGAACCTACATGCCGCCACCGCCGGAGGATGTATCGGGACTGATGTTCGAGTTTCTCGAGTGGTGGAACAAGGATGCGCCAAAACTCTCGCCTGTATTGAGTTCAGCCATCGTGCATTACCGCTTCGAGTCCATTCATCCATTTGCCGACGGCAATGGCCGCACCGGCCGGGCGCTCGCCCTGTGGGAACTCTACCGGCGCGGGTTCGATACGCACCATGTCTTCTCGGTGGACGAATACTACTGGGAAGACCGCCCGCGCTACTACGCGGCGCTGCAGGCGGTGCGACTACAGGGCGATGACCTGAGCTCGTGGCTGGAGTACAGCGCGGAGGGGCTACAGCAGACGCTGGAACGCGTGTGGCAGCGAATCGAACGGTTTTCGGCCTCCAAGGGTCGCACGAAGCTGGTGTTGCGTCCGAAGCAGGAGCAGTTGCTGCAATTGCTGCGTGCGCGGGGTGGTCTCAGTCCGCGCGAAATCTGGGACGGCCTTGCGATTTCCAAACAGGGCGCGATGGATCTGCTGCGCCCGCTGCTCGACGCCGGCCTGATCGAACGCGTGGGAACGCTAAAGCACGGCCGCTACGTGCTCAAATAACCAACAGCAGATCGCTCCTTCGTTTGATATATTGAAATAATTTCTATATCATGCATGCATGACATCGAAAAAGCGCTTTCGCAATAAATACCGACTGCAACTGCGCGAGAAAGACCATGAACCGATGCACGTTCATCTGGTTGGCGGTGATGTCAATGTGAAGATCGATCTGACCAGCTTGCGCATCATGGCTGGAAGGATGCCGATAGATTTGAAACGTGAAGTGATGGCCTGGCTGCGCGCGCACCAGGCGGAACTGATTGAGGAGTGGAAATCATGGCAACGATGAGGCGTCCCCGACTTGCCGCCGTCAAGGCGCTTTCCGGCCGCCGGCTGAAGCTGACCTTTATCGACGGCAGCATCTATACCGTGGCGCTGGCCGGCGAGTTCGAGAAGTTCCCAGGTCTTGCGCCCTTGCGCGATTCCAAGGCGTTCTCCAGAGCGGTCGTAATTGAGGGCGAGGGCTGGACAGTGGAATGGCCTGCCCTGGACATCCAGATCGGTGCGGACACGCTCTGGCTCGACGCCCAGGCGCAGAATGCGCCCGACGAAAATACGCGCTTGTTTGCCCAATGGCGCGCCCGTCATGGGCTTTCCCTGACGGAAGCGGCGAAGGCTCTCGGAATGACCCCGCGCACCATGAGCGCCTATGGCTCCGGCAGCCGTCCTGTGCCGCGTTATATCGCCCTGGCCTGCAAAGGGTGGGAGGCAGAACACGGGTCGAAGCGGTAAGCGGCGGATTCGGGCATTTCTCGCAATGCTTGGAATCGTGAAGTGACTGGCCGCGCCTACACCGAAGACCTGCTCACGCTGACGCAGATGCTGACCGAAGAACAGGATCGACACGTGAGAGAGCATCTTAGCGAGGAAGAGTTGACCGTGTTCGACATCCTCACCCGCCCCGGCCCCCACCTGATCACCGAGGAGCGCGACGAGGTCAAGAAGGTCGCGCGGGAATTGCTCGATCGCCTGAATGCACTGCTGGTGCTCGATTGGCGAAAACGATCAGCAGCGCGTGCCCAAATTCGCCTCGCCATCGAAGATACTCTCGACGAGAGTCTTCCTGGCACGTATACAAAAGAGCTCTACGATACCAAGTGCGACGCCTTGTTCGAGCATGTATATGAAAGCTATCAGGGCGACGGCAGGAGCGTATATGCCGAGGCTCGATAATATCGACTAGATCAGCTTGCAGGAACGACCGCGGTCGCTTCGAGTTCGATCTTGCCCGGACTGTCGAGCAGGTCGGAGACGAAGATCATGCTCATGCAGGGGTAATGCCGCCCCATCAGGCGCTTCCAGATCGCGCCCAGGAGCGGCCGTGCCGCGAGGTAGGCCGGCTTGTCGCAGCAGAACGCGGTGATGCGGCAGATATGTTCCGCACGGCCGCCGGCTTCGGCCAGGACCGCGAGTATGTTTTGCAGCGCCTGATCGAACTGCGGTGCGATTTCGGTGGAATGGAATTTCTGCTGCGCGTCCCAGCCCACCTGCCCGGCGATGAACACGATGCGCCCGGGCGCGACGGCGATGCCGTTGGCGTAGCCGATGGCCGGCGCCCAACCCTGCGGTAAGAGTATCTCCATGTTTGCTCCTTAGTCAGACAGCATCGGCGGATCCTGATCCGCTTCCCAGTTGGCGTCGGGCTTCGGCGTGCGCTTGAGCCACTCTTCGATCAGCCGCACGTGCGTCGCCTCGTCCTGCTCCATCTCCAGCGCTGCCTTGCGCACCCCGGCACTGGTGGTGTTCTTAGCCAGATGGGCGAAGAAGTCGCGCGCGCGCTTCTCGTTCAGCAGAGCGATCTGCAGCGCGTGATAGGGCTGCATCAGGTAATGCAGCTGCGTCGGGTCCGCGGTCTCGGGCCCTTCTGTTCCTTCCCAGCGGTAGTTCGCGGCCGCAGCCGGCGATTGCTTCCAGCCCATCTGCTCCAGGATCTGGTCGGCATGACGCTGCTCGATGCGCGACAGCTTGCGAAACAGTTCGGCCACCTCGCGGTTGTTGTGGACCTCCATCGAGTCGGCGAATTCGGCGTAGCGCTCGGCGGCTTCGGCCTCCATGGCATAGGCATGCGCCATGAACCCGGCTGTGCCGGCGGTTTGTTTCGCCGGTCCCGCAGCTTTCACCGCAGCGCGCTTTTGCGCGCTGGCGCGCTTCGGCTTGACGGCGGCCCCGGTCTTGCGGGTGCTTTCCCTGGTGATCTTTCTTGCGGCCTTTTTCGTGCTCATAGGGTGAACCCCGCTTCCAGGTCGGATACCTGTTTCCTGCCTTTGCCTATCGACGGCTGGTAGGGTTTGCGCTCGCCCTTGTACAGCACGCCGATGTTG
>Ga0315281_10015863_pt1 | contig 10081 bp, 9 predicted proteins | sample YL17G07_0_MG_FD_204540 | JGI IMG/M metagenome (GOLD analysis project Ga0315281, IMG submission 204540) | Sediment microbial communities from Yellowstone Lake, YNP, Wyoming, USA - YL17G07_0 | ecosystem: Environmental > Aquatic > Freshwater > Lake > Sediment | place: USA: Wyoming | collected...
GCTAGCCACTCTCTCCTGGTCCTTCGCAGGGAAGTAGTTCAGGAGTTCTTTCGTTCTTGAGAATTTGGGGTTGAAAGTGAAGACGTATTCGAGGACCTCCGTGTTGAAGTAAATGTGGCCCTTGTGCAGTCGGAGAAGATCCTTGTCGGCGATCTCCCAGTATCCCATGATTCTCGCGCCTTCATGGTTCACGTACTCCGTCAGATATTCTCCGAGAAGCGAGAAGAAGAGCGGAGATGTAACATCGGCCCAGTATTCGTCACCATACGCTCGTGTCCACAGCGTCTCCTCACTCATTGCCATCACGGCCGTCAGGTATCCACAGAAATCGCATATATGTCCAAACACTCCGCATTCTTGACGAAACCCAGACGATTCGGGTTCCGGGAATCACCCCTCCTGAAGTTCGCAATTCGGACGATGCATCCTGAGCCCATGTCTGTAAGACTCCAAGACTGATCTTGGTGAACAACCTGCAGGTTACTTTCAGCGACACCGGAACCTGCATCTCGGAAGGAGCCACGGGCATGATTTGGACGCCCTTCTTCACAACCAAGGCGAAGGGAATCGGTCTGGGGTTGTCTATATCCAAACGCATAGTCGAGGCGCGCAAAGGATATATCTCATTTGAAACCGAGGTTGGTAAAGGGACGACTTTCACCGTTACCATTCCAATCCGGGTGAAGAACCGTGACTGGCCCTGCTAGGATTCTCATCATAGATGACGACGCGAGTGTGAGAAAAGTCATCGCCATGGCTCTGGAGGATGAGGGGTATAGTGTTGATACAGCAGAGAACGGAAGTGAGGCGATCCAGAAATGCAACGCCAACTTCTACAATGTAGCACTCATTGACATACGGCTGCCAGACATGGAGGGGACGAAGCTGTTGAGAGAGATGAAGGACACTACTCCGAAGATGATCAAGATAATCGTCACAGGCTATCCGGGCCTGCAGAACGCGGTTGAAGCGATTAACAGAGGCGCCGACGGCTACATAGTCAAACCTTTCAAAATGGATGACCTGCTCAAGACGGTGAAGGAACACTTGAAGAAGCAAGAAGAAGCCAAGAAAGACGGCGAAGAGAAAGTCAGAGAATTCATCGAAACACGAGCCAAAGAACTCGAAAGAAAAAAGTAGCCTGACCCAGCTCTGAGCTTTACATATCCTACTTTTGGTTTAGAAATCTTATCTTGCACGAGCGTCCAACTCGACACGGGTGGTAACGATGACTACAAGGAGAGAGAAAGGGTTCTCTACGACTGCTGTCAGGGCCGGAGAAAGAGCAGATCCGGAAACCGGAGCAGTTGCTGCGCCAATCTACGAGACCTCGGTGTTCGCTTTCACGAGCACACAGCAATTGATCGATGCGGTGAGTGAGAAGACCGGCCGTGACGTCTATACGAGGTGGAGCAACCCTACGGTCACGATGGCCGAGAGGAAGATCAGTGAGCTAGAGGGTACTGAAGACTGCGCGGTATTCTCGTCCGGCATGGCAGCCATCTCAACCGCAATCATCAATCTCGTTTCTCCAGGCGATCATATAGTCTCCACAAGAGACCTGTACGGCGGGACAGTAGAGCTTCTTTCGAACCTTTTGGCAAGGTTCGGAGTTCAGACGACATTTGTTGAGGCAACGGATATGGACGAAATTGAGTCAGCGGTTAGGGATAACACGAGATTGTTCTTTATGGAAAGCCCGACAAACCCAACTTTGAAGCTTGTAGACCTCTCCAAAGTCGTAGAGACAGCGAAGAAGAATGGTGCCAAAGTGCTTGTCGACAACACGTTTGCAACTCCTTACAATCAGCAGCCTCTACGGTTGGGCTGCAGCGTGGTACTACATAGTGCCACAAAGTACCTAGCGGGACACAATGACGTGACAGCCGGAGCAGCAGCTGGACCGAAAGAACTCATCGAGCCGATGAAGAGGCTCCGCAGAACCTTAGGAGGTGTCCTTGACCCTCACGCGGCTTGGCTGATGCTTAGGGGGATGAAGACTTTGGCACTTCGAATGGAAAGACACAACCAGAACGGTCAGAAGATTGCGGAATACCTACAATCTCATCCCAAGGTGGAAAGGGTGTACTACCCAGGACTGAGCACGCATCCACAGCATTCGCTCGCGAAGAGGCAGATGAAGGGGTTCGGAGGAGTTCTGAGCTTTGAGCTGAAAGGCGACTTGAATCACGCGGTCAGATTCGTCGACAGCCTCAAGCTAGCACTCATCGGGGCGAGTTTGGGTGGAACGGAGACGCTGATCAGTCAGCCTAGCACAGCCTCCCACTATTTCATGAATCCTGAGGAAAGACGGAAAGCAGGAATAGCTGACTCACTAATCAGACTGTCACTGGGAATAGAGGACGCAGATGACGTGATCTCAGACCTAGCGCAAGCATTCGAAAAAGTGTAGGTCGCTGCCCTCTTGAACGATGCACCTCACGTAGGCCTCGTACAGGGTTTGGTGCCATGATTCTAGACGGATTTCCACGGTGATTCGGGTGCAGAGCAAGGGAGTGTTACACCCACGAACCTCGTCTGTGATGATTTTGCAATCTGTCATCTTGGTTTGAGATGGTGGGTCCGCTTGGGTGACAACTGACGTTTTGGACCAACGAAATCCGGACTGACAGAAACTCCGCCGGAAGCCGCAAGAAATCTACCCGCATGCGGGCATCAGATGTGTGCTCTAGAGCACACATCCAAAACGGGGGACCTCTATCGCCGTGTCGCCGCGCACCAAGTGACCCACACACAGGAAGACCCAGCTCATGCTTAATGGCGATGAATTTCTCAACAACCGTCAAGGGATTGAGGAGAACGGTTCCCTATGGGGAGCAGATGCCTGCAACCTTTGGGAATGGTCTGGCCGCCCAGATCGACTTCAGTCCGCATACATATCTTGTGAGCCTTTCCACGCCTATTCCGAAACCTGCACTCTCAGGTACTCCGAGCTTCAGCATTTCCATGTACCATTCGTATGATGCAGGATTCTCGCCTCCTGCCCTCATCTTGCGGGCGACGATTTCGTAGTCGTTCTCTCTCTCGGCTCCTGATGCTGCCTCTCCGTATCCCTCGGGGTAGATCATATCAAAATCTCTCAGGATGCCAGGGCGGCGAGGGTCCTCACGATCATAGAAGCCTCTGGATCCTCTCGGATAGTCGTATACGAAGAAGGGGGAATCGAACATGCTTGAGATCGCCTGCTCGTTCCTCCAAGTCAATTCCTCCGAATGGCTGGCGTCGTGTCCTTTTGATCTGAGGAACTCAACGGCTTCGCGGTGTGTGAACCTTTTGAAGGGGATCTCAGGGACAGCAAGTTTCCTGCCGAGGCTGGCAAGGTCTTTCTCATGAAGCTCAAGGGTTCTCTCGAGAACATGGCAGAGAAGTTTCTCTGCTACTGAGATGGCGTCTAGGTAAGAGGCGTCGGCTTCTTCGACGTCGACTTGGAAGAACTCGCAGAGATGTCTTCCGGTCTTTGCCGTTTCAAGCGGCTCCATCCTGATGTTGGGCGAGAAGAAGAACATTTTCTTGAGAGACGCGACAACCATCTGCTTGTAGAGTATGGCACTGCTCATCACCTTGTACGTTCGCCCGAAGTAGTCAACGGTCGCCTGTCTTGCTCCCCTTATTCCGGGGTCTGTGCACGGGCCTATGATCGGAGCTAGAACTTCAATGAAACCCTGTTCGGCTAGCGATTCCCTGAGCGCGTTGCAAATGGTTGCCTGAATGGTTAGAACGGTCTTCATTCTGGGGTGCCTTATGGTAAGGAACGACTTTGGGACGCTTTCGAGGGACTCTGGCTCTTCGAGTGCTTCCAAACACTTTGCCTCGCCCTAACGGGCAGCGGAATCGTTCATAGACTTTATGCAATTTTTCTCGTGAATAGTGCAAATACATACCCTTTTCAGCCGGGAATCCTGTAATAATTACAGGATGACACTTGAAGCTCGATTCATCGGATATGGCATTGCTAAACCTCTTGCAGCATGATTCGAAAAGGACGGCCAAGGAGTTGGGGGGCGACCTCGACATGCCTGTGACAACAGTATATGCAAAGGTCAAGAGAATGGAAGACCTCGGCCTCGTGCGGCAATATGCCGCGATTCTCGATGGGCCCAAGCTTGGATTTGCTGCAACGGCATTTGTGCTAGCCACTTTCTCATACCGGTCTTCGGGAACCACCGAAAAAATGCTTTCGCAAAGGGCAGTAGCTAGAGAAGTGGCTGGTTTTCCTGAGGTCCAGGAGGTCCACGTAATCAGTGGCGATTGGGATCTACTCATCAAAGTGAAGACGACAGATATCGACGCCGTGGGCAGGTTTGTCGTCGACAAGCTCCGAACTGTCAGAGGAATCGACAAGACCGTCACGTGCATGGTATTTGACACAGCAAAGGACACTCCAGAAATCGACCTCAAGGGGCATATGGTGACTCAGCATCAATAATCATGTGATGTGAGCAGCGTAGTTTGCATCGCGAAGAATCCGCAGTTAGCCGAAAATAGATGGCGGGCCCGGTGGTGCGCGCACACACAAACGAAACGATGAAATCGCCTGACGAACACCATCAGAAGGCCACGGAGTCTTCTCGGCTGAATGCTCCCGCAAATCACTTTATCTCGTTCGGGTCGTAAGGAGTCTCTTGGTATACATAGTAGTTAAGCCAGTTTGAGAATAGAAGGTTGGCGTGGCTTCGCCATTTCACTGTAGGTTGCGAACTAGGATTATCGTCAGGATAGTAGTTTCTGGGTACTTTGATGCCAAGCCCTTTTGCAGTATCACGATCATACTCACATTTTAACGTCAGCGCATCATATTCGGAGTGCCCAGTCACAAACAGTTTTCTTTCGTCCTTACTTGCAACAATGTACACTCCCGCCTCCTCTGACTCCGAAAGTATTTGGAGGTCTGGAACCTTTTCTATGTTACTTCTTCGGATCTCTGTATGACGCGAGTGGGGAACGTAGAATACGTCGTCAAAGCCCCTGAGTAATTTGACATTCTTCTTATTCACAGAATGGGGAAATACACCAAACATCTTTTCTTTCAGAGGATATTTGGGTATTCCGTAGTGATGATACAGTCCAGCCTGGGCACCCCAGCACATGTAAAATGTGGAAAAAACATTATGGACCGACCAATCCATGATTTCTTCAAGTTCATCCCAGTAGTCCACTTCTTCAAACTCAAGGTGCTCCACAGGTGCCCCAGTTATGATCATTCCATCAAACTTCTGGTTCTTGATGTCTTCAAAATACCTGTAAAAGGTTATCAAATGATCTTCGGGAGTGTTTTTGGAATTGTGATTCTTCGGGTGGAACAGAACTATATGCACCTGAAGAGGGGAGTTTCCAATCAATCGTAGTATCTGAGTTTCCGTGGTTATTTTCGTGGGCATAAGATTTAGAATAGCTATGTTCAAAGGTCGAATGTCTTGATGGTAGGCTCGGTCTTCAAACATTACAAATATGTTCTCATTGTTCAAGACTTTTGCTGCTGGAAGATCGTCTGGTATTTTGATTGGCATAACGCATCATCTGGCTCATAGGGTTTGGTCGTGTAGCAGGTCCACTTGATAGATGCCGAGCTTACTTCACTGCTTTTCTCAGGGCCTGGTCAATATCGTCTTTTATGTCCTCTACATCCTCTAGGCCGATGGATAGTCGGACGTAGTCTTCGGTTACTCCTGTCTCCTCTTGTTCTTCTTTGGTTAGCTGCTGGTGCGTCGTTGAAGCTGGGTGGATGACGAGGCTCTTTGCGTCGCCTATGTTCGCGAGGTGGGAAAGAAGCCCCACCGACTCAATGAACTTTCGTCCAGCTTCTAATCCGCCTTTTATTCCAAAACCTATGAGGCCGCCGTAGTACCCGCGAAAATATTTGGTTGCAAGTTCATGGCTTGCATGATTTTCCAATCCTGGATAGTTTACCCATTCGACCAATGGATGATCCTTAAGGTACTTCGCCACTTCCAAGGCGTTTTCAGAGTGCCTTCTCTGCCTCAAGGGCAGTGTCTCTAGTCCTTGCATGAATAGGAAGGAGTTGAAGGGACTCAAAGCCGGTCCGAGGTCTCGGAGCAGCTGCACTCTGACCTTGGTAATGAAAGCAATATTTCCTAAACCCGGAAGATTCCCGAAAGCTTCCCAGTATTTTACTCCATGATAGCTGGGGTCTGGTTCAACGAACTCGGGGAATTTGCCCTTGCTCCAATCGAATTTTCCAGAGTCGACGATTACGCCACCGATAGATGTGCCATGTCCACCTATGTACTTGGTCGCCGAATCCGCTACTATGTCTGCGCCATACTCGATCGGCCTCGCCAATCCAATGCCCACAGTATTGTCGACAACTAACGGGATGCCCGCTTGATGTGCTATCTGCGCAAGGACCTCGAAATCCGGGACATCCAGCTTGGGGTTCCCGATCGTCTCGGCGTATATTGCTCGCGTCTTCTCATTGATTGCTTTCTTGAATTCGTTGGGTTTGGTGGAGTCGACGAACCTCACTTTTCTCCCCAATTTCGGGAAAGTGTAGTGAAACAGTTCATATGTTCCACCATACAGGTTGTTGGCGGATACTATCTCGTCACCCACCTGTGTAATCGCCAATAACGAGAGAGTCTCTGCCGCCTGTCCTGAAGCCACCGCTAACGCGCCTGTACCTCCTTCTATAGCGGCGATTCTTCGCTCAAAGATGTCAGTGGTCGGATTCATTATCCGAGTGTAGATATTTCCGAATTCCTTTAAGGAGAAGAGGTTGGCAGCATGCTTAGTACTCTTGAAAACATATGACGTCGTCTGGTAGATGGGGACCGCTCTTGCTCCAGTCGCTGGGTCTGCGGCCTCTTGGCCAACGTGCAACGCTAGTGTATCCAATCTTCTTGGCAATTTTGGCTACTACCAAACCCGCTCGATGGATATTCCAATAGTTATACTTTCATGTCGATATTATTCCAGTAGGAATATTCCAGTAGGAATCCAGTCCAAAGAATTAGATTTGCTCCCATGTTGCAGTCGTTACGTCTAGTTAGTAGTTAGATGTCGGATTGTTCTCGTAACTAGAGTGATATGTCTTATGGTGCGGCCTTCGTAGTCTGAATCGTCGTCCGTCGTTTTTGGATTGATTTTGTGTGTGCGCACCAGCCTACCCACACACACAGGTCTCACGGTGCGCACACACACAATGAATGGTTCAAATCCTGTTCTCCATGCCAAGGGATATCAGAAACGAGCAGCCGAAGCGGATTTCGTAACAAGTGAATCATGCTGGCAAGGCCTAAGGGTATCTTGGTTTTCCATCAATGACCTTCACGAAACTTGTCGACTTGCGCTCTTCCGCCTTGTCTTCGCCGTTTCGTTTCAGTTGGTGACAATCCTACGTCCTCACAATCTCTGGAATTAGCGATGCGTAATAGACGAGGTTCAAACCCAAGTCCTGACAACCAGCGGAAAGAACTCCTAAAAGAAAACTCAATGGGACGAATGTATCCGCGTACCCTGATTCCGTTTCAAACCTAGAATACGGCTTTGATACTACTGGGCTACCGCTAAGTCCCTTCTGCAAGTTTGCGTCGATTACGAAGACTGGTTTTCCTTCAAACCATTCTGGATACTCACTGGCGATCAGAGCGTTCCGAACGATCGGCCGGTTGTATACTCGGTCAAAGAAAGTGCCTAAGGGAAAACCTATGACTAACGCGTCATATCCCACATGAACGCTATAGCTTTCCGAGATGCTTTGCATGTCATCGCTGGGCGTAAATGCATAGAAGTAACAATCCTTGAACTGGCTTCTTTCGAGCGGTATTGCGACAACATCGACCTCTGGGTTCTTGTGCTCTAACCACTTCTTCTTGTCTCCCTCATAGAGTGGTAGACTGACAGATGCGCAAGCACTCAGATCAGTAGGATCAGTGTGCATTGCAAACTCTAAGCTGGTAGGATAGTCGTTTTCCTCATCCCATACAACATGACGGTTCGTAATCAGGAAGAGGTCTTCGTCACTTGGCGAGTAGAAGAAAGCTGTGGCATAGGCTGGTTGCTTGCCGCCGCGTGCAGTAATCCTGACTGGGCTATTATAGTAGTCTCGGAATCTTCTGCTCAAGGACTATCTTCATCTTCAACCTGAGTGTGCTTTTGTTGTCGCTTGATAACAGCCTGGTTGATCAATTCAAGTTAGTGGTTGCCATCTGACTGCGTGAATCCTGCGAGTTTTGTATGTGCGGGTCTTTTGGAGTGCAAAGTCGTCATCGCATGACCTTGTGCGGGCATGAGAATTTGAGCCGTCATGAACAGGCAGGAGGAAGGGGGAATATCGTCGTCGGGTCTCTTGGTGCGCACCACCACAGAAGGCGACGAGAATAGACGCAAGAACTATTGGACTATTGAAGACAGTCTAGCGCTGGCAATTTAAGATAGCATCAATAGCCGAATGGCGTCGACCAAGAGCGAAACAATCAGGGATCCCAGTACAAGTGATATTGCACCCTTAACCGTTCGCCGTCTCCCGTTTTGTCTATCCTCGGAATAGGTAAAAAATGGGAGCAACCAACGTGGCAGCCGCGAGGTAGGCCCCGCAAGAAGGATGAATAGGACAAAGGAATATGCTGCGAAAGCACCAATCAGGTCGGCAGGGATCTGCCATAGCTTCGTTATGACGGCAATCCTGAGCAGTGCCCAAGCAATTAAGACAGATAACCCCAAAGCAACTACTGCAGTGTATCTGTCCTTGTGCGCGAACACATGTGGAGTTTGATGCTTTCCAAGCTCCTGACTCAGAGTTGAGAATACCCCGTTGACGATTTGGCCATCACGTCCTTCAACCGCAAAAGAGCTCAACCTAGGCCGCCTCAGATCGAAAGTCACGTTGGCATGATAGCCCAAGGGCGCGTCTCCGGTCTCAATCGTGACAATTTCCAAGTCTGCGGGTAGTTGCAGCTCTTTCAGTGCCTCGACAGACGAGGCTGTTGCTCTTTCCTCTGGCGACCTAGCCGTCACGCAGAGTCTGCCAAGATCGTCCAGTCTGGTACGTATCGCCCTCCAGTTGTCCCATTCTTGCTTTCGGCTATCAAACTCTTCGATCCTTTTTCGTTGTTGCGCTAATGTCGGTTTGCGCCGAGCTAGTTTGTCGACCAGTTTGTCCAACTCGGGCTTCTCAGGTTCGTGTCCAAGCTTCGCAATCTGCTCTTTCGTGTCCAAGCTTCGCAATCTGCTCTTGCATGAAGCGATTTGCTCCTTCATGCACCGTCTCGGCAATGGCTCGAATCAAGGTCGGAGAGATCTTACATGGCGAGATTGAGCCTGTTCGTGTGTTGCTCTTTTCCAAGCACGCTCGATCAAGGTATGTAAATTGTCGCGTATAAGACTCTTCGGCAGGTTCAGATGGGAAAGGAAAAGTACGCAAACGAGTGAGCTCAGGCTGACAGAGCGAATGCAACTCTGCGACTTTCTTCGAGTAGAGAGAATGCGACACATCGAATCTAGTTGCCGCAGACCTTAGCGTTCTCTGAATTGAAACATGTTGTCAAGCTTGCCTGTCGTGTAGGTCTCATGTGCGCACACACAGTCCCTTGTCAGTCAGACTGGTTTGAGTTCCGCTTTCTTGATGATGACGTTCCCGTGTTCATCCTCGATGAAAGCTATCATATCCCCGACTTTCACTTTGAGCTTCTTTCGTATCTCCTTTGTCAAGGTGATTCTGAATCCCGGTTGAACGCGGCTGTTCGCCACTATCTTGTCCATGAACCCATAGCAAAATGGCTATTTGGCAGATCATGCTATGTGGTAAAATACCATAATGGTACGCCCTTCAGAGGACCCAACGAAGGCGCGGATCACTGTCATGAATCTCAGACGAGCGCTCATCACATTCGCTCTTGCCATCACCTTCCTCGGTCCTCAATTCCTGAATTGCACTGCATCTGACGACCTCGTGCGAACAGTGACCTTCAAGACTAGAGCGGCTTCATGTAGGCGCACGGGCGCTCCTTTGGGCTTGCCTGGCGTCTTCAGTGTTGGAGGGATGCCTGTGTGCCTGTAGGCCTGCCAGATCTGTTCGACCCGCCTGTGGGAGACGCGTTGGATC
>Ga0315281_10015865_pt1 | contig 10080 bp, 9 predicted proteins | sample YL17G07_0_MG_FD_204540 | JGI IMG/M metagenome (GOLD analysis project Ga0315281, IMG submission 204540) | Sediment microbial communities from Yellowstone Lake, YNP, Wyoming, USA - YL17G07_0 | ecosystem: Environmental > Aquatic > Freshwater > Lake > Sediment | place: USA: Wyoming | collected...
TATACTATTTGTTTAGACGATAGTGAACTATGCAATGATGAGTGGACCAATCGTAGGATTCAAGAAGAAAATTGGTATTCAAAGAAAAGGGGGAGCTGAAGAGGTGAACAAGTTCCATTCCACCCCCCTACCCCCCGCCAGCGGGGGACACGTTTCTTCTCGTTCCCAAGCTCCACAGACTGTGCCAGATGAACGGTTACAATTTTTCTTACTTTACATTTCCGACTTGTTCGGGTTATGAGGGTTTATAAACAATGTCCACTTTCACAAAACTTTTTAGCACGTTTAAGATTGGTTCTCTCAGCATAAAAAATCGCATGGTTATGTCCCCTATGGAGACCCACCTGTGCGATAAAGATGGATTCGTTACCGATGAGATTATTGCCTACTACAAAGAACGGGCAGTGGGAGGCGTGGGCTACATTACCGTGGAAAACACCACGGTAGACCCGGTTGGCAGGGTCAACGACGGTATGCTGTGCATACACGACGACAAGTTTATCCCCGGATTTAAAAGGCTGACAGACGGCATACATACGGCTGGTGGAAAAATTGTCCTGCAACTAAGTCACGCGGGGAAAGAGGCCTTACCGTTTTTTACAGGGAGCAAAACAGTTTCCGCCTCAGCAATACCAAGCCCTTTAACCAAAGAGATGCCAAAGGAATTGACAGTTGAAGAAATCCGGTCGCTCGTCAATAAATTTGCTGATGGGGCTGTCCGCGCCGCACAGGCGGGATTTGACGGCGTTGAAATCCACATGGCGCACGGCTATCTCGTGAACCAGTTTTTTTCCCCTGAATCCAATATACGGACGGATGATTATGGCGGGGATACGGTCCGCCGCGCTCGGTTTGGCAGGGAGATTGTCGAGAGTATCAGAAAACGCACCCCAAAGGATTATCCCGTCATCTGCCGCATCAGCGCTGACGAATACACCGAAACGGGAATAAAATTGGAAGAAGGCAAGGAAATAGCCAGGATACTTGAAAAGGCCGGCGCAAGCGCCATACACGTTTCCGCGTGCAACTATGCGTCTGCATTCTACAATATACCGTGCTATTATCTGGTCGAAGGGTGCTTTGTGCATCTGGCGGCGGGCATCAGGTCCGTGGTGGCAATACCGGTGTTAACGGTGGGGAGAATTGTTGACCCCGTTATGGCGGAAAAAATCCTGCAGGAGAATAAGGCAGACCTTATCGTGCTGGGGCGCACGCTCATTGCCGACCCGCACTACCCTAACAAGGTAAAGGAAGGCCGGCTTGACGATATAAGGACGTGCCTGAGCTGCAACCGGTGTATCGAGAGTATTTCAGATAAAAAACTAGTGTGCACGGTTAACCCTTACATAGGAAAAGAGGCGGTTTCCCACCCACAAAAGACCACAAAGCCGAAAAAAATCCTAGTTGTTGGAAGCGGCCCTGCCGGGTTGTCAGCCGCGCATCTGCTGGCAAGCCGGGGGCATAACGTTACCGTATGGGAAAAGGAATCCCAGCCGGGAGGAAGTTTCCGCTACGCCGCTATGGCGCCCAGGAAAGAGCCTATGGGCAAGTATCTTGAGTATTTAATAAATCAGGTAAAAAAGGCAAACGTCAGGATACAATTCCACACGGAGGCAACGGAACAATCTATCAAGCAGTTTGGGGCAGATGCCGTCGTCCTTGCGCATGGGGCAAACAACGTCCTCCTTGAAATCAAGGGTGCAGAAGGCAACGCTGCGATTGGCGTGAAGACCGCCTTTGCGACCGCCGATTCCCTGGGCGAAAACGTGGCAATCGTGGGCGGCGGGCCGGAGGGTTGTGAACTGGCGGACTTCCTCGCATCCAGAGGCAAAAAAATTACCGTGATAGAAATGAGGCGCGTCCTGGGACTGGAATTGGTTGCTCATCCCCGCTACCACCTGGGTGAGCGCCTAAAGAAGATGGGCGCCCGGTTATACATAAACACAAAGGTCACCGAGATCGGGCAGCACCACCTGGTGATCAGCCGTCGAAGAGAGGCTGATCAGAGGCTGGATGGTTTTGATAATTTCATTATACCCACACTTCACCAGCCAAACGGCGCCCTCGCTGCTGCCATTCAACCCTTTGTCTCCGAGGTTCACTGTATCGGCGACTCCGTGGAAGGCCGCACAGCACTTGAGGCGGTTGCCGAAGGAGTGGAGATTGGAGGCAAACTTTAAGATCGGTTTCCATAATATACCTTATCACAGAAATGCCCTATTCATGCAAAACAATCAAACTTCATGAAAACCGTAAAAATTATTTTTGTTTATACTTTTTTCATAATAACGTTATTTATCAGCCACAACGGCTTTTCCTCTGACGAGTGGCGCCTTGAACCGCAACCGCCATCGGCATGGGGGCTGGAAGAACCAGCCGTAAAAAATGAATGGGGACTGGAAGTCCAGACAGTACAGCATGAAAAAAGCGACAGCATCGTACTCCATTACGATGGAAAGTCGTGGAACTGCATCTATAATGGACATGGTATATGGCTTAATAGCATTTACGGGTTCGGTTCAAATGATATTTTCGCAACCGGTGACAACGGCGTAATACTCCACTTTGACGGGAATTCCTGGAACAAACAGGAAAGCAACGTCACCTACAGACTTAACAGGGTATGGGGCAGCAGTCACAACAACGTCTACGTCTCCGGAGACTACGGCACCATCCTTCATTACAATGGCAAGAAGTGGGATAAATACAATTCTATGGAAACCAAGTGGCTCAGCAGCACCTGGGGGCTTGACGAAAAGTATATATTTATCGTAGGCGCTTTAGGAAAGATATTGCACTATGACGGTAAGAAATGGAAGGAACAGAATAGCGGCACAACCAATTGGCTTTACGGCGTCAGGGGCAACAGCAAGGACAACGTGTACGCCGTGGGAGACTATGGCACGGTACTTCACTATAACGGAAACACATGGCAGAAGCACGTTTTGAATACAAACAAAAGGCTTATGAGCGTCTATGTGGCAGACTCAAATAATGTACTTGTGGTGGGCGCCGATGGCCTGATTCTTCATTATGACGGCATAAATTGGACACGCCAGAGAAGCGGCACAAGCAACTGGCTAAGAAGGACATGGGGCTGTGACAGCCAGAATGTCTTTGCCGTAGGAGATAATGGAACGATACTTCATTACGACGGCACAAAATGGAACAAGCAGAAGACGGGGACAAATTACTTATTGTTCGGGATATGGGGAACGAGAAAAGATGACGTATTCGTTGTTGGTGTTAATTCCAGCAGTCATTATAACCATGTTTCAGACGTATCGCATGGGACGAGATGAAACCGTGACAGTTCGGCCGATATTAAATATGAAGGAGATTTATCATGGGTACTTTCTATACGAAATGCATAATTGAAAATCACATTAAGAGAAAAAAGTCTCTGTTGATACCCAAAATACTTGTTGATACGGGAAGTGAATATACCTGGATTCCAGGTGAAACTCTTCATACTATAGACGTTGTTCGAGAAAAGAAGGATTTGGCATTTGTTATGGCAAATGGCCAAAGGATAACCAGAAGCGTTGGATTTGCTATTATTAGGGTAGAAGAATATTTTACCATTGATGAGGTTGTCTTTGGTGAAGGAGGTGATATGATTATACTTGGCGCAAGAACATTAGAAGGTCTTAACCTGACGGTAGATTCTCGTCTAAAAAAACTTGTAGCCTCGGGTCCTTTGCCGGTGGCTTACGTAGGTGGAATGTTGTCAAACAAACCGGTATTGTCTTTTTAAGGGCTTTATAACTTATGGATGAACAGGCAAAAGCAATTCTTCTAGACATTGCGCGAAAGAGCGTCGAAGCCGCGGTAAAGCACGAACCCATACCGCAATGTGTTTCTAAACATCCGCACCTGCAAGGCAGGCAAGGCGTTTTTGTCACGTTGCGAACATACGGACAACTTCGCGGATGCATTGGGCGTTTTGTTTCCGATATCCCCCTTTATCAATTGGTTTCGGAAATGACAGTTTCTTCGGTTATGGATGACTCACGGTTTGAGTTCAACCGCATAAAACCTGCAGAGCTGCCCGATGTAGAAATTAAGCTATCCGTGCTTTCCCCCTTAACACGTATTCAAGACCCCTTGGACTTCGAACTTGGAAAACATGGGATATTCCTTCAAAAAGGTTTACACACCGGATGTTTTTTACCCCAGGTTGCTACGGAAACGGGCTGGGATAAAGAAGAATTTCTCTCCCACTGCTGTGAAAGCAAGGCAGGACTGCCACGTGACGCATGGAAGGGGAAAGACATAGAGATTTACATCTTTACGGCAGAATTTATTGGAAAATAGGCTACGCTTGTAGCTCAAACCTTCAGGTTTGATGGATGTTGCGCTTGGTAAGGGTACGAGCATCTTGTGCGTAGCTTTCGGCGACCGGTGTATGCTGGAACGCCTCAGGGCTGAAGCCCTGAGCTACTTTCTTTTCTCGAAAAGGCGACCAGCATAGAAAATGATACTACCGATAAACAACATAAACACCTCCATCTTCATGGAGTCCTTTACCATCCCAAAATACAGGGCATCTAACACCACGATAATCCCAATAACCTGCACAATCCTGCCAATACTCACGTTGCTATCCTTTCATTTTCGCGGCAATTTCAATTGCCCTTAACATACCTTTCGCCTTATTTAAGGTTTCCTCATATTCTCGCTCAGGGACAGAATCGGCAACGATGCCGGCGCCAGCCTGGATATAGGCTTCATTGCCTTTCATAATAATAGTTCGGATAGTAATGCAGGTATTCACGTTCCCAAAAAAATCAAAATATCCCACTGCACCGCCATAAGGTCCCCGTTTCGTGGGTTCAACTTCATCAACAATCTGCATCGCCCGTATTTTCGGCGCGCCGGATAGGGTACCTGCCGGCAAACACGCCTTCAACGCATCGAATGCGGTTTTATCTTCACGTAATTCCCCACAAACGCTGGACGTTATATGCATTACGTGTGAGTATTTTTCAATAACCATATTTTCATCTATATGGACACTGCCATAACGCGATACCCTGCCAACGTCGTTTCTGCCCAAATCAAGCAGCATAATATGCTCTGCCCGCTCTTTGGGATCTGCAATCAATTCTTGGGCAAGCAGGGAGTCTTCGTTATCATCTATCCCCCTTTTCCTGGTGCCTGCAATGGGTCTTACGGTAACTTTTTTGTCTTCAACCTTCACCATCACTTCCGGCGAAGAACCGATAAGCTTTACGTCTCCCATCTTCAGATAAAACATATAGGGGGACGGATTCAGCACCCGTAGGACACGATATATGTCAAACGGCTCGGCACTGGCCTGAGTCTTCAACCGCTGGGAAATTACTACCTGAAATATGTCTCCTGCCTTAATGTACTCTTTACAGTGATCAACTGATTTAAGAAAATCAGGTCTTTTAAAATTGGATGAAAATGGTATCTGAAGCTCTCCTTTTACCGGGGCGTCATCGCTCAGGAACATTACTGGCGTACGTAATTGCTCAACAAGGTGGTCTATCTTGCGAGTAACATCATTATAAACGTTTTCCAGGCGATCACCCTGGATATGCGCGGTGCAAACAACCTTAATCGTTTTGGTCAGATGGTCAAATATTATTACCGTATCGTAAAACATCATCTGAATATCTGCGAAAAACAAATCATCGGTGGGAATGTTTGGCAATTGCTCGCAGTAACGTATGGTGTCATACCCGATGTATCCGACCGTGCAGCAAAAAAATTTGGGCAAACCGTCAATCTGCACCGGCGTAAACGCTTGTATCTCTTTGTTTAACACCTCCAGAGGGTCTTCTGCCTGCGCTATTTCTTTTTTGCCTGCGCCACGTTTTATCTCAACACGATTACCGTATACCGTGAATTCCATAAAAGGGTTTGCGCCAAGTATGGAATACCGTGAAATTTTTTCACCACCTGCGGCACTCTCGAGCAGAAAGGCATACTCTGCTTCTGAAATCTTTTGAAATGCAGAGACAGGGGTTAATGTGTCGGCAAGCAATTGGCGATAAACGGGTACCAGATTACCCTTCGTGGCCAAGTGTTTGAATTCGTTAAAATGGGGATAGTATCGATCGTGTTTTTCCATAATTTTCTTTGAGTAAGAGTTAATGCGGCATTTGGTAAAAGTTCAGCCGGTGTTAAAAGAACCTGGGATTTTTAAGTTAAAATGCCTATGCGTACTAGATACTTTTGTATTCGTTCAGCAGATTCAAATATAATTTGCGATTTGTCAATAATTTCATCGTATATCTCTCTCAGCAGTTCCGGCAAATAAGAATGGGCTATTTTATTCCGGAGAATTCTTGCCTCCATCCAAAAATCAATATTATCAACAATATCGAGCTTTTGCATAATTAACAATCTATCCCGCAGTGTATCGCTCCCTTTTGCGGATAAAAAAAGTTCAAGCCCTTTAAAAACGGACAGGATCAGTTCTACGCTTTTTTCAAACCGAAAAGATAAAGAGTCGTAATACTCTAATTCTTTTGGGGTATATATTTTTTCCACTTTATAGGGGCTGAATTTTTTAACCGATGCTTTTAGGAGCGCTATAGCCTTCTTCAAGTCGTCATAGCCTTGCAATATCAAGTCTTTTTGCATGTTTTATTATCTCTTTACAGAAGGGGCTATTGTTATAAATCACCACGTCAATTTTTTCTTCGCACAATGAAAAGAATTTAGCCTCTATCTGCATAGAAAGTTTGAGTGGATTATTTTTCATTTTGGGAATTAACAATAGGTCGATATCACCGCCTTTTTTTGCAGTGTCAGCACGAGAACCAAAGAGATAGGCATCGCCTTCAAAATCCCTTAGTGCATAAGCCAAAGCCTTTTTTTCGCACATATCTAACCGCATAAAAATTTTCCGTTCAGTAACAATTTAGCCGGTATTAAATATGACCGGGGGGACCCCTTGCCCAAAGGTGTTAAGTTAAGGATCAACAATCACCATGTAGCCCTATACGTGTTGAGTCCGCCATGTCCCCCGCTGGCGGGAGCACAGAGGAAGGGTGGACTTGAATTCGATTGCGGGTTCAAGCTTGCAACTTGAACCACACATTTTATCCTTTCGAGCGTATTATTAATGGCACAACGTTTTTATACTATCAAAACCATGGTTCAGGTTGCAAGCCTGAACCCGCTGGAATCTGCGTCTGTTTTTTAAATGTCCCGTAGGGACAAAATATCGGTAGAAATAGTAAGCGGATACAAACATAAATGCCGTAGGCATGATATATTTAAAATTCAATGGGCGTAAAAATATACCTTTCCTACGGAACTAACACTATTTCTCTGGTTATCTTCTACTAATATTTTGTTCCTAACGGAGCTAGCGCTTTATTGCGATAATAAACAGAAGCTGTAGCTTCTGGTATAAGTACATTCCCAAGCTGGAGCTTGGGAACGAGAGAAGCACTTGGGGGGGGGCAAGGGCATGGGGAAAGGCAAGGCCAAAGCCTCGCCCCACGCCTTGCCGCCCACCTACCATTGCTAATATTGTACCATCTTTTGCGCGGTTTATACAATTTTTTCTAACTACCAAAAAAAATGGGTGTTGCCGAGGCAACACCCATTTTAAACTACACAAAGCTTCAACCTACATCCGTCATAAAACAACGGACGTCTTTTATCAACAATTAGAACGTAACCGTTGTCTGCAGATATGCCCAATTGGTATCTGTATCACCGATGTTGTTCTCAATCCAATCTCCGGCCGCAAAGTATGAGTAACCGGCAAGGATTTTAACATTCTTGTACAGGTCGTAACTAACCGTTAAATCAACTTCCTGTCCAAGCTCATCATCGCTAGTATTATAGCCAGCTCCTGGACGAGTTCCTGTCGCAAGAGCAGCATTTGCAAGATACCAGCCATCCGCCTCCTCAGCCACCAAGAAATAATGATAATCAACCTGAGCCGTCATCTTCTTCGTTGGTACTACCTTTACCTGACCCCTGAAGTCATGCATATTCTGCCAGGAAACTAGGTCTTCAAAACCGTAGATACCCTGCCAGTGGTTTGTTGGATAGAGGTTATCAAAGGTCTCATGGGTTCCATCTGTACGATCACTATCGCCAGAGGCATAATCATATTCAAACCCAATGCGAGGTGTCCATGCAACATCCTTGAACGTATAACCCGTCTTACCAGCAAAAGCCCACGCCTCCTGGTTTTGCTTGCCATAATTACCCACCTGGACGTGCGATTCCAAGGTATAGTCCATAGCATCCAAGTTCGGTATCTTACCATCAATCCTTGCGCCAAAATCATGAATGTTAATCGGATCACCAGCCGCGGCGGTGTTTCCTGTCGCAACCAAAGTAGCGTTGGTCGCACTATCATCCTGATCACTCTTACAGATATACATAAGCTCTAACAAGGCACTAGGAATCAGCTTTTTGAATGCCAACTGGGTAGCATATAAGTTTTCATCAGAGCTACCACCGCCATTTCCATTAGTACCAGCAGTTGTAAAACCATCTTCGTCTACCTTTGAAGCAAATGCCTCTGCATGGATGGTATCAGTATCCCACATGAAACGTGCTGCATCAAACACACGACCTACGTTTGACCATACGAAGTTACCAATTACCCTATGATCACCCCATATAATCTCTTGGCGACCAAGCCTTACGGTCAAAGGCATTTCAAAAAGCTTCCTTAAATCAGCATACCCCTGGTGAAGATCTAACATGCTATTTTCACCACCAGCATTGCTCGTGTTCCCAGCGGCTGTGCCTTCGCCAATAGTGCTTCCCTCAGAACCCCATGCCCTCGAATCCTGGAGCTGTATGAACACCCTTAAATGCTCGTTCACATCGGCATCCGCCCAGAGCCTTGTCTGGTTCAAAATATAGGAGTCGTCTTTCTTATCGCTCCTATGTGTACCTGAAGCGACAGATCCAGCGACAGTAGACCCGGGTGCAGCATTGCCCGATATTACTTCGTTATAACCAGCACCACCTGCCGGTACCTGATAAAAACCATTTGCATACTCAGCCCTGGTCCTAATCTGGCCGCCCAGCTTTACCTTCTTCGCAAATTCAGAGTATACGTTGCCTGCAATATCTTCGGCCTTTATCGGTTGCGCACCCTCGGCGGCAATCTTCATCTCTTCCTTCAGCGAAGTAACCTCATTTTTCAATGCCGCAACGTCTTCTTTGGTATTGGAAGACGTTGTTGCTGCAACGGTTTTCTCCTGCTTAACAAGCTCTATCTGCTCCGTCAAGCCTGAAATGGTCGATTTTAAGGAATTCAATTCCTTTTCCATATCTTCTAACGATTTTGCCTCTGCCCCAAAAGAGGTGACGCAAGTCGCTGCGCAGAAGACAGCGGTAGCAAAGCCACCGATACAGGTCTTCCACAATGCACTATTCATAATTTTCTCCTCCCAAAAAATAAACAAATACCAGAACCCCAACAATAAGCTTAAAATCTACTAAGTTTACTTAACCCACCAGAGATTTAGATAGTGTGTTCGGCCTCCTTTCTCCTCCTCCATGGTTTTTTCTCAATTTCTACTGCATTAAATAGCCTACTACCTTACCTTAATCATAGAAATACAATTTAGACAATAGATAGCGCATTATATATAAATGCCTTCAAACGTGTCAAGTATTTTTTTCTCTGACCACATGATGGAGGTTTACCTTATCCACCACTTTTCACGAGCTAGCTATACGTAGATACAGCAAAAAGTTTCCTTAGTTTTCAAAAATTCCAGGCTAATCCCTCCCCTTTATCTGCATGGTTGCGTATCGAATGTATCGAATACCGGACGCGCTTCCACCGCACTCCCAAGCTTCGGCGGAGAACGGGGGGTGCAATATTATATTTAAATTACGCCTTCGGCGGCTTTTCATAATGCGTAGTGGCAATTCATGAATTGCCGCTACAGAGTTTGTTTGAAATTCCTATACATTAAAATTACGGATTCATTGAACCGTGTAATGAATAACGAATAAGGAATTTCGAATTATGAAGTTTTCTTATCCTCCTTTTGTTTCGCGGTTTTTACGCTTGTTACAAAAATCGAAATAAGCTCATTATTCTCATGAATCAGG
>Ga0315281_10015866_pt1 | contig 10080 bp, 10 predicted proteins | sample YL17G07_0_MG_FD_204540 | JGI IMG/M metagenome (GOLD analysis project Ga0315281, IMG submission 204540) | Sediment microbial communities from Yellowstone Lake, YNP, Wyoming, USA - YL17G07_0 | ecosystem: Environmental > Aquatic > Freshwater > Lake > Sediment | place: USA: Wyoming | collected...
ACGCCGACCAGCTTCTCGAGATCCGGGAGCTTGCCAAGACCATGCAAACAGAACTCAGGACAACAATACCATCGTTCGTGAAGCGGCCGGATACAGAGCATGGAAAGGAGATGCAAAAGTACATACAGGAAACGCGGCTGGATAAAATCAAAGCTGATATGCCACCTGAACCTGGCGCTGAAGACGTTGCCCTTGTCGATTATGACAAAGAGGCAGAGCAGAAGATTGTCGCAGCTGCGTTATATCCTTACACGAACAGATCCATGAAATCCCTGCTTCAAGACGCAAGACACATGACCCAAGACCAACGAAGTAAAATAGTCGATGCTTACGTGGGCAGCCGGTCCAATCGCCGCCACAAGCCGAGCCGCGCATTCGAGATGCCTTATTACACATTTGACATCTGCGGAAACTTCGGCTGCTACCGCGATATCCACAGGCACAGGGTCCTAACCCAGCAACGCCAGATTCTCGGATGCTCGCATGGATATACGCTTCCGAAAGAGATTGTCGAGTCCGGGCACGAAAGCGAGTTCAAGGACGCGATGGATAGCGCAAAGCAGGCATGGGAAAAGATAGCCAAAACACATCCCCTCCAGGCGCAATACGTCGTTCCGCTCGCATACCGCATCCGCTGGCAGATGACCATGAACCTGCGCGAGGCGATCCATTTCTGCGAGCTGCGCTCTGCCATGCAAGGCCATATCGATTACCGGAGGATTGCGCAAAAAATGTATAAGGAGATCGGGCGCGTGCATCCGAGCCTTGCCAAACACATGAAATTCGTTGATACTTCCGAATACGGGTTCGGGCGCCTTGAAGCAGAGAAAAAGCTCGATCTGAAGATGAAGAAGCTGAAAGAGCTGGGCAAATGATAGAGGATACCATTGTGAAGAAAGTATTCATCAGCGGCGCTAGCGGCAGGATTGGCCGCGCTGTGCTTAAGCTGCTTCCAGATGCGATCCCGCTGGTCCGGTCTGCTGCAGGGCTTCAGAACGAAGTGGTTACTAACTTCTCATCGGAAAGCCTCAAACCCATACTAGAGCGTGCGAAAGCAGTAATCCATCTTGCCGGCTCGCTCGATTTCAATGATAAGGAAACGCTTTGGCAAGGCAATGCGGAGCTGACCAGGAGGATTGCCCAGGCGTGCCCGCCGACATGCAAAATCATCCTCGCAAGCTCGATCTCCGTTTATGGGAAGAAGCTCGTGCAGATCCCGGCAAATGAGCTCACTCCATGCAAACCAGATTCAGAATATGCGAAAAGCAAATTCATGGCAGAGCAGATTGTCGCGAGCCATCCCGAGCATGTGATTCTGCGCATCGGCACTGTCTATGGCCCGCAGTTTGGCGATTACCTTGTCCTCCTTAAGAAAGTCGAAGAAGGCAAGATGATGGTCATCGGCGATGGGAAGAACCGCATCCCGTTCGTTCATGTGGATGATGTGGCAAAAGCAATAGCAAATAGCGTCGGCAAAGGTTCAGGCGTATATGTGCTGGCAGGAGATCTTTCAGCAAATCCGCTCACGCAGGAAGGCATCTTCAAGGTCGCAGCAGACGCGCTCCATGTGGATCCGCCATCCAGGCATGTCTCCGCCACGCTTTCCTGGTGGTTCGCCTGGCTCCGAAACCGGTTCGGCAAGAAAGGGTTCACTACAGAGCACATCGCGATACTAGGTTCGGACCGTGTTTTCGATTGCATAAAAGCGAATGAAGAACTGGGCTTTGCGCCAAGGCCATTGGAGCAAGGGATACGCGAAATGGTGAAAGTTTTGAAAGGATGGTAGAAGGATTTTTTGAAAGGGGGGTATAAGGTATTTAAACTTTCATCCCGAGCATATTACCATGAGAATCATCGTTTTCCTTCTGCTTGTTTTGCTGCTTCTCACTGGCAGCACCCAGGTGTTCGACCAGAGAGTGGACACGCTTGGCAGTTCAGTTATCGAAGAGAAACAGGACATGTCTATATTCCTGAGCCTTTTGCCAAGCAGTGCGCTCGGTGACATCTCAGCTGTATGCTCCTCTTATAGCGATCTTGAATGCACGATAGAAGGGACAACGATCACCATGGTTGTTCATGTGCAGCCTGACAATGCATACTATACTTTGAAAACCGACCATGGCTTCCCTTTCAGCTCGACTACGTTAACGCTCAACAATATACCTACCGACGCATTCGATTCCAGGATTAATGAGGTATTGGCAAAAGCAGGCCTTTCATCTGGAAAAAGCTCTTCTTCGTCAATTGACCTGAATGATGTTGAAGGCAACAGGGCCAAAGCAGACGCGTTCCGGGCTTCAGACATTTCGATTGAATACAGTATCATGATGCCAAACGGCCAGGTCTCGAAATACGACCTTGTCGCACTGCTTAGCGATTCCAAGCCTATTGCCATCCAGACATACGAGCTGAATATTTGGCTTTTCATCCTTATCCTGGGCATAGGCGCAGTAGGATATTTGGCCTATAGTTTCTTCGGCAAAAAACGAAGATGATCCGTTTTGGGCATGCCATTTAAAATAACTAACAACAAACTACAATAACGATCAACATGAGCGGCATTATCGGCTATGGATCTTACGTCCCAGTCTATCGCATAAAGGCATCGGAGATAGCGCGGGTATGGGGTGAGGAGACCGAGCGCATCGAGAAAGGCCTTGGCATCTTCGAAAAGGCGGTAGGAGGCGTGGATGAGGATGCTGCGACCATATCCGTGGAAGCAGCCAGGAACGCTCTTGCGCGCGCGAACATCGAGCCGACTAAAATCGGCGCTGTCTATGTAGGCAGCGAATCACATCCTTATGCAGTGAAGCCGACTGCAACAGTGGTTGCTGAAGCATTAGGGGCAGTGCCGAACCTCACGGCAGCAGACCTTGAATTCGCATGCAAGGCAGGCACAGCTGGCGTGCAGATATGCATGGGCATGGTGGACTCAAAAATGATCCAATATGGTTTGGCGATAGGCGCAGACACTGCGCAGGGCAGGCCTGGAGACCCCCTTGAATATTCCGCTGGCTCTGGCGGTGCGGCGTTCATTATCGGACCAGATTCCGAATCTGTCGCCAAACTCGAAAACACATTCTCCTTCACGACAGATACGCCTGACTTCTGGAGACGGCAGGGCGCGGATTACCCTTCGCATGGCGGAAGGTTCACCGGCGCACCAGCTTACTTCAGGCATGTCATAGGCGCGACCAAAGGGTTGCTGGAGAAGACAGGCATGAAGGTGTCTGATTTCGATTACGTTGTTTTCCACCAGCCAAACGCGAAATTCCCGCTTGAGGCTGCAAAACAGCTTGATATACCAAAAGAGAAACTGAAGGCAGGGCTTCTAACTCCTGTCATCGGGAACACTTATTCTGGCGCGTCCATGCTCGGATTATCCGCAGTGTTGGATGAAGCCAAGGCTGGAAGCAGGATCCTGGTCACATCGTTCGGTTCCGGGGCTGGTTCGGATTCATTTTCAATAACCGTGACAGACAAGATCGATTCAGTCCGCGGCCGCGCTCCGACAACGCAGAGCTACATCGACAAGAAGCGCTACATCGATTATGCGGCTTACATCAAATTCAGGAGGAAGCTGAAGCTCTGAACAAAGTACTTGTCCTCAGCCCGAACCATTCCCAAAATCAGATGGCCGAATCTCATTCCTCTTCCAGTACTTCTTTATCGTTTCGTACAGCTGCGAGTTGCCTTCGCTCAGGTTGTTCGGATCCGGCCCGAGCCTGAAATTAAAATCGTTCTGCGCCTCGTTGTACCCTTTTGATGAAGGCTGCCAGGACCACAAGGCGTAATTCAACCCCTGCTTCTCGAACGCTGCCATCTCGTCGTCTATGTAATTTGCTGCTCCTGGCACAAACCTTTTCAGACCGAATTCAGTGACTGCGACTTGCGCGCCATAATCGGATTTGAACTTATCAACAGGTAAAAGATAGGTTTCGAACCATGCGCTGCTGAAATTGTCGACATCCCCGTCCCCATCAGTATCCAGCCTGCTTGGATAGCTGTTCATCTTCGCCCTGGCCATGTATTCCTGATGAGTGTATTCGCTCTGCGGTTCGTACTGGTGCACAGAGTAAACGATTCGGGAATCGTTCGAAACGGCCAAAGAATTCAACCATTTCACTGCGCTCCAGCTCATGGGGCTTATCAGGATAGGCGTTTCGTTGTCAACCTGCCTTATCGAGCTGATAATGTTTGGATACATCTGGTTCCAGTCATAGGTCGAATTCTCATAAGCTGGGTAGAAGTCTTCCGGGTTATAGATATCCAGCCAGACACCGTTCGGGTTAGGCTCCACCATGAGTTCGTAGCCGATGACGTTCGGCTCGTTTTTGTAGCGATTGGCCGTATATTTCCACATATCAGCCCATTTGTCTTGCGCCTGCTCGTCCTTCCACACTTCATCATTGAGATGGGTGAGGCCGAAGGTGTCGTTCCCCACTCCGAAAAACGTGAACTCGCTCCTTCCCGGGCCGGTACGGAAGGAGATCACGATGAACACGTTAGCTTTTTTTGCCATTGAAATATATCTGTCCAGATTATCCTGCGCTGCCTGATCGAACGCATATGGCGGCCGGTCGTCGTATAAGCCGGGATGCGAAAGCACGACAAGGTTAGCACCTGCTGCAGAGAGCGCGTCGAAATCATCTTGCGTGAAATTCGGCCCGAGCGGCCCGTTCCCCCATGCTACAGGGTCGTCATAAACATCAGGATAGACGATCCGCTGGTAGATATTCGCTCCGCGGAGCTGCGTTCCGTTGGTCCAAAGGGAGAATTTGTCGAGCGGGACGGACAGAGAGAGGTTTTGAGTTTCGGGTTTTGTGTTTTGAGTTGTGTTTTGAGTGAGGTTTTGCGAATTGGGTGGTTCGGGAGGGAGGAGGCAGCCGGACAACAGAAGTATTGCGATCGAGAACGCGAGAACGATGAGGCGGGACATGAGGAGAAGAATAGTGATAAAGGATTAAAATAATACCGCGGAGCCACAGGTGGGTTTAGCTACGCGTATGGTGATTCCGGAAACTTCGAACAGTAAAGATAGATTAGAGCCCGTGGCGTAAAGATTTTGAGTTCGTGCAGCATTCCAACATCTTCTCCAGCTTCAACAAGTGCCATCTCGCATTTCGAGAGGTATTCCCGATCTCCATCTTTTTTCACGGCTTCCTCTCCTTTGGCTGGGTCCTCATTTCGCTGGATAGCACTTGCATGATAGAACGTACGCATTGCCATCGTGGCAAGCCCTGACCTCGTTAACTCTCCGCTATAGAGATGCTGCATGAAGCTCTGCAATGCTCCCTGGGTTACGGGCGCATCTTTTCCTGAGCGGGCCACCCCTTTTAGCGTTCTCTCAAGCGATTCATGCACTTCCTGCAGTGTATAGCTTGTTCCACGGAGCTTGTTCTGCTGGGCTGTGATATCAAAGAATGCCTCTTTTATCTTTGCGCCAAGACCTGGAAAATCATCAAGGAGACTGTTCATATCGAACACGTCTTTCACAACATCTATTTCGAGCGTTCCGCTTTCTTCTTTTCTGCCGATCGTGCCAACTGCAAGCGCGGAAAGCTTTGCAGCCATGAGGTATTCCGGCTTCCCGATAAAAGCATGGAATTCCCCCTGCTCCAGTAGAATGATATCTTTTTTGAATATGTATTTTTCAGGAACCCTGATTTTCAGAAAATCCATCTTGACTATAACATCGTTCTTCCGTGCGGTATGGAACTCGAATAATTCAGGGCTTCGGCTCTTCCGCTGGGTGTTCTTATACCCGGCCGGGACGAGAATTTCTGTCAGTTTTCCGGCATCGCCTGAGTAATAGACGTCCAGGTCGATGCTGAGTCTTTTCGGATTGCTAAGAACTGCCTGGACTGCGCTTCCGCCAAGAAATACCAGGTCTTCGCCAAGCCTCTGCGCCTCTTTGGATAGCAGTAAAAGGATCCGAAGGACTTCATTATGTCTCGCCTCGAACTCTTTATTCACGGTTTTCAACCTCTTTGACTGCGCGCAGGTACCGCTCCCCTGCCTTTGTGAAACGTGGGTCAAGCCCTCCTACTTCATTGCGTTTTGCCATTTCATGGATCAGGATCTTGAAGAGCCAGTCAACATACTTCCTTGTCGAATACCTGTGCATCTTCGTGAGGCTGGCTGCGTTTATCGAAAGCACGTATGCTATTGCATTCGCTGCTTCGGATACGGGCATGGGGATGGATTCCCGGATTGAGAATGCAAGGAGATCGGCTGCCCGCTCCTCAAGAGAGGGTACGTGTGCACCCGTCTCTTTGTCTTCGGATGTATCCCTGAAGCCTTTCCTTCCCAGAATTATGATACTTGCTTCTTTTGGGCCAGTATTGAATTCCCGTGCCCTGATCTTTATTTTTCCTGTGTAAAAGCCCACTGATTTGAAGTGCAACGATAGCCTTTGCGCTAGCTCATCTACGGCAATGTCCTCGCATTCAACGAAAACCATGTTCTTGCGCCAGTTATGGAATCCCTTCATGAACGGTTCCAGGTCCCAGACTGCGAATTCGAGGGCTGGCATTTCCTTACGTACTGCTTCTGCCACGTCTAAACGGCTTATATCGGTCCATTTTGTCATATTATTAGTATATGCGACAACAAGTATTTAATTATATCATATTAGTTGTCATGACTTCTGATAGTATGACATTTTGTCATAGGATCTATAGATGCGAAGCAGAGCGCATTTCTAGAGCGTATCCACCGGTTTTATATACCGTTTGTCACAAATCCTTATACGGGGGATAATATGCAATTCGGCTGGATACCAGACTATCCGGATACCAGAGATTATACGAAAGATACGGAAGAGATACGCCTTATCCTGAGTGCTGGGAAGAAAGCGGGGAAAACTGACCTCCGTGCAGACCTCCGTGAATATTGCTCACCTATCATTAACCAGGGGAACCTGGGATCCTGCACTGCGAATGCGGCATCTGGGATCGTGGAATACTTCCAGAACCGCTCGTGCGGCGGGTATGCGAGCGTATCAAGGCTTTTTGTCTATAAAGCGACAAGGAACCTCATGCGGAAAAACGGGGATACTGGCGCCTACATACGCACGACCATGGGCGCGCTCGCTCTTTTCGGCGCTCCTCCTGAGAAATATTGGGAATATGAAGAGGGGAAGTTCGATATCGAGCCGCCGTCCTTCTGCTATTCCTATGCTTCGAATTATCAGGCGCTCAAGTATTTCAGGCTGGATGAGCAGGGAAAGACGGAAAAGGAGATCCTTCTTGGGATAAAGGAGACCTTATCTTCGGGCGTTCCGGCCATGTTCGGGTTCACGGTCTATAACTCGATCCGGAGTGCAACGGGTGGAAAGATCCCGTATCCGGGCAAGGGCGACACGGTGCTGGGCGGGCATGCGGTTGCGGCAGTAGGCTTTGATGATGAGATGAAGATCGGCTCTTCGGTTGGCGCGTTTGTCATCCGTAACTCCTGGGGAGTCGAGTGGGGAGATAAAGGTTATGGGTACTTGCCCTATGATTATGTTCTGAACGGGCTGGCTCTGGACTGGTGGGCGCTTGTGAAAGCCGAGTGGACGGATACGGAGAAGTTCGGGGTTTGAAGGGGAATTTGTTTAGGGTGCGGGACGGAACGCGAGCGGTACGGTAAGATTCGATTTTTTTGGAGTTGGGGGAACGGATTCGCAGCGGGATTTTGGTTTGGTTGTGCGGGACGGACGCTAAGATTTACTCGCGTCACGAGCTGTTATTTTTATGTATTTCTCTTCGAACGCGTTCATATCCGAAAGTGAAGCAGCCTCAAAATCCGCGAACTCTGCTTTCATCTCTTCGATTTGCTTTTGGCTTGGAGGGAAAAGGAGTTTTAGCCTATTTCTGATAAGCAGTAAGGGTATTGAGATTTTATTAGGAAGATATCGAAGGAATCTCAAAATTTCACCTCTCTAAAAATCAATCAACCGTTTATCCTGCGAATCCAGTTCTGGAATACTAGGTGGAAGATAGAAGAATGACTGAGGAGCCGTAAAATCTTCGATTGCCGAATGTGGATCAACTGGCACATCAAAATGCTCTACTGAACCAATTTGTATCGCATACGCCTCTTTCGTTCCTTTGAAGTATTCAAAAAAATCTTTCCTTGAAATGCCTGCAGCGTCTTTGCATTGTCTCCATAATTCGATGGGTGAAGCTTGGATGATCTTTTTAACAGTGAATGATCCGATGATCTTGCTGACTGGAGCCGTCGCATAGATGTAAATGCGTTTTACCTTCTTATTTTTGAATATCAGCCTTCTGAATTCGTACCTTTTATTGCCCTTGAGTATTTCATCAACGTAGCAGGGCTTAATGGAAAGCAAAACGTTCATCGATTCCTGCCTCTTTCTTTATTTTCTCATATTTGGCATTATCAACTTCAACGATTGATTGCGGATGCGATATCCCTAACCCACGCAAAGTATCTAAACCTAATGGTTTGGGAAGGTTGAAATGATGCCTGAACAAAACAACCAGAACAGGTTTTTTAGCCATTTCTTTTATTTCATCATAAGAATAAACAGTTCTTTTTCCAACCGCCCGGACAATATCCTCAGTGTTTTTGAAGACTGTTGAAGACTCTACAATTCCTAAACTTGTAAGCCTATGCTGATCTCCTGAACGGTAGAAAAGAAGAACGTCGCCGGGATTTATCTTCTTGATCTTCGAATGACAAAGATACGCTTTCTTTATCGCATTTCCCGGGGCATTGATTTCGGTATATTCATTTAAAAACATCTGCCGGTTTTTTTGATAATCCGGAAAAAGCCGGATATGAAACCCGGATTGGATAGGCACAACAAATTTCTTAACCGTATCCGAATCTTTATAGACGGGATAATATATTTTAGAAAAGTCAAGAGGATTAAGATTCAGATTTTCCGGGCTGAATTTTTTCAGCCAGACCTCTTCGTATCTTGTGTTATTTTCATCGATGCGCAACGGCTTTCGCCCTACAAACTTAAAGCCGTATTGCTCGATTAAAAATAGAAGCGGGTCTTCTGGTTTTCTGAAGTGAGTCAAATAGACTTCATCGAATTTATTACTGATGCAATACTGAAAAGCCAGTTTCAAAAATAGTTCTCCGATTTTAGATCCACTTTCTGCCTTTAGAGTGCAGATTTTAAGCCTTTTTGCCTTGGGGAGTGGCGGCTCGCTTGCTACCTCCTCGTTTTCCTCTTTCAATATCAAGAGCGCCTTAAGAAAGCCATTATCATAATGAACCCATGCTTCGCGGCCTTCCCGTGCAATATTGCCGAACCATCTAACAAAACCCGGATAGTCAGCTTTAAGCTCGTCAAAGAAGGGATCATTTAATTCGATATTATGGACCATTTCTTTTTTCAGAAGAGTATGCGTTGGCGATATCCGTTTATGTAATTCTTTCAGATAACCCAATGCCTGCTCGATAGAGAGAACCCTGTCTTCGAGATTTATCTTCTTCGCTTTGGCGCTTAATCCGCGATCTTCAGTTATCAGGAAGTCTGCCGCATTCTTGTAGATTGAAAAGATAATTTGATTGTCGATAACATCGTTTGGTTTTGGGCCTTCACCAACCAATGAAAGGAATGCTGAATCTGGAGATGAAGCTGCCAAAAGTGGATATCCTTTGAGCTTTGATAGCGTTATACACTTACGTTTTTCCTCAGTGTCTTTGGAGATGTCGTCAACCGACGCTTTATGTACAAAAATCTTATGTCCATTCTCCCGAATGATTGTAAGAAGTTCCTGAAGTGGCTTTGACAACTCCTTTGGATCTTCAATATGGATCAATATATTCGTGTCTATGAGAATCTTCATGTCCATCCCTGGTTAATTGAGATTTTTGATGGTATTTATACTTAACGGGGGTTCATTTCCGCGGGGTATACGGGGAAGATCGGGGTGTGAGCGAAGATTCGGTTGTTGTTGGGTTGGGCGAGCGGATTCGGGCGGGATGCGGTTCGAGCGAGTTTTTTTAATACCTAATTCCATCCGGTCTTTGACCGGTGGTCGCAGAATAAGGCACAACTAATCAGCATTCCCTTAATCTGAACGGAAAAAAATCACTTCGGTAGCCGGCGCG
>Ga0315281_10015867_pt1 | contig 10080 bp, 16 predicted proteins | sample YL17G07_0_MG_FD_204540 | JGI IMG/M metagenome (GOLD analysis project Ga0315281, IMG submission 204540) | Sediment microbial communities from Yellowstone Lake, YNP, Wyoming, USA - YL17G07_0 | ecosystem: Environmental > Aquatic > Freshwater > Lake > Sediment | place: USA: Wyoming | collected...
TAAATGACATCTCAATAAAATGACCTTTTGAACATATTAATTGAAGATTTTCATGTGCTCCAATATAGCAGAAGATATTAACTCATATCCTCTTTCTTTTATATATTCTTTAACAAAATTCAGATTTAATCTTTTTCTGCTACTTATTTTTCTATTTCGTTTAAGAATCTTTTCTTTGTTATTTAAATCTTCATACCACAATTTTATTGCTTTGCTAATATTAGATTTTTGTTTTTCTGACTGCGGGCCAGTTTTTATATCTTTATTCCATACTATACGTCCCTTAAGCAATTTACTTCGTTTCTCTCTTACCGCTGGACAAGTATTGGGACTTTCACTACAACACACTTTCTTTCTACCTTTTGCAGGTTGAAACTTTGCTTCCTTCTCACAGCCATAAGCGCAATAAATCATAAAATATACTCCCGTATATTTGTTCCTGATTCTTTTAAAAGAATCTCACTTTTTTCATCATAGAATTCAATTTTTGTTACAATAATTTCTTCTATTCCGGAATTTATAATTTCAATCATACAATCTCCGCAAGGAACTCCACAGTTACAATACATCTTACATCCCTTTACTGCAATTCCATGTCGCGCAGCATTTATAATCGAATTTCTTTCTCCATGCCCGGCCCAACAAAGTTCCAATCCTGTTCCACTTTTATAACCAAGAATTCTTCTTGGGCAGACTTTATTTTCTATATATCTATCTAATTCATCTTTTGTAAGTTCTTTATTTTCTATCTTTACATTTATTTTTTCCATAAGTTTTCTATCTTTTTGTAGCGCATATCTATCCCAACAATGAAAAACATTACGAGGAGGGCCATTATAACCGCTTGAAATAATAGACTTATCTCGAACCAAGATTGCTCCAACTTTTCTAGAAAGACATTTTGAATTCTCTGCTGCTTTTTCACAGATTTCCAAGAAGTACTTATCCCACTGATTCATTTCTTCTCCTCTATTCACTTCTTACTGTCTTTATACTTCCATCATCCATTTTTACAATGGCTGTACCATTATCCCATTCTATCAATGTTCCTTCATACCTAACTTCAAGAATAGTTTTCCACCAAACTCTAACCCCTATGGGCAGACCATAAACTAAATAAGTTACTGAACACACTTTATTCTCGCCTCCATCCATTCTCAATTAATGTATTGCTTGATACTTTTATAAAACGCGCTTTCTCTTGAAGATCTTTAATATTTACTGCTCCAGAATATGAAAGACCAGATCGAATTCCATCAGACAAATCCTTAACAATATCCTTCACAGAACCTTTCGCATTAACAAAAATCGCTTCTCCTTCTGGAATCCCATGCACTTCCCCACAGTAATCCATTTGTGCTGAGAATGACGCCATCCCTCGATATACTTTCTTTCCTTTAATTACTTCGCCTGGTGTTTCTTTACAACCAGCAAATAACCTTCCAATCATAACAGCGTCCGCACCTGCTGCTAAAGCTTTTACTATATCTCCAGAACTTTTAATTCCCCCATCTGCGATTATCTTAATATCTGGATATTCTTTCTTAATATTGCAAACATCCATGATAGCACTTAACTGTGGAACACCACTTCCTGTTACTATTCTAGTTGAGCAGAGAGACCCTGGTCCAATTCCTACCTTTAAAACATTTGCTCCTTGCTTAGCTAAATCTTGAGCAGCATCAAGAGTGGCTATATTTCCAGCGATTACTTGAATGCCAAGATTTTTTAGAAATCCAATCATTACATCTGTTCTAAAACAATGTCCGTGTGCTACGTCTATACATACAGCAGATATATTCTTTCCCTCAGACAAAAGAAATTCCACAAATAGTTCATCTTCATCTTTTACTCCAATTGATAAAACTACAGGAACTTTAGAATTATTAAGATTTCTTATCCAACCACAAAGTTTATTAGCATTAACATATCGATGAAGAATTCCTAATCCTCCACATTCGTGCATAGCTTCTGCCATTGCTTCTTCTGTAATACTATCCATATTAGAAGAAATAATTGGGGTGATAAGTTTTATCTCAGCTATGTCAGTACTTATGTCTACATCTTTTCTAGACTCTATTTCAGAGTACTGGGGAACTAGCAAAACATCGTCAAAACAATATCTTTCCTGGGCGTCAAATCTCATCAGTCACCTCAAAAATTTCTTTAAAAACCTAGCTACAGTAACAGCTACAAAATATGGTTTAACGTCTGGATCAAATCTTAGAGTATTATCCAAGCTCTGTGTTAGCATTAAATTTAAATCATATCTTCCATTATCTGCACCTTGAAATCTAAGATCAGTTGTATAAGCTATTGTTATTTTATTCTTTCCATTGGCGTATCCTAGTTCCCAACAAGTACCACTATCTGGATCGGGACCTTCTATCCAAGCTAAGATTACATCGCTCCAATCTATTCCTGCTACATCTGTTTCAAAGATTTTCTTGGAATTAAAATCTTCTTTATTTGATTCCGACTCTTGTGGTAAGAATACTTCATATTCTAAACGTCTTAATTCTAAAGCTATCTCCTTGTTCCACTGTCTTTCCGCTGCTGTGAATAAAGGACCTGCCATGTAGATTTTCATATTATTTCCCTATTCTAAAAAATACTTGTTAATACTATCCTCGAAATAATACATACCTATATTTCTTCTTCCGCTGTTAGTATTAAAACATCCGCATTGCCCCAAGACTCTCTAATTACATTAAATTTTAGAAGTTGTTTGTCAAATTCTTCTTTAGACACTTCCATCACATGAGGATTTGTATTCATCATATATCTAAATCTTTCTATTCCATCTACTATAGTTTTCATACTAAAACTATCTTTCCTTTTGGATGAAATTTTTTGAACTTCTTTATTGTGTCTTCTGTTCCACCTTTTCTATCTTCTGAAACACAAGCAATTAACACATCTGAATCTCTTGCTATATCAGTGTTCCTTTCAAATCCTGCCCACTTTCCATATTTATTCCAATCTGGATAATATATCTTTATTTGTAGTTTATACTTTACTGAAAAATCTTCACAAAAATGATCAGCCCCAGTCTTACATCCGCCAGAACATAGTTTAACTTCTTTATAAGTAGAAACTAGCTTTAATAATTCATTTTCTACTAGTTCTCTATCTTTCTCAGAATTTCTCCTCCTAGATCCAACTATTCCTATAGTAAGCATATTCTACTTCTCTCCAAAATTTTTTATTTTTTGAATTAAAGAAGAAATATCTTTTAGCTCTTTTTCCCACACTACTAAAACTTCAAATCCATTTTCTTTAAATTTCTTAATCTTTTTCTCATCTCTACTCCATATTTGTCTAGCATATAAACCAACCTTTTTATTAAAATAATCTTCCTTGTAAATCTCTGGATCACAATGATAGTAATCTCCAAAAAATTCTATAATCTTTTTATCTTGACTTATCCAATCTGGATTCTTTTCTTCTATCCAAACTTTATAGTCTCCAACATATTCAAAGTTATCCGGAAAAGTTTCATTAATTAACTTTGTCAAAAATTCTTCCAATTTATTTGGTTTTCTTCGATTTCCCTCAATAAAATTCTTTAACTTAATTGGATCTTTAAACTGCTCTATTGCATTTTTTCTCTGTAGTTCTCTCCACTCTTTAGAATTATGTTTACTATTCGGATTTTTCCAATCATCTATAGCATATTGTTTCAGTGATTTTCTAAACTCTTTAGAGTTAAATATACTATTTGGATCTTTCCATTTTTCTAACATTCGATCTCTTACTTTTTCAGAAAATTCTGGATGATTTTTACAAAATTTTTTCATTGCTTCTGAAGTATTTTCTGAAATTTTCTGTAAACTCTCCTTTGTATATACATTCGTTTTATTCTTGTTCCAAGGAACTTGTCCTTTATGTGATAGTTTAAGTTTTTCAATATGCTCTTTACTAAAACTCATTAGATTTATCTCCTAACTAAACTGTCCATACCCCGAAAAAATTTCGTTTTTACTCACACCAAAACTTTCAAGAAGTTTCAGGACCATTTCTTTAGTCATACCCAGTAAAGGCGCATAAACTTTAATTGGTCTAACAGCTGCAACTTCTAACATTTCATTAAATTTTCCAGCGTATTTCTGAGTGCAATCTGGAAAACCATGTTCGAAGTCTGAATAATCTGCACCCCACCATACTTCCTGAATTCCCATAGACTCTGCAAATCCATATGCTAAACTTAGAAAGATTGAGTTCCTAGCCGGCACATTGTGAGAATGGACTCCTTCATATAAGTTCTGTTCTCCAGTTCCTGTTAATCCACTATTAACATCATAACCAGAAATAGTCACTTCTTTAAAATTAATCTTATTATTTGTACAAAACATCCTTGCATAATCCAATTCCTCACGATGCAATTGTCCATAATAGATCATCAAAGCAAAAACTTCCTTCTTCATCTTTTCGGCTAGTTTTAAAAGAAGAGTACTATCTGCTCCGCCAGAGAATAGAACTAACACTTTTTCCATTAAAAATACCCCCATTTTTATAGTTTATTCTTGTTAAATAATTTAGTTTCTCAGTAAGAATTTCCATTTTTGGATAAGGATTATCATCTATATATATTACTTACTGAAGGAAAATTACTATAAATTTGATGTGACAAAACCAAACGAAAGGGGGAGATTTAAGTAATGGAACTAGAAAAAATCCTGAAGGAGACAAAAGTGAAGAAAAGCAAAAAACGTAGCCCCAAGAAGGTCACTGTCAAACCCACCGAGAACAAAACCGGGAGGAAGGTCTTGAAGTATACATTAACTTGCCTGGGTCTGGTTGGGCTCGGTGCCGCCGTTGGTTACTACTTGACGAAAGAAGACGTAGACATCGCCATCCCAAAATCGCCCAACGGATTTTAGTCATCCGACTGTATTTCGAAGTCGTGGCACGCTAATCTTTCCCACTCGTAGAGTGACTTCGAAGCGACTGATGGTTGCTGCGAAGTATATCAGGAAAGCGGCTAGCCGCTCGAAAGGAGGGGATATATTAATATCCCCTCCTATGTTATATTAATAAAGTAGGATTACATTAGTAAAAGGAGAAACTTAATGGAACTCTTAAGTTACTTGTTCAACCCGGAACCTCAAATTGGGCTTCGAGACCTAGCAAGAAACCGTCGTCAGAAGAAAGCTCAAGTAATAAAGAAACTTACCCAAAAGAAAAGAAGTAGGGGAGAAGAATTTACAGAAGAAATAGCCGACTTTTACAACCCAACCAGTTACTTCTTGAAAAACGCTCCCGGTGCTTCGGGTCTTCGAGGAGTAGGTCTTGGGATTGCCTTAGACTTATTCAATGATATTCAGGATGCCTGGAGGAAGTTGTAGTACTTCCAAAAACTGGCGAGAGAATACCCTCGTTAGTTTTTGTACAGCCAAAACTCCAAATTTTTTTTGCAAATTCTTTCCATTGTAAGTAAATCAAATACGTTAATATTTGTTTCTGATTTTAGTAAATTATAAATCTTAAATGCTTGTTCAAATTTCTTTTCTACTTCATTATCATCAAATACTACCACACCAAACTTCTTATAGTATCCAAGAAGCTTAGTCTGTTTTCGAATTAAAAGTGGAGTTCCAGACGCCATAACTTCTGTTATTACTCTTGGACAACCGTCAATGGAGTTGCTTGTAACCAGACCAAACTTAGTCATATTTAAGATTTCATTTATCTGGGGTCTAGATAGATATCCAAGAAAACTAATGTTAGATACATCGTGCTTCTGACAAAGAGCAATTCCAACTTCAGGATTATTTCCAATGTGACAAATAGGAAGACCTTTCAAAAATTTTGACTTAGAAATCTGATCTATAAAAAATTCCTGCCCCTTAAACTTTAGTTGCGTAAAATTGGCTATCCAACAAACATCATATTTTTTTTGTAGATTTAAAGGTTTGAAGATCCCTTGATTGGGTGTTTTATAAAATGGCCAAACTCCTTTGTTAAGGTCTAAGTCAGATTCTACAAGAATCCTATCATACTTCCCACCATATTGTGGTAAAGTTCTTTTTCCAGCAGCTAAATAAAAACTTCTTGGAGAAAAAAAGGCTGGTCTAGTTAAAGTTAATTTATCATACTCCTCAAACCCCCCTCTCCAAAAAACTATATATGGATTTGGATAAAGAAAACAAGCTGAAAAGTCATCTACAAATTTTTGTATAAACTTCTTTCCATTAACAACAAACTCAATATCCGACACTTTAACTTTTGGTTTTAATCTCCAAACTATAACTTCGTCAACTACGTTATTCTCTAAAAACCAAATCCCCATTAATAGATAAAAATCATGACAATCTCTTTTAAATTCTTGTAGATCTTTTATTGAGTGATAGTATTCTAGTTGTCTAAGGGTTGTTCTAAAAATCCAAAATGATTTCATTTTATTTTCGCGTTTTCTCTCCTAAAACCCATAAGATCTTTAAATGGAATATCCATACATTTTAATCCCATTACAGACAAACAGTGAGGTGTTATAAACCCACCTCGAAACTTATTTGGAGCTAAATCTAAGTTTGGAGTTCCAGGAATCTTTCTTGCAGCAATCGTGTATTCTTTTGATAACTTACTCATCATAAGATTCTTCTTTAAAAGCATTCTTATCGTATCAATTCGCATCTTCTTTTTAAAGCTACAGATAATATGAAATGAAGTTTTGCCAGTGTATCTTATTGTAGCGCCAGAAACCATTCCTACCATAACATTAAGTAAATACTTATAAACATCTGAAGCAACTTTTTTCGCTTTCTCAAAATCACTACAGTCAATATCAATAATTCCAAAGTCTTCTACAGATCTCATAGTGGAATAAATACTTACAGTTCTTCCTGTGATTAACGTGTCATAGTTCTCTGGTTTTAATCTAATAAATCTACTTGTTTTTCCCGCGCGAAGAATTACTGGTTCATTGAAATCTACCATTACAACGAAGATCAAGTCTCGATTGTCAACCTCATCTAAGATCTTTGATTTATTAGCTTGATAATAATCCCAAACTTCTTCCTCTGTAACTCCTTGCGGATAGAAGTCATTTTTGATTATGATTGTATCTGGGTGTTCTGGGTACGACATTTTATTTCCTCCAAACCCAATTTCTTCTTACAATTTCTTCTAGAATCTTAGTTGGGTTTCTATAAACAGAGTATCCATCAAAAAATCTCATTGTATTATCTCTACCAATTCCTGTCCAAAGAAGGACTGATTTTGCAACAGTTGATTCCAAAGCTCTTCCACTTCGAACTTTTAATGCGTCAACATCTATCATATAAATCTTTTGATCTTTTGACAGCAGAATGTTCTTTCCATAAAAATCAGAATTAGTTAAAAAACCATTCTCTAATTTAATTGTATTCATCTTTCCTAAAAGTTTACCAGATTCTACAAAGATTGAAAGAAGATTAGGAAATTTAATTACAGGAGCTCCTTCAACCCACTCACTCAACTTATAGTAAAAATCTTCTAGAGTTCCTTCTTTAATAACTTTAGCAACCAGTATTCCATTTCGATGAGCTTCCTTTTGCAAACTGGAGATCTTAGTATACCAACCTGCGTGGTCGATTGGGGCTACGTCCAAACGAATAATAGAATCATCCAAAACTACTTGAAAAATTTTTTTCCTATCTGTTTCCTTAAACGTTCTAACCCCTTTAATATTCGTTTTTATTACTTTTCTTATATCAAAGTTTTTCATATAAAATCAACTGTCTTTTACCTTCGTTAATTACAGATTTTGGTATGAAACCAGCCTTCCTAAAAATTGGGTCGAAGTACTCTTTAGTAAACTTTGGTTTTGTAGATTTGAATCTAGAGATTACTCTATTAGTCATTCTCGACAGTTCGCCGATAATTCTTTGTTGCTCAATATAAGAAGTTTCAGATGGTTTATGAAACTTATAAACTCCAATGTGATACAAAATGGCTATTGCTAAAACATAATCAAACTTTCCAAGTTTACTAAAATTAACTTTAGAAATATCAGAAAGAATGTATGTAATATTCAGTTTCTTATCTAGTAAATTTTCAAAACAATCCTTTACAAACAAAGCTTGGTTATAGTGTTTTGGAGCTGCTTCTATTCCAACAACTTCAGCTCCCATATCTGCGCACTTTACAGAGTAGAGTCCAGCGTTACAACCAAGATCCAAAACTCTTTTTCCAATTAAAGAATACGGTAAAAATGTCTTAATCTTTTCCCAAACTTTATCGTCACTAGAAGTCAGCGTTGTAGTTTTAACTCCTCTGATATCTATAGTTTGATACCAGTACCCCAACTCTTTGATTTTATTAGAAATATATTCTTTTGTAAGTTTCATTTTGAACTATTTCTTAAACTTTCTTTCCAGGTCTTTAGTTTTTTGCCAAACATTTTTAAAGGAGGATAATTTCCTTTAAAACCAACCCCAATTACAGTATGGGGAAAGTCTTCCCGACCTGCAGAATCAATAACGGAAAAATTAAACTTAGAAAATAAAACTTGAAATCCCTGTGGAGTAAATCTCCAAAAATCTTGTGGATAATTATGTATCGGAAACGCCATTACAGAAGTAACTACAAGAATACCGTTCGGTTTAAGAACTTTATAGAATTCATCCATTGCTTCAACCGGATACTTAACATGTTCCATTGTATCCAAACACAGAATAGTTCCCGCTGTTTCGTATAAGGTCTTGTCCACTGTCTGTGCGTCCATAACCATATCAACACCAGGACCTAATTGAAAGTCAAATCCTACATAATTCTTATTAGGAAAGAAAGGACGCATATCTGCAAATCCTTCCTGCCCAGAAACCTGCATTGAACCAAACTCATAAATTGGAGATTCTATAGGAATCTCCTCAGAAACAATTTTTATAAATTCTCGAATAGAATGTCTCATTTAATATTCTCCCAAAGTTTCTGTGGATTTGAACTACATAAAATTGACGAATTTTCTATAATCTTCTCAACAGGCCAATCCCACCATCTGGCTTTTAAAAGTTTGCGAATTATTTCTTTTTCAAATCTATATCTTAAAACTTTAGCTGGGTTTCCTGCCACAATAGAATAAGGAGGAACATCCTTTGTAACTACAGACATAGCGCCAATACAAGAACCATTCAAAATATTTACACCTGATAAAATTGTAACTCCTCTCCCAATCCAAACATCATTCTCAATGATAACATCTCCTTTACTAATCTGGTATTTTGAAATTGCATCTTCTTGATTAAAAAGAAGAGAAAGAGGATATGTAGTTAGCCAGTCAGTTCTGTGTTCTCCACCCAAGTAGATTTCTACTCCGCTAGAAATTGAGCAAAACTTTCCAATTCGTAATTTTGATTTGGACCCTTTAAATCGAAATACTGTAGGAACACCATATGAAAATTCTCCAGCTTCTGGGATTGAACTTTTGGTATACTTAATGGGCATTTTTCATTCCTTCCCAGATCTTTCTTTCGTCCTTTAGAGATTGTAAAGTTTTTGAATCTCCTAACGTCGCTGATAGCGTTATACTACCATAATGATAAATTGGATTAGTTACCATTTTAACTACCGTATAACCCAACTCTCTAGTCTTTCCAAACAAATAATCATCTCCAAAAAACAGCTTTAAGTTTGTTGGAATTGGATAGCATTCTCTTGCTACAGAAGTTCTTATTGTATATGCCCACCCTTCTCTCCTAGCTAGAGGAAAAGTTTTGATGTATGGATAACTCTCAGTTGTAATTACAGTTGTCTTATCTTCTACAGTATTCGGAACACAAATTCCAACTTCCTTATGCTTAATCATTAACTCTTTAATATACTTAAAGAAAAATTTTGGTAGTATAATATCATTATTTAAAATACTAAGAAAATTTCCTTTAGCAAGTTGGATACCAATATTCCACGCTGCGTTAACTCCAATGTTCTTCTTCTGCCTCATATAAATGATATTCAAATTTGGATGACTATCAACCGCACTCTGAATATCTTCTGAACTATTATTATCTATCAAAAAGATTTCAACTGGTTTGACAGAATTGTCCGAAATATAATCTAACAGGTTATTAGTAAGAAATAATTGATTCAAAACAGGAATAA
>Ga0315281_10015868_pt1 | contig 10079 bp, 9 predicted proteins | sample YL17G07_0_MG_FD_204540 | JGI IMG/M metagenome (GOLD analysis project Ga0315281, IMG submission 204540) | Sediment microbial communities from Yellowstone Lake, YNP, Wyoming, USA - YL17G07_0 | ecosystem: Environmental > Aquatic > Freshwater > Lake > Sediment | place: USA: Wyoming | collected...
CACGGCGACGCGCTTGGCGACGCGCGTCTGGATGAAGGCGCCGAAGGAAAAGCCTGCCAGCACCAGCGGCAGACCGGGAAACCGCTCGCCGGCCTGGCGCGCGACGGCGATCATGTCCTCGGTTTCGCCTGCGCCGTGATCGTGGATGCCCTCGGAGGCGCCTACGCCGCGGAAGTTGGGTCGCACCGCGACCCAGCCCAGTTGGACAAACGTCTTGGCGAGCGTCTGCACGACCTTGTTGTCGAGCGTGCCGCCATAGAGGGGATGCGGGTGTGCAACCAGCGCGATGCCCCTGGGTCCATGGGGGGTGCCGGCGGGCGCATCGATCACGCTCTCGATCCTGCCCGCGGTCCCCTCCAGGAAGACCCGCTCGCCAGGGCGGGTCGGAGGCCGGGTCATATGCGCAGCCGTCCGACGACGCGTCCGTGCTTCAGGTGCTCGTCGATGATCTCGTCGATGTCGGACTTGTCTACGTAGGTATACCAGACGGCGTCGGGATAGACCACCATGCACGGGCCTTCCTCGCAGCGGTCCAGGCAGCCGGCCGTGTTGACGCGCACCTTGCCTTCGCCTGCAATGCCCAGCTCCTTGACGCGGCGCTTGGCGTAGTCGCGCAGGCCGACCGCGCCCAGATCGGCGCAGCATGGCTCGCCGCCCTCGCGTTTGTTGCAGCAGAAGAAAACGTGTCGCTGGTAGTAGCTCACATCCACCTCGTCGGAGAGCGAAAATTATACTGGCGCCAAGGCGGAATTGCTCTAGCGTCCGCGGCGCGCACGGTCGCCAGCGAGCAGCATAAGGACCACCAGCGCGCAGAACGGCCAGACCGCCGATACAATCCGGGTGAGGCCGTTGAAGTTGAGAAAATGCCCCTGCCGCCACACCGCGAGCGAAGCGATGAGATAAGGGTTCTCCGGCGCAACGTTGACCAGCACCGTCGCGGCCATGAGGGCGAGCGCGGAGAGCGCAAGGCGCCCGGCGCGAGGCAGCGCAGAGGCGATGACGGCGACCAGCGTTCCCGCAGCCACGCCGAACATCGCACCCGGGGTGACCCAGGCGAGCATGTCCTGGGCGCTGAAAAGCAGGCCGAAGGCGAACGCGCGCACCGCGAACGCGCAGGCTAGCAGCGCGATCACGATCAGGCGCACCGGCTCGTTGCGCTCCACCAGAGCGGCGGCGAGCAGCCCCACCGCAACGGTGTTCGCGCCTGCCACGCCTGCTTCGACGCGGATGAATACATCAGGCGTGTACAGCTCGCCGGTGGGTCCCTGCAGCAGTTCGCGCAGATCACCGCAGCCGAACAGCAGCGTGCCCGGATTGAGCTGCGACACCAGCCACAGGCCGATCAGCACCAGTCCCAGATCGATGCGTCCCCCGGGTCGGAACAGCCGGTAGCGCAGTGCGTGCAGGCCCGCATCGCGCAGGAGCTTTCCCGAGAACGCCGCGCCGAAAATCGCGCCGAGGAGGCCACCGGCCGCATTGTCCGCGACATCCAGATTCGAGGCGATACGGGTCGGCAGGTAGTTCTGCAGGAACTCGAGCGACACGCTCAGCGCCGCCGCGACCAGGCACGCCGCGATCACGGCGCCCGCGCCGCGCAGCGCCGGGAAAAATGCGAGCACCGCGAGGAATCCGAATGGCGCATAGGCGAGGAGGTTGGCCATCACGTCGAAGGTCGTGACGTAGCGGGGCAGGGGAGCCGCGAGGAACGCGAACGGCACCACGCCGTTGTCCCTCCAGCCGCTGAACGGATGCAGGGACGCATAGATGATCAGCAGCGCATATGCGGCAAGAAGATAGCGCGCGAGAGGCGAGGGCTGCATGGTGAGCCGATTCTCTCACACGCGGTTGGTCCGGATGTTCCCCTCCCGCCAGGGGGGAACGCGCATGCGGGCGTGTTCCAGGGGGTCCAGGGGGCCTCGAGTGTTCATGCTACGATCCTCATGACCGGTCCTGCAAGCCTATGGTATTCACGGTATCCAAGACCCTCACGTCGCTCGAGCAGGCGAAAGGCAGCTATGGCGAGGGGTGCGCCGAGACCAAGCTTGCGCTGCTGGCCAAAGTCGAGAACCGCAGGCTGCGCACGGCGCGCGCGGTCATCCGGTTGCACGAGGTGCTGTGCTTCCTGCGCGCCTATCCTGACGATGCGCGGATCCTGGCCCAAGTCGAGAGGATGCTGGCAAGCTTTCACCGGCGGCCGGATCTGAGGCGCCGCCGCGCGGAACTCGCCGACTCGGGTATCGCAGGAACGGCGATCTACTACCGCTTCTTCTGGTCCACCGCGCATTGGCTGGCGCGGTGCTGGCCGGAGCGGTTCCAGCTCGATCGCGGCGATGTCGAGCCGGCGGAGAGGATACGCGCGGCGCTGCCGCTGCTGGTTACGCCGGCGGAGTCGGCGTGGCTGAAACAGGGCCGCGTTCCGGCCTTCGAGGCGCTCGACCGGCTGTGCGCGGAGGGGGAAACCGACGCGGTGTTCCTGGTCCGGCGCGTGGAGGCGATGCCGGGGAACTCCGCGACCCGCGAGGCGTTCTACGATTTGATCGATGCGGCCTGCGTGCTGAAGTCCGGCGCCGGCACGCCATCCCGCACGCACCCGAAGCATGCGGGCGCGGCGGTTTCATTCAGGAAGGCGCCGTTGCGCCGTACGCGGCCCGACCTGCGCGAGCAGATCGTGCTTGCGCCCCGCGCGGTGCGAGAGCTGTCACCGCGCGAAGGGGCCCGCATACTCGACCTCGCGCGCGGCGTAATGGTGACGCGCACGCGCGACCTCGACGCGTTCGCGTACGGCGATCCGCGCGACGTGCGCATCGTGGACGATGGTGAGGGCCTTGCCTTCATGGTGAACGGTGTCGTGCCCGGGCGGCGGGCGCTGATACCGGGTACTTACGGCTACCTGACGTTGCACAACGGTGTTCCGATCGGCTACGGAGATCTGATCCTCGTCGGTGGTTCAGCGGCGGTCGCGTTCAACACCTTCGAGACCTTCCGCGGCGGCGAATCCGCATGGACATTCGCGCGGCTGCTGGCGATGCTCGCGCACCTTTTCGGCACCCAGTCCATCAGCCTCGATCCGTATCAGCTCGGCTACAAGAACGAGGAGGGGATCGCCTCCGGCGCGTGGTGGTTTTACTTCAAACTCGGTTTCCGGCCGCAGGCCGCCGAGGCGCGCCGCATAATGCAGGAGGAACTCGCGCGCATGAAGGCGGAGCCGGGCCACCGCTCGGACCGGGCGACGCTGCACAAGCTCGCCGCGTGGCACGTCTTCTTCAATCTCGACGCTTCCCGTCCGGCTGGACTGCCGCCCGTGGCCGAGGTCGGCGCGAGGATTGCGCAGGACCTCGCGAAGCGGGCGGGCGCGGACCGCGAGCGTGCGCTGAACGAGTGCAGCCGGGAAGCGCTGGTGCTGCTCGGCCTGCGCTCGCTGCAGAGCTTCACCGCGGAGGAACGCCTCGCCTGGATGCGCTGGGGTCCGCTGGTGGTGTCGCTTCCGGGGTTATCCCGCTGGAGCGCCGCAGAGAAACGCGCCATGGTTCACGTCATCCGAGCCAAGGCCGCACGCCGGGAAGGAGATTTCGTGGCGCTGTTCGCCGCTCACCCGAAACTTGAGCAGGCGCTATTCAGCGGACCTTGATTTCGATCCACATGCGGTTCAGAATCCGCCGCTGCCTATGGTCGAGGTCGTGCAGCTGCAGCCCGACGCGTTCGCGCGCCGGCTAATTGTGAGTACCGCGCTGCCCACCATGGTCCGCACCGTGGCGAACGCCGTGGTGCGCACCGTCATGCGCCCGGGCGCTGTGCGGATGGCCCGGCGAGCGCATCGCGATGGAGCCGAACAGCATACCGAACACCGAGAAGGCGAGGCCGACCAGTTGCGGCGGCACGGTTGCGTCGGGCGACAGCGTCTCCATCGCCAGCCACGAGCCCAACCCGAGCACCACCGAAAGCATCGCGCCCTGCACGTTGGCGTGCCTCCAGTACAGTCCGAAGGCAAGCGGCACGATGCATGAAACCAGCGTCACCTTGTAGGCGTTCTGCACCATTTCGTACATGGTGTTCTTCGAGTTGAGCGCGAACAACAGTGCGGCGAGGGAGAAGGTCACCAGGACCGTGCGCAGCAGCAGCAGGAATTGCCGGTCGCTCATGTGCGGGTAGAACGGCCGCAGCACGTTTTCGGTGCAAATTGCAGTCGGTGCGAGCAGCGCTCCGCTCGCGGTGGACAGGATGGCCGATAGCAGCGCGCCGAAGAATAGCGCCTGCGCCCAGAGCGGCGTGCGGTTCAGAATCAGCTCGGGGAGGATGCGCTGCACCTCGCGCGCATCTTCCGAGGCGAACAGCTTCGTCAGTTGCGGGTCGATGATGAGCGCGGCGTAGGCGATGAACATCGGCACAAAGGCGAACGAGAAATAGATGAGCGCGCCGAGCAGCGTGCCCCGCACCGCGGTCCCCTCGTTTTTCGCGGACGTGACGCGCTGGAACACGTCCTGCTGCGGGATCGATCCCAGCGCCATCGTCATCCAGGCGCCGATGAACGCAAGCCACTGCTTCGCGCCGCCCTTGGGCCAGAATTCGAACTTGCCGGCTTCGGCTGCGGCGGTCACTACCTTGCCGGCGCCGCCCGCCATGTCGCCGACGAGCCACGCGATGATCACCAGCCCGACGATGATTACAATGGACTGGAACAGGTCGGTGAGCGCCACCGACCACATTCCGCCCCAGATGGTGTAGCCGAGCACGATCGCGGCGCCGATCACGATCCCGGCGTTGAGCGAGATGGCGCCATCGGAGAGCACCGAGAACACCAACCCGAGCGCCGTCATCTGCGCCGAGGTCCACCCCAGGTACGAAATCGTGATTGCCAGGCCCGTGATGACCTCGACGGGCTTGCTGTAGCGCTTGCGGTAGAAGTCGCCGATGGTGAGCAGGTCCATGCGGTAGAACGCCCGGGCGAAGAACAGGGCGACCAGGACCAGACAGAAAGACGAGCCAAAGGGATCGGCGATGATGCCGCCCAGGCCGTCCTTGGCAAAGGTGGCCGACACCGAGAGCACGGTTTCGGCGCCGAACCAGGTTGCGAACACCGTCGCGGTATTGATGTAGAGCGGCAGGCTGCGCCCGGCGACCAGATAGTCCTTGGAGTTGTGCACCCGCTGCGCGGCCCACAGGCCGATCCCGATCGACACGAGCAGGTAGAGGATGACGAACAGGACGAGCATGCGGTGCCTCGACACAGGAACGATAAGCGCGGCGTACATGCCGCGGCCGCGCCTGCGATTTTACCCCGGTGCGACCGGTTGGCCCATGCGGGACGCTACATACGGGGGCACTACCCCTTGCGCCGCCACACCTGCCAGCGTTCCTTGCCCGCGAAGACCGGCAGCGAGTCATCGACCGGTTCATCCTCGATGCGCTCGAAATCCGGTGCGAGCAGCGCCTCGAGTTGCTCCCCGGCAATGCCGAACGGCGGCCCCTTGGCGTTGTCGTCGAAAAAGAAAAGGCCGAACAGCAGGCCGCCGGGTCTGAGAATCTCGGCCGTGCGCCTCGCCCAATCGCTCCAGAGGCGGCGCGGCAGCGCGCACAGGAATGCCCGCTCATAGATAACGTCGAACGGCAGTGCATCGCCCTCGAAGTCGAAGAAGTCGGCAAAGCGCACCAGGCGCGCCAGCGGCCCGAGCTCGCGCCTTGCCGCCTCGAGCGCCGCTTCGCTGAAGTCGATGGCGGTGACGTCGAACCCGGTGCGGGCAAGTTCGCGCACCTCGTAGCCGGTGCCGCAGCCCGGAACGAGCACCCGGCCGCGCCCGATGTGCCGCGCAACGAAGCGCTCGAGGGCCGCAGGAACGCGGCCAGCATCCCAGGGTGTGACGTTCCGGCGGAATCGCATATCCCAGAAATCGGGCTTGGAGCTGTCCTGTGCCATGGGGTCTGCTCTAAGCACGCCAGAAAGCGAACAGCTGCAACGCCGCGATACCGGCGAGGAGCAGTCCGAGCAGCACCAGCAGCCTTGTCTGGTGTTTCTGCTCGGTGAGCAGCCGATCGAGCCGTTCGCGCACCGGTTCCACGGGATCGCGTTCCAGCGCGTGGTGCAGAAGGCGCGGCAATGCGGGGAGCAGGGCCGCCCACTGGGGCGCCTCGTTTTTCACGTTGCGCACCAGGGCGTGCACGCCGATCTGCTCCTTCATCCAGCGCTCGAGAAAGGGCTTGGCGGTCTCCCACAGGTCGAGTTGCGGGTACAGCTGACGGCCCAGGCCTTCGATGTTGAGCAGCGTCTTCTGCAGCATCACGAGCTGCGGCTGGATCTCGACATTGAAGCGACGCGAGGTCTGGAACAGGCGCAGCAGGAAGCGGCCGAAGGAGATCTCGCTGATCGGTCGGTCGAAAACCGGCTCGCACACCGCCCGGATCGCGGCCTCGAATTCGTCCACACGGGTTTCCGCCGGCACCCAGCCCGCCTCGAGGTGTGCCTGGGCCACGCGCTTGTAGTCGCGCTTGAAGAAGGCGAGGAAGTTTTGCGCGAGGTAGTTCTTGTCGACGTCGGTGAGCGTTCCCATGATGCCGAAATCCAGGGCGATATATTGCCCAGTCGGCGAAATGAAAATGTTGCCCGGGTGCATGTCGGCATGGAAGAAACCGTCGCGGAACACTTGGGTGAAAAAGACCTCGACCCCCGCACGGGCCAGCCTCGGAATGTCCACGCCAATCTCGCGTAACCTGTCGATCTGGCTGATCGGGGTGCCGTGCATGCGCTGCATGGTCATCACTGTGGGCGCGCACCAGTCCCAGTACACCTCCGGCACGGCAAGCAGGGGCGAGCCCGCGAAGTTGCGCCGCAGCTGGGAGCAGTTGGCGGCCTCGCGCATGAGGTCGAGCTCGTCGTAGAGGTGCTTGCCGAACTCGCTCACGACCTCGCGCGGCTTGAGCCGCGGCCCGTCGGCGAACACGCGCTCGATCAGGAGCGCAGCGCTGTCGAGCAGCGCAAGATCCCGCTCGACGACGGGCTGGATGTTCGGCCGGAGAATCTTGACCGCGACTTCGGTGCCTGCGCGTTCCCCCTGTGGGGGGAGCTTTGCGAAATGCACCTGGGCTACCGAGGCACTGGCAACCGGCTGCGCCTCGAAGCTTCCGAACACTTCGACTAGCGGCCGGCCGAACGCGCGCTCGATCTCGGCCGCGGCAAGTTCGTTCGGGAACGGCGGCACCTGGTCCTGGAGCTTCGCCAGTTCATCGGCGATGTCCGTCGGGAGCAGGTCCCGCCGGGTCGAAAGCATCTGGCCGAACTTGACGAATATGGGGCCCAGCGCTTCCAGCGCGTGGCGCAGTCGCACCGCGCGCGGATCGGAGAGATCGCGGTAAAACAGCACCGCATTCACGATGCGCCCCAGACGGCCGCTCGAGGCGAGCGCGAACTCGTCCAGGCCGAAGCGGAACGCGATCCAAAGGATCCTGACGAGGCGAATGAAGCGCAGCACGCGCGGTTGAACTCTGGGGGGAGAAGTGGCAATTCTACATGCGGAAAAAGGGGGTCAGAGTAACTTTTCCGGACTGCAGTTTCCTTTCACTCGCCCGTGCTTGAAACGAAAAGTTACTCTGACCCCCTTTTTTGTCTTGTCTTTGTCTCGAGCTGCTCCAGGCGGCGCTCGAGGCGCGTGCAATCTTCGTTCAGCGCTTCCAGGCTTCGGCGCAGTGAGGTAGCTTCCGACCCTGGTACGAGCAGCGGCTGCTCGTTACTCAGGTACTCCGCGAAATTCTGTGCCAGGCGCAATGCCGCATCCTTCTGCCACGCGAGAAAATCATGCGTAGTGCCTACGACGCGGCGCGCAAGTACGTCGCCGAAAATCTTCGAAAGGTCCTCCTCCGCGTCCCAGGCGAGCTCGCGAAACAGGAGCTGCACGGTGCTCGCCAGATCGACAGGACCGGCCAGATCGACCAGCGCCATCGCCGCCTCGTCACGCGCGAGAAGGTGGGGCACCGCCCCGGGCCGCACTGTTACCGTGAGGTCCGCAGAGGCGTCCGCCGCTGCCGATTCCGCAAGCCCCGAGTCGAGAATGAGCAAGCGCAGATCCGGCAGCGGCGCAAGCCGAAATAGAACGCACTTTCCGGTGTAGGGCCGCAGCGATTCGCGTGCCCAGCCCTGCCCCCTGAGCAGGTGGTTCAGCGCAGCGATAGCAGGTTGTTCAATCATGGCGCCATTTGACCACTTTCGCAGGAAACAGAAAAGCCGCCCCTACGTCGGGCGGCTTTTTCGAGGAACGGCCAAGAAGCCCGTAGCGGGGGCTTCTTGTTCCAGTTCAGAAGTTCAGCCTAGGCAGCAGCGGGCTGCTGGATGCCGGCGAGCAGCCAGCCCGTCTTGCCGTCGGCGGGCTTCTGCAGGTGCCACACTTCCTCGAAGTCCACGGGTGCGGTGTTCGGCGTCTCGCGGATGCTGCCCGCGAAGCGCACGCTTGCCCAGTGCAGGTTGCCTTCGGTCACGACTTCGAGCAGCGAAGCGGTGAGGGCCACGACGTCGGTCTGCTGGGGTTGGCCGGCGCGCTCGAGCAGGTCGATTTTCAGCGAGGCAAACATGTCTTCAGTCGTGATTTCGCGCAGTGCGTCGACGTTTCCGCGGTCGTTGGCCTCCTGCAGGCGCACGAAATTGAGCTTCGCCTGTTTCAGGAAACCTTCGGCGTCGAATCCGGCCGGTATCTGTGGCTGAAACTGGCTGCGAAAATCCGGCTGCGAGCCGGCTTCGGCCATGGGCATCTGCGACGGAGGCGGGGCCGCGACCGTCTCGTTTCCAAGACCAGTAGCAGGTCCCGCGCCCAGTCCCGCATACTGCACCGGCGGCGCTGACCCCGCGTTTCGGCGTGAGAAGAACCGGAACAGCATCATCACGGCAAAGGCGACCACGAGCATCATCATGACGCTGCCGATCATGCCGCCGAGGCCACCGAAGCCGCCTTGGCCGAGCAGCCATCCCAGGCCGAGACCGGCAGCCAGGCCTGCGATCGGTCCGAGCCAGCGGTTGCCAGTTGCTGGGGCAGGCGCTGCGGGCGCCGGCTGTGCCGGCTTCGCGGCAGGCGCCGCGGGCTGGGCCTGCCGCTGCATTGGTGCGGCGCGCTGCGCGCCAACGCTTCTGCCGCCACCCAGCCTGGCGGCCTCGGCGCTGTCGATTGTGAGCGCAGCGCCCAGGGCGAGTACGCACATGGCAAAAAGAAATCGTTTCATCTCTCTTCTCCTCAGAACTTGTAGCCGCGGTGCAGGGCGACCACGCCCGCGGTCAAATTATAGTATTGGACATCCTCGAACCCTGCTTGTTCCATCAACTGCTTCAGCTCTTCCTGGTTCGGATGCATGCGGATCGATTCGGCGAGGTAGCGGTAGCTTGCCTCGTCGTCGGCGATTCGCTTGCCGAGCCAGGGTAGCACGTTGAACGAGTACCAGTCGTAGATTCCCGACAATGGGCGCCACACGCGGGAGAATTCGAGCACCAGCGCGCACCCGCCGGGCCGCAGCACCCGGCGCATTTCCACCAGCGCGGCATCCTTGTGGGTCATGTTGCGCAGGCCAAAGGCGACACTCACGCAATCGAAATAATCCGAAGGGAAGGGCAGCCGCTCCGCGTCGCACTGCAGGATGGGCGGCAGCAAGCCGGCGTCGGCCGAACGGTCACGCCCGACCTCGAGCATGGTGCGGTTGATGTCGGTGAGCCAGACCTCGCCGCTCTTGCCGACGCGCCTGGCGAATGCGCGCGCGAGGTCGCCCGAGCCGCCGGCGACATCGAGCGCCCGCCCGCCCTCGCGCAGGCCGCTTCTTTCCACCGTGAACGCTTTCCACAGCCGGTGCAGTCCGCCCGACATGAGATCGTTCATCAGGTCGTACTTGCCCGCCACGGAATCGAATACGCCGGCGACCTTGCGCGCCTTCTCGCGTTCTGCCACGGTCTCATAACCGAAGTGGGTTTGCTCGCTCATTCCCGGCGGTGCCAGCGTCTGTTGGACGGGCGGCCATGATACCGGCAAACCGGTCCCGCGGCGATACCGTCTGCTTCAGGGGCGAATCCCGCAAATCCCTATGCGGACCGGGGTCTTGCGGCAGTCGTGCTCCCGGAC
>Ga0315281_10015869_pt1 | contig 10079 bp, 8 predicted proteins | sample YL17G07_0_MG_FD_204540 | JGI IMG/M metagenome (GOLD analysis project Ga0315281, IMG submission 204540) | Sediment microbial communities from Yellowstone Lake, YNP, Wyoming, USA - YL17G07_0 | ecosystem: Environmental > Aquatic > Freshwater > Lake > Sediment | place: USA: Wyoming | collected...
TCCATGCGCGCCACGACGCAGAATCCCGAACTTATCTGTATCAAATCAGCCGGCGCCGCAGCGGCCTCGCGAAACCGTTTCTCTGGTGGCCGAAAGAGGCGATCGACCTGGCGAAACTGGAAACCGTCTGGAAGGCGTTCGAAGGGTTTCACGACGTCTCGTCGTTTTGTGATCTCGAAAAGAAAGATGAACCCCGCTGCCGGATCGACCGCTGCGAAGTTCTGCCGGCCGGATCGCTGGTCTTGCTGAGAGTGACCGCGAGCCACTTCATCAAGCGTCAGGTGCGCCGAATGGTGGGCTGCGCCGTCGCGGTGGCCAATGGCCGGGGAAACGTCGAAGGGATCGCTCGCGATCTCGAATCCCCGACCGACGAAGCGCGCCTCCGCTGGTCCCGTTCGACCGCACCCGCGTCCGGTCTGTTTCTCGAACGCGTGAGCTATCGAAAAGACGAGCCGATGCCCCCCCTGGTGCCGATCAACTGGGTGCCCTGATCAGCGCCCTTCTCCCGAAGGGAGACGAGCGCCATCGCCCCACCCGCTACTTCCCAACTTGCCAGGCGCGTCGAGAGTGGGTCGATGGCGGCGACCAGCCCGCAGGACCGTTCGACGCTGTGGCAGCGCCACCGCTAGAACGCGTCCGAGGACTTCGGCGCCGTCAGCGGCCCGCTGTCGCCGCGCCCGGCCTCACAAGCGGGCGACGTCGAATTGTTCATGATGGAGCGCTTCATCGGCCTTGAGAAGAATCGTGATCGAGAGCTGTTCTTCGATCGCTTCGAGCAGGCCCGCCTCGGTTCCGTGAAGGGCTTTGAAGACGTCGGGGTGAACGCGGACGAGAAGCTCCTGGCCCGGCGGAACGTCCGGAATCTTCATGATCTCCCGCCGAATCTCGGAGCAGATCGTCTCGTCGGTCTTGATCCGCCCGGTGCCGTCGCAGTAAGGACAGCCGCGAGTGAGTGTTCTTTCGAGTGACGGCTTCGTTCTTTTTCGCGTGATTTCGACGAGACCGAATTCCGAAAGGCCGAGGACTTTCGTTTTCGACCGGTCTTTCTTCAGCTCCTCTTCGAGCGCAGCCGTCACGGCCTGGCGGTTTTCTTCTTCCTCCATGTCGATGAAGTCGACGACGATGATCCCGCCGAGGTCGCGCAGACGAAGCTGACGAACGACTTCCCGGACCGCTTCGAGGTTGGTCTTGAAGACGGTATCTTCGAGCCGTTTCTTGCCGACGAATTTTCCGGTGTTGACGTCGATGGCGACCAGCGCCTCGGTCTGATTGACGACGATGTACCCGCCGCTCTTCAGCCAGACTTTCGGACGGAGCGCCTTTTCGATTTCACTTTCGACGGCGAACTCTTCGAAGATCGGAAATCTCTTCCGATAGAGACGGACGCGCCCCACCCGGTCGGGCTGGATCTGGTCGAGGAACTCCACGATTCTCTGGTACTCCTCGACGTCGTCGACCCAGAGCGTCGCGAAGTCGGCGGTGAAGACATCTCGAACGACGCGAAGAACCAGGTCGAGGTCACGATGAACGAGACTCGGGGCGCCGGCCTTTTCCGATTTCTTCCGGATCTGATCCCAGAGCCGTGTCAGATATTTCTTGTCGGCGGCGAATTCGTCCTCACCTTTCCCTTCGCCGGCGGTCCGAACGATGAAACCGCCCCCTCCCTTTTTTCCGGCAGCCAGATCCGTCAGGACTTTCTTCAGCCTCTCCCTTTCCTCTTCGTTCTCGATTCGCCGGCTGACGCCGACGTGGCGGACCGATGGCATGTAGACCAGGTACCGTCCGGGAAGGGTCACGTGGGTCGTGATGCGGGCGCCTTTCCCCGAGATGGTTTCTTTCACCACCTGGATGAGGATTTCCTGGCTCTCGCGGAGGAGCTCGTCGATCGACGGCTGGGGGCCCTTTTTCGAGCGACCCGCCCCTTCCGCGGCCTCTCCGCCGTCGTCGCCGGGGGTTTCCTCTCCCCATCCGCCGAAGGATTCGTATTCTTCGAGATCCTCGGAAACATCGGCGACGTAGAGGAACGCGTCTTTGTCGAGACCGACGTCGACGAACGCGGATTGCATGCCGGGAAGCACCTTCGTGACTCGTCCCTTGTAGATGTTTCCCACGATGCCGCGATTCTTCCGGCGCTCGACGAAGAGCTCGGCGACCTGTCCGTCTTCCATGACCGCGATGCGAATCTCGGAGGACGTCGCGTTGATGAGGAGCTCTTTGGGCATGTCTGGGCTTTTCCTTTTCGGACGGTGAAGCGGGGCGATTCTAGCAGCCCCGCCGGCGTCTTCCTTCAGGCGTTGGCGAATCGCCGGAACTCGACCGAGAGAACCAGCCCGACCGCGATCAGGTTGGCCAGAAGCGAGGAGCCGCCGTACGAGAGGAACGAAAGGGTGATGCCCGTCGTGGGGACGAGGCCGACGAGCATGCCGGCGTTGACGAAGACGTGAAACGACAGGAGCATCGACACTGCCGCCGCGATGAAAGCCCCCGAGCGATCTCTCGCGCGGCGGGCGATCGTGAGCATCCGAAGCAGAATGAAAGCGAGGATTCCCAGAACGGTGATCACTCCGAAGAACCCGAATTCTTCGGCGATGACGGCGAAGATGAAGTCGGTGCGCCGGGCCGGAAGAAAACCGAGGCCCGTCTGAGTTCCATGGCGGTACCCCTTGCCGACGATTCCACCCGAGCCGACCGCGATTTTGGACTGGAGGACCTGATAGCCGGCGCCTCGGCGGTCGGCGCCGGGGTCGAGAAACGTCTCGATCCGTTTTTTCTGATAATCCTTGAGACCAAAGACGAGAAGGCCGCCGCCCAGAAGGATGCCGAGGATTCCGATCGAGATCCAGACCCGGGGGCGGAGGCCGCCGAGAAAAAGCGTGGTCGCGCCGATCGCCGTAAAAGTGGCGGCCATTCCGAGATCCTTTTCGAGGAACACGAGGCACATCGGCGCCGCGATGATCACGCCGAACCGGAAAATCGCGGAAAAATCGAGAGTTCGATGATCGTGGTTTTCGAACAGGCGGGCGACCATCAGGATCGTCACGACCCGGGCGAATTCCGAGGGTTGAACCTGAAAGGGCCCGAGACGGATCCAGGCGTGAGTGTTCGCGATCGAGGGGGCGAAGATGGGCATTCCTGCCAGCAGAACGAGAGTCGCGGCGTAAAGCCAGGGGGAGAGCTCGACCAGTGTTCGATAGTCGATTCTCATCAGCACGAACATCAGCACGAGGCCGACGCCGAGGTAGCCGAGCTGGCGCTCCGCGAAATTCGTTCGTTCGGTTCCCTGGGCGGACGAGATGGCGAGGACGCCGATGAGACCGATGAGGACGATCGCACCGACGAGAATCCAGTCGACCCGTCGAGGGAAAATGTCCCCGACTCCGGTGCGGCGCCCGATGAAGATTTGTTCGCTCTGGCTCATGTTCCGGTCTTTCGTTCCGCGACGAGGGGGGGCGGAGGCGTCCTGGGGCGGACGGGGGAGCTGTCGCGCGGCGACCCCATCGCGGCCTCGAGGGGGCGGCGTTCGGCGGGGTCGGCGGCCGGCGGCGATGGCCACTGATTCAGGAGGTAGGCGCGAAACATGGCTGCGGCGAGAGGCGCAGCGACGGACCCACCGTGGCCGCCATGCTCGACGAAGATCGCGAGAGCGAGCTTCGGGTTTTCCCGGGGTGCGAACGCGATGAACCATGCGTGGTCGCGAAGGTTGTAGGCGAGATTTTCGCTCTTGACGGCTTTCTTTTGTTGAATGACCTGAACCGTTCCCGTCTTGCCGCAGATCTCGATCCCCGGCACTCGCGCCGCGTCCGCGGTTCCGCCTCCGCCATTGACGACGAGAGAAAGGCCATCCTTGATGGCGTCGAGCGTCGATGGTTTCATCGAGATCGACGGAGCAAACTCCCGTCGCGGGCCAGGGTCGATCGGGCCGAGACGGAGCCGCGGTATGACGAGATGACCGCCGTTGGCGATGGCGGCGATCATCCTGGCCATCTGAATGGGTGTCACCAGCAGCGGCCCTTGTCCGATCGCGACGGAAATGGTTTCTCCGGCGTACCACGGCTGATGTCGAAACGCACGGCTCCACTCCTCGCTGGGAACGAGCCCTTTCTTTTCGGAAAGGAGGTCGACGCCCGTCAGGGATCCCAGACCGAAGGCCGTTGCGGCTTCTGAGATGGATGCGATTCCCAGTCTTCGGCCGACGTTGTAGAAATAGACGTCGCAGGACACTTCGATTGCGCGCCGCAGGTCGCACCAGCCGTGCCCGCCGGCTTTGTGGCACCGGTAGGTGTTGCCGTAAAAGGTGGCCGAGCCGGGGCAGAAGATTTTTTCCTCGGGGGTGATCGCCCCCTTCTCGAGCCCCGCGTAGGCCATGACGACTTTGAAGATCGAGCCGGGAGAATAGGCGTTCTGGACCGCCCGATTCTGGAGCGGATGGCGCGGGTCGGAAATGATTCGGTTCCAGGCTTCGGAAGAAACCCGGCCGACGAAATCGTTGGGATCGTAATCCGGGGACGAAACGAGCGTGAGGATTTCGCCGGTCTTCGGGTCGAGCGCGACGACGGCCCCCACCTTGTCGGCGAAGTACCGTTCGGTCAGCTCCTGAAGGCGGACGTCGATCGTGAGCGGCAGGCTCTTGCCGCTGACGGCCGTCGTTTTCGAAGCTTCGAACATCTCACGTCCCAGTGAGTCGACGACGACGGTTTTCTCTCCCGGTGTTCCGGCGAGGTGAGAGTTGTAGACGGCCTCGATTCCCGCCAGGCCGACCGAGTCGCCGGCTTTGAAACGTTTGGGCCCCTGTTTCACCTGTTCGGGCGTCGCTTCGCCGAGGTACCCGAGCAAATGCGCCGCGCGGGGTGAGCCCTTGTAGCGCCGCTTTTCAGTGATGTCGATCTTGAGCTCGGGATGTTCCGGAGCATGGGCTTCCGTCCGGGCGACGGTCGCGATGTCCATGTCGTCGGCGAGACGTACCGGGACGAACTCGTGCGTTCCCCGGGCGCGTTCGAAGCGCGTCGTGAAATCCTGACGGTCGATCCCGAGCTGTTGTTCGAGAAATTCCCGAGTCGATCCGAGGTCTTTCACTTCTCGCCGGTAGAGAAGCAGATTGAACGCCGGCTCGTTTTCGGTGAGCACGCGGCCGTTGCGGTCCGAGATCACGCCCCGGATGGCGTGAATCGGGAGGGACCTGAGCCGGTTCGTTTCCGAAAGGTTTCGATAGTAGTTCCCCCGAATGAACTGGATGTACCAGTAGGTGAAGATCAGAACGGCGAACCCGATCGACGCCAGTAATCTGGCCAGATCGAGGCGGGCATTGACGAAGCGGCGGTCGTCGCGAACGGCTCTCATCGTCTTCTCAGCTTCGAAGCCGGCGCATCCGCGTCGTGCGCCATCGTTCCCGCCAGGGGTACCGGGCCAGCGCGGCCAGGACGACGCCGGCGAGCCCGGTCAACAGCGCACGGCTCATGTGGGCCGCGATCGTAGGTCCCGTTCCGCTTTGGGCCAGGAGGAACCGAAGACCGCCAATGGCCAGAGCGTTCACGATGACGCTGCCGGCCAGCGACAGGGCGATGGCCAGCGGATGATCGACGAGGATCCGGATCGAAAAACTGGCGAGAAGGTAACCGATGAGGGTCTTGGCGAAGCCGTTGAGTCCGAAGAGTTGCCCCGCCAGCGAATCTTCGATACCGCCCGCGATGGCGCCGGTGACGATCGCCGAACGCATGTCTCCTCCGCGAGCCACGGCCGCGATCAGGATGAGAAAGACGTCGATTCTCGATCCGAGCTCGGGAACGAGCTTGCTCAGGATCAACTGAACTGCGGCGGCCGCCGCGATTCCAACGGCGATGAGCCACCGGTTCAAGGGCGGAACTCCCGGACATCGGCCGGAAGGTTCGCCGCCGGCAGAACGAGAACGGATTCGAGCGACGTGAGCGCTGCCGCTGGCCGGACTTTGATCTCGCGAAAAGAACCGTCCCCTTCTGCGGCCAAGAGAACCACGCCGACCAGAGTTCCAGGCGGGTAAATGCCGTCGTTTCCTGCCGTCAGGATTCGGTCGCCCGCTCGAATGTCCGCTCCGCGAGGAACGTAATTCAAGGTCATGCCGGCGGCGCCGTCGCCGCGTGCGACGCCCTGGACGCGCGTCCGCTCGCACAGCACGCCTACCGATGCGGTCGAATCGATGAGGAGCTGAACTTTCGACAAGTCGGCGGTGGAGTAAACAACCCTGCCGACGAGCCCATTCGATCCGAGCACCGGGCTTCCCACCGTGATTCCACTCTCCGTTCCCCGATCGACGATGATGCTCTTGAACCACCCGCGGGTGTCGGCGTAAATGACACGAGCCAGTGAGCCCGAAGGGGCGGCCGCGCTCCGGTAGCCGAGAAGCGATTCGAGCCGCTCGACCTCCCCCTGGAGCTGATGGAGTCGATTGATCTCCATTCCCCGGGTACGGAGATCTTCGCGGAGCCGCGCGTTCTCCATCGCGGCGCCTCGCAGATCGACGATTCCGGTGCCGGCTTCCCGGGCGTTTTCGACCAGCGTCGAGACTCCCGAAGCGAGTGGACGAAGGATCACCAGTGTCCATCCTTCGAGCTGACTTCGATTCCCGTTTTCGCGGCTCTTGGCCTGAAGCGAAAGGAGAATGAAATAAGCCGTGAGGATGGATGCCAGAAGAATCCGGGGACGGTTCAGCGGAAGAGGGGCGGCCATGACGAGAGGCGGAATTTTCCGCCGGACATCATTGTCTCATTTCCCCTGGAAAAGCTTCGGGCGGTTTGATTTCCTGGCAGGGCGGGTCGCGGCGGGCCGGAACCGGCCGCACGCCGCGCGGAAGAAACTGGTGGAGCTGAACGGGATCGAACCGTCGACCTCCTGAATGCCATTCGGAAAAGGGCATTTTTCGGGGGTTCTGGCGGACTTCGTTCCACTTCACCTGGATTGACCTAACTTCGTATCTCCCTGACAATTAGCGGCAGGAACCGGCGCCCGTCGATTTGTACGGACTAAGGCGCAAGTTAGACGTGTTTACCCGTTCGGGTGACGCGAAGGTGACGCGCAACCTAACAAGTCGTCGGACGGATCTTGTGAGCGCGTTCACGCGCTTCCGCCCGAGATTTTGGTATCGACGCGGAGGGAGCGGAGGAGACGTGAAACCCAAGTCAGTCGAGACGAAATTCGAGCTTTCGTCGAACGAGCGAGAGCTGGTCGAGGAGCTTCGAAGGATCGGCGGAGGAATGTCCGATCCCGCGCTCTGTCAATTCCTCCGAGAGTCAATCGAGAACGCGGCTCTTCTTCTCAATCGCGAGGGCTGGGGCATCAGCATTCCCGATTTGATTCGGAACGGTGCGATTCTTTTTCACACCTTCCGCGTCGACCCCAACGACTTACTTCTGTTAGGCATTCGAGGGGCGCAAGCCCACGAGACAATCGGGGAAAAGAGAAAAGACGACCTGCCCCTCTCACCGTTGGACGCTTTCAAGGAATCGCGAGAGGTTCTCTTCGATCCCCGCTACCTGTCATGGCTCGAAGAGCAGTTTCGATGCGCGCACTCGGCCACCGAGTCATTCTCGTGGGAGGGCTCTCCGTTGTACCCAAAGGAGGACGTGGACGACTTGTACGACCCGGAAAAGCGCGAGAGCGAAAGGGCGGGGGTAGATCGTCGCGGCCCGAGAAGGAACGAGGCTCGCGAGTTTCTTGAAGAGTTAGGGAACACGCTGAGAAGAGCCTACCGGCCCGGAATCGAGGGAAAGAGGGGAATTCTCGCGAACAATGTCGCTCGGGAAAAACAGATTTTTCGAATGTACAAGGAGCTTCGAGCGGCAGGTGAGACCGAAGCCGGCGCCAGTCTCAAGGTTGCCAATAAATTCGACCTTGGAACCAAGAGAGCTACCTTCGTCGTCAAGAGAATTCTCGAACGCGCCAAGAAACACACTCGCTCGCCTATGGTCGTTCGCTACAACCGAAATTCAAATTCTTCGAATCGCAATTAGCCGGAGAACCCGGGCGACACCGAAGCACGGCCCCGTGTTCGGTGCTTTGAAACGCCCTACCTTCCCTCTTTAGAGCCGACGTTCTACCCATTCGGCCAAAGGAGGAAGGAATGGCTACGGTTGATGAAGTCCAAAGAGAGTTTGCAGCCTCGAAGATTCTCGGGGTGAGCGTTCACGCGCTCCGCAAATGGAGGCACCTTCGCAAAGGACCGCGATTCGTTCGCCTCGGATCTCGGCTCGTGGGTTATCGGATCTCGGACCTGTCTCAGTATCTGAACGAGCAGAGCGTTTCGACTGAGAACGACATGCCCGTTCGCGGGCGGCGGCGAGCGAGGACTGCCTTATGAAACGAACGAAAAAAGAAAGCCGCCCCTGCCCCGGAGCGGCTTCAAAATCTGGAATTCCTACTGTGACAGTCGGAATTGTAGCACGGCGAGATCAAGCGTGGCACACGCTTGGTTTGTGCCTTGATTGCGGGGGGCCTGCATTCAACTGGTACGCCGATGTGGACGGGAGGCTCACGTTGATGATGATCGCGGCACGCCTCAGAAACGTGTCGGCGCGCGCGGCGGTGCGCAAGTGATCGGCCGCGACGACGTTGAGTCGATCAAGCTCGCCGCGCGCGACCGTTTCGACGAACTGTTAGGTTTCTATGGCGCTAAGCTCGCTCCCGGAGCTCGAAGCGATCGGGGGCGCGCGACGTGTCCTGTTCATAGCGGCGGTGGATTCAATTTCAGTTATCGCGATGGGCTCGCAATGTGCTTCTCAGGATGCGGCGGCGCTGGCTTCGATTCGATCAAGCTGATTCGGATGATCGAGGGCGTCGACTTTCTTCGAGCGGTCGAACGGCTCGCCGATATTCTCGGACTTCGATTTGATTCACGATCATCATCATCATGGCACTCGATCTCGCGCCGGAATCCGCCCGTGGTCGAGCGCGTCGAGAATCGAAGGCCCGCCCGCGATGTGGCGGGGCTCTGGTCACGCCTCGCGAGCCGGGACAATCGCGGCGAGTCATATCTCGCGGGCCGAGAGCTTCTCCCGAGTTGTCTCGATTCCGACACCGTGCGATTCAACGTCGGTGCTTCCGGCGACGCCTGGCTCGACTCACGGGCACGAGAGGGATATCGGGTTGCCTTCGCCGTTCGCGGGCCGTCCGGGGCGGTTCAGAGCGTTTCCCTGCGGCACGTAGGGCCGGGCGATCCGCCCTCGTACTTTGGTTCGAAATCGAAACTGACGCTCGAAGGATGTTTCGTCGCCGGAGCTGCAATCGTTCGCCCCGGTATCGTTCAACTTCTCGGCCGAGACTCGGAATTCGCGCGAGACGAAATCGAAATCGTCGAAGGTGGAACCGACTGGCTCGCGGCTCAGTTGGCTGCGGATATCAAATTCGTCGATTGTCTCCGTGCGCCGAGGTGGACGCTCGGAGCGATCGGCGTCTTGAACGGCGTCAAAGTCGTCGAAGCGTTCGCGGCGATGATTCGCGGTCGGCGATTCTTCATTCGATTCGATTCCGACGACGCCGGTGAGAGCGAGACGGCTCGCGTCGCGGCGGCGGCTTACCGGGCCGGGGCGCTGGAAGTCCTTCGCGTTTGGCCGAAATCGAAAGACGTGGCCGCCGATTGGGAGGCCGCGTGATGGATCACACGGACCGCGCGTATCGGGCCGCGAAAGAGGAATCGGCTCACGAAAAAAGAATCCCACCGCCGGAGGAGAACGCGGAGAATCCCGCGACCGAGCAACAGTCGAAGCTTGTGGTTTCCCTTGCGGAGTTTCTTTCGGAAAAGCCTGACGACGTTCCCATGCTGGTTTCCGGTGGAATCGTTCCCGCGGCTTGTCTTGTGCTCCTTGCTGGCGAGGGAGGTATCGGGAAATCAACGCTCGCGGTTCAATTGGCGCTTTGTCTCGCGGCGGGGCTCCCGTTCATCGGTTTCGAAATTGTGTCGCCGTCCCCCGTGCTTTTTCTTGAAGCCGAAGGAAACCGTGACTCCTTTCGTTCTCGTGTCGATTGCGCGGTAAAGGCGCTCGACCTTCTCGACGATCTTCCGGTGTTTTTCGCTCCGCCGAATGTTCGGCTCGAAATCGGGGATGGGCGCGACC
>Ga0315281_10015870_pt1 | contig 10079 bp, 9 predicted proteins | sample YL17G07_0_MG_FD_204540 | JGI IMG/M metagenome (GOLD analysis project Ga0315281, IMG submission 204540) | Sediment microbial communities from Yellowstone Lake, YNP, Wyoming, USA - YL17G07_0 | ecosystem: Environmental > Aquatic > Freshwater > Lake > Sediment | place: USA: Wyoming | collected...
GAAGAACCTCGACGAGTCGTGGCACGACGCCCTGCACATCCGCGACGAGGCGAACAAGCTGTTCGAGCTGAGCTACCTGTCCCTGCATCACCGCGCGCGCGTGGACCAGCTCTTCTGGCGCATCGCCCGGCGCGTGGAGGGCCTGATGCGCAAGGCGGAGCGCGTGCCGGAGGAGTTCGAGTCGCTCGTCACGCTGCTGGCGGACAAGTACTTCTGCAACTTCTCCGTCTTCCAGTCGCTGCCGGACGCCTGGGCGATCGGCCAGGAGTTCCCGGTCGTGCCCCTGCACCGGCTCAATGAGAAGCCCGTGCGCAACGGCATCCTGCAGGATATCACCTGCGATTCCGACGGCAGGCTGAAGAGCTACCCCGCGCCCCACGAGCGCCGCTCCACGCTGCCGCTGCACCCGCTGCGGGACAACGAGCCGTACTACCTGGGCGTGTTCCTGACCGGCGCCTACCAGGAGATCCTGGGCGACCTGCACAACCTGTTCGGCGACACCAACGCCATCCATATCGCGCTCAACGAGGACGGCTCGTGGCGCTACGAGCAGGTGATCCGCGGGGAGGACGTCTCGCGCGTGCTGGCCTACGTCCAGTTCCACCGGGACACGCTCATCCACCGCATCGAACGGCAGGTGCAGACCAGCATCCGGAACGGCTTGATGACGCTGGCGGAGGGGAAGGCCTTCCGCGACCTTTACGTGGACGGACTGAACGGCATCACCTACCTGGAAAATCCGCCGGAGGATCGCGCGGCCAAGCGCCCGTCGCGCAAGCTCGCCGAGGTCGCCGAGCTGCCCCAGGGCCGGCGCGCCCGCCCGCGCAAGGCATCCCGCCCGCGCCGGCAGAAGGGCGAAGCGGCCGAAGCGGCCAGCTGACGCCCCGCGCCCGGACGCCAGGGATGCCCGCCGGCTGTCCACCCCGCCCGCGCGGCCGCAGGCCGACGGGCGGGAATGCCGCGCCGTGAGGCACGGCATCATGCTGCACCGTACCGTGCCGTACCGCACCCTGCCGCATCGCGACGCAGCCTGGCCGTGTGCGTCCCGTGCCTAGCCACCGGATGGCATGACTTCAGCCGCCCCCTCAGAAGCCTACCCGGCCTTTGCCGGGCCCGATGCGCAGCCCTGCACCTACGAGCAGGCGCGCGTCGCCGTGCTGCCCGTGCCGTTCGAGGGCACGGTCTCCTACGGGCACGGCACGGCGCGGGGGCCGCGGGCGATCCTGGAAGCCTCGGCCCAGCTCGAGATGTACGACGAGGAGCTGGACCGGCGCCTGGACCAATGGGGGCTGTTCACCCTGCCCCCCGTGGACTGCTCGTCCGCATCGCCGGCGGAGATCATGCACCGCATCTACTGGGCGGCGCTCCCCCCGATCCGGGACGGCAAGCTCCTGCTGACCCTGGGCGGGGAGCATTCCGTCAGCTACGGCGTGTTCAAAGCCTTTAAGGAGGCGCGCGGCAAGGCCTTCTCGATCCTGCAAATCGACGCCCACGCGGACCTGCGCGACAGCTACGGAGGCACGCCTCACAGCCACGCCTCCATCATGGCGCGCGCCTTCGACCTGGGCCTGCCCTTCGTGCAGGTGGGCATCCGCGCGCTGTGCGAGGAGGAGCGGCTGTTCCTGCGCCGCAAGGGAATCGACCGCAACGTGTTCTGGGCGCACGAGATCGCGCAGCAGACGGACGACCAGTGGATCGTCGACGTGGCCGAGCGCCTCGAAGGCGACGTTTATGTGACCGTGGACTTGGACGGATTGGATCCGGCGATAATGCCGGCGACGGGAACGCCCGTGCCTGGCGGACTGGGCTGGTACACCACGCTCAAGCTGATCAAGCGGGTCAGCCGGCGGCACCGCGTCATCGGCATGGACGTGGTGGAGCTGGCGCCGATTCCGGGCCAGCCGGCCTCGGATTTTCTCGCCGCGCGACTGGCGTTCAAGCTGATCGGCTACGCCTTTCAGCGCCAGGGCCGCCCCGGCTAGGCCGCGTGCGGCGAAGCGGCCCGGTGAGGCGATGCCCCGCGCTTCCAGCCGCGCGATCTGCCGCGTCGTGTCTATTGCCGTGCCGTGCCTAGCGCCCCTGCACCTGCACCTTGATGGAGTGGGAAACCGCCGCACCGTAGGAGCGGTGCAGCCCATCGGCGAACTGGAGCGTCAGCGTATACGTGCCGGCCGGGAGGTCGAGGGTCGTTTCGGTCTGGCCCTTGCCGAAGTGCAGATGGGTCGCGTCCGCCGGGACGATCACCCCCGCCGGCGTCGCTCCCTCGCCGATCAGCAGGTGATGGTGGCCGGTTCCGGATTCGGGCACGCCGGCGGGCTTGATCTGCGCTCCAGCGACCTGGAAGACGACCTTGAAGGGGCTCTTGACCGACGCGCCATCGGCGGGCTCGACGATCTTGACCGACGCGCCTTGGGGCAGAGGCACGAATTCGGGGCCCTGGCCGTAGGCAATGGCCGACAACCCGCCCAGCAGGATTGCCGCGCCCAATACTCCCCGTCCCGGACTGCCGCGAAAGACCCGCGTAGTGCGCCGAGCATTCATGGTTCGGACTCCCCGATGGGTGGGATTCCCGGAGGTGCGTCGGGCTGACTCAGGCCCCCCGGCGCTCGGTAGGTCTCCGGGCTCGATGCGTGCAGCAGGGTAGCCGATCCCGCCGGAAAGGGAAGCGGGCTGCCCGAAAGTGCCGTCGCCGGAGCGGCTTCAGACCGCAAGTTCGAGCGCGATCCGTTCCTTCAGCTTGCCTCCCAGTCTGGCGAAGAAGGTGAGCGCCCAGTAGGTCAGTCCATACTTCGTCGCGAGCGCCTCGTAGACGCGCCGCTCCTGCTCCGGCGCCTCGACGACCCGTCCCGTGCCCTCGCTCCAGCCGCCCAGCGGCCTGCCGCGCACGTCGCTGGCGGCGATCCGCACGCGGCGCGAGGCGCGGATGCGCTTCACCTTGCCAGTCAGACCGTTAGTGTAGCAGTAGAGCTTTCCGTCCAGGGCGACGAACCACACGGGCGTGGACACCTCGCGGCCGTCCTTCCGGAACGTGACCAGATTGATGAACTTGGCTCCTGCCAACTCGGGAGACATGGGACTCCTCTTTAGGACTGGGAATCTTGAGGACTGGGGATGAGTTCGCGCGACAGACAGGCTCCGCGGCGGCCCGCATGCCTCAGCTGCCCGGCACCGCAACGGGCCCGTGGGCGTGGTTGATGGCTTTGTCCGGTCCGACCTGGACGGCGGCGAGCAGTCCGGCGTGCAAGTACGTCCGTGCCCGCTCCACGGCTTCGGGGAGCGGCAGTCCGGCGCCGAGCCCGGCGGCGATGGCCGCGGACAGGGTGCAGCCGGTGCCGTGGCTGTTGACCCCGCGCACGAAGGGCCGGACGCTCCAGGCGACGCTCCGTCCATCGAAGAGGCAATCGGCCGCCTCCGCGCTGTCCTGCAGATGTCCGCCCTTGACCAGCACGGCGAGGCCGAAGCGGGCATACAGGGCGCGCGCCGCCGGCTCCAGGTCGGTGCGTCCGCGCAGAGGCTGCCCCAGCAGCAGCGCGGCCTCTTCCATGTTCGGCGTGACGATCGTGGCCAGGGGCAGGATCCGCTCGCACAGGGCGGTGAGCGCATCCTCCGCGAGCAGCTTCGCCCCGCTGGTGGCGGCGAGCACCGGGTCCACCACCAGCGGCGGGCGGGGGGACAGCTCGCTCCAGGCCTCCGCCACCGCCCGCACGACGGCGGCCGAAAACAGCATGCCCGTCTTGGCGGCGGCCAGGGGATAATAGCGCGCGACCTGCCGGATCTGCGCGCTCACGATAGCCGGCTCGATGCCCTGGATGGCGCTGACTCCGGCGGGATTCTGGGCCGTCACGGCGGTGATGGCGCTCGTCCCGTAGCCGCCCAGGGCGGCAAACGTCTTCAGGTCCGCCTGGATGCCGGCGCCACCGCCGCTGTCCGAGCCGGCGATCGTCAGCAGCACCGGCGGGCCGCTCCGCTCTCCTCCGCGCCCTGCACCCCGCACGTCGCCCATCGTCGCCCCTCGCTGTTGCGCCATGGCCGCCCTGCTCCGCCCTTTCCCCGCCCACCGCCCAGAGCGGAAGCTCCCGCCTCAGGGGGCGGCCACGTTGAGCAGCAGCTCGTCGGTGGGCACGGCGCGGGCGGCAAGCCCTTGTTCGTGCGCGAACTTCGCCCACCGCGTCCACCGCTCCCGCGGCTGCACCTGGCTGGCGGCGAAGAGCGGCAGCGTAATGCCGAACGCTTCCCGGTCCAGCGCCTCGTTCGCCTCCGGATTGGTGCGCGCGAACACCGCGAAGGCTTCCGCCGGATGGGCGCGGGAGAAGGAGATGCCGTCCTGGATCGCGAGCACGAGCCGCCGCGCCGCGTCCCGCCCGGTCTTGAGGAAGGCGTCGCTGCTGATGACGACCATCTCGCTGTAGCGGGGCACGCCGTGCTGCTCCAGGGCCAGATACGCGGCCGGCTGGTGCTCCCGCTGCAGCTCCAGCAGCTCGTAAGTCCAATAGGCGCCCATCACCGCGTCCACCTGGCCCGTGAGCAGGGAACTGGTCAGGTTGAACCGGATATTGACGGGCGTATAGTCCCCAGGCTTCAGGCCGCCGCGCGCCGCCACCACGCGCAGCAGCGGCAGGTCAATCGTCTCCACCGAATAGCCGATCTTCTTGCCGCGCAGGTCCGCCGCGGTCTTGATGCCGCTCTTCTTCAGGTACAGCAGGCACGAGAGCGGCTGGTCGATCAGCACGCCGATGGCCTTCACGGGCAGCCCCTCCGCGCGCGCGATGATCACCGAGGGTTGGTAGCTGATGGCGAAGGCGGCCTGCCCGGCGGCGACGAGCTTGAGCGGATCGTTCGGGTCCGCGGGCGGCACGAATTCGATCTCCAGGCCGGCCTTCTTGAAGAGGCCCATTTCCCGCGCGACGTAGAGCGGCACGTGATCCGCGTTGGGAAACCAGTCGAGGATGAGGCGGTGCTTCTGCACGGGCGGGGGCTGCGCGGCCAAGGCGCCGGGCAGTGCGAGCCCGCAGGCGAGCAGGAGCGGCAGCAGGCGCCGGACGAGCCGCGGCATGGGGAACCCTCCTGTCCGCAGGGACGGTCGCTCGGGACTCCGGCCGGGGCGCGTCATGGTGCGTCGCGGCTGATGCGCTGCCAGGGCGTCAGCCAGCGCTCCAGCAGCACCACCGCCCCCAGCAGCGCCAGCCCGATCGGAGTCAGGCACACGATGGCCGCGAACACCTCCGCCACGCGCAGCTGCGCGTTGGCCGAGAGCATCAGGTAGCCCAGGCCCGCCCCGGCCCCGGCCCATTCCCCCAGCACCGCGCCCACCGAGGCGTAGATCGCGGAGAGCTTCAGCCCGGAGAACAGCGCGGGCAGCGCGGCGGGCAGGCGCAAGCGCAGGAACACCTGCCGCCGCGTCGCGCCCATCGTGCGAAACAGCCGCACCCAATCGGCATCCGTCCGCTTCAAACCGTCCAGCACCGCCACCGTCATCGGGAAGAAGACGGTCACCGCCGCCATCGCCACCTTTGAGCCGAAGCCGTAGCCGAACCACACGACGAGCAGCGGGGCCACGGCGAAGATGGGGACGTTCTGGGAGGCGATCAGGAGCGGATAGAGCGCCTGCTCCAGCCAGGAGCGCAGGAACATGGCCATCGCGAGGGCGATCCCCAGCACGATCCCCAGCGCCGCGCCGGCGAGGCTCTCCGCCAGCGTGACGCCCGTGTGCTTGAGGAAAACCTCGCGCCGCTCGAACAGCACGCGGGCGATCTCTGTCGGCGCGGGCAGGATGTAGTGCGGCAGCGCGAACAGGCGCACCGCCAGCTCCCACAGGGCGAGTGTCGCGGCGATCACCAGGGCGGGCAGGAGCCATGCGCGCAGGGTAAACCGGCGCGGCGCGCGCGGTGCCGGTGGCGCGGCGCGCGGTGCGAGCGGCGCGGCGGGCAGCGCCGCCCCGTTCCGCGCGGAGATGCCGGGCGGATGCACGGGATCGGGAGTCATGGCGTCGCCGGCGTGAGGGCGTCCAGGCGGCGCAGGACGCGGGCGCGCAGCGGGCCCAGCTCGGCCGCGCTGACCCCTCCGGGCGGCAGGGCGATGTCCTCCTCGACCCGGCCCGGCGGCCCGCCCAGCAGCAGCACCCGCGTGGAGAGCAGCAGGGCCTCGTCCACGTCGTGCGTCACCAGCAGCACCGTCTTGTTCAGCTCGCGCCAGAGCCGCGCCAAGTGCCGCTGCAAGCGCCCGCGCGTAATCGCATCCAGCGCGCCGAAGGGCTCGTCGAGCAGGAGCACGGGCTGCTCGCAGAGCAGCGTGCGGATCAGCGCGGCGCGCTGCCGCATCCCGCCCGACAGCTCGGCGGGCCAGGCCGCCGCGAATCCCTCCAGCCCGAATTCGGCCAGCAGCGCCCGCGCCCGTCCGCTCAGCCGCTCGCGCTCCGCGCCGGAGCGCAGCTCCGGGCCCAGCAGCACGTTGTCCCACACCGTGCGCCAGGGCAGCAGCAGGTCCTTCTGCTGCATGTAGGCGATCGGCGGCGCCGCGCCCGAGCGGCCCACGTCCACGCCCGCCACGCTGACGCGGCCCTCGTCGGGCGATTCCAGGCCGGCGACGAGATTGAGCACGGTGGACTTGCCCGCGCCGGAAGGGCCGAGCAGGCTCACGAATTCGCCCGGTGCGATATGCAAGTCCAGCCGCTCCAGCGCGGCCAGCGGCACGCCGCCGGCCACGAAGCGCTTGCTCACGCCCTCCACCGCCACCGCAGCGGGACGGCTCACGGACGGACCGGGCGGCTGGGCCCAGGCGGCGCAGGCCGCGGGACGGGATCAATCGAAGGTGGGAAGGACATCCGGCACGCTCCCTGCGCCGGTCGGAACCGGGTCGGGCGCCAAGGTTCCGCGGCGCTCGCGCGCATCTCGGCCGGCTCCGGCTTTCGGCGTGAACGAGGTATCCGGTAACACGCGCGGCGCGGGCTGGCAAGGCGCTGCGGGCCGGCCGGCGGGTCAATTTGGAGACAACAGCAGATTTCTCGCTACGCTCGAAATGACAATCCTTTGTCACTCCGAGCGAATGCGAGGAGTCCGTTGTTGCCCTTCACGGCCAGTTCAACAAACCGACCCACTACCCGAACTGGCCAGCCGGGCCGCGGCGGCGTCCGGAGGCGCGGCCTTCGCCCTACGCAGCGGCGAGCCGGACTTCCCCGCCGCCTCGTCCGCCACCGCGGCTCACGCCTGGATTTCGTGGGTCGCCATCAGGCCCAGGAACATCCGGATGAAAGCCCCCTGGGTGCCTTCGGCCCCTCCGACAATCACCCGGATCTGGTCCGGCGAGGCGTGCATGGAAACCGTGCTGCCGGGCCAGGTGGAAATCGTGTTCGCGCGATCGTCCGGCCGTTCCTCCACGATCAGGCGCTTCATGCGGTGGTAGGTTTCCGTCGGGAAGCGTGTGTTCTCGTAGACATAGCGCCGGATCTCCTCCTTCGTCATCCCCATGTCCTTGAGCATCTGCGCATGGACGGGATTGAGCACCACCAGCGTTTCGGTCCACGAGGCGAACGCGCTGGTGGTGCCGGCTGAACAAAGCTGTTCGCAGAGCGGCTGCAGCACGTCTTCGGGCTTCGACCCGCCCACGGTGCTGAAGTAGCCGAGGAACAGGCCCGGCACCATGGTCACGGTGCTGGCTTCTTTCGCATAGCCAAGTTCCTGCGCCAGGGAGGGCCAGGGCGAGGCGCGCTCGTTTTCCGCGATGCAGCAGGTGTACTTACCCGGATGCCCCATCACGCCCATGTCGTTGATGTCGGGCCAGGAGCCGCCGATGTTGATGATGATGAGCCGGATCGCCCGGCCGATCGCCGCATTGGCCCGCCAGCCCGGGCCGAACAAGCCCCGGCCGGAGTTGATGTCCAGCTTGCCGGCGATGGGTCCGTTGACGAGCACGGTCGGGAAGAACGATCCGGTGCTGACGAGGGTCTGCTCCTGGTTGAAGCAGGGCGTCGCGATGCCTTTGACCGCGGCGATCAGCACCGGCATGTAGTCGGGCCGGCAGCCGGCCATTACCGCGTTGATCGCGATCTTCTCGACGGTGGCCTTGCCCTCGTTGGGATAGAGGCGGGCCACGACGTGCTGCGGCGGCAGCGAGGTGCCCCTGAGCATCTCGTCCACCGCCTCGCGCGTCGGCGGCACGAGCGGCAGGCCGTCGCTCCAGCGCAGCTTGTTCAGCGTGGCACTCAGGCGCTCCAGCACCTCGTTTACGGAATCGCCCGCCAGGCGGATCGTCTTCTGCTGCGCCGCCGCATCGTGCGCCGCGCGGGGAGCGCCGCCGTTGGAGCGCTCCTGGCTGATCAGGTTTACCAGCGCCGGATAGGCGGCCTGCGCCTTGACCTCGCGCTCGGCGGGCGCCAGACCCGCCAGGGGATAAGGCACGACCGCCCAGCCGAGCGCGGGCATGCCCAGGCGCTGCGATTCGCTGACGGCAATGGGCTCGAACCCGGTGCACACGACCGCGGCGGTGGGGATGTTCAAGGCTTCCAGGTCATAGCAGTCGTGGATACTCCACAACGTGCAGGACCCTCAGTCGCCCGTCGAATAGATCGCCGCGTCGATGCCGGGGAGCTGGGGCAGGTATTTCTCCATCCGGTGCTGCTCATTGAACTTCTTGCTCAGCTCCACAAACCGGACGCCCGGGACGTCGCGCTGCAGGTAGCCGCGAATCACGTTCAGGAAGTCCCGCGCGCCGGACTTGTTGTTGTCGATCAGGGCGATGGTCTTGCCTTCCAGGCTCTTCAGGCGCCGGGCGGGCTCGCGGGGCACGACGTCGGCCTCGCCGCGGGGATTGAGGATTTCCAGCTCGATCTTCTTGGCCATGTCCGCCTCTCAGGATGGTTTCAGGAGCGACTCAGTGCGTTCGGCAGGAACATCACGATCTGCGGAATATAAGTGATCAGTCCCAGCAGGATCAGCAGGGCGACGGTGAACGGGAAGACCTCCACGATCAGCTCGCGCATGTTCACCTTGGCGATATTGCTGACCAGGAACAGCGATGCGCCATGGGGCGGGCTGATCAGCGCGATCATCAGGGTCAACGTCATCACCACCCCGAAGTGCACTGGATCGACGCCGATCTTGACCAAGGCGGGGACGAGGATCGGGGTGGCGACGATCATCGTGGGAATGACCGCCTCGAAGGCGCCCAGCAGCAGCAGGAACAGGTTCACGACCAGCAGCACGACCCATGGGGTGCTGGAAACCCCCAGCAGCAGCGCGGTGATGGTGTGCGGCACCTGGGCGCGGTTGGCGATGTAGGACACCAGGTTGGCCATCGACAGCACGATCAGAGTCGCGGAGACCGTCACCGCCGTTCTGCCGAGCGCGTCCCAGATCGCGCGCAGGGAGAGGCGGCGGGCGAGCAAGCCCTGGCCCAGCGCGAAGAAGACGGCGATGGCGCCGGCCTCGGTGGCCGTGAACACGCCGCCCACCATGCCGCCGATCACCATGACCGGCAGCAGCAGCGCGGGCAGCCCGGCCCACAGCGAGCGCGCCACGGCGCGCAGCGGGGGGCGCGGCTGCACGGGATAGCCGCGCTGCCGGGCCTTCACATAGACGACCCCCATGAAGAACAGTCCCATCAACACGCCGGGGACAAATCCGCCGAGAAACAGCTTGAGAATGGAGACGTTGGCCAGTCCGCCGTAGATGATGAAGAAGATGCTGGGGGGAATCATCGGGCCGATGGTGCCCGCGGCGACAATGACGGCGGAGGCGAAGGGCCTGGCGATCCCCTGCTTCTCCATCGCGGGGATCAGGATCGAGCCGGTGGCGGCGGTGTCGGCCAAGGCCGAGCCGGAGATGCCGGCCATGATCATGTTGGCGGCCACGGCGACGTGCGCCAGCCCGCCCCGGATGTGGCCCACCAGGTTCATCGCCAGGTTCACGATGCGCTCGGTGATGCCGCCGTGGTTCATGAACTCGGCGGCCAGGATGAACAGCGGCAGCGCCATGATCGTGAAGGAATCGATGCCGTGCGTGAAGCTGCGGGGCATGACCAGCAGGGGAATGCCGCCCGTCACCACCAGGTAATAGAAGCAGGACACGCCCAGCGTCAGCGCGATG